>Ga0307375_10005214_pt1 | contig 12228 bp, 8 predicted proteins | sample TR1MG_FD_202531 | JGI IMG/M metagenome (GOLD analysis project Ga0307375, IMG submission 202531) | Soil microbial communities from Risofladan, Vaasa, Finland - TR-1 | ecosystem: Environmental > Terrestrial > Soil > Coastal area > Acid sulfate soil | place: Finland: Risofladan, Vaasa | collected... | reverse complement strand
TCGCGGAGAGCGTCACGCCGGACTGGATCGTGGTGTCGACGTTACCGGCATTGTCCTGCGCTTGGACGGTCACCGGCGCCGGCGTCCCTACCATTACCGGGCCGACGGGCAAGATGACGAAACGCGTCGCGACGATCGGCATCGCGCTTACCGTCACCGAATCGACCGCGTCGGCGACGCCGGCGGGGCCGTTGGGCATCCCGGACGAATCGGACGCGGTAACGAGCCACGTCCCGGGCGTCTCGTCGTAGTACCAGAAACTGCCCGTGGAGCTTCCGTCGTTGATGGTGGCGAAGGCCGTCGGCGCTCCACCCGTCGCAGACGAATAGAAAGCGGTCGTGGTCCCGGTCGAAGAGGAGTAGAGATAGGCGAGCGCCACGCCCGTCGTGACCGGATTATCGAACTGATCCTCGCGAGTCACCGAGTAGCCGAGGCGCGTGCCGGCCGTGAAGTTCCCCGGATCATTCAGCAGGAATTTCGCGATTGCGGCAGGCTGCACCGCGATGGCGTCACTCGCATCGATGATGCCGACAGTGTCCGGACCGGACGCGTTGTCAGACGCGGTGACGAACCAATCCCCCGCCTTCTCGTCGTAGTACCAGAATTCGACCGACGACGCGCCGTCTGGTATCACGATCGAACTGATCGCGCTGCCGCCCGATGCGGCGTCGTAGAATCTCGCGTTCGCGCCGGTCGACGAGCTGTAGAGATGGGCTTCCGTCGTGCCGCTCGTCACCGCATTGCCGTACTGATCTTTGCGCGAGACGGTATAGCCAATCCGAGTCCCGGCCGCCACGTCACCCGGATTAGTGAGGGAGAACTGCGCGACGGCACCCGGTGCGAACGTGGCCGACTGTGTCGAAGACACGCCGAGGCCGGTCCCTTGGCTGTCCGTAAGCGTGAGTGATACTGTCTGTGCGACTGTGTCGGAGAGCGCCGCCGAGCCGACACCGTCGACGATGTCGATAAGCCCGGCGCCGGTCGCCGAACCGCTCGCGTTCAGTGTGACATCATTCTGATAGGTCGTATCGAGATTCCCGCTCGCGTCCTCTGCCTTCACCGTGACCGTTATCGGCGCATCGACCGTGCCGCTTGCGGGCGGCACGATCACGAAGCGCGTCGCGTGGATAGGTGCCGCGCTCACGGTGAGCGGGTCGGTCGCGTCGATGACACCGAGGGCGCCGTCGGCAGGGGTACTATCAGATGCGGTCACCGTCCAGCTCCCCGGGTTCGGATCCTCATACCAGAACGCTGCTGACGACTGGCCGTCGGGAATCGTGACTGACGTGATGATGCTCCCGTCCATCGCGGCGTCGTAGAACGCGGGCGTACTCGTCCCGGTCGAGTCGCTCGAGAGGTAGACGAGCGCCGCACCGCTCGTGACGAGATTAGCGAAAGCATCCTTGCGTGTCACCGTATAGCCGAGGCGCGTACCGGCAGTCATGTCGCTGGGGTCGTTCAGCATGAGGGAAGCGGTCGGGCCAGCGGATACTTGGTGCGTGTCGGTAGCGTCATTGATACCGGTGTTGCCGTCCGACGATGACGCATTGTCTGAAGCGGTGATATCCCAACTCCCCGCTTTCTCATCGTAGTACCAGACGCTCGCGGCCGACTGGCCGTCCGGAATATCGACGGACGTGATCACATTTCCGCCCGACGCGGCGTCGTAGAATCTCGCGTTCGCGCCGGTCGACGAGCTGTAGAGGTAGGCCGTCGTCGTCGCAAACATCGTCGCGTTGCCATACTGATCTTCTCGCATGATCGTGTAGGCCGCGCGCTGCCCCGCGAGCGAAGCCGCGGGATGGTTCAAGACGAACTGGGCGATCGCTCCCGCGCCGAACGTCAGTGATTGCGTCGATGACACGTCCAGATTCGTGGATTGGCTGTCGGTGAGCGAGAGCGTCACGGTCTCCGCGTGCGTGTCCGAGATGTCCAGATGACCGGTGCCGTTCACGATATCGACGACTCCCCCGCCGGTCGCCGAGCGGTCGGCGTTGAGCGTGACATTATTTTGATAATTCGTATCGATACTACCGTCGGGCTTCTGCGCTTCGACCGTGATGGTGATCGGCGCGTCGACGGTGCCGTTTGTCGGCGGCAAGATGACGAACTTCGTCGCGACCGGCACCACCGTGACCGAATCGGTAGCGTCGGCTATGCCGACCGGGCCATCGGCCGTCGGCGTAGCATCAGAAGCAGTAACGGTATAGACGCCCGGCGTCTCGTCGTAGTACCAAGCATTCGCGGTCGAGTGACCCGGGATGATATCGACAGAAGTGATGACCGAGTCACCGAGCGAGTCGCTATAGAATTTCGCACTGCTGCTCATGGAGCTGGTATAGAGGTACACCGTAGTGGTGCCCATGCCGGTGGCATTCCCGAACGCATCAAGGCGGGTCACCGTATAGCCGAGCCTCGACTTGGCGTACATGTCGCCCGGGTCGTTGAGCGTGAAGGAAGCTGCAGGCCCTGCCGTGACAACGAACGAGCGATCCACCGGCGTTGCCGCATTGTAGTTGCCGTTCCCCGTCTGCGAGGCGCGTATGGTGCACGTCCCCGAGGAGACCAAGTGCACGGTCGCGGTGCTCACGGTACAGACACTCGGTGTCTGCGAGGAGAAGGAGACGGTGAGGCCCGACGAGGCCGTCGCGCTCACGAGGAAATCAGGATCGCCGAGCGCCTTGTCGGTGAGCGCGTCGAAGGTGATCGTCTGATCTGCGACCGTGATTACGAAGTTCCCTGCCGAGGCGCCGGTGAGGCTGTTGTAATTCGTCGTATCGTTCGGCGTGAAGTTGGCCGTGACCGCATAGGTGCCCGCGTTCGTCTGCGTCGCGGCGCCACCTGTGAGGATGTTGCTCGGGGTACCGGGCACGGAACCCGTAACGGTCGCAGCGTGCGGTGCAGCATCATAGGTGATGGGAGAATTATTCACGAAGATCGTCGGCGTCGCTTTATTGATGATGAAATTGCCGGCCGAGGCGCCAGTAACGGCGATGTAGTTGGTGCTGGCTGCGCAGTCTGCGGTCACGGCGTAGGTGCCCGCATTGGTCTGCGTCGCGGCACCACCGGTGAGGATGTTGCTCGATGCGCCACCGCCCTGACACGATACGGCTGCAGCATGAGGCGAGCCATCGTAGAGAACCGGAGAGTTCGTCACAGAGAGAGTCGGGATCGCCTTCGTAATAGTCACCGTGCCGCTCGCGCCCGTGAACGTGTAGTTGCCGGCTGTCGTGCCGCCGAGTGCGAGCGTCCCGAACGAGGTAATCGATTGTGCGCCGGCATCCGCGCTCGCGAGCGTGCCGCTGCCCGACGCGACGACCACGTCGTCGCTGCCGACCTTGTTGGACACGGAAAGGATACCGAATGCAGCAGTCGTCGTCGTGTCATACACGCGCGTGCCGGAGAGCACGACCGGCAATTGATTGATATTGAATGCGCTGCTGACGCCGTTCGTGAGACCGGTAGCGGCAGCGGTCAGCGTCTTCCCCGTGCCGGCAGTCGACACTGATATCCCGCTGAACGTGACCGTACCGTTCCCCGCGGCCGTACCTATGTCGAGCGACGCGGTACCCGTCACCGAACCCGAGCTCGCCGTGAGCGTCACCATCTTGCTCGTGCCGAGACCGCTTGTCGACGGGTTGCCGAACTGATCCTGCGATACTACGACCGGCTGCGTGCCCAAGGCCGAGCCGTAGGTCGCAGAGCCGGGCTGCGTCGTGAAGGCCAGCTTGCTCGCCGCACCGGCGACCTCCGTGAGCGTGCCGATATTGGTAACGCTATTGGTGATGCCGGAGATGACTGACGTTCCGGTCTTCACGATATTGCCGGAGGCGAGCGGCGTGCCGGCGGTGGGGCGGACTTTGATGCCGGTCCAGGTGATGGTGGCGCGGCAGGTGCTCGAGGTGGCGCGGCTCACCGTGACCGTGATCGTGCTCGCGGTCGGCGTGACGGTCTGAGACGCCGCTCCGTTCAGAAGGAGCGCGTTCGAGCCGCCGCACGAGCCGCCTGCCGTAGTCCGCGTGGCCCTAACGCTGTTCGAAGCGGTATTGAAAGCGAAGCCGGTCGGCGCGTTCAATATGATCGTGCCCGTGCTGATGTCGTTCGCCGTCGCGACATTCTCGGTGATGATCGGCCCCGTGAGCGCGGTATACGAACCGCCGGTAGTGTCAGCCGAGATCGACGAGCCTCCCGTCGCCGCCGTAAGCGTCACTGCCGCGAAGGCCGTGCCAGCTCCGCCGAAAATAAAAAAGACCGCCAGGAGGGCGGCCGCATAAAATATGCTTACGTTCATTTTTCCGTTTGCGGTGACTGAGCGTTCGGGGGTGGTGCTCATGGGAGTGGTATGTGGTTGTTATCGTTCTCTCCATACAATATATAGTATGCGCCTCGCTCTTCCGGCGATTCTCGCACCGCCTGTGGACAGACGTGGCAAGTCGGGCCGTACGGATAATCGAGCAAGAGCACGGCCAGCGATCTCAGACACCGCGATAGCCGTGACTGCGACGACCCGATCAGGAGCGGCGTGCTCCTCGCGCCGTTCCACTCGAGCGTAGACACCCTATGTGCCGAACTGAATCAATCTCGTCTATCCGAGATGAGAAAGTTAATTTATATAATGGTATTTTATATAAAAATCTTCGATTCCGCTTCCCTGCTTGGCAGGATGAGTGGGGCACCGCACGCCGATTTCATCTTCAATTCCCCACGGGGACCGCGATTACGCTTATCGGTCCTTAGGAATTCCGGGGATTTTTCTGAGTGGTCACCAGTCACTAAGTAATTTGCTCCAAGCATTCGCAAATTACGTAAGTGCTGTTCGACCTCGCCTCGCGGTTTCGTCTGCTGACGAAACATCGCTCCGGCCTCACAAAAAAGCACAAAACGCGCAGCAGTGCGCGTTTTGTGTCTTTTTGTGACCCCACGGGGACCGCGATTACGCTTATCGAAGCTTACCGCTTCAGTACACCTTGCGGGTAATTTGCTCCATGCGTTCGCAAATTACGCTCGCAAGGTTTTCGATTCCCCGGCGCAAAGCATTCCGATGCTTTGCTTGGGGTCACAAAATGAAAAAGCGCCGGAGTGGCGCTTTTTCATTTTGTGACCCTAGTGGGAAATAATTGGAACCAGCTCAGCATAGAGTTTAGTAGATGGCTTACTTTTTGAAGTTCACTATAGTTATGAACTACGTTGGGGGACTGATATAATCAGGAGTATGGAAAACACTTGGCCGAGAGATGAGTACACGGGCGTAGGAGGAGGAATGTATACCGGTGTGGGAGGAGGAATATACACTGGAGTAGGTGGCGGGGCTTATACCGGTGTGGGAGGCGGTTTATATACCGGTGTAGGAGGAGGTATGTATACCGGTGTTGGAGGAGGGCTATATACAGGCGTGGGAGGTGGTTTGTACACTGGCGTGGGAGGCGGTTTATATACCGGCGTTGGCGGGGGGCTATATACCGGAGTTGGAGGAGGTTTGTATACAGGGGTAGGAGGAGGTTTGTATACTGGAGCGTGCGATAATCCTTATCGCAACAACCAGCCTCCAAAAAGAGTCTTGATTAAATATTTGCGCGCACATGGTATGTCGCAGTATGCAGACGTCATTGAATCAGCAATTAGGCAGGCTGGTCTACCACTTTAAAAACTACTATAGTTACCACTTACGATTCAATATTTTGATTAGAATAATACGTTTTCAGGAAATTCTACCAAAAAGACTTGTTCGCGGTAAGGATGCCCCTCGAATGGAACCTGTGCTCTCTCTTCCCAAGTTACTGATGGTTTAGCGTCCATCTTTTTTAGAACTTGCTTGAATATGTACATTCCGAACCCTTCTCCCCTTTGACTCCCTGAGTTTCTACCTGAATAGCCTTCGTTGAAAATCGACACCTTCTCATGTTCATCAAGTGAACGGCTTTCCATTCGGAATGAAATCTCACGATTATTGTTAACCGAAATGAACAAGGTTGAATTTGGTTTTATATATTTCTGGATATTATCAAAAAAATGATACATGGCACAGTTGAAGAGTCTAAAATCCACTTTAATTTTCTTGGTTTCTAAGTCAATAAAATCTATGTACACAGAATGTTCTTTAAGAATTTCTATGAATGGTTGGAAACATCTCCATATTAGAGCCTTTAACGGATGTTCTTCTACAGTTTGATCAAATGTTTTCCCAATCAGCAAATTCATACCGATTAGCTGAGCATCTAAATCTACAGCTCGTTGATGAATAGAAAGAAGGTCTTCTGCGAATTTGTTAGGATTTGCAGAAATAATGCTAGAAAATGCTTCAACACTCTCTGAGTGAGAAGCGCCGTATGGGATCTTACGCGTGTAGCGTTCGATAGCCTGTCTGATTAACAACTCAGTGTTTCCTGTATTGTGCAGAATAGCTCGAACGTAAACTCGATTTTGATCTCTGAACTCTTGATACAAAGCCCCCACGACTCTTTTGAGGCGTGTTTTAAATCTGCTTGAGCTTATGAGGTCTAGCTCCTCTCCAGATTGAATATCAATCTGGAGATCTCCATTAAAACCACGCTCGACCGTTAGATCGAGATGTCTATCTGGTTCAATTATCTTAATTTTAAACATTAACCAAAGAGAGAAAAAGAAGCTTTCTGAATCGTCTGGAAATACTTCAGTGAATCGCTTCCTTTATTAATCCAGTCATCTGCCATGATATCTGCCGGTCTTGTAAATTCTTGAGCAGAATAGAGAATTATGTATTTATTATGTCCGTATTTCATTTTCAAATTCGCAACCAATGAGATTCCTTCCTCTTCTGCATTAATTCTTCGTCCGACACCTCTCCAGTCAACAAAAATTATATTCGCATCTTTTACTCTTTGATCATCTACTCGTGCATCGCGCGCTTTCGCTACTTGCCACCCCTCATCTCTAAGAGTTTCTGCGATTTGGACATCCTGATCATCCACAAATAAGATACGCACGGAGTTCTTGTAGTTAGTAGTGTCTTCCCCTAAAAAAGTGAGAGGTATCTTTTTACGCAAGTAAAAACCAAGGCGAGTATGGGACTTGTAGACTAAGAATCCTATTAAAATGACAAGGGCTAATAAAATTAATGGGGTCGATGCTGAAGAAAAGTTAACCTGTTGTATATCTAAACTAAATAGACCGAACAGAGGAGCTAGTCTTTGAGTCTTTTTCTCTAAGTCGTTCGTTTTCATAAGAATCCAGTACTTGCTCATCGTACCATTAATCACTGGTTATTTGTTGCTGTAATTATTGGACATGTAATACTAAGCTAGTTCGACATCTGAATAAAAAGACCTAAACCGACGGCGTAAGTCTCGGCATGGTCGTAAATCGTTAGGCATGAAAAACCCGTCATCAGGGCGTGCCTAACGTTATATGGGGAAACTCATATAGGACCTTCGGGTCTACTGGTGGCGGGTTTTGTGTTGCTCGCTACTGGATTTAACATAATCCACTTTTCAAAATGTCTAAGACTCCAACTAAGCAAACTATTTCTCTCGCTGACGCACTGAAGGCGCGCGGAATTCGTGTCGAAACGGAATATTGGGACGGACATAAACATATTGATGTCTATCTTCCCGATGCGAAAATTTTTATAGAAGTAGACGGACTACAACATTACACCAACCCGCGCCAGATTCTCGCGGATTTCAAACGCGATCACTTTTCCGATGGTGATGATGTTTCCACATTGCGCCTCACAAATCAACTCATTGAAACTCATCTTGAAGAAATTGCTGATGCTATCTATAAAATAGCTCAACCACTTGACACTAAAAGTTAGTCGATTGACTCTTATATTGCCTGTTACTGACTAAAGATAAATTTCACACTTAGGATTCGCCCTAAATTGCCATACTTTCCATATACCACCGCACTCGGGATTCCTAAGTAACAATTCTTATCTGGGTCAATCGCCACACCTCCTGAATTTCCTGCTGAGATTTCTGCTGAAGTAGTATAGTAGCTCCCATCAAATCCTGAGATGATTCCTTGGGTAGCAGTTATGTTGCTGGTTCCTCCATAATCAGGGAAACCCAAGATAACAACGTTTGCTCCAATATCATCGAACTCTGAACACTGAGGAAGTTTTTTTCCAGCCACATCAGCAGCGGTTATGCCGTGGCTGTTGTTATTTGTTAAAAAAGCATCCAATCCTAAAGCTAGATAACCCCAGTCATACCCTTGGGAACTAATTCGCATATTTACATTCGAAGCTCTGGCTGTCTCAGAATTTGGGATACCTGGGAAACTTACATCACAATAACTGGCTCCTCCGTATATCGAGTCACTGATAACATGTTTGTTAGTTAATACAATGACGGTGTCATCACTAAGCGTTGTAAGAAAACCCGATCCTTGGTCATTTATACTGGGATTGTTATCCCAGTAACAAGTTATAAGGGCAACATTCGGCTGCCACTCCTTTATGATGGACGGTAAATCTTTTTTAGGAGGTGCTACTAGTGCTTGCGTTACATTTTGTGCTTGACTCGTTGCGCTACTGGAGGCGGGAGGTGGTGTCGGCTTTGCAGTCTGAGATGATGGCGACTGTAATCCCATTTCAGGAAAAGGGACAGAAGTATTTGAAATGGTTCCGTTTGTATTTCCTGTAATGTCACCATTCAAACTTGAATTCGTTCCTCCATAAATGATTGCCCCGACAACCATGAGACTTATTATGATAGCTACCGGAGCAAGAGGAGGAAGTTTTTCCATTAGACAAACAGTACGCCTTAATTAGTAAGGTGCAAGCACCACCTTACGCTTTATGGGATTAGTCAAGAAGTTGACAGGAAAAGACAAGGGCATATCATTGCATCTAGACGTGAAGAATAACTCTCTGAAGAGAGGCAACATATTTTATATTTGAGGTATCCATAAGGATGCTGGATTGTTTACCAGGGAAATATCGACCCCCACTACTGGTAGATTTAAAGACGGGGGTCACAAAAATTCGCCTTTAATCAAGAAAGTCTCGTCAAGAGGCTTATTTCGCTATTTTTCTATGTTCCTTACGCCAACAAGGGCTTTTTGACGTGCAATTACCAACCTAAGTAGCTCAAAGACCGTAACCGCTAACGCGGCGCGGGCTGGGGCGGGTTGCGAAGCACCCGCCCCGTTGGACTTGATTATAGGCACACTTATTGGACAAATATGCGACTTACTCAACTCCGAGTAGTCGGCTCAGGCTCAACAATAGAAATATATAAATATAATGAAGATCACCCGCTTGCTTATGACTTTCAAATTGTCGGCAATAAAAGCAGAGAGCGAATAGAGGTTGTTGATGAACAGAGTCGCCTACGAAAAATAGAATCTAGAAAACGCTCTTTACAGCGTACCAAAACGAATCTTCGCCGATTGGTTAATACGAACGCGTGGATGTGGAAAAAACCGAATGGTAAATACTATTTGCCAACATTCGCCACCTTTACATTCAAGGAAGATATACAAGATGTAAAGACTGCAAACTGGTTTTTCTCAGCATTCATCAAGAGACTAAACGAATATGTGCATGGGGAACGGAAGAATGTACTCCGCTATGTAGTCGTACCCGAATTCCAAAAACGCGGCGCGGTACATTTCCATGCCGTATTCTTCAATCTCTCATATGTCCTCAATGATTCGCTAGAAGTTATTTGGGGAAACGGGATGGTTAGAATTAAAGCGATTAGACACGTGGATAATGTGGGTGCATACATCACCAAATACATGTCAAAAGAATTTGAGGACCATCGCTTAGATGGACTTAAGCATTATTCAAGCAGCCGCGGACTCATACGACCAACTGAAATAAGAAACGAGAAAATTGCCGAGCGAATAGTCGAACGTATCCCTAAAAAATATCTCGTCAGAGAGAAAGAGTTTGAAAGCCAACATCAAGGAAAGGTTATTTACCAGCAATTCAAGCTCGGTAAACATATGTCGCTTGCCGACTTCATGCCGAAAAGTACAAGCGTATGATTTCGCTTGAACAATGTAGGGAGGTTGATCCGAAGCTCGTCAAATTGTCTGACGAAGAACTGACACGCGTACGCGATCTTCTCTATGAGTTTGGTTTCTTGGCTATGGAAACTTACATCGAGAATAAAAGCGGTTCCAATAATATTGAATTTCCCCGTGGGGTTAACGGGTCTAGACCGACTGATGAGGGTATGAAAGAGTAACGATATGGAACAAAAAAACGGAATCATTTACGTTCGTGTTTCTTCACTAGAGCAAGTGGACGGAACGAGTCTTGAATCACAAGAGCGCGTATGTCGTGAGTATGCAGAACGTGAGGGCATCAACGTACTTGAAGTATTTGTTGAAAAAGGAGAATCAGCAAAAACAGCCGACCGTACCGAGTTTATGAAAGCGATCTATTTCTGTTCGCAAAAGAGAAATAAAGTCACGACCTTTATCGTCTACAAAATAGACCGTTTCGCTCGCAATCAGTCCGACCATGTGACTGTCCGCGCCACGCTTCAAAAATATGGTACTGAACTTCGCTCCGTTACTGAACCCATAAACGAAACACCTACAGGAAAACTTATGGAAGGCGTCCTCTCTGCGTTCGCTGAATTTGATAACAGTATTAGAACTGAAAGAAGCGTCAATGGTATGCGAGAGCGGGTTAAACAAGGTATCTGGGTATGGAGGGCACCGCTTGGCTACTACCGAACCTCTAAAGGCTCAAATATCGTCCCTGACCCTGTTCTAGCTCCTTATATCAGATTTGCCTTTGAGGAATACGCCAAGGGGAAACACGGGTATACCTCACTTGCAGTCTTACTTAACAAAAGAGGATTTGTTACTCGCGCTGGTAGACCTGCTATTCCGCAACTAATCGAGAAGATTCTGAAAAATCCTCTGTACTGTGGGACGATCAAAATATGGGACATGGAATACGCGGGAACGTTCGAGCCGATAATCTCCGAAGAACTCTTTTATCAATGCCAAGGAGGAAAAACAAAAAGCCGACAAATACAGCATATCGTAAAGAATTCTGATTTTCCTCTACGCAAACTAGTCGTGTGTGAGGAGTGCAACGCTCCTATTACTGGTAGCAACTCCACTGGTCGAGGTGGAAAGAAATATCCGTATTACCATCACCATAAGCAAGCATGTGAACATGCAACTTTTATCCCTAAAGAATCTTTTGAGCAAATCTTCGTCGAGTATCTTTCAAGCATTACCCCCGACGCGGAATATGAGAAACTCTTTAAGGCTATCGTCCTAGATATTTGGCAAAATAATTTTAAGAACTTTGACACCGAGAACGCCAAGATTAGGAAAGGAATAGAATCGCTGGAAAAAGAACGCCAAGAGATTTTTACCTTTCACCGTTCGGGCGTGTATTCAGATCAAGAGTTTGTAGAGCAGAAAGCTATCGTGATGAAGAAGATAGCCAACAAGAAAGCTCAGATAGTTGTCGTTAGCAAGCATGAATTTAACATGGACGAGGCTTTGGAGTATTGCTTCTCGTTCATACGCAACACAGCACAAACATGGCTTAACTTTGAGAAGAAGCCAGAAAAACGCCTTCGTTTCCAAAAATTAATCTTTGAGGGAAATATCCCATATTCGGAAAAGAAATTTGGAACCGCGCAATTATCCTGTATTTATGACCTATATCAGTCATACAGGGTTGACCCTTCAGTGTTGGTGACCCCACGGGGAATCGAACCCCGATTTGATCCGTGAGAGGGATCTGTCCTAGCCGTTAGACGATGGGGCCGAGATGTTCTTTCTCCGAACGAGGTCCCATATGCCTACATATGGGACCGTAAGTTTTTTATACCAGACTTCCCGCTCCCGCGCCACTCGTATCCGCTACCCTTTCAGCGCCCACTTGCGCTCTTGACGGACGAGGAGGGCGGCGTCGGCCGGGTCGGCGAGGAGCGCCTTGACGATGCGCTCGGTACGGATCGACTGCGAGCCCTTCACGAGAAGGACGTCGCCGGGGCGCACGAAATCGGCGAGCGCAGCGGCAGCCGCGCTCGCATTGTCGAACAAGAGGACTTCTGCGCGCCCCTCTGCCATGGCAAAGGCGCGGGAGCGGATACCCACGGCCGCGACAATGTCGGCTGCGCCGCGCGCGAGCACGCCGACGTGTTCGTGCTCCGTGACCGAGTAGCGGCCGAGCTCGAGCATGTCGCCGAGGACAGCGATGCGCCGAAGCGCATGCGGGAATGCCTTCAACGTCTCGAGCCCTTGCTCGACCGCGACCGGCGA
>Ga0307375_10005213_pt1 | contig 12229 bp, 14 predicted proteins | sample TR1MG_FD_202531 | JGI IMG/M metagenome (GOLD analysis project Ga0307375, IMG submission 202531) | Soil microbial communities from Risofladan, Vaasa, Finland - TR-1 | ecosystem: Environmental > Terrestrial > Soil > Coastal area > Acid sulfate soil | place: Finland: Risofladan, Vaasa | collected... | reverse complement strand
CCTCGTACACGACGGTCGAGGCACCGAGCGCGAGCGGTCCGTATACGATGTACGAGTGGCCGGTAATCCAGCCGATATCCGCCATGCACCAGTACACGTCCGTGGGGTGGATGTCTTGAATAATCTTAGACGTACCCGCCACATAGGAGAGGTAGCCGCCGGTACTGTGCTGGCAGGCTTTCGGGCGCCCCGTGCTGCCGCTGGTGTACATGAGGAACAGCGGGTCCGTGGCCTTCATGTGCTCCGGCTCGACGCGCTGGCCGCGGTATTTCGGCAGCAGATCGTTGACGACAAAATCGCGGCCCTTCACCAGCGGGGTTTCGGCGGAGTACTTGCCCGGGTGGCGCTGCCACACCAAAACCTTCTCGGTGACGACTTTCTCCTCCTTGGCTTTGTCGAAGGCGATGTCAGCCAACTTCTTGTGGTCGAGCAGGGTGCCGCCGCGATAATAGGAATCGGCGGTGATCAGCACGCGACTTCCCGAATCGGCGATGCGCTCGCCACAGGCCTGGCCCGAGAAGCCGCTGAACACCTGCGAGTGGATGACGCCCAGGCGCGCGCACGCGAGCATGGTGATGGGCAGTTCCGCGATCATCGGCAGGTGCAGCGTGACCCGGTCGCCGCGTTTCAATCCGCAGAAGTCGCGCAGCAGCGCGGCAAACTCATTCACGCGCACCCAGAGTTCCTGGTATGTGATGTGCTGGATGTGCTCGCCTTCGGGTTCGGGAACGAAGTGGATCGCCGTCTTGTTCCTGTTCTGCTCCAAATGTCGATCCACACAGTTGTAACTGGCATTCAATTCTCCGCCGACGAACCACTTCCAGAACGGCGGCGTGGAGGTGTCCAGGGTCTTTTCCCAGTACTTGTACCAGCTCAGAAGGTCGGCGTACTCTTTGAAGCACTCAGGGAAATTCTTCTCGCTGAACCGGTCCAGAATCGTGGCGTCGGTCATGTTGGCCTGCGCGATGAAGCTGGTCGGAGGATAGTAGTACTCCTCTTCTTTCCAGTGGACCGCGAGTTGGGCTTCGTTCGGTTGTTCGCTCTTTGGGGTGCTCATAATCAAGGCTCCTTCGCGCCGGCAGGGGGCCACGAGCGCTGCCGCCGGCATGTAGATGAAAAACGGATCACCACTGCGCTGCTGCAAATCCAACGCGCTTCCTGCGGCCGCATTCATTCGGCCGCAGGAAGTATATCGTGTCGCCTCCTAGCCGCCGGAGTACGGACCGAGCGGGATAACCGGCTTGCCGAAGGTGGCGTTGGTCACCACGCCGAAGCTGGTGTACAAAGCGATAAACCCGCAGACCAGTCCGAGATAGCCGCCGGAGTGCGAGAGTATGGGCATGCCCAGCAGGATACCGAGGCCAAGCAGGAAGTAGGTGACCCACAAGGTGAGGAATACCCACCACAGCGCCTTGTTCAGCCTGAACGTCGAAATCCACATGTACAGCGTGAATACGCCCCACATCATCAGCGCCATGCCGATGGTGCTGCCCGCCTGCGAAAGATCCAGCATGTGGTTGCCGCCCAACAGGAGGAGGAAAGCGAACCACCACCAGAACGCCGCGTAGCTGATGAACGCCGTCATGCCGAACGTGTTGCCGGTACGGTACTCGAGTATGCCGGCGATCATTTGCGCCAGGCCGCCGAAGGCGAACGCCAGCGGCAACACCACCGGCTCGCCGCCATGCGGCAACAACCCGGCGTTGACCAGACTCAGAATCACCGTCGTTAGCCCAAAGCCTGCTAGACCGAGCGGAGCGGGATTAGCGAATACGGGTTTTGCTTCGTCTGCCATGCTACCTCCTCATGTAAGTGAAATTTGAACCACTTGTTGTTACTCAAACAACCGCATCGAAACGATGCGGTAAATCGAGCATTCTTACGTAGAGTATCGGATTTCGATTTTAGGTGTGCCGCCTCCGTGAGCAAAACAAATCTACTCTAAACGCAATTAAATGGCAACCGGGGCTCGGGTCATGCTATTGGGGAATACCAATGTGCAAGCATGTGCCGTTAAACTATCGTGCACACGATCGTAAGACCTTCTTCGTGCGCGCAGAAATCGTATGGGTAGTCGGAGACGCAACTCTCTTTGTTGCAGTGCTTTCGGCGTGTCTTCTTCGGCAAATTAGCGATTCGGGACGCACTGGTGGCCGGAGTTGAATCGGTGCAGGCGGAAACGGAGGTGCGCGGGGAATCAAAACATGTCGTCAGTGACGGCCATCGCCGGAAGCCTCTATAATCCGGCCTGGCCCCGGTAGCTCAGTGGATAGAGCGGCCCCCTCCTAAGGGGCAGGTCGGACGTTCGATTCGTCTTCGGGGCGCCATGAAATCGAGCGGCTGCGCGGAAGGCGCAGCTGGCCGTTCCGGCGCACGCAAACCAAGGCTCAGTACGCCGCTTGCCGCGGACCTAAGGTCGCAGCGGCGCGGTGTTGGCCTTGACCGCGTGGCGGGTCTAAACTGCAGCGTAGTATCCTCCGTCTGCGGCCTTGGTCGCGCCGGCGGGTTTTGATAGGGGCTGTCATGCATCTAATTCAGATCCTCGCTGCCTTGATACTCTTCGCTGTGGCATCGCAGGCGTTGCCGAAGGACGTTTCCCAGCAGCAAAGCGTGGTCGAGTACGCGCGGCAGGAATATGAACAAGCGGCTGCCGAGCATAAGGCCGACGCGGAGCAGGTGGCCGGCACCGAGAAAGCGCTGGAGTCGCTCAAAAAGCGGCTCCTGCAAGAGCGGAAAAAGGCGATCATGTCGGAGAGGAAGAAACAGCAGGCCAAGGCGAGACTGGACAGAGCACAGGAAGCCCTCGACCAGGCCTGGAAGCAATAGGCATGCTGTGGGCGGACCCGCTGCAACCCTAAGAGGATGGTTTCAATGAGTGAAGACAGGCGCGAAGTAGTTGTAACCGACATCAAGATCCCGTTCTGGTCGATGGTGGTGCTGATGGTAAAATGGGCCATCGCAGCGATTCCGGCCGTGATCATTCTGATGTTGATCGGCGGGCTGGTCTCGATGGCGCTGGGGATGATTCCCGGCGTCAGCTGGCACCATTACTACTGGGGCATGAGCCGCGGAGCTTGGTCGTAGGCGCAGCGGCAGCGGCGACTGCGACTGGTGGGCGCATCGACTCGGCGCGCAACCCTGGATTCGAGAGCTTGAGCCAAAGATGATCAGGAGCCTGGACCATTTGGTGCTGACCACGCGCGATGCCGAGAAGTGCGTCGATTTCTACACCCGCGTCCTGGGGATGAAACTGGAAACCTTCGGCCAGGGGCGCACTGCGCTGCGCTTCGGCGAACAGAAAATCAACCTGCACGACAAAAACACGGTGACTGACGCCTACGCCGCGTATCCGACGCCGGGGTCGCTGGACATCTGTTTTCTTGCCGACCGCCCGCTGGATGAAGTGATCGCGCAGCTGCATGCGGCCGGCGTTCCGATCGAACTTGGGCCGGTGCAACGCACCGGCGCGCGCTTTGCGCTGCGCTCGGTCTATGTACGCGATCCCGATCGGAACCTGATCGAGATTTCCGAGCCGTCCCGGTAGAGCCGGCGTGGCGACGGAACTCGGGCAGCACGAAGCGCTTGCGCCCGCGGCTTGGGTGTGCCGCTTTGCGCGCCTGATAAGAGCGGGCGGAGCGGTACTCGACCTCGCCTGTGGCCAAGGGCGGCATGCGCGCTATCTGGCCGGACTGGGCTTCCAGGTCGAGGGCGTCGACCGCGATGGTGCAGCCTTGGCCGCACTTGACGGCGTCGCCGGGGTAAGAACACGTTGCGCCGACCTGGAAGCCTCGTCCTGGCCCTACGCGGCCGGCCAATTCGACGGCATCGTCGTCACCAATTACCTGTACCGGCCGCGCGTTGCCGATTTGCTTCTCGCATTGCGCCCGGGAGGGGTCTTGATCTACGAAACCTTCGCGCTGGGAAACGAAAAGTTCGGCCGCCCGTCTAATCCGGAGTTCCTGTTGCGCCCGCACGAGTTACTGCAATGGGTGCAGGGCCGCTTGCAGGTCCTTGCTTTTGAACAGGGCATGGTCGAGTGGCCCAAACCGGCGGTGATTCAGCGCATATGCGCGGTAAGCCGCGGGGTGGAGTCGTGCAGACTGGATTTGTCGCCTTAATCGGGGTATTTATCTATCCCGAGGGTAAGCGCAATGCGCTAAAATTCAACATTTTCCTGACGGGATGGCACTTATTATGTTGAGCGGTAGCCTGGTTGCCATTGTCACGCCCATGCTCGAAGACGGGGCGCTCGACATCGGCCGCTTCAAGAGCCTGATCGATTGGCATATCGCCGAGGGCACGCAGGGCATCGTGGTGGTCGGCACAACCGGCGAATCGCCTACGGTGAATTTTGACGAACACAAGCAGCTGATCCGCATCGCTGTCGAGCATGCTGCCGGGCGCGTTCCGGTCATTGCGGGCACCGGGGCCAATTCGACTGCCGAGGCGATCGAATTGTCCGAATCGGCCAAGCACTCTGGTGCGCAACTCAGCCTGTCGGTGGTGCCGTACTACAACAAGCCCACTCAGGAGGGCATGTACCGGCATTTCCGCTCCATTGCCGAAGCCGTGGACCTGCCGCTGATTCTGTACAACGTTCCCGGACGCACTGTTGCCGACCTGCAAAACGATACGGTGCTGCGCCTGGCGCAGGTCCCCAACATCGTCGGCATCAAGGACGCCACCGCAAACCTGGAGCGTGGCAGCGATTTGCTGCGGCGCGCGCCCAAGGGATTTGCAGTCTACAGTGGGGAAGACGCAACGGGGCTGGCGCTGATGTTGATGGGTGGTCATGGCGTGATTTCGGTTACCGCCAACGTCGCACCACGGTTGATGCGGGAAATGTGCACCGCGGCCCTGTCCGGAGACATCGCCCGGGCGCGTGCCGCCAACAACCGCCTGCTGGGCCTGCACACCAAGTTGTTCGTCGAAGGCAACCCGATTCCGGTGAAATGGGCGCTGGTGCAGATGGGGCTGATAGCTCCCGGCATCCGCCTGCCGCTGGTGCCGCTGTCGGCGAATTTTCATGAAACCGTCAGAGTAGCCATGCGCGAGGCCGGGATACAGGTAAAAAGCGGTCAGCGTTCAGTCGAGGGCAATATCCTATGAAGCGTAGTATCGTCTTATTCACTTTGTTCGGGCTGCTGGCTGGCTGCAGCAGCATGCAGCAACTGGTCCAGGGTCAAAAAATCCAGTACAAGTCGGAAAGCGAGAAGGCGTTGCCACCGCTGGAGGTGCCGCCGGATCTCACCTCGCCCGTGCGCGATGATCATTACGCCGTGCCCGACATCAATCCGCAAGGCACGGCGACTCTGTCGACCTATAACGTCGAGCGCGGCGGTGTCGCGCGTGCCGGCGCCACGGAGGTACTGCCCAACGTGCCCAAGGTGCGCCTCGAGCGTGCCGGCAGCGAGCGCTGGCTGGTCGTGTCCGAACCTCCCGCCAAGGTCTGGCCGGTGGTGAAGGAATTCTGGCAGAGCCTTGGCTTCCTGATTAAGTCCGAAAATCCCGAGACCGGGGTGATGGAGACGGACTGGGCCGAAAACCGGGCGAAGATTCCCTATAGCCCTATACGCAGTCTGCTGGGCAAGGTTTTCGACTCGGCTTATTCGACCGGGACACGCGACAAGTTTCGCACCCGCCTCGAGCGCGGCAGCGCGCCCGGAACGACCGAGATTTACATCAGTCATCGCGGCATGGTCGAGGTCTATACTTCCAAGGACGAGTCGTCGACGGCGTGGGAGCCGAGCCCGCCCGATCCCGGGCTGGAGGCGGAATTCCTGCGCCGGCTGATGGTGCGCTTCGGGGTCGAGGACGCACGTGCGAGGGCGGAAATCGCGCAGGGTGGTGAAGACGTGGAGCACGCCAAGCTGGTGCGCGCTGCCGACAGCAGCGGCTCCCTGGAGTTGGATGATCCCTTCGATCGTGCCTGGCGCCGCGTTGGCCTGGCGCTGGACCGGGTGGACTTCACCGTCGTGGACCGCGATCGCTCCAAGGGGCTTTACTATGTGCGTTATGTCGATCCGCAGATCGACGGACAGACCGGTTCGGACAAGGACAAGGGTTTCCTGTCCAAGCTGGAATTCTGGAAGAGCGACAAGAGATCAAAGAATGCGGAACAGTACCGCATACTGGTCCAGCAAGTCGGCAAGGCCAGCGAGGTGCGGGTGCTGGACAAGGACGGCAAGCAGGACAACAGCGACACCGGCCGGCGCATTCTTTCCTTGTTGTTTGGACAGCTGAAATAGCGCATGCGCTTTGCCTGCCTGGGTAGCGGCAGCCGGGGCAACGCGCTCATCGTCGAACGGGGCCGCACGCGGCTGATGCTGGACTGCGGCTATCCGGTCCGCGAGACCGAGCGCCGGCTCGCGCGCCTGGATCTCACGCCCGCCGATCTCGCCGGCATTCTGGTCACGCACGAGCATAGCGACCACACCGCCGGCGTATGCAAGTTCGCACGCAAGCACGGACTGCCTGTGTGGCTGACCCACGGCACGCTAAAGGGCGTCCCCGGGGATGTCTCGGCACTGCCGCAGGTCAACGTCATCGACAGCCACAGCCCGTTTGCCATCGGCGAGCTGCAATTGCTGCCATTTCCCGTGCCGCACGACGCGCGCGAGCCGGCGCACTTTGTCTTCTCCGACGGCGCGCGTCGACTGGGTGTGCTTACCGACACCGGCTCCTCCACCAGTCATATCGAAGCCATGCTCTCCGGCTGCGATGCGCTGGTGCTCGAATGCAACCACGACGCCGGCCTGCTGATCAACGGGAACTACCCGCAGGCGCTCAAGGCGCGCGTCGCCGGGCGCTACGGCCATTTGGACAACGAAAGTGCGGCCGGCCTTCTGGCAGCGCTCGATCGCAGCCGGCTGCAGCACCTGATCGCGGCGCACCTGTCCCAGCACAACAACACGCCGGAGCTTGCATGCCAGGCGCTGGCACGGGCGATGAACTGCGCGCCGGGCTGGATCGGCGTGGCCGATCAGGACGAGGGTTTCGCCTGGCGCGAAATCGTTTCAAGTTCCTGATACGCGATTGGTGGCCCGTGGTTCATTGATCAGGAACCGCCTTCGCAATACCGCGTTCAAGGACCTCGTTAAAGGCCGCTGGTGCTTGCGGAAATTGCGGGGAGGGAGCTGTCCCATATCTCGGAGAAGCGCAGGTATATGCCCTGGCCTTCCTGTTGATCGTACAATTTGAGCGCCGCGCGCGGCTGCGCCTGCACCGGGCGGCGCACGAGGTGCAGCCGGTCTGCAAGCACGAAGCTGTCCTGCGCGCGGGCGGCATCGCCCTCGGTCTGATGGATGAACATGCGGTCGCTGAACTGACGCAATAAAGTCAACAGCCGCGGGCAATGATTGCGGATGTGGTCGGTTTGGTGCACCGCGATGTACAGCCGGTTGTCGCGGCCTTGCAGCAGAAAAGTGCGCAGGAGTTCGTGCGTTCGCGGAGCATCGATGTTCAAGTAAAAAAAATCTGCATCGAAAATGCGCAACTCGCGCTGCGCCAGTTCGATCAGCCGCTGCAGCGCTTCCACATACTCCCTGCGTGTCGAAAGCAACAGGCGTTCCGTTTGGGAAGAAGCGTGTTCTTCGTTCATGCTGCGTCAGCCCTGGGGGCAATGAACTGTGGCTTGCGCATTATATCTGCGCACCGGACAAGTGTGCGCAGACCGCTTGCTTTGATGAGGACTTCACTATTCTCCCGGATGGTTTAGAATCGTCCGCAACATGAAAACCCATACGCCGCAAATCGGGGAAGCTGCCCCTCTGTTTTCTCTTGCCGACGCTGACATGGAGGCGGTCGGGCTTGCCGCTTTCAGGGGCAAGAAGAATGTCGTGCTGTATTTCTACCCCAGAGACGGCACGCCGGGCTGCACCCTGCAGGCGATCGAGTTCTCCGATCACGACGAGGAGTTTGCACGGCATGATTGCGTGGTCTTGGGGGTTTCACCAGACGACTGCATTTCTCATGCGGAATTCCGCGACAAGCACGGTCTGTCGGTTTGCCTGCTCGCCGACCCGGAGGCAGAGGTGTGCGGACGGTACGGTGTGCGCGAGGTAAAGGATTGCGACGGGGTGAAGAAGACCAGCATAGTCCGCGCTACTTTCGTCATCGACAAGAAAGGCCGCTTGCGGCATGCGCTGTATGGCGTCAACCCGCGCGGGCATGCGATGGAAGTGCTGCAACTGGTGAAACAGATCAACCGCGAATGCAAATCGACCAAGACACGGTAGTCGCGCTGGACGTGCACCTGTCCGACTTGCATGGCAACCTGATCCAGCAGTCGGCCGAAGCGGTGCAATATCTGCATGGCGGCTACGACGGTATTTTCCCTTTGGTGGAGCAGGCGCTGCAAGGCAAGGTCGCGGGCGAGAAAATCGACGTGCAGCTCGAGCCCGAGGACGCATTCGGCGAGTACGATGCCGAGCTGGTGCGCCTGGCCGAACGCGCGCAGTTTCCGGCGGAACTGCAGGTCGGGATGCAGTTCGAGCAGGAAGACGGCGCCGGAGACGAACTGCTTATCTATACGGTCACCGATGTGGCGGATGACAAGGTGGTACTCGACGGCAACCATCCGCTCGCCGGCATGGCGCTGCGGTTTGCCTGCACCGTGGTGGCGGTGCGCGCGGCGACCGCAGGGGAGATCGAGCGCGGCTACGCCGACGACGATTCGGCCGGGCCGCTGGTCACCGTAGTAGAGTAGGCGCAGACAACGACAAGACAGCGGCAGACCCCAGGGGAGGGCGCGTGTCAGGCATGCTCGGAGTGGTCAGCTACGGCTTGGGAACGGTGGTCGGGTTTGTCGTCATCGGCATCCTCGTGTTCTGGTTCATCCAGGACGTCACGCAGAAAAAGCACGCGGCGCTGCGCAGCTAAGCTGTCGTCGGCCGGCTGCTGGATGGACACGGGCGAGGGCGGGCCTCCCACAGTATCGGATGATCAGTGCATCGAGGCGTTCAGCAACTCGCGCGCCGGATCGATGAGCTCGCTCGCGCTGATCCCGACAGGGCCGGATCCGTTGCGCGCGAGGCTGTCTGCGGCGGCGCCGTGCAGCCACACTGCCGCGGCGGCGGCCGCGCGCGCCTCCGCGCCTTGTGCCAGCAGCGCGGCGATCATACCGGTGAGCACGTCACCCATGCCGGCCGATGCCATGCCGGGATTGCCGCTCACGTTAATCAGCCAGTTCCCGTCCGGACTGGCGATCACGCTGCCGTTGCCCTTGAGCACGGCGACGGCGCGGTAGCGCCGTGCCAGTTCGGTTGCCGTTTGTAGCCGGTCGGCCTGCACGGCTGCGGTGGTGCAGCCCAGCAGTCGCGCAGCTTCGGCCGGGTGCGGCGTGAGCACGCACGGTGCGCTGCGCTTGGGCAGGCGCGCCTGCAGGGTTTTGCTCGCCGCGATCAGGTTGAGCGCATCGGCGTCGAGGACCAGCGGAATACTTGCCTCCAGCACTTCGCGCAGCAGCTGCTCGGCGGACTTGGCCGTGCCCATGCCGGGGCCTGCGGCAAACGCAGTGATCATCCCCGCCTCGAGCAATTCCCGCGGCGTGCGCAGCATCAGTTCGGGCTGGCCGTAATCGAGGTGCGGCGGATGGTCGGTCAACAGGCCCAGGAACACCTTGCCCGCGCCGAGCTTCAAGGCAGCGCGCCCGGCCAGCACCGCCGCCCCGACCATCCCGCTGGCGCCGCCGAGCACGCCTACGCTGCCGGCATTGCCCTTGTGGAAATTGCGCGGCCGCGGCGGCAGCGCCTGCCGCAACAGCGCTGCAGCCGTCGTGGCCCCCTTGTTTTGCAGCAGCGCCCGCACGTCCAGCCCAAGATCGGCAACCCGAATTTCGCCGCAGTAATCGGGGCCGTCCAGGGTGAGCAGACCAGGTTTGAGCGCGATGAAAGTGAGGGTATGCGTGGCGCGCAGGGCCGTACCCATGACCGCGCCGGTATCGGCGTTGATGCCGCTCGCGATATCCAGCGCCAGCTTGGGTACGGGCAGGCGATTGATGCCGGCGATGAGTTCGGCGTAGCCGCCTTCCAGCGGGCGTGCAAGGCCTATACCGAACAGGCCGTCCACCACCAAATCCGGCCGCAGCGCCGCCGGCGGCGCCGCATACGTATTGCCGCCGCATTCGCGCCACTTCTTGAGCGCGGCCAGCGCATCTCCGGACAGTCTATGCTCATCGCCGACGAATACCAGTTCGACGCGGTAGAACCAGCGTTTCAGATGCGTTGCCAGTTCGAACGCGTCGCCGCCATTGTTGCCCGGTCCGGCAAGTACCAGAACGTTTCTGCCGTACTCGCCGAGCAGTGCGCGCGCATATTCAGCGGCGGCCAGTCCGGCGCGTTGCATCAGCGGCGGCGCGCCGGCGCGCTCCGCGGCGAGGCGCTCGAGCGCGCGGATGTCCGCAGACAGGTAGACGGGCTGGCTGCTGTCGCTGCGCATCGGGTCGGGTAGCATCAGCCCTTGCCTAGCATGTGCCGCGGCAGGTAAGTGACGATGTCGGGGAAGATCCAGATGAGCGCGACCGCGGTCACCATCAGCAGAAAGAACGGCAGGGCGTACTTGCCGACGGAAAAAATATCTTTTCCGGTCATGCCCTGCAGCACGTACAGGTTGAAGCCCACGGGCGGGGTGATCTGCGCCATTTCCACCACCAGCACGATGAAAACACCGAACCACAGCAGGTCGATGTGCGCCGCCTCCACGGTGGGCAGGATAACCGCGGCGGTGAGGACCACCATGGAAATGCCGTCGAGGAAACAACCCATGAGCATGAACAGCAGCGTCAGCAGTGCGATCAGCATGACGGGCGAGAGCGCCTGCCCGGTGATCCAGGCGGCCATGGATGCGGGAATGCCGGTGAAACCCATCGCGACGGTGAGAAAGGCGGCGCCGGTGAGGATAAAGGCGATCATGCAGGAGGTGCGCATCGCTCCCATGACGCTGCCGTAGAACGTTGCCCAGTCGAGCGAGCCGGAGATCAGCGACAGGATCAGCGAGCCGACTACGCCGAGCACCGCGGCCTCGGTGGGCGTCGCGACGCCGGCGTAAATCGAGCCGATTACGGCGGCGATCAGCAGCGCCGTGGGAATGAGCAGGCGCGCGGCGTACACCTTTTGCCAGAAGCTCATGCGCACGTCCGAGGCCGGCGTCTTGTCCGGGTTGAGCAGAGCCCAGACGATGATGTAGCCGGAGAACAGGCTCACCAGGAGAATGCCCGGCAGCACGCCGGCAATGAATAGCCGCGCGATGGACACGTTGGCGGCGACGCCATAGACGATCATGATGATCGAGGGCGGGATCAGCAGCCCCAACGTGCCGGCGCCGGCAAGCGAGCCGATCACCATGGGCTCGTGGTAGCCGCGCTTGAGCAATTCGGGCACGGTCATTTTGCCGATGGTCGCGGCGGTGGCGGCGGAGGAGCCGGAGATCGCCGCGAATATACCGCAGCCGACGACGTTGCAATGCATCAGCCGGCCGGGCAGCGCGCTGAGCCAAGGCGCGAGGCCGCGGAACATGTCCTCGGAAATGCGGCTGCGGAACAGGATTTCGCCCATCCAGATGAACAGCGGCAATGCGGTAAGGGACCAATTCGCGCTCGACCCCCATACCGTGGTGCCCATGAGTTGGCCCACGGGAGCAGAGGTGAACAGCTCCATCGCCGCCCAGCCCATGGCGAGCAGCACGACGGCGACCCACACGCCGCCGGCGAGCAGCAGCGCGAGCAGCGCGAGCAGGAACAGCGTGATGCCGAGCGTGCCCATGGCGCTAGTGTCCCGAATCGTTAGTTCGTTGAATGAATCGCTGACGCGACAACGAAGCTTGAAGCGGAAAAGCGGCGAAATCGGCGCCAGACAAGGCGCAAAGCGCAGCAAGGTTGGACACCTTGCGAGCATTTGCAACGCCGTATGGAGTCGATTCTCGACGTCTTTTCTTCAGCGAATTAGCGATTCGGGACACTATATGTTTTCCGACATGGCGATTTTCTTTTCCCGCTCGGCCAAGAGGTAAGAGGGCGTGCCGCGCCTTAACACCGCGACAAGGTCGTCGAGCAATGCGATCGACATGATCACGAGGCCCAAGGCCATGCCGCTTTGCGGTATCCACAGCGGCACCGCCACCAGTCCCTGGGACACGTCATGGATCTCGTAGGAAGTCACAACCATGGCGACTGCATACCAGGCGAAGAACCCGATCAGGAACGTACTCGCCGCCAGGCACAGTGTTTCCAGTA
>Ga0307375_10005212_pt1 | contig 12230 bp, 9 predicted proteins | sample TR1MG_FD_202531 | JGI IMG/M metagenome (GOLD analysis project Ga0307375, IMG submission 202531) | Soil microbial communities from Risofladan, Vaasa, Finland - TR-1 | ecosystem: Environmental > Terrestrial > Soil > Coastal area > Acid sulfate soil | place: Finland: Risofladan, Vaasa | collected... | reverse complement strand
CTCTCGCAACCGCCCTCCGCGAACTGGCCGCAGTGTTGGTCCGCGTTTCGATCACCACTCTCGGGGATGCCCTGCTGAGTTGAAGAATCCCACGCTGACTTTCGATGGGTGGTGTGGCGAGCTTCTAGCCAACGTTGAAGCCAACGGCTCACCCACACCACCACGCCACAACCTTAGGGTGGCAATGTTGATTGGCGACGTGTCGCACACGTGAGTCATACTGAACTTGATGACGTCGTCCATTGATCTTTCGTCGAAGAACATGGGAGAACCGAATTCGTCAACGTACCGGCAATTTAGCCATCGACCGGTCACCAATGCCAATTATCGTGCCTACGCAACTGCTTGCTATGACGCTTCGGACCAGGAAAATTGCTCGTCTGGTGAAGCACCAGTCGCGGGTTCGAGTCCCGCCTCGCACACGATTCAGCGATTAGATTGCCTACGCATCGGCGGGAACGCGATTGACGTCGCTCGCGATGTATTTCGCCATCGAGTAATCACCTCGACCGAGCCCGGACCCTCCGCAATCACTCCGCACGGGTGTCGCGAACAGGGCGAACAGTTTCGGGCGCGTGCGGTTCGAATCCCTCCAGCCGCACCAATTGGGCTTGACGAACAAGCGACGTCAAATCGGTCATCGGCGAATCGATAGGACGAAACGCCGATGACCGACTGATCAGTCGTAGGGACTCGCTACGCCGAGACCTTCTTCTCGTCCGGAGTGCCCTCAGTCAGGTGAGGCAACGCGTCCTCCAACGACGTGGTTGCGTCCAACTTCTTCAACGCGGCGGCGACCTCAGGATGTTCCTCCACAGGTCCAACTTCACTGACCGAAGCGTGACGCTGACGATATCCAGAAATCAAACCGTCGACACCGATCCAACTCGACGTCCTCCACGTGGCGAGAATCACTATCGCGAACAGCGCGTAAAAGGCGCACACACTTGCCGTACCCGACATCACGTAGGTGAAGAGCAGCGCCAGACTGGCCAAGGCGGCAAGTGGCGTGAGCAATCCGAACGCCAGGCAGATACCGATCACGAACTCAGAGATAGCGACGACCACGGCGATCCAACTCGCGTTGGGGACGACGAAATTGTGGAGGAAACTACCCCACCAACTGTAGGCAGCGACGCCATGCGACGCGAAACCGACGACACCGGCACCACCGTTGTGCATGAACGCGGCGTTCTCGGCGCCCCACAACTTGGCGACGCCAGCTTGAATCCACATGACACCGAGCCAAATGCGCATGGCGGTCCACACCACGGCCGACGCCTTGGACTGCTGCAGCCACTTGAGGGCTCGTGGTGTTTGAATCTTTGAGGGGTTTCCGATGATTCCGAGGAGCGTTTCCATGGAACTGCCTACTTTCTGGTCCCATTCAATGGAGACCTGTACCCAGTATCCACCTGCTTGTGAAATGTTTCACAGGGGACAAGTACCTAAATTGACGTGCGGTCAATGACGCCGGGGGCCAGGTTGGGCTCCTCGGAGCAACTGTCGCGCTCAGCATCGACAGCAGCGCTGAGGCGGCACTCGAACCTCGACAACGTGAAGGTCCCCGCTTCGCCCGCGTTCCAACCAAGTCGTGGTGACGAGTGCTCAGCGCAACAGCTCACGCACCTCATCGGGTGGATGGGACGGTCTCAATGGTTGCCCGTGAACAAGTCCTGGGACGTGTCTTCAAGATCCTCTTCCTTCGAAGGTCGAGCACGCTGCGTTGCGCGGCGCCTACCGTTGCGTTGATATGTCGCACGACACGAGTTGCCTACGAGGACGAGACGAATGAACATCGTGGCCCAGACGCTCCTTGGAGTCGGGCGCACGACCCCCATGAAGGCTGCGGTCGTCACGACCGATGGTCGAACGTTGACCTACGGTGATCTCGACCGCCTCTCGGCGCAGCTGGCGAATCTGCTCAAGGACACCTACGGCATCAGCAAGGGTGACCGCGTCGCAGTCCAATTGGACAAGAGTCCGGAGCTGTTCGCCTTGAACGTAGCCTGCGCCAGGATTGGCGCGATCTACGTGCCGCTGAACACCAGCTACACCGATCGAGAAGTGAACGACCTGCTCGATGATGCAGGTCCGGCGCTGCTGGTTCGGAGAGTCCCGATTGAACACGCCACGTCCCGCACTGACCTTTCGCGCTTGCTGCTTGAGGCGCGCGATCACTCCACCGACTTTGACGACGTGCCCTGTGGCATTGACACTCCCGCGGCGATGCTCTACACGTCGGGCACGACCGGCCGAGCCAAGGGCGCCGTGTTGACCCACGGCAACCTTGCCTTCAACTGCCAAACGCTCAACAGTGTGTGGAGCATCACGTCAGATGACGTCCTGCTGCACGTCCTTCCCCTCTTTCATACCCACGGCCTCTTCGTCGCCGCGTACTGCACGCTCTCGTCGGGCGCTTCGATGCTCCTGATGGAGACTTTCGAAGTCGCAGAAGTTGTGCGACGTCTCTCGAGCGCCACGGTGTTCATGGGCGTGCCGACGCAGTACGTACGACTCCTCTCCGATCCAGGCCTGAATAAGGAGGCTGCTCTGTCGATACGCCTCTTCGTCTCCGGCTCGGCGCCGATGCTTCGCTCGACTCACACGGAGTTCGCGCAGCGTACCGGGCACGAGATCATCGAACGCTATGGAATGACCGAGACGGGAATGATCACGTCCAATCCGATCGACGGCTCCTTGAAGATCGGAACAGTGGGCCCGGCGTTGCCCGGGGTCACGATTCGAATCGATGGCGTTCCCCCTGGCGTGGTCGAGGTGAAGGGGCCAAACGTCCTCATCGACTACTGGAATCGCCCCGAGCTTCGAGAGACGGAGTTCACGGCTGACGGCTGGTTCAAAACCGGTGACGTGGGCGTCATGGACGCGGACGGATTTCTCGAGATCGTTGGCCGTGCCAAAGACCTCATTATCAGCGGCGGGTTCAACGTGTACCCAAAGGAGCTTGAGCTCGTCATCGACGAGTTTCCCGACGTTCTCGAATCGGCGGTGATTGGACTTCCCGACGCTGATTTTGGTGAAGCGGTGACCGCGGTTGTCGTGGCCCGACCGGGTGCTCGACTAGATGAAGGAGCCCTCAGCGCACTCGCGCGATCGTCGCTCGCTGGTTTCAAGGTACCGAAGCGTTTCATCTTCGTCGCTGAACTGCCACGTAACGCCATGGGAAAGGTGCAGAAGGCCCAACTGCGGCGCCAGTTCACGGTTGAGAATCCTTAAGTGTGTCGCTGTGGCGAGTTCACTCGCGTCTCATGACCGGTGCCACGGAAATGATCAACGGCCGATCAGCGTCACCCGCGAGCGACGGTCGTCGTGGTCGAACTACTTGATCGCTTGACGCGCGTGGCGTCGCACGAACTTCAGAATCTCGATGTGCTTGGCGGTGTCCATCTCCATCAGCCGGACGAGCAGTGGCCAGAGACTCTCGTTCTTGAGGCTCTTCAACTCTGAGGTCAGTTCCTTGAGCTCCTTGGCGTCCTCGCGCTCGCGCTCGAGGAGTGCCTCGGTCAGTGCGAGCACCGACGCGGCGTCGGATCCCCAGGTACCGATGTGAGGAATTGCGGGCGCCTCGGGATCGAGCTCGACATCGCTCTTGAGTGCCGAAGCGAGGTCGCGAAAGACCTTGTGGTGGCGCATCTCATCTTCCATGATGAGCGCACTCAAATAGCGAAACGCGCTCGACGACGAGGTGGTCGCGGCATCGCGGTATTCGATGAGCATCGCGCTCTCGTTGGCCTCGTGGGAGGTGAGGTGTTCGTACAAGTCCTCTTCCCAGGTACTGGCACCTGTCAACTTTGACATCGTGAGTTCTCCTTTGTCGAGTTAGCAAGACTCTAACTTCGCTCGTGCGCTGATGTTGGAGAGTCGTGAGATGAAGAAGCGACGCATCAAGCCGGTAGTACCATCTTCGTCGAGGAGCTCGTGGCGATCGTCGTGAGTGCCAGTAGTGACGACGTACGCAGTACGCAAGCGGCTGTAGCTCAGCGGATAGAGCATCGGTCTTCGGAACCGAGTGTCGGGGGTTCAAATCCCTCCAGCCGCACCACTCGTCGGACCGGCGCTGCTTGTGGTGACCCCAGCGTCGCGGAGGGCGTTGCCAGTGGGCACCGGGTGGCGCGAGGGTGAGGCCTACGCTTCGCCCTCGTCGGGCCGCGAGGTCACCAGATGGTTCACGAACCACTCGCGTGCGGCTTCAGCGGCAACTTGCAGCGTGCCGGGCTCTTCAAACAGGTGGGTGGCGCCGGGGACCACGACGAGACGATTCTCGCAGCGCAGTTGCGCTTGGGCCTGCCGGTTGAGGTCGAGCACTACGTCGTCACGCCCGCCCACGATGAGCAGAGTCGCAGCGGTCACCTCGGCGAGATGGTGCCCGGCGAGGTCCGGCCGACCACCGCGCGAGACCACCGCCGTGATCTCTGAGGTCAGTTCCGCCGCGGCCCACAGAGCCGCACCGGCTCCGGTACTTGCCCCGAAGTAGCCGATGGGCAGATGGGAGAGGCCTGACTCGTTGTGCAACCAGTGGGTCACGTCCGCGAGGCGTCTCGCCAACATCGAGATGTCAAAGACGTTGGCTCGATCGGACTCTTCGTCGACGGTGAGCAGATCGAACAGCAGCGTGGCGAGCCCCGCTTCGTTCAGCAAGGTCGCCACGTAGCGATTACGAGGGCTATGGCGACTGCTGCCGCTGCCGTGTGCGAACACCACCATCGCGGCAGCGTTCTTCGGAAGGGTGAGGTGTCCCGCGAGCCGGACTGTGCCGGCCAGCACTTCGACTTCCTCGTCGCGCGACCAGGGCTCCTCGCGCACCCTGTTCGTCGGCGCGTGCGAGAGGTCGCGACGGGCGGCACTCGTGAGGTAGGCGACAACCTGATCGTCGGAGGTCTGGGTGAAATCTTCGTAGAACTGGCCGATCGAGAAGAACGGATCAGGTGTCTCCAGGCACACGAACTCATCGGCATCGGTACCAAGTCGGGCTTGACAATCCGGTGGTGCGACGGGGACTGCGAGCACCACTCGGCCCGCCCCCTGTGCGCGCGCGACCTGGCATGCGGCTCGCGCCGTCGAACCCGTCGCGATGCCGTCGTCGACCACCACCACGGTGCGTCCCTTGAGCGCGGTGCGGGCTCGGCCGCCACGGAACAATCGGGCCCGTCGCTCGAGCTCCGATCGTTCGCGCGCCTCAACCTCAGCCAATTCAGCGGCCGACGTGCCCGCGAGACGCATTACGTCTTCGTTGATGACGCGCACGCCGTCTTCGCCGATCGCACCCACCCCGAGTTCAGGCTCGTAGGGCACGCCGAGTTTGCGCACCACGATGACGTCTAGCGGGGCAGCGAGCGCCAAGGCGACCTCGTAGGCGACCGGTACGCCCCCTCGGGGTAGACCGAGCACCACCACGGGCGTCGCGCGCAGGTACTGCAGCCTCTGGGCCAGACGACGTCCGGCATCGGCACGATCGATAAAAGGCATGTCAGCCTCCTCTCGCCCCCCCACCTTCTCGCCACCACGACCTGGCGGCCAGGGTCGTTAGTCCCAAGTCTGAAGACCGACCGAAGCGTTGGTCAAGGCCGAGCCTCGACAACACCGGTGACGCGTCGCGAGCCCCCGGAGCCCGAGTCGAGCGGGACAATGACTGCGGGCCCGCCTCGTTGGTACGAAATCGCTGGGCCTGGCGGAGGTGGACTCGAGGGGTACGTTTGTGCGTTTTTCCTCTTGACTATGGATAAAAACTCGCTGCAACGCTGGGTCGTCGCAGGGGCGAACTCCAAGCGACTGGTAAGGTCTTATGGTCGCGAAACCGAAAATTCTGGTTTCGCCGTTGCGTAAAGCCCCTAGGCGGCTTCGATGGGAGTTCAAATGAAGGTTCTTGTTCTTGGCGGTGACGGATTCTGTGGCTGGCCCACGTCACTTCACCTTTCAGACATTGGTCACGATGTGGTCATCGTCGACAACTTGAGCCGTCGCGCCATCGACCTGGAACTCGAAGTCGACTCCTTGACGCCGATCCGCCCCATCGGTGAGCGAATCCGCGTGTGGAAGGAATTGACCGGCAAGAAGATTGAGTTCATCAACCTGGACCTCGCCCAAGAGTACGACCGGTTGGAGACCCTGCTCATCAACGAGCGTCCCGACGCAATTGTGCACTTCGGTGAGCAGCGCGCCGCGCCGTACTCAATGCGCGACACCAGGTCCAAGCGGTACACCGTGGACAACAACGTTCGTGGCGCCCACAACGTGCTGGCCGCAATCGTGGCGAGCGGCCAAGACATCGCTCTCGTGCACCTTGGAACGATGGGCGTCTACGGGTACGGCTGGTCGGGCTCGGCCCCGATCCCCGAGGGCTACCTCACCGTCAAGGTGCCTACTCCCGACGGTGACATCGAGCGCGAGATCCTTCACCCCGCCAACCCCGGTTCGGTGTACCACCTCACCAAGACCCTCGACCAGCTGCTCTTCGCTTTCTATGCGTCGAACGACCAGATCCGAATCACTGACCTTCACCAGGGAATCGTCTGGGGCACCCAGACCCCTCAGACCGCCCTCGATGAACGGCTCATCAACCGCTTCGACTACGACGGCGATTACGGCACCGTGTTGAACCGGTTCCTCATGCAAGCGGCGATCGGACACCCCCTCACCGTGCACGGCACCGGCGGCCAGACCCGCGCGTTCATCCACATCCGCGACACGGTTCGTTGCATTCAGATCGCGCTGGAGAACCCGCCAGAGCGTGGCGACAAGCCCATGGTGTTCAACCAGGTGACCGAGACCCACCGCGTCATCGAGCTCGCCGAGTTGATCTCCAAGTTGACGGGCGCCGAGGTCGCGTTGCTGCCGAACCCGCGTCGCGAGGCCGCCGAGAACGAGCTCAACGTGAGCCGTGACCGTTTCCTCGCCCTCGGGCTCAACCCGACGAAATTGTCAGAGGGGCTCCTCGAGGAGGCGCGCGATGTTGCCGAGCGCTACCGCGATCGAGCCGACACCACCAAGATCATCGCCCGCTCCGTATGGCGCCAGGGCATGGAGACTTCGCCGGACCTGGTCGAGGGCTAAGCACCGACTTCGCCCTTCGGCCGGCGTGGGCACTGCGCAGGGTTGGCGGGACTGATCGTGTGCGGTTGCCCACGAGCCAATCCACGTGCGCGCGGCGCTCCCGTGTGAGACTTCGCGCATGTCGAATATCTACCAGTACGTCCGCCATCCCCGATCGGCGGAGCTTCGCGAAGGAAGGCCGGTCAAGACCACCGACCTTCGAAGGGTGAATCACCAGAACCCCATCGTTCGCTTCAACGCTCGTTTTGGGTTGAAGATCACCTTGGTGGTTGGCACCATGTGGGCTGCCTACCTCTTCACGGTCCTCGCGTTGTTCGCGCTACCCTCGGCGATCAAACAGGGCACCTACTTCGTTGTCGTGTGGCTGTCGAGCAGTTTCCTGCAACTGGTGCTCCTGCCCATCATCATCGTGGGACAGAACATCCAGGCCAACGCCGCCGACAAGCGCTCAGAGGACACCTACAAGGACGCCGAGGCGGTGCTGAAGGAGGCCGAGGAGATCCAAAAGCATCTCCTCGCCCAGGACGAGGTCATCTCCTCGATCATGACGCGTCTGGAGAAACTCACGGGTGACGCCGAGTCATCAGCCGCCAAGGACTAGCCAACTGGCTCGTTGGACGAACCGTCGCCGCGTGAGCGCAGGCGCGATGGCGATGCGCGCAGAGTAAAATGAACCGAAGGAAAGGCCCCCCAGGGTCCCTGTGACCGGTCAGGCGTAGCGTTGATCGTTTCAGGGCGGGGAGTGAGCGAAGAGAAGAGTCTCGGTGTACGTGGTTCACGGATTGCTACTGGCGTCGTCGACCACCTCGACGCTCATCAATGTGCACCGCGGTGCCGCACTACCCGCAGCGCGGGCCGTGGTGGTCTTTGTGCCTGCGATGGCGCTCCTGTTCTACTGGTCGGTCGTGCGGCGCAAGAGGAAGTAATCCAGCACCGACGTCCGCGGCGTTACCCAGAATGTGGAGATTACGAGCGCAGGAGGTCCTTCGCGATTGCAATCACCTGCATCTCGTCGGTGCCGGCGTAGATGCGCAGGACGCGCGCGTCACGGCTCAGTTGTTCGACCCGGAACTCGGCGATGTAGCCGTTGCCCCCGAAGATCTGGATCGCGTCGTCGGCGACCTGGCAGGCCGCCTGGGCGGCGTACAGCTTCATGGCCGACGCCTCGGCGAATGTGGGTAGCGCCCCGTGCGAAGAGCGCTCGATGTGGGCGAAGACCATGTTGCGCACGTTGATTCTCGCGACCTCCATTTGGGCGAGCTTCAACCGCACGAGCTGGTAGTCGCCAATGGGGGTGCCCCATAGGACACGGTTCTTGGCGTAGTCGATCGAGAGCTTCACGCACTCTTCAATGATGCCCAGGGACATGGCGGCGACGCCGGCGCGCTCGGTCACGAAGTTGTCCTTGGCGCTCTGTCGACCACCACCCTTGGGCTCCTCCGTCTCACCGAGGAGGCGGTCCTTGCCGACGCGAACGTCGCTCAGAAACACCTCACCCGTGGGTGAACCGTGCTGGCCCATCTTGCGCATGGGCTTGGCTTGTTCGAGGCCCGCCATACCCTTGTCGAGCACGAAGGTCAGCACCTTGCGGTTGCGCACGTCGTCGGAGCTTCCGTCGTCGAGCTTGGCGTAGACCACGAGCGTGTCGGCGTAGGGCCCATTGGTGATCCACGTCTTTTGGCCGTTGAGGACGTACTCGTCACCGTCGCGCGTGGCGCTCGTGCGCATGCCACCCAGGGCGTCGGACCCCGAGTCGGGCTCGGTGATCGCCCAGGCACCGATCTTGTCGAGCGTCATCAGGTCCAGTCCCCAACGCTGCATCTGCGCGGGGGTTCCCAGCTTGTTGATCGTGCCCGCGGCGAGCCCCGTGGAGACGCCCAGTGACGTCACGAGACCGGGGCTCACCCGGCAGAGTTCAATGGTGGAGATCAGCTGGGCGCTGGCGTCAAAGTTGTCGCGGCTACGCGACTCCTCACCCGAGACCTTGCGCTCGAGTTGGCGCTGGAAACTCTCTCGCGCCATCTCCTTCAGTCCAAAGGTCTGGTACATCTTTCGAAGGATCTCGTAGGGCGGCACGCCGTTGTGCTCGAGATCGTCGAGGTGGGGTCGAATCTCTTCGTCGACGAAACGACGTACGACCGCGATGATCGCCTGGTGCTCTTCGGACCATTCGTACATGGACTACGCCTCCCAGCTGACTCGTGTCAAAGTGTTGCGATCGGTGTGCATGATGATCGTCGGGTGCTTCTGGTGCTCGACGACGGTGGTCTCGTCGTAGGAGAACGTATCGGCGTTGATGGTGACGGTCACGTCGAACCGGGTGGTCTTGGCGATCGCGTCGAGGTACTTGTTGGACAAGATGCCGTAGGTATTCGAACCGAGCGCGGCTTCAAGTTTGAACGTCGTGGCGTCGGGATCGACGGTGGCACCGGCGATCAGGGCCGAGGCGCGCGGGATCAAGAAACACCGCATCACCTCGCTGGTGTTGGCGTCCCACATCCAGTAGCCGACTTCGGTGTGGAAGGGGTTCTCCTCGCCTTGCTTCCACGCGGCCGTGCGGTAGTCGAGCCCGTACAGCGACTGCTCGCCGTTGTCGACGGGGCCGAAGGGCTTGAAGGTGGTCTTCTCGCGAAAGGGCGTCTCGGCGATCTTGCCCTTGTCATTGTGAAACGCTACGTCCAGTCCGGTGTACCCCGACTCCCACGTGCCAATCAGACCAGCCAGCGGCCCCCACTCCTCGTACGCCATTAGTGACTACTCCTATGCCCCGGGCGGTGCCGCCTGCGCCAGGATAATCCTAAGGGGCGACCGATGGGGAAGTCGTCGCGGGCCCCACCAGCTGATCGACCAGCGCCTGGACCCACTGCATCTGGTCCGCGGCCACGATCACCAGCGCCACGCCGAGCCACGGTTGACTGTGTGACTGGGTGATGTAGAGCGCCAGCAGGAAGAAGTGCGTCACGACGCGTCGCTTCACGGCCTTGTTGGCGATGCGCTGGATGACCCGATCACTCGTCGCCAAGACGTTGTAGCCGGGCACCAGGGCCGCCACGGACCAGCGTCCGTCGAGTTCGCGCATGGCGAGTGCGAAGAGCGCCGTGCCCACGAACAGGAGGGCGAGGCCCGTGTCGATCGCGGTCTCGGCGAGCCAGAGGGGGACGGGCGCGTGCGTCCCGGGCCAGTGCGCGAGCGTGCTCGTTACGATGCCGGTACCGGCGAAGGAGGCCACGATGCCGTAGCGCAGCAGCCAGTGAAGACTTGTGATCAGGGGAATTGCGATGGGTCGCGCTTCGCGCAGGGGCGGCTCACCGTAGGGACGGGTCAACTCGGACCAGTCAGTGCCGGTCCAGACGCGCCATTGACGCTCGCCGCCCGGGTCGGGGTACCAGCCTGGTGGTGCGTGACCGGGCACTGAAATGCTCATCGCACTAGCCTCCCATACAAACGACGGAAGGATCACTGATGACTTCTCTGCGGGGAGCGGCAGCGCCCACATCGGGCGCCCAGGATCAAGTCACTGTCGACGAGGCGTTGCTCGATCAAGCGGTGAACGACGTGAGCGCCCGAGTCGAGGCGTGGGCTCAGACACCGGCGAGTGAGCGCGCCCGATTGCTCGAGCGCATCGTGCACGACACGTTCGGCGTCGCCGAGGAGTGGAACGCGCGAGCGTGTGAGGCGAAGGGCTACGACCCCAACGGACCGGTTGGCGGGGAGGAACTCTTCAGCGGCATCGGGACCTTCATCCGCATGGCGCAGACTTTTCGTCAATCGATGATTGACATCGCCACCAAGGGACGCCCCCAGTACCCGGGGCCGGTTCGCCACAAGCCTGGCAACCGCATCGCGATCCAGGTGCTCCCCGCGAACACCTTCGACAAAATTCTCTACGCCGGGATCACTGGCGAGGTCTGGATGGAGCCGGGAATCGACGAGGCGCAGGTCAAAGACACCCAGGCACTGGCCTACGCCTCGCCCGACGAACACGCGGGCGTCTCGCTGGTGCTCGGGGCGGGCAACGTCGCATCACTCGGCCCACGAGACGTGCTCACCAAGCTGTTCGCCGAGGGCAAGGTCGTCGTGTTGAAGGCGAACCCGGTGAATGACTATCTCGTCCCCTACTGGGAGAAGGCGCTCGCCGCACTGATCGAGGGCGGGTTCCTTCGTATCGTGATCGGTGGAGCGCAGGTGGGCGCGTATCTGACCAACCACCCGCTCATCACCGACATCCACGTCACGGGTTCGGACAAGACCCACGACGCCATCGTTTTTGGGACGGGTCCCGAAGGCGCGCGACGCAAAGCGAACAATGAGCCGTTGATCACCAAGCCGGTGAGTTGCGAGTTGGGCAACGTCTCGCCGGTCGTCATCGTGCCCGGTGTGTGGAGCGCGAAGGAGATCGATTATCAGGCGAGGCACGTGGCGACGATGATCGCCAACAACTCGGGCTTCAACTGTCTGACCCCGAGGGTCATCATTACGCACAAGGGCTGGGCGCAACGTGAGGAGTTCTTCGGTGCGCTCGAAAGGGTGTTCAAGACGCTCCCGACCCGCAAGCCCTATTACCCCGGAGCCGAGGCTCGTCGCGCGTCGTTCCTCGAAGCGCACCCCGACGCCCATCAGGTCGGCGACGTGTCGAACGGCACGATGGCCTGGACGATCGTTCGCGACGTTGACGCGTCGAACCCTGACGACATTTGTCTCAACGTGGAGGCGTTCTGCGCGCTGACGAGCGAGACCGCGCTTGAAGCGACCTCGACCGTCGACTTCATCCAGAAGGCCACCGATTTCTGCAACGACGTGGTTTGGGGGACGCTGTCAATGACGCTGCTGGCCGATCCGCGCACGATGAGCGACCCGGCCGCCGGTGCCGCGATCGAACAGGCGGTCGCCGACCTGCGTTACGGGTCAATCGGGGTGAACCTTTGGCACGCTATGAGTTTTGCGTTCTCGACCACCGCGTGGGGTGCCTACCCCGGCCACAGCATCACCGACATCCAGTCGGGCACTGGTTTCGTGGGTAACGCCTTTCTCTTCGCGCGACCACAGAAGTCGGTGGTACGCGGTCCCTTCGTGTCGAATCCCGCACCCGCGTGGTTCGCCACCAATACGAACGGCGGCGTCGTCATGCGTAAGCTCCTCGCGTTCGAGGCACAGCCGTC
>Ga0307375_10005210_pt1 | contig 12234 bp, 7 predicted proteins | sample TR1MG_FD_202531 | JGI IMG/M metagenome (GOLD analysis project Ga0307375, IMG submission 202531) | Soil microbial communities from Risofladan, Vaasa, Finland - TR-1 | ecosystem: Environmental > Terrestrial > Soil > Coastal area > Acid sulfate soil | place: Finland: Risofladan, Vaasa | collected... | reverse complement strand
AAGTTGAAATGGAACACACTGATGACCCAATGGTTGCTATTGAAATTACGATGGACCACCTTACTGAATTTCCTGATTACTACACACGTCTTGATAAGATGGAAAAACAAGCCAAAGGCGATACTAAATCAGAAGGTTTGGTAGATAATACTCCTGAAGAAGAAGAAATGACTGACGAACTACTTGGTTATAAACCACATAATGTCAGTGATTATACCGATGAAGAATTTGATTATGCCAGTGCTGAAAGAGATTATGCTGATAGAGAAGATATGGAACAAAATCCTGAAGACTATGAAAATAGTGGTGAGGAACAACCTGAAGAAATTATTGATGAAGAAGGATTATCAGATTATGTGGACACCCCGGGGAGCACAGAAATATGGTATGTGAAACCTGAATACTTTAGAGATTTTATACATGGATATGATGATTTACAAAAATATTCACCAGATAAAATTCCTAATTCAAATAATCTTGAAAAGACACATGTTTTACTTGGAACAATAGGTGAAACCGACCCAGAAACAATTTTTCATAAGTTAAATAATTGGGGTGGTGAAGAGGTTAATAAATTACTTAAAACTAAGGGACTCGACCATACATCTATGTCTGTTGGGGATATTGTTAAAATTGGTGGTAAGGCAATGATGGTTGATGGAAGGGGATTTAAAGACTTGGGTGGTGGAGATGTAGATAATGTTAGCACCACAGGCGGTGTTGCGTTCGATGACACAAGTTCAACTATTGCTGAAGAAGATGGTATGGATGAATATCAAGGTGAAATCGGTGACAGGTATCAAGATGGTGACGGTAACCAATTCACTGTAAGACAGAAAGTAAATGGTGGAGTGACCTTACAAGGTCAAGGTGGTGAGAAAGAAATTGCTACACGTGATATACAATTTTTAAAGAAACTCGGTGAAGGTAAGAAAGTAAAAAAAGAAGTTATTACTGAAGAACAGGTTAAAATGGCAAGACAAGCACTGAATAAAAGAGGACTTAATGAAGGAATGACAAAAAAAGAAGCAGTACAGATTTTAATTAAACACAATATCAAATAAATATTACTGATTTTCGCATAATAAAAAGACTACCACGTGTAGTCTTTTTTGTTTATGAGTATTTATAGAAAAAAGATAAATGTCGATATTCAGGTCATATTTCTCAAAGAACGATACGTTGATTAGTACCAACCTAACCAACAACTCTCAGAACCCCGTTACTGAGGTATCATATGGTTCTCTCAACCAGAGACTAACCAGATTTATATTTGATGTTGATTTGCAGGATTTAGTTGATAAAATTAACAATGGATTCATTGTTCCTAATGACGGAATGAGACACGTATTGCACATGACCAATACCATTAGCTACGCTCAACAATATCTGGGGAAGAAAAGTTATTCCGATGCCATTGAAAGAGCCAGTAGTTTTGATTTACTCCTTTTTAATATCGATGAGGATTGGGATGAAGGTAGTGGATATGATTTTATATTTAATGACATAATTTATCCTGATGTCACAGACCAAGCAGTTAATTGGAAAGAAAGAAAAGCTAATATAGATTGGTCAATGGCTGGTGCATATAATAGTGGTACAACTCAGATAATTGGTACACAGAGATTCGAAACAGGTGGTGAAAGTCTTGATATTGATATCACTGATTATGTTAATCAGAGACTTACTGAGATGGGTGTTACTGGATTAACAGGAACAACTGGATATACTGGAAATAGTTTTGGTCTTGGTGTTAAGTTTCCTGATGACCTTGAAGAACTCCTAACAGAATTCGCACAATCAGTTGCGTTTCACGCAAAGCAAACCAATACGTGGTACGAACCATATATCGAAACCGTAGTTGATGACGTAATTAAAGACGATAGAAACTATTTTTATCTCAACAAAGATAATGATTTGTATCTCTATGTTAATATTGGTGGAATCGAACAGAATATCGATGTTCAGAACGTCAATATCTATGATTATGAAGATAATCTTCTTACAACAATAACTGGTGATTCAATTATTAACATAACCAAAGGCGTATATAAAATTAGTTTAAATGTTGATTCTGAAACCTATCCAGATGCAGTTATGTTTAGAGACGAATGGAATCTCGTTATTAATGGTAGAGCAAGTCAACATAATGGTAATTTTTATCTTATTTCAGAAAAAAAATATTATACGTTTGACCAGTCGAATCAAATTGATTTCAATAATTATTTCTTTTATTTCTGGGGAATATCAGAAAAAGAAAATATTGTAGCTGGTAATCTAAGAAAAATTAAATTAACAATAAAAGAACTATACCCGAATCAAAATAATTTCTTACCTTTGGATATTGAATACAGGGTGTTCACGACTGCTGGTAGTAAATATGAGATTGATGTGATACCATTCACAAATTGTGATAGAACAAGTGCGGGTTATGAGTTTACTCTCGATACATCTTGGTTAATACCCCAAGATTATAAGTTGCAAATCAGAATGAAGAACGGAAATTATTACGAGAATAAACAAACATTATCATTCACCGTTGTTTCTAATAAAATATCTGCAATTTAATTGAAAAAGGACTGATTATTTTTAAAAAGTCTTGTATTTATGTCAAATGAAGGCTATATTTGTAGCACAATTTATAATTGAAAAATAACTTTACTGTAAAACCAATTGAAAAATGGAAAATCAAACTCAGACGGGTCAAGAAAACCTGTCACAATTAAAGTCTATGTTTTCGGACTATCAAAAGAAACAAACTCAATCAACAAACAGAAAATCACGTGAAGACCTTTTAGCTAAGTATTTCGTTCCACGAAAAACTAAAGAGATTTTCAGAATTCTCCCCCCAAAAGCAGGTAAGAAACACATCGAAGAAGCATTCTTCCATGTTGTTACAACCAATGCTGCTGGTGGAAAGAAAAAACACGGCACAGTGATTTATTGCCCCGCTCACAATGACCCGAAAGTACCTAAGTTGGGAACTGATGGAAAACCTTTACTGGATTCCAACGGAGCACCAATGCTCGTACCTGCACCATGTCCTTTATGTGCAAGACATAAAACTTGGCTTGCAAAACAAGACCCTTCTCTGAAAGGAATAAAGAAGGAGAACATGAATGACTTGCAGTTAGTGGTTAAAGCTAAAAACGATGAAATTTACAAGGAAGCCATTAAATGGGATGCCAAGAAATTTTATATCGTCAGAGGTATTGACAAAGGCTTAGAGAAAGACGGTGTTAAATTCTGGAGATTTAAACACAATTACAAAAATCAGGGAACACTCGATAAACTTCTTCCTATCTTGGAAGACTACATGACGAGTCAACAAGCTGATTTTAGTGATGCCATGACTGGAACTGACCTGAATATCATTATGACGGACAGCGAATTCAATGGTCACGTGTATAAAGCTATTTCTGCAATCACAGCTAAAGGAAAATCACCACTTCATGCTGACCCACAGGTCATGCAAGTATGGGTTGATGATGATGTCTCATGGAGAGATGTATTTCTTCCAAAGAAAGCACCGAACACCACACCTTACGAGTTTCTCGAAATGGTTGCAGGTGGCACAAGTCCTTATTGGGAAGATACTGACCAGACGAATAAGCATTGGGTCTTCCCGGGTCGTCCAGATTTGGAAGAAAAAGCCAATACTCGTACTATGAATCTCGACAGTGATGATGACGATTTCGAACAGGCAAGTGATTTGAATGAAGAATTACCACGTGTGACAATTAGTAACATAACTCCCGATAAAGTTGGGACGTTTACTGATGATGCAACCGATTTGGGTAAGGAAACTCTTGCAGCAGCACCTGTTGCAGCACCTGTTGCAGCACCTGTTGCAGCACCTGTTGCAGCACCTGTTGCAGAAACACAGGTTGCTGATGTTTCTGATGACGTAACAGATAATGATTCTGATTCGAATTCGGATTACGATGACCTGCCTTTCTAAAAAATTACAGGGTTAAAAAAAGGGGAAATGAGAGTTTCCCCTTTTTATACTATTTTAAACTAAAAATTTATGGCAAAGAAAATAGAAGTACCCAGCAATGCGGTACGAAAACCAACACCTAAAAAGAGTTTCAGTCTCGATAACTATAAAAAGAAAAAAGGAGCGATTTCTGTTGCATCAAAAAAACTACAGTGGATTCCAATTGACGATGGTTTGAGAGAAGCAACAGGCATGCCCGGTGTCCCCAAGGGATACGTAACGCTTTTCCGTGGATATAGTAATACTGGTAAATCAACTGCCTTGATGCGTTCAATAGTTAATGCTCAAAAAATGGGTGAGTTTCCAATTATTATTGATACCGAAAACAATATTGATGAAGGTAATGTTCGTCTAACCAAAATGGGTTTTGATTGGAACAGTGACTATCTTTTAGTAAATAATAAATATTTGCTCGAAAATTATGGAATCAAACAAAATAAAGAGAGGAAGGAAGCAGCAATCGAAGACATGGCAAAGGCTGTTTATGATTTCCTTGATGACCAAAAAAGTGGTGCATTACCAACGGATGTTTTTCTTGCAATCGATTCAATTGGTACATTAAATTGTATTAAAACAATAGATGCTTTGGAGAAAGACACTTCAGATAATAACCAATGGAATGCTGGTGCATATGAGAAAGCCTTTATGTCACTATTAAATAATGCAATACCCAATACCAGAAGAATTGATAGTGAATTTACTACAACCGTTGCTGCTGTTCAGAAAATCTGGTATGACGGCATGAACAAAGTCGTTAAACACAAAGGTGGTGAGACTTTCTTCTTCGGTGCAAGACTTATTTATCATTTTGGTGGTATTATTACTCATGGAACTCGAAGAGTAACTGCGACCAGTAAGGGTCGTGACTTGAACTTCGGTTTCGAAAACAAAGTCAATATAGCCAAGAATCACATTGATGGTGAATGGGGTGGAATTTCACTCGAAGGAAAAATTATTTCAACACCAACTGGATTTATTTATGGTGATAAAGACCATGAGAATGCTTATAAAAAAGAAAACATTCTTTACTTCCGTAATAAATTTGAAGACGATACATTATCTGCTGACGACATTGAATTCAAAAGTAAAGTAATGGATGGTGATGGAAACGTGTCATTCGAAGACGAAATAATTGAAAGAAGTAGAGATACTGAAGAAAATGATGGCGATTAATGAAAACCAGAACACTTTTAGTCGATAGTAGTTATCTTTTAAAGCGTTCGTTTCACGGAGCAAAAGATTTACAAACCACTAAATACGGACATATTGGTGGTTTGTATTCTTTTTTAACAACCGTTCGTAAAATGATAAAAGACCATATGATTAATAAAGTCGTGTTGGTCTGGGATGGAGAAGGTGGTGGAATACAAAGATATCGAATCGACAATAATTATAAAGCCAATCGAGTTAGTAAAGAATGGCACAAGCGTATCGAAATGAGTGCTGCTGAAATCAGAAGAGAAGATGCTAAAAAACAATCTATTCTCAAACAGCGTCAAAGAATTAAGGAATATGCTGAAGAATTGTTCCTCAGACAGATTCAAGTTGATGATGTCGAAGCCGATGATATTATTGCAGCATATTGTTTGGAACATAATAATAAAGAAGAAATCTTCATATACTCGAATGACCGTGATTTCGCACAATTACTTGACTTGAATATCACAATAATCTTTCCAAACATCGACCAACCAGTAACGAAAACCAATTACATGATGCATTTTAATCACCATTACACCAATGCATTAGTGATGAAAATAATATGTGGTGATGATGCTGATAATGTTAAAGGTGTTGGTGGAGTAAAAGAAAAGGGATTGGTTAAAGAATTTCCCGAACTAAAATTCAAGACATTAAGTGTTCGGGAACTTTGTCGGAAAGCCGATAAAATTAATCAGGAGAGGGTGACAAAAAAACTGAATCCATTAAAAGCGTTGGAAAATCTAATATCTCCAAAAGGTGTGGAAAGACTGAAAACAAATTTTGAATTAGTCAATCTCAGAGAACCTATGCTTAATGAACAAGCTGAAGAAGAACTCCTACAACTCGAAATACCATTGTCCCCAGAAGACCGTGGAAGTAAGAACTTATATAATTTGATGATTGAAGACGATTTTTTAAGTGTCTACGGCAGTACATTCCCACAGTATGTCGAACCTTTTTATACCGTAATCATGAATGAAAAGCAGTTACTTACAGAGTATTACAAGAAACATAAAAATAGTTTATAAAAATCCTTTCATCTTAACGGGATTGTCGCTATATTTGTGTAGTTATTAACAATTTAAAAAAAATAAAATGAACGAAAAGGAATTTAATAACGTTTTTAGATTTTCACTATATCAAAACGATGTTTTATTTTGTGAAAAAATGTTTGATGCAGATAAATTTAATCCATTTACGAGGTATTCGATTGATATCAGGGATATACTTCCCAGAGCCATCACGAGATTGCAGAAAACCTTGTCGAGACGAAGTTATGATGTAATAATAGGGGTTGGGAGACTGGATGGTCTTGATGATGAATCTGAAGAACAGATTTATGACCTATATGGTTATCATCAGAAGATGATTAACACCTATCCAAAGGAATGGAGAACCGATATGCGTTATAATCCACAATCAGTTACACAACAGATTGAAGAGAAAACAATTCGTGGTGTCCCAGGTAAAATCGGATTATATATTAATGAGAACCCGATTGTCGAACGTGAATTTTTTGTTGACGGCTTCAATCCAGTTGCAAGACAATCTCTCGATATCATGTATGCAGTAACTGAAATTACTGATATGATTTCCGAGAAAATCAAAAAAAGCGATATTAAAAATATGTGGGATGATTATGATTTAATTAATTACAGGGGTCTGTCAATTAATCAAATCAGAGAACTTTCTCCTTTTAAGCGAGAAGAGATGCTGAGAAGACTCAGACGAAATTAATTTTATTGGGACGGGAATTGGGATTGTCTTTAGAAATGTTATTGTTTTACTCTTTTATTCCCCAATTACCGTCCCTCTTTTACCCATATTTTTAACATGACGGAAAATACAGAAAATACCTTATCGGCTTATCTCGGTCCTGAATTTCAGCAACGTCTCATGTGGCAGTTGTTGGTCGAACCAGAATTTGCTGAAAAAATAATACCAGACTTAGCAATCGAATATTTTGACGACCCGAATCTCAAGAGGTTGTTCATTATAATGTTGGAATATTATAAGGAGTTCGATAAAGTCCCAAATCTTCAGAATCAAAGTGTTCAGCAAGCAATACACAAATATAAGACTCCAAATAACTTAATTGAAGAAGAATCGTTATTTGCTGTTATTAAACGTATTGAACTCTGGAACGAGAGAATCATCAATAAGCAGATGCTTTATGATGGTGATGTTGTACAGATATCAACCAATTCCTTTATTAAACAACAGGAATATCGTAAAGCTGCTGAACATGTGCTTGAAAAAGTCAAGACTGGTGAAATAAAAAGTAAATATGTTATAGCTGCAATTGAAGAAAGATTTCAGAAAATCAGTCATATTGGTGAAAATGATGATGATAGTGAATCTCTGACAGAAGGAATAAGTAAAGCACTTAGAAAAGAATTTAGAGAAACAATACCAACAGGTATTGGTGCTATTGATAGTCTTACTGGTGATGGATTGGGTAAAGGTGAAATTGGTGTAATCCTAACTCCATCGGGAGTAGGGAAAACTACTGCACTTACAATTATTGCAAATACCGCATATGAATGTGAAAAGAATGTTGCTCAGATTATTTTTGAAGACACTTCAGACCAAATTAAACGTAAACACTATACGATTTGGGCAAAATCAGCATTAAGTAGATTAAATGAAGATGAAGAAAATATAAGAGTCACAAAAATAGTAAACGAAAAAGCTAAACAATTAGAGGGTAAGGGTAGGCTTATCATCAAGAGATTCAGTCAGGAAGACACAACGATGAAGGATGTCCGTAACTGGATGCTCAGTTATCAGAAGAAATGGGGTTTCAAATTTGATTTACTTGTACTGGATTACCTTGACTGTCTGGAAAGTCATAAAAAAGCACAAGATAGGAATGAATCTGAACTCACGATTATTAAGGGTTTTGAGGCACTTGCAAGTGATTTTGATATACCTGCTTGGACTGCGATTCAAAGTAATCGTAGTGGATTTGGTGCTGAAACTGTCGAAGCGCATCAGACTGGTGGTAGTATCAAGAGAGTTCAAAAGGCACACTTTTTCATGTCAGTTGCTAAAACACCAGCACAACAAGAAGCAAACTTCGCTAATATCCGAATCATCAAAGCCAGATTTGCAAAAGACGGTCAGACATTCGAAGATTGTACATTTAATAATGATACGATGCAAATCATCATTGATGACCCAAGATATGTATATACTAAAACATATAAGAATCTTCAAAAGTATGATGAAACCGATGTTGATAGACTGGAAAAGAAAGCCGATGGTTTTAACAGTGGTAAAATACACGCTGCACTTAGTCAACATGAAGAAGGTGAGATATTGAGTAAAGTTAATAGTGATTCGATTAACGATATGTTGCGTGAGAATAAAAAGCCTGAAGAAACGAATACCGAATTTCATCCAGAAGCCGAGTTTCATGAAAAACAGATTGAAAGTGATGGTGTAAATGAGGGAGCAATTGAGGGTGCTGTTGGGGGTGCTATTGAAGGAGTGACAGAAGAAATATTGATTCTTGATGGTGACGTAACAACTGTTGAAACTACTGATGATGGTGTAAGTGATGCTGTAAATGATGGTGTAAGTGATGCTGTAAACTCAGAATTACTGGATTGGAGTGGCGAAACATTCACTCATGGTGAAGCAACTGAAGAACCCGAAGTAAGTATTAATGATGTACCACCTGTGATAGATATTCCTGTTGATAATAAGATTGATGAAATAACTAAAGCGGTAGAAAGTCCACCAATAAGACCACCAACTGGTACTTCAGAAGCAATTACTTTTATGAAGGAACATGAAAATAATCAAAGTTTTTCTGATAAAGAAAAATTATTTGTTGACCCAGATGCTCCACAAGGTGACAATAAAAGTGTCTTTGATTTATTGGTGAAAAAGCGTAATTATCAGCATGTTGTGAATAAAGAGTGAAAATTTTTATAAAAAAATGTAACTTTTTGAGAATTTCTTCGTATTTATTTTTCCAGAGGTCTGCAAATTTATTTTATTTTTTTTTTCGAAAATGCTTGCGTATTAAAAAAAAGTGTTTTATATTTGCAGGGTCTTTAGGATAATAGTTCATTAACATGATTAAAAAATAAAAGGAAACGGGTTGTTATTTCAGTAAATAGCTCAGTTGGTTAGAGCATCCGCATCAAAAGCAGAATGTCAATGGTTCAAATCCATTATTACAAACAACAATAACAAACAAAATATCCTTTTTATAATATAACATGTCAGTTCCCCTTCTCATAAGAACAGGGCGCATAGAACTGACTTTTTACAACATATTGCGGGATGGTAGAAGTGGTATCTCGTCAGGCTCATAACCTGAAGGTCGGGGGTTCGAGTCCCTCTCCCGCTACTAATGGAAGAACTGATAGTTTTTACAGTAAATTTGACGGTAAATCAGACAACTACGAAAACAAAACTAACAAATTTCTTCTAATTTTATTAAAAGTTCTTTAAAATATAATCCAAGAATCTGAACAAAATGGGAAAGGATTCTGAAATTGAATGAACATGAAAAGGCTGGCAAACCGATAAATTACATACCAAGTAGTGCCTCACATAATTGCAATGTTCAATGGATTAGTAGTACAAAGGGAAAACGTAAAGTGTTTACAGTAATATCGGAGGTTCGAGTCCTTCTACCCCCACCAATATTAAAAACAATTGGGGGTATAGACAAGTAGTAAAGTCAAAAGTATCTTAAACTTTGAATAAAAAGCAACAAATACTTTAAACCTGTTCCCTAAGTTATTGAGCGATTAACGCTCAACGTTTTTGGTTGTTGGTGTCAGAATTTTTCACAAAAAAGGGGCACACCACCTAACATTTGATGGTTAAGAATGGTTTTCGTCACAGAAGTGTGATGTTTTTCAAAAAAAGAAATAATTACTGTGTCTAAGTTAATTCAGGCTTCGGCAGGGATTTTTTTCGGCAGTAATTTAAAGGAAGAACTTGTTGTGTATACAGTAATTGAAATTTCCCGTCCATTGAGAGGCGGGACAAACTACCAAAATACAACTAAACTTCTTCTCCTTATAGAGAAGTAGACGTTATTCCAAAACAATGGGCGGGATTGCAACATAGAAATATGCTGTACCTGCCCATTTTTTTTTGTTTTTTTGTAACATTTTGATATTCTTTTCGTACAACAAATTGGTTATTGAAAATATTTTATTATATTTGACATTAAAATCATTATTATGAATGAAATAAAAAAATTTGAGTATGAAGGAAATGAAATTACTTTCCTTACAGGTGATAATACTATGGTTAATGCAACTGAAATGGCAAAACAATTTGAAGTACAACCTTCATTTTGGTTAAGAACAGACCAAGCGAAAAGAATTATTGAGGCACTTGCCGTTATGCATAATTGCAGAACGGTTGATTTAGTGAATGTTAGACAGGGTGGGAACGATAAAAATGCACAAGGAACTTGGATGCATGAAGATATTGCAATAATTTTTGCACAATGGCTTTCACCAGAATTTTATGTTTGGTGTAATAATAGAATAAAAGAATTGTTTAAGTATGGAATTACTGCAACACAGGAAAAGGCAAGAAAAATTGCTTTTTCATTATACGAAGCAACGAATATTTTGAAGGACAATGATAGTTGTAGGACTGGAAGGTATAAAATTTATGAGCAACTACGCTTGAGAGGAATTCTTGATAAACATAATAAACCCCTTCCCGAATTTGTTAGTAAGGGTTATTTTACATATGAACGGTCAGAAAAGAACAAATATGTAAAACGTATTATGGTTGAGGAAGAAGGATTGAAATGGTTGAATCAAGCATTTTATCCAGAATTAAATGTTTCTGAGGATTATTTGGAATTAAAAACAAAGGTGGAAGAAATGCAACGTGACCAAGAAATATTTTTGGAAGGTATTTCAGTAATTGCAGAAACAATGCTTATGGCAAAAGGCGGTCATCTTACTGACGAATTAAATAAAATGGTGACCAGTAAATTACGTGAATTTGTTGATAAATCTAAGAAGATTCAATTAGCACTTAAATAATAAATTTTAATAATAAATAATTATGGAAAAATTGGTATTAACACAAAACATGATTACGTCAGTTAAACAGTCATTAATTGATGGTTTAACTATCGCATCTGGTGCTAAGAGCAGTGCTACTTACTACCACGGAAAAGACGAACAAATGAAGGCTATCCAGACTCAAATCAAGGGTTTGTATAAACTTTCAAAGGAACTCCCATTGATTATAGCGTCTCAAAAAGGTGCTACTGGTCGGTTCGTATCTGAGGTGTTGCTTAATGAATTTAAGCAGACCCTGAAGGGTGGAGCATGTAATATTGTTAACCCAATTGACTGGTATGATAATGGTTTGAGTGACAAAGCGGTTCTTACTGCATTGAATAATCTTGGTGAAAACGGTTTACCATATGTACTTCGTCTCTTCGTTGATTTGAAGGATGCAAAGGTGAATAACGAAAGAATGAGAAAAATTGTTCTGGGTTTCATCTGGGGTCAAGATAATCTTGAATTCTATGCAATGAAGTACCGTAACAAGATTGCTGATATATTGAAGCACGTATATGGTGTAAAGAAAACCAGTATTTTGCTTTCAATTGCTCAGAAGCAACTTAATACTAATGGTTTGTTTGATAGTGATAAGGAATTGTCAATTGCCAACGATTCAATTTACAAGTACTTCAACGGTGATTCAATTCGTGCATCAAAATTGTTGTTGTTCTTATTTAAAAAGAGTGGAGTGCAGTACGATGCTATTGACTTCCCACTTTTGAGCCAATATCAGAAGGCACAGACTGACATCATTGGTGTTCAGAATGTTCCTGAAGAAGTGCTCTTGGGTTTGATTTCAAGCGTGAAACACCCACAGTACCATAGTATGTGGAGTACTGAACTTCAGAAAGAAGGAACAAAGGCAATGATTCGTAAGAACGTTAAGGTTACTTCAATTAACCAGCAGGTTCGTCAGACCAAAAGTACTGCGAAACTCGGTGTTGAAAGAGTTGTTGACTTACAGAA
>Ga0307375_10005208_pt1 | contig 12238 bp, 15 predicted proteins | sample TR1MG_FD_202531 | JGI IMG/M metagenome (GOLD analysis project Ga0307375, IMG submission 202531) | Soil microbial communities from Risofladan, Vaasa, Finland - TR-1 | ecosystem: Environmental > Terrestrial > Soil > Coastal area > Acid sulfate soil | place: Finland: Risofladan, Vaasa | collected... | reverse complement strand
GACCCAAACGGAATCTGTGTTATCAGTCCAACTAGGGCACCTGTTGCGGTCATCTTCATAACCTGTTGAACTTGATATGCTGGATAGTCCGCGTCTTGACTAATATCGGTCGGCGTATCTACAAACGGAGTCGCTGTAGAGTCCACTATCTCATACAATTCTCTCATCTGTCGGTCTGCGTTGTCGGCTGTCGCGTTAAACAATAAACTAGAGCCTGGGTCTGTACCGAAGTTTATCAGGTCGTCAAAACTGCTCGCGATAAGACTCGCGTTCAAGGAAAGTGCAATTACTTTGCCCTGTAGATTTTCTAAAGAGCGCTTAAATTCAGCCTGTGTATTTGCGAGTTTCTTGGCTGCGTCCACTACCTGGAAAGCTTCGTTAATTGTATCGTTGACGTCTTCAAGAAACCTAACAGGAGTACTGACAATGTCGTATGCGTTCTCAAACCATGCCAAAATCTTTTCTAGCAAGCTTTTCTTGGCTGCGCGCGCGCGCGCGGCGGCGTTTGGATATATCTGCAATAAACCAATGTCACGAGATTCTTTAAACGTTAAATTAAATCGAGCGACGCGTCCTTCTTCTGTGGTTTCACTCTCTGAAAAATTCTCGCATACAACCTCGAATATTCCTAAATATGGATGATTCAGTATCCCCGGTTCGGACTTATCTTCAAGCGCGAAAATTAGATTGTCCCTAGCTTCGAAGTAATTATCATCGACGATGTACGCGGTTAAATCAAATGTGCGCTGGCTTCGTCCCAAGTCCTCAAATAGAACATCGTCCCTATCTGGGAACTCGTGGACCGCGTGACGTCTTCCGCTCGAATAGGTATGCGCTCGAATGAAGAACGGAACGCCTCTGAAGGAGGCTTGCTTATATCCTTTTATCCACGTAGAAGCCATTACAGCGTATCTCCTATCAAGTCGCCAGTGTCGGTCTTTTTGACATTGACGCCAGAAGAAGACTTCACGTCGACCATGACGCCTTTTGGCGTTTTTATTTCAACTTCTATTTTATCCTCTCTTCTTATTGTCACTGGAATTTCTGATGTAATCTCTCCATTGTTCAAGCCAAAAATGCTTTCAAGGGATTTATATCTTTCGTCTATCGCCTTCTCCATCTCCAATATGTTTCCAAAATCCTCCTCCATCATTGACATCTCGGCGCCTCCAGAGCCCCACAATTCCTCAGCTGACGCTATTTTGGGTTTCCCTATTTTGGATTTTTTTTGCAATTCTTCTAACTTCATCTGGTCGATATATTGTTTTTTGCTATATTGGACCATTCTCGGGATATCAAAACCGAATATATCTTGTCCGATTACTTCTAATCTCTCCGCACCACCGCCAGCCTTTGGTCGCCATCTTCTGCTATGCTTCCGGGCTTTAAGAATTTGCTTATCTATAGGAGCTACCAGTTCATTCCACTTTGGAATTATCCATTCGTCGATTTTTTCAAAAAGTCCTTTTTGTGATTCTTTCGTTTTATCCAATTCGCCTCTATAAAAAGCGAGAGCGTCGGGCATATCTTTATAGAAAACTTTTTGTGCTGGTTCGGAGGACTTACCTATCCCATCAATAGCCAGTGCCAAGCCACCCACGGCAAGCACGGCTAGCGCTATCGGTCCGCCTGCCGCTGCAAATGTAGCCATCGCGCCACCCATGCCAGCAGCACCGACGACGCCAATTACGGTCCCAGCCGCAGTCACGAGGGTGCCTAACACTATCAATAATGGGCCAACCGCCGCTATTATTGCAGCAACTTGAACTATTGTCTTTTTCATCTCTGGACTCAAGTTAGATATTTTCTGAAACAATTTAGTAAACTCTTCCGCCAAGTCTGCCAAGGTGTCTAATAATCCACTCTCGGCAAATGAAATGGCTACACCTTCAAGCGCAGATGTGAAACGTTTAAACGCGCCAGTCGCTCCCCCTGTCATGATGTCGACCATCTTTTGAGCGTTGCCTGGTTTCAAATCACCCATCGTTTTCGACAACCTCGTGAATGTAGAATCCAATGCCATCGCGTCTCTGATTAGAGGTGACGCTGCCCTCTTTCCTCTAATGCCGAATATTTCGCTGACTACTTTGAGCCGTTGGCCTTCGCCTAACTTTGACATCCCTCCCGCTAACTGGCCCAATGTTTCACTTAATTTTTTAATCTTTCCGGTGTTTGGATCTATTACCTCGACGCCCATTTTTTTAAGGAGTTTTTTGGCTCTACCTACAGGTTTTATCAGGCTATCCATCATTCTAGCCATGGTAGTTCCAGCCATGCTGCCTTGTATTCCCATGTTGCCTAGAAAACCCGCTGCAGCTGCAGTGTCCTCTAATGACATTCCGTAGTCACGCGCGACCGTACCAGACATTTTCATTGTCTCGGCAAGCATTTCCATATCGACGTTTGTACCGGACACTATAGTCGCAAATAAATCAGAGACGCGCCCAGATTCAGTCGTATCGAGCCCAAATTGCTGCATAACGTTCGACATAATATCAGCAGTTTGAATCAAATCCGTGCTCGTCGCAGTAGATAAGGCCAGCACGCCAGGCAAAGCGGTGAATACTTGCAAGGAATCCCATCCAGCCATCGCGAGTTTTTCTTGCGCGCCCGCGACTTCCCGCGCGGTATGGACAGTTGTTTTGCCTAATTCTTTTGCCTGAGTCCTGAGCTCGGCAATTGACTTGCCGGTGATGGTGACCTTCGCCTCAACTTTCCTCATCATAAAATCGAAGTCTGCTCCAACCTTCGCCGCTGCTCCTCCTGCCAATAGTATTGGCATCGTAACGTTTCTGGTCATGCTTCGACCAGCGGACGAAAGACCACGGCCAACACGCATAATGTTCTTCGTTATATGCTTGAATTTCTTAGTAAACCGATCATCGCCGATGATCGGAATTCTAATTGGAGGAGTCGATGGCATCGTTAATCGCCTTTACTTAAAATCGCGCTCAGCTGCTTGCGTCCAGAATAAGAATTCTTTCAACGTGAACTTATAGATTGTGTTGACCGGCGACCACCTATATCGAGCAGCCATTAACCTGATGCTGTATCGCCAGTTTTCACATCTTCGGTGCCAATGCCCAAAAAATAGTTTGCTATCTCCATACATTTTCTAGCGTCAGCCGGTCGAAGTTTCTTTACAACTTCTTTAGTTTGGCCCGTCATGCCGGAAATCATCGGTATCATGTGACCTATTTTCATGCCATCGCCTGCCGGAATATGTACCCACATCCCGAGCTCTAATTCGTTTTGAAACACGAACTCAGTGAAGGTCTTTTTTCCATACTCAAACGGTGCCTCTAGAACAACCGTATAAGGCAAAATATAATGTTCTTCCTGGTCTTTAGGAGCTGCGTTTTCCTCGTTAGAAAAAACATTTTCCTTGTCGTCGTCGAATTCTAATTCGTCTTTTTTGTCCTTCATTTTACACTCCGTTTATCTTCTGTTAGGCTGGAACCTCAGTTCCAGAACGTCCTTCGAATTTTACGGGGATTTGACCTTCCTCTGTGGTCATATCACCCTCGAGCGCATAGAACGCGTCCTCCACCATAGCCGTCTTTCCGTTCGACAATTTGAGTGTTACAGTACCGTCTGTGAAATTTAGAATATCATTTATGATATCCAAGTCTGTATCGTCTCGAATTGCCCCTGAGATAGAAGCTACCTGCGGAGTCTCCTTGTATCCATGTACTCTATCGGCGCCAACGAGCGCCTCTCTTTTGGGCTGTCCATAATTAACAGTAAAGTCACCGACTGCGTCCATCACTTTACCATTAGTTTGGAGAGTAATTATTCCACCTCTTCTAGACATGTTATCCCTCCGATGCTTCTAGTTGAAACTGCATAATGCCGGATCCAACTATGAACTGATTAATGAGGTCTGGAGGCAATAAGAAGTCGAGTCTATTAGGATTCGACTCGTTTCGCTCGACAACAATCTGCTTTTTAAACAGATCCAAGTTCTCGACTTTGCCTTCTCGCTCTTGTGTTTTGAACCATGCAATTGATTCTGCCTTGCCAACGTCGGGAGTCATTACCTGCTGTCCAGCTTTGATAACGTCGGCGTTGTTCGCAAGCTTCGCACGTGGATACTTACTCAGAATCCATTGTACCCATGTGTATCTCAAATCCATCAGCACAAAAACCGTGTTTTGAAATTGATACGCGGTATCGGAAGCGCCTGCACTGTTTTTTAGATACATAGTAACCGTTGATTCGGTCTGCACTCCGTTTGTGTCGGTGATGGTCGCGATAGATGCGATTGCGAGTTGATTTCGCTCGACGGTGGTCCACCTGTCGTCTTCAGAGACTGTCTTTAGTCCAGACAATGTCATACGATGGAGAGGTACCGCAGTATCGCTCTGGATACTCTCTGCGGTTCTACCTACGACCGCAGCGGATAACTCGTAAGTCGACTCGAGACGGTTATACGAAGGAAGCAATACTACGTATTGATTGTTTCTATCCGTGCTGGTACCGAACGTAATCATATTCGCGCGCGTGTCTCGCTTCGCAGAATACCAAACACCGTCTTTCATTACCAATGGCCCAGTCTGAACGAGGGCAAAGTCCTCAATCAAATCTAAGTTTGTGGTGTCGTTGTACGGATGCGCAATGATGTTGAACCAAGTATCTCCAATTACGTCGAGAACGTCCTGTACATCGGGATCTCCGGTGCCAGGGGTAATTGCGTTGATGGTAACTGTGATTCCAGAAATGTCCGCCTCGCCTGCGTTGTAATTTTTTCGAATATCCAAATCACCTGCGTTGACACCCTTGTTCTTCGCGGTAAACGTCAACGTCGGCGTCGCGTATGCAACGGTCACAGGTAGGTCGACTTCTGCGTTTACAGCTACAACTATCGCAGCTGCTACCTCGTCGAACGTGTCTCCAACTGCGACGGAAGTCGCAACCCTATCACCTGCGATGTAAAGCACCACTTCGCCTGCTGTCGCTGCGGTAGTTCCTCCCATTGTGATAGTCGTGGTCGCTGCAGCGGAACCACCTGCGTCGGCCTGCATGATAATGTAAGTGGTTGTGACGTTGTTATTTAAAAAATACTTAATTGCCATTCTGTGAATTTGAGAACCAAATCCACCGTAATCTGCAACTTCGTCGGCGCTAGTAACTAAGTATTTTGTGTCCACCGCCCCCGTTCCAGATGCAGTCATCTGCCCCACAAGGAGCGCTGTGACCGGCATAGTCGCCGGTCCACTAAATGCTCGGCTTGCGTCGAATTCTACTCCGACGAAAGGAACAATAATATTTGAGGGAACTCCGGTAGCCATTTAGCCCTCCTTCTTGGTTGTTTTTTTAGTAGCTTTTAAAACTACTAAGTCTTTGTCTTTTATCAGCCGTCCGATTAATGGTGTTCGGTTGACCCAGGCGCCTTCCTCTTTATAAGGAATCCGTCTGCTCAAATCGTCGAGCACTATCAAATCTTTGTGGGCTGGTTGAACTAATATTCGTTTCATTCCAACTCTCCTTGTGCTTCTAGTAATTCGCGGTCAACGGTTTGCGCGGTTGAATCAACGCGAATGATTGCCATGTAATATTCGTTAAAGTCGTCGTATTTTTTTGTGCCTTGCACATCGGTATCATAGGGGAGTTCCCACTGAATTCGTTGTCCCAAAATGCGTCTATCTCCCTCGGTGTCTACGTTGTAAGGCGTAGTGCCTATAAGTCTCATGCCAAGCAATAGACCTATCTCATGATTTGTATTTGCGTCGTATCCGCTTAGGTCAGTTGCGAACGTAATATCATTAAAAAAGGCTTTTTCAATCCGATATGCAATCTCGTCTGCCTCGTCTTCCGCAAGCTCGTTTAAAAGAGGGTCGGTGTCCGGGTCGATTTTCTCCTCGACCAAAACATCCGTATTAAGCATTAGTCCTCTCTGATGCGCTCTTGGAAATAGTTCGCTTCCGCCGATTACCGTCGCTGGTTCGTCTGCAAAATAAACAAGAATACACGGAAGCTCGTCCAGGAAAACAGGACTCGGACGACTGGAGAAAACACGCCCTCCAACGTCTGAGTTGTTCTTCAACTTTAATACCGCGTATCGTCTTACAGCCGTTCTGGGATGTGCTACGCTCATTGTTTTAACCTGTGCAAGTATAATGTCGTAATGCCAACGCCGTCGGAGATATAGTCGTCAACCGTGTAGCGAATATCTTGTATTTTCACTTGGTCCTGCTTGGTTATTGGATGCGCTAATTTGCTCTCTTGAATCTGCACCTGCGGTCGCATCGTGTTGAACTCAGCCTCTGAACCGAATTGCGCAGACGAATGAGGGTCGTCGTATAAGGTTCGATACGTCGTCCATTCGTCTAGTTTCGCGTGATAGTAATGGAGTGTTTCTCCGAATTCCGTCTGATTGAAAAACACTCCATTAATATCGTCCTCTAACTGTGAGAAGAAATCCGTCCGACCGACGAGCAGCACCGAGGGAACTCCTGTCCCTCGCGTGCGCGTGATGCCATCTGGTGTTACGGTAAAACTCATAAAGTAAATATCCCGTCTGCGCCAGAGTCCCATTGAATCGTGATGTTAGAACCATCCGGCGTTATGGGGAACTGTGATGCTGAGTCCATTAGGCAAATCAACAAACTCGTTTCACTGTCGGTTGTATTTTTCATAATAACTATAGCGTCTACGTTATCACCTTCGACCGATGTAAAAATCGAATCGTCGGCTCGAAACGTAGTGCCGTCTAAAGTCTTTCCAGTTAGAGTGACCTGAGCAATTTGAGCGGCCAACGGGATGTCGGCTTGCGTGTCATCAGAATCAAGATCCGGAGTATAGAAATCTAAATCGATTAACAACGCAGCTATAGAGTCGTTAACCAAGTCGATGTCAGCTCCCATAATAGAGGCGACTCCTTTTTCGTACATCCCGTCGGCCATAAAAACTATTTACCTTTCTTTTTCGAAGTCTTCTTTTTCTTTGCTTTCAACTTCGATTTAGGTTTGGATTCCTTCTCCTTTTCGGGCGGAGATGAATAGGGCGCTACCTCTTCGGGCTTCTCAGTCTTGGGTAGTGGCTCGGGCTCGGTTACTACTACTTCAGGCTCCGGAATGATGGTGGGCTCTGAAGGTGCCTCCACCTCTACGCGCTCAATCATATCCTTGTCCATCAAAAAAACCTCGGTGCCCTGGTCCACTTTGAAAGGAGGTGAGTCTTTGGTATAAGTCTTTTTCTTATACATCACGCTCCTATCTCCAATAACTTTTACAAGTCCCATGATTATTTAACCTCGACTGCAACAAAAGCTGCAGGCTGATGCATGCCAACCAAGGGGGAACTCTCGAGGGTGATGTGGCCTTTTTTGCCGTTGTCGTCAATCCACTGCAGCGGGAACCATCTGCCTTGGAAGTCGCCTTCTTTAAGGTTCTCGATTTTTGCGTAGTGAAATCTGAAGTCAGCCTGTGTGCTTCCCATGATAGCGTAGTCGGTCGGGATGTAAGGAACATCGGTTCCGCTCGAGTTAGTGTACAAGCCCTGGTAGGAATACACTTCGATATTCATACCCACCCCGGAATAAGTTCCGAGGTAAGTCGCGCGCTGGCTGTTGATCTGCTTGAGATTAATCTCGCCTCGTTCGACACGTCGATTGTCCAGATTGCCCAGGATAGTAGAATCTTTCAAAAACAGTTGGGCAGCCTCGGTACCTAGAATCATAACGTCCGCAGTCGGAGCGCCGGAATCGGCTATTAGTGCAGACCATGTTTCCATTTGCGCAGTTTTATCCTCTGTGCCAGTACCCCAGATATTTGCGCCAGCCAGAGTGATGAGGTTGTTTGCGTTCTGTCCGAAGTCAACCTCGTAATCTACGTCCACTCCACTAACCGCAACTTTGCCAGTGCTTAGAGCTTCTGCAACCTGCTGCTCTTCGCGACGCATAACGCGGCCTTGCAACTGCTGCAGCCATTTAGCTGTCCTTTGTGCAATAGCCTGCTCCGCGTTTGCTTCGTAGCGATTAACACCAGCGAGTCTCACATTGACGTCGCGAGACGTGTATGTGATTTCCTCATTGATATAAGGCGCGAAATGCAGCTTCGAGTTGTATCCGTCTTTACCAATTTTGGTAGAGTCACCGTCTCTTGAAACGTAAGTCGCGATTGTTTGAGTTCCGAACACCTGGTCAATCTCGATGTACTCTTTGTCGGTGTAATTTCTCTCTTTAACAAAGAGGTCCTGAAGAAATGTGGTATCGGTCGGGATTTGCCGCATAGCTCTCACGAGCTCAACGGGTGTATATTGTATAATAGGGTCAGTCATTTTTTATTCTCCTACCACGTTGTCAGAAAGTGTTTTCTGAAAACAGCTGGCCATTCTCATCTCTACTTTCATGTCTGCCGCTGTGGTTGAACCACCGAAAGTCAACGTCGCTGCGTCAAACTCGCCGGTGAGAGCAACGGACGCCACCTGAGTCGCCGATGTGGTCGTTACGTCCTCAAGTAGCACACATTGAAAAACCGCACTCCCATCGACAGCGGTGTCATCAAGTGCGAGGTAGTAACCAGTAGCCGTGATTTTTCCTAAAACACAGCCTCTAGTTAGAGTTTGGTTTACGTCAATAGTTGCGGTGTCTCTTACTATCGGAAATTCTCCAACGATAAGATTATCCATTGTTACTGAATCTGTTGATGTACCAGGCATTAGTTAGCCTCCTTCTTTTTTGCGAGGTCTTTGGCTGCTTGCTCAAGAGCGTCCGCGCGTCTTTTTTTGGTTTCTTCTTCTTCCGTTAAATTTCCGGCCTCTGCGTCAGCCTGGGATACGTGAGATGCTGTGTCTGCAGCTGCTCGTCCTGTAGCTGCTTCGGTGTTAACGAATTCAGCCTGCGCTTTCGAAGTTACGCTGAGCAATTCAACCGAAATTTTTTCGGCTGTCGCGCCTTCGTCGAATTTTCTAGCATCAATTTCTTTTCGTACTTGAGCTTTTATCTTCTCAGGAAGAGCAGATACTTGACCCATAAGAGCTTCGATGCTTTTAATTCTATCTCGCTCGGCTGCTTTTGCTTCTTTTACTATCGCCTCAACTGCTGTCGGTTGCTGATTTCTCAGCTCTTCAGTTGTCAAGACCGTAGGTGTGTTTTCAGACATATTATTATCCTCCATGTCTTCGGTGTTTTCGATTTTTTCTATCGTTGCTGTGGCCTCCATAACGCCAGTGATGGCACTTGAAGAACTGTTTATATTTATCAAACCGTCGATCATTCCTGTTTTGATTGCGTCGGGCTTGGTTGCGTCTGGGTCTTTTGCAATGAGAAGTCCACCGCGTCCGAAATCCTTTATTACTTTATCTTCACTAACTCTACGACCACTGGCCACTCGGGAAATGAAAACGCGCTCGATTGCGTCCGCCTCTTTTTGAAGTACAGAACGACCCTCATCCGTCGCCAAGTCGGGCACTTTATTGGGCGCGTTCCTGGAAACAATACGAGCTTTTTTAATTCCTGGTGTTTCTGCATCGAAATCCCTGTCTATAGATGTAATAATAACTCCAACTGAACCGGTCATGTTCGTAGGTGCGCTGGAAAAAATTTCAGGTACTTGAGACGCTAGCCAGAAAGCTCCGCTAGCAATTATTCCTTCGTTGATAGCGATAACCCTTTTCTGCTTGGCTAGCTCCGCGATTGCCTGAGCAGCTTCGTCCGTTCCGAATACTTCTCCGCCTGGGGAGTCGAAGTTTATCTGTACCGCTTTGATTTTATCGTCGTTTAACGCAGTATTTGCAGCCTCAATAATTTGAGAGAAAGTGGTGATTTGAACTCCGAACAATGTATCCCAAAAATTAGGTGCTGTACTCGATAGCATTCCCTTGATATTGATAAACGCTACATTGCCAGCCCTCGATAAAATCGAAGAAGTCGTTTCATCATTCGATTCTATGCCAAATAAAATATCAGATTGTTTTTGAGATATCTCTTTCATATGAGCGTTCGCAACTGTATCTAAATAACTCAGCAGAAAGTTACTCTCACAGGCCCATATTTTGTTAGCGGTTCTCATATAAAATCAGACCTAACTTTACCAGCGCTATCCGGACTAAAGACGTAAACGTCTGCAGCGGAAGCAATGTCCAAGTCCCACTTATCAGGCATAATAACTTTTTCTGTGTCTCCCGTCGGTGCTGCCTGCCCAGTCGCGCGAAGTGTTTGAAAAACGCGCTGACCTGGTAGCATGTTGTAAACGGTTCCTTTTTGAACGCTCGTTTGAATTTTCGTCCATGTATCTGCTGTCAGTGTTGAAACAACTGGATTAGCCATTATTCTTCTCCTCCTGGTGCTGGCTCCGGATCGCTCTGTCCGTCTGGTCCGACTATCTCGGTGGGCTCTGGGCTGTCTGGAATATCTAAATCGTCCATCAAATCCAACTCGCGCGCATAGCGACGCATCGCGCCGTCCCACCTGTCTCCGTGGGTCTTCATATATTCCTCTTCGCGCGTAGATAGTTTATTGTTTACCTTGATAACCGCAGCTCTCGACTCATCCAAGGGATTTAACTCTCCCTGACCTGCGCCTATCCAAGCAGCGCGAGCCCATGCACGTGCAATAACTAAATCTTCGAAATAACCGGGCGCCTGAATACGTCCTTTAAGTACGCATTCCCGAAGCACCTCTTCCGAAACAATAGAGCAAAATCCTTTGGTCAGCTTGCGCCGATCAACCATGAAACCTTTCCACGCTTCGTTCGAAGCCGCTTTTGCAGCTGTGTACGAAGTCTGGAAATGCATATGAACCATCTCAATCGGCATATTTGCAGCAGCGCTCACTTGTCGAGCAATTGCGTCGAAGAATTTCTCGAAACTATCATCTGCTTTTTTCGGGTCGGCTATCGTAATGTCTTTTTTATCATCTAGATAATGGATGTTTCCATATCCCATCTCTAGGTCGAATTCATCTCCGCTGGATTTAGCCTCTTGAACTGCGTTTGGACCATCTCCCCCTCCTCCGGTTACTACCTCGGAAGGAGTGAATCCCTCTTGCATAAGGTTGCCAAATCCAGACATATCTTTAATAAAAACGCTAAAGAAGGCACTTACTAAAATATTCATCATTTCAGCGTCGGTTATTCTAGTTATCTGCTTAAGTGCGTCGATTACAGGCGCGAAAATAGGCATTCCTCGCACCTGTCCGATGCGCTCCCCGCACATAAAATGCCAGATTTGTCGCTTTCCGTCCGGTGCAAAAATAGGAACTCTTTTTACGGTTTGACTCTTGCTACCGTCCCATTCGCTAGGATAATAATTAGCCACCCAGTAAGCTGATATTTGACCTTGTTTATTTTTCTCAACGCCTCCTCGGATATTGCTACCGTGCATATCGGGGACAGTCTCTGGGTTTCTAACAAGGTCGGAGTCGATGAGTTTTACGCTTGTTTCGTACGGAGACTCAGTGGTCGGTCTCCATGGCAACATAAAAAACACATCGCCGTTTAATAGCATGTTGAAAAACAGCTGAGCTTGCATCTCTCCGAACATTAGAAGACCGTCGAAATCGGCGCTGTAACTATCTGCCCACATGTCGAATTCACGCTCGAAAGTGGCTTCCCATCTGTCCGCCTCTTCGGAGTCCAGTCCTAAAAATTCCCGGTCGACCCGAGATTGTAATTTCAGTTCTGGTCCGATAACGTTTATCGTTTTTCGTCGCAGAGTGGAGACGGCCAAAGGACTCGTCATGAACAAGTCTCTGGACAGAGCTCGGCTTCCTGCTAATTTTGGGATGGTATCGCCGTCCGGGGATAGCGGAGTCGCGATAGTTCCCTTCATACTTTTTTTGTTAGAGCGCGGCGTGATGAATCCCGACTGGGCAAGAAATTTAGTGCGGAGCTTCGAACGTAACCTTTTTTCTCCCCATTGAGGAGAGACCGCCAGTGCTACATTATCCAGCCAGGATTTTTTTACCATTTAGATATCCCTGGGTACTACCCGCTGAACTCGAAGTTTGTTGCCGGTCTCGAGTTGTTTTCTATCGCCGTATAAATCTCTAATTGTCTTCTGTATTTGATGTAGGTCCGCGCGTGTAAGTGTGCGATTTCCTATAGAATATGACTGAGCGCCACCTAAAATAGCGGCCTCCGCTGCAATGTACAGCGTTAAGCGCGCTTCGATTTGGGTAAGAATTTCTTCACGAGTAGCCATTGCATCAAGTGTAAATGAATAAATATGCAGTGTAAAGAATATTTATACAATGGGTGGCGAAATAACCTGGAACTTGACGCCAAAATGGGAAGAG
>Ga0307375_10005207_pt1 | contig 12239 bp, 13 predicted proteins | sample TR1MG_FD_202531 | JGI IMG/M metagenome (GOLD analysis project Ga0307375, IMG submission 202531) | Soil microbial communities from Risofladan, Vaasa, Finland - TR-1 | ecosystem: Environmental > Terrestrial > Soil > Coastal area > Acid sulfate soil | place: Finland: Risofladan, Vaasa | collected... | reverse complement strand
CGGTGCATGCTACCGCTCAACTGAAGCAACAAGTTAGTGCGCGCCCGTAGCTCAGCTGGATAGAGTACTTGGCTACGAACCAAGGGGTCGGGCGTTCGAATCGCTCCGGGCGCACCATAAATTCAAAGGGTTAGGCAGAAATGCTTAGCCCTTTTTCTTTTCTAAGACGTCCGGGGGGTAAACCTAGGGGTAAACCAGAAAATTGCTAGACACTTAAAATTGCTTCAGCATTTCCTCTGGCAGTACATCAAATTATTGGAGAACCTAAGCATTAAGTAGTTGATGATGCACTGATGTATGATGCAAAAACTCTCTCATAGAGTAGTACTAAACTGACAGCAGTTTACAATTTCACCGGAATACTCTGAATAACTCTATGTCGAACACACTCAACGACGCATCGATTGGAGATGCAGACAGACCAGCTAATCCGTCTAGTAGCTGAGAGGTGACTTGCACGATGGATGATCGAATTGCGAAATTAAAAACACCAGAGGAATGCGCCATATTCGCAAAAAATGTGACTGTTCGAGGCCGCCCGGATCTTGCGCTGGCAGCCAGGAAGCGAGCAATTCAACTAAGAGCCGAGAGTTTCGGCGCAACTTCTGCAGCTGAACGAGAGTGTATCGAAGCTGTTTATGCATATGAAGAAGTACTAAGTGCTAAAGCTGGACGACGACAATCTGCATCACGTACTTGGCAAATGATTAAACGGCATGGAGTGATTGAGGCTGTAGAGCGAGTAGTAAAAAGGAAAGCCGACTCGTTGGGTTACACCGCACTTGTTGAAATGGGGCTTGAAGAGCTCGCCTTTGAGGCTGTCGTTCTTCGACACGTTTCTTCATTTTCCGCTGAGGCTGTGGAACGCTCAAAGGAGCGGTTAAGAGTGAAAATTGTCACCTAATTCTACGTTCAAACAGGACTGCTTAGCCTAAATTGACGGAGACACAATGTCAGGTCATCGCACAAATAGCGGGGCACACCTCCTGACGGAATGGGATATTCCCGCAAAGCAAGCCCTGTATCACAAGGATGGAGTTTTCTTCATGCCACTTGAGCGTTTCCCTGGTGCGTACTGTGACCAAAATGGCTATCATTTTTAAAACACAGCCAGAGTTCGATTCTTGCCAAACTATTAGTGTTGGTAAGCGTGTCAACGTTCGACAGGGAATCTCAAACCTTCCAGGTTACGTGCATGTTAAGTAGTATCCAGCGTAACCTAGTATATGAGCGGCGTAAAAGCGTACCGCTCCAAATTATTAGGTTTTGCCTCCTATGAACGTCGTGCACAGTCCTGGGGTTAATTGTGCTCTCATTTGCCCAATCTGCGGACAGCCGAATAACTGTGCACTCGCAAGGACGGGGTCTCTTGCCGAACCGTGCTGGTGCGCGGAAGTCGAATTTAGCGCGGACGTAATTTCTAAAATTCCCGAGGAAATGCAAGGAAAATCTTGTATATGTCATAACTGTGCTCTGCCTACAAAGCCATGAATTCCATACTCAACGGGAAAGTTTACTCTCATGAACTTGATGAATGGTTGGTGTCATGGGAAAGCGAGAGTGAATATCGTCACTGGTGTCATCAAACGAAGAAGCAGTTTGCAGAAAATATACTTGTAGTCATGTTCAACCCTGGGAACCTCAGTGGAGATGGTAAAAATCTCAGAAGTGACACGACTCTCAGAATTCTAAGAAATGTATGCGAGTCAGCTGGTGTAAATCCATTTGTTGTGAACCTATTTGATTATGCCAGCCCCTCACCGGATGTGTTATTTTCAAGATGGGTGAAACGAGATGGTGGCGGTTTGATTTATGACAAATTAGGAGCGCTTAAAATTGCGGCATACATTATGGCCTATGGTGATTACGAAAATCGAGGGGAACGCGACAACGACATTAAAGAGCGCATTGCCTTGGTTCAATCTCATCTAACGGGGATCAAAGAAATAATTTTGCCAAAGAACAGTAGTGGAACTCCAAAGCATCCGATGAGTTGGCAGCGACAAAAAATTATGCCAACAATCTCGAAGCTAATAGCCGTGGGTATCGCTAAGAACTAACCATAAAAGGTATACAGCTTCTTACGATACGTTCAAGTTTTGCATATCAGAAGATCAAGTATCCGGGTTGTGATAGCGCAACTATTCGTAAACGCCAATTTCGCGACCAAGTATAAACACTCAGGCGAATCGTATTTGGCCTGTCTGCCCAATCTGAAAGCTTCATCGGAATGTTTAGGTTGTGCCGATACGCTTATGAGCTGAGAGGATTCCCCTTGATCCATGGGTGATCGAGGATCTTCTGGTCTTTCTATTGGATCGGTAGACTCCCATTTGTGGTGATCTTCAAGTAGCTCAAAGGCCCGCTCTTTGTCTGTTTCTGTTGCTAACTGGAATCGGCCGAAGCGGTCCCAAGTATAGATTCCATGTTCTTCAATAGCAGTCGCCAACGCAGCTACAGAAATTCTTCCTAGCAATTCTCCGATACTTAAGAATGGATTGTCGTCACTTGGTACTTCTGGTCGACTTTGATTCATGATTATTTCATTTCCTCAGCTTCATTTTCCCTAGGTACATAATGGTTTCATTTATTTGTTTAATTGGCATTGATCTTAGCTGCAATATCTGGCTTAATTTGAAAATGAAGAGTTTTGTTGTACCTTTTGAATTATTATGCTTCAATTCGTATTCATGGAAACCGAAGAAATCGAAATTTATGGGAGTAGTGGCCGCTGTGGGGACAGAGATGTCTTTATAGGATTTGCTCCCGCTTCAATTCTATATAAGTATAGTTTTCCTGACCTATTGGATGAAAGCACAGGCAATGGATATCAAAGACGCTTTCATCGAGAGCATAGCCTGGAATTTAAGCGGTATATACAGGAGCCAGGTGCAAGCACCATCCCCTTAACATTCAATTTACGACCAGAATTTTCTCAATACTGGTCTCTACATCCAGTTGGTGGCAAGTCCGATATGTCTGTCCTGAAGATAAGCACCGAGGATAGACCTATTATGGCGCAAGTCGATTGCCAACATCGTCTTGGTTATTTGCAAGATAGTCCCATTCAATTCGCATTTATGGCTTACATCGGCCTAACTGTAACTGAAGAGATAGAAATCTTTCGGATCATTAATGGCAAAGCCAAAGGGTTAAGCGGTAGCCTACTTGATTTTACGGAAGCAAAGTTATCAGGCAATGCCCTGAGTGCAGTAAAGCCAGAGTTGTTTATTGCTCTCTACCTTCATGAGGACCCTTCATCACCTTGGCATCAACGCTTAGATCTTGGTGGAACTTCCATCGTTAGCCCGAAGCGACAAGCATCATTGCGAACCATGCAAAAAGCAGTAAAGCGATTTCTGAAGGAGGCCAAAATTCCCACCGACGACATTCCTAATCTGGCTCCACGCATTGTTATGGACTTCTGGAAAGCGGTTTCCATCACGGCTGCAAAAGAGTGGAATGCACCACGTTTACACATGCTAACCAAAGGAGTAGGGGTGTATAGCTTAATGAGCCTCGCAGGGATCCTCGTGCGTGAGGCTATGGAAGCTAATAGGGAATGTGGTATTGATTATTTCATTGCCAAGCTATCTGACTTTATAGGGCAAATTGACTGGTCTAATCATGGGACGTTACAAGGGTATGGCGGTGCAAGTGGAGCTGATGCGGTGCTTGAGTTAATGAAGCAACTCCGCAATAGGGAAATAAAAGGAATAGTGATCCATGGCTAACAAAAACATATTACTGATCGAGCCAGGATACAGAAATAAATATCCACCATTGGGCTTGATGAAAATTGCTGCATATCATGGACCGTACGGTAAGAAAGATAATGTTAGGTTCATCAAAGGCATGTCAGATAAATCTGTTCGCGAGACAAACTGGGATCGCATTTACATTACCACTCTATTTTCGTTTGAATGGAAGGAAATATCCAAAACGATTGATCAGGTATTGGCATTGGCAAACGGCAATACAAGTAAAGTATTTGTTGGTGGAATAGCCGCCTCCCTAATGCACGAGAAATTTATTGCTGAACCACGTTGGCGAGGCGTAAGAGTTATTAATGGTTTGCTGAGCGAAGCTCCTGCAATTTCTCTCAAGCTTGATGAATTTGAAGGAGAATTGTATTCGGATGATCGAGACGGTACTCCGATTGAAGACTTAGTCCCAGATTACTCCATCCTGGACCAAATAAAAGAACAATATCAGTATCCTGTTTACGACGCATATTTCGCATATGCATCGAGAGGTTGCATCAGAAAGTGTCATTTTTGTGGCGTACCAAAATTAGAAGGTGCTCAGCGCGATGCGCAATCAATAACAGCACTTGTCAAAGCTATTGAAGAGCGATATGGCCCCAAAAGAGATTTGATGTTGATGGATAACAATGTTGTTGCATCATCAAATTACAAAGAAATTATTGCCGAGATACGTGACCTTGGTTTTGTGCCGGGTGCAAAATTAACTCGACCGGGTAGAGTGCCAGTTTATCGTCGAGTCGATTTTAACCAAGGGGTGGATGCACGTATTTTATGTAAAGATGAAATGTATTTGAAAGAGATGAGCACTATCTGCATCAAACCATTAAGGATTGCATTCGATCATTTGGGTGTAAAAAAGCCGTATGAGACTGCAATCAGAATGAGTCACAATGTTGGGCTCGATGAGCTTTCTAATTACATGCTTTACAACTTCAAAGATACACCGACAGACCTCTATGAAAGAATGAGGCTAAATATAAATCTTAACGAAGAACTTGGGATCAGAATCTTTTCTTTCCCAATGCGTTTCCAGCCCACAGACCAACCCAATCGAGATCATGTAGGAGATCACTGGTCTAAGCACCAGCTCCGTTCAATGCAAGTAATCTTGCAGGCTACCCATGGAATAGTCAGCGGCTCTCCTGAGTTTTTCATGGAGGCATTCGGAAATTCATCAGAAGAATTTGAGTCATTATTACTGCTACCGCACCACTATATCTTTAACAGGGTCTGGTACAAGCAGTTAGACGGAAAAGGTGAACTTGAAGAGTACAAGGTGTTATTCAACAAGTTGTCCGATGAAGCAAGGCAAGAACTAAAAGGGTTGCTTTCCTCTACAACACCCAAAGGAATACCAGGGTTGTTTGATCGTGCCAACTCTACAGAAGTAAAATCGATATTGCGTTTTTATGTGCCCCCTAAAAATGAAAGTGACATTTGGAAAGAAATGAAGAAAAGAAAGATTACCAACAATTATGAAATACCGAATATCCCAGAAGACGAACTAGTTGAGGATGCTGGATTAACTGAAAATGTACGAATGAATTGATTATGAAAACGAATATTGCTGTTAGCTTGAAACCACTAGCTTTGATACCAGCGCCCATCGAAGACGAAATTATTGTTGGCAAGGACATCCTTGACTTGCTGGCTGGTGCAATGTATGTCAACCCTCTAGATATATATCGAGAATATGTCCAGAACGCCGCTGATGCCATTGACCAGGCGCTAGATGACAACTTGAAATTTGAAGATGAGCCTAGGATATCTATAACATTCGATCAAGCAAATAGGTCAGTTTCGATAAGAGACAATGGTATTTCAATACCAACGCGAGAGTTTGTCCGTCGACTGACAGCGATCGGGGGAAGTAAAAAGCGTGGGACTTCACTTAGGGGGCTTCGTGGAGTTGGAAGGTTGTCAGGGCTGGGGTATTGCCAAGAACTGGTATTCCGAGGGCGCGCGGAAGGCGAATCAAAAGTTAGTGAACTGCGCTGGGATGGTAGAGCACTGCGAGAAAAATTACGGGATAAATCGTTTCAGGGTAGCTTAATTGACCTTATACGATCAATTGTTACTATAACTACATTGCCTGCCGTAACAGCTTTAGATTATCCAGACCGGTTTTTTGAAGTTGAACTATGCAAAGTATCGAGATTGAAAAATGACCAGCTTTTGAATGAAGATATTGTCAGGAACTTCCTGTCCCAGGTCGCACCAGCACCTTTCACGAATCAGTTTACTTATGCTGAGGAAATTAACGCTTACCTTGAAAGATACGGTGTAAGAGCACCTGTCAGTATTACCATTAACGATGGTAAAGGGCCTATTGTTCGCCAAATACAGGATAAGTTTTTGATTAAGAGAGGATGTTTCGATGATGTGAAAGGCGTGGAGTTCGTAAAACACCTTGATACTGAGGGGGAGGTGGCTGCAGTTGGTTGGATTTGTGATCATTCATATTATGGGTCTCTTCCAAAGGAACAGCGTCTCGGGGGAATTAGACTACGCGCGGGTAATATACAGATCGGGGACGAAACAATTCTGGCGGAATTTTTTCCTGAATCTCGATTTTGTGGCTGGGCCATAGGTGAGATTCATGTGATATCCAAAAATATTCTACCAAATGGACGGAGAGATGACTTCGAGCCAAGCAACCATTACACACACCTTCAAGGTGAGTTTTCAATATTGGCAAGGCAGATAGCACAACGTATCAGAGAAAAGTCATTACAACGGAATCGGCTAAAATCATTAAATAATCACCTACTGAATGTTCAAGAATGGGTCAGCGTAGCGTCTGGAGAGCGATTGCCGAAGGTGATACACACAGTGATTCGAGAAATTGCTGATGAAAAATTAAAATTGGCAGGTGTTGAAGCCAAAAAAATTGAGGCCGATTCTGACGAACATGCCTTAGCTGCAACCAAAATCGCTGAGGTCCAGTCTCTACTGGAAAATACTGAATTTATCCACATTGAAGGTCAGCATGCTGATATGGAAAATGAATTGTCGTCAGCAGTTAAAGTGATCCTATCGAGCGCAAAGAAACCATATGAGGGAATACTTCTCTGCGTACGCGTGCTTGATGCCATTTCTACTCCCAATGCCGTTTAGTGTATTTGCGTATGCATCTATAGGGGGTGTCATCTATTATCTTCCGTATGAGCTACCTCGATTATTCTCTAGTCTCAGCTGCTGATTATAGTTTGATATTTTTCACGACAAATTCACTGAGATCAATAAGGTGTAACTAGGGCGCACAGTTCGCTTCGCTGTTGTACAAAATTGCTGAAAAGCATCACCATCAACACAACATTCACCCGAAAATAAATCTCAACCCCAATCATTTTTACATTTTGTACATAAAAATGCTCGCTGCCGGGTATTTGAACCCTATATACTTTGGGTTGAAAATAACCCTTTTATTGAGGCGAGTATGCAAAACGCAAATCAAGCCGAATTTATTCCCATTGAAGAGCTCGAGCTCGATATAGAAAACCCGAGGATCCGAAAGTGGGTTGAGATGTATGGAGACAATCCTTCACCAGAACAGCTGTATTTAGCCCTTGGAGCAGGGGGGTCAGACCCTGAGGCAGGTAATGCACCAACCTTTAGTAGTCTCAAGCAATCAATTCAGACTAACAAAGGGATCATTCAGCCAATTATAGTAAACCGCCATGCCGATGGAAAAATGGTAGTGGTTGAAGGTAATACGAGATTGGCAATCTATCGGGACTTCAAACACAACAAAGTCCCCGGAAATTGGGACACAATTCCTGCAATAGTTCATGATGATCTGGACAAGCGAGGCGTAAATGCCATTCGATTACAAGCGCATTTAGTAGGTCCACGTCCTTGGGATCCATATTCCAAAGCAAAATTCTTGAATAGTTTAAGAAACGAAGAAGCATTGCCGCTTACTGAAATTATTGATTACTGCGGTGGGAAGCGCAGTGAAGTGACAAACTATATCGATGCATACAATGATATGGAAGAGCATTACAGAAAAATTATCACGGATGACAGCGATTTTGATACTTCACGATTTAGTGCATTTGTAGAGTTACAGAAATCCGGTATTAAAGAAGCAATATTCAATGCTGGTTTCAATCTTGGTGATTTTTCAAAATGGGTTGCTGAAGGTAATATTTATCCGTTAAACACAGTAAGGGCTTTACCTCAAATATTACAAAATCCAGAAGCAAAAGATGTATTCCTAAAAGACGGAGCTACTGCAGCAAAGTTACTTCTAGACTCGCCACAAACAAAGTCTATGGATAACGTGTCGTTAGAGCAATTACTCAAGGCGGTCGCTTCAAAGATCAATCAAATACAATACAACGAGGTTAAACGTCTAAAAGCAAATCAGACTGGGGCAACTGCTCAAATTATATTTGAAGTAGCAGATTTAATTTCTACACTATCAAATGACATTACTACAGAAGACTGATACATATGGGGGTATCAGATATACATATTAATTTGGTAAAGGAGCTAGGAATATGGGTGAAGCAGAATTGCCTACCTTCAGAACATCATTCAATGCTGCTTGACTTGCCTGAGACTACACTAGGCAATAATCCGCCAATCATTGGTGGATTTATACCCGATTTATATATGAAATCTAACCGCGTAATAATTGGCGAAGCGAAAACGGCAGGGGATTTAGAAAGACAACATACAAAAGATCAGTTAAGTGCGTACATCAAACATCTCAATCAGCAACATGAATCAATATTAATTATTGCGGTTCCTTGGTATAGAGTCCCTCTCGCAAAGTCCATAGTTAGAAATTTGTTGAAGAGACTTGATGCTACTCGCATTACTGCAGTGTTCCTCGAAAAGTTGCCAGGACAATAAAATAGAAAGCTATATATCTTGGCAATTACCTTAATAAAAGAGCCTAGGTTAGATGCAAAACTTCAGGCATTCCGCTATCAGACAGATGCAGTGGAAGCAATAAGGGATTTGCCTTATGGAGCGATTTTCCACGAACAAGGTCTCGGCAAATCAAAAATTGCCATCGATATAATTTTATATTGGCTAGAAAAAAAATTAGTTGATACTGTATTGTTGGTGGCAAAAAAGGGGCTGGTTGAAAATTGGAAGAGGGAGTTAAACACTCACTCATATTTGAGGCCTAGGATACTTACTGGTAACAGAAGTGTAAACTTCCATGTGCTAAACAGTCCGGCCAGAATAATTTTGACTCATTACGAGGCAGTAAAGTCAGAGAGCCAGCGACTTGCTTTATTTCAGAAAACTCGCTCAGTTGCAATAATTCTAGACGAATCCACAAAAATTAAAAATCCTGATTCGACGTTAACTCAGGTATTTTTTGAGTTAGCTCCTGGCTTTGTTCGCAGAATTATTCTAACTGGTACCCCTATAGCAAATAGACCCTTTGATATTTGGGCACAGATCTACTTCCTTGATCAGGGGAAAAGTTTAGGAAATGACTTCAAAGAATTTAAAAATTCATTAGATCTAACGAATGAACTAGGTACAGATGAAAATGAAAGAGCAAGGTTTGAAGGGGCGCTAACAGAGATACAAAATAAAATCTCATCATTCTGCGTACGAGAAAATAAAAATAGTGAATTTATTAGCCTGCCTGACAAGGTTGTCAAACCAATTTGGACTGACTGGGAGCCGACTCAATATGATCTCTATTGCCAATATCGTGATGACCTGAGAGCGATTGTTATTAAGGACGGCATCCCCGCAGAGGATAAGGCTGACGATATTATCAAGAGGTTGTTAAGGCTAGTTCAGATCGCCTCAAACCCGAACTTGGTTGATGAAAGCTATCAACTAGATCCTGGTAAATGGGATTCCCTCATTCAGCTCCTAGAACAAATTCGCGCTAAGGGCGAAAAAGCAATAGTTTGGACGGTGTTTACTGACAATGCGGACTGGTTGACTAAAAAGTTGCGCTCGTTCGGCACTACTAAGATTCATGGCAAATTATCTATGGAAGAGAGAAATAAGGCTGTTAAGAAATTTCTAGATGATCCTGAGTGCAAGATACTTGTCGCAACACCTGGAGCTGCTAAAGAAGGACTGACATTAACAGTTGCAAACCATGTAATTTTCTACGACAGGGGATTTGGCCTTGATGATTACCTTCAGGCTCAAGATAGGATACATCGCGTCTCCCAGGTAAAAACATGCTACGTATACAACTTAATGATGCGAGACTCAATTGATGGATGGGTTGACGTTCTTTTGCAAGCAAAAAGACTAGCTGCGCAGTTAGCTCAAGGAGATATTTCTTTAGAATATTATCAATCCCAGATGACATACTCCTTCGGAGAAGCGCTACGGGAAATTTTGAATATCAAGGAAAAGGTAGGGGAAAAGCAATGAAAGGATTCACAGAGGAAAAACTAACGCTAAGGGGCGAAGAAATTATTGTTCAAGTCGGGGCTATGCCACAATCAGATCTTCTGTTTTATTTAGAAAATCCCCGGCTATATTCTCTTGTTAGAGCAGATGGTATTGAGCCTAGTCAAGAAGACATTGAAGAAGCTCTCACAAAAAAGGAACATGTTCGGCAGTTAATTAAGTCAATTGAAATCAATGGTGGTCTTATCGATCCAGTTATTGTTCTTGGTGATACGAACATCGTGCTTGAAGGGAACAGCCGTCTAGCAGCCTACAGAATATTGGCAGATAGAGATCCCATTAAATGGGGACGAATCAAAGTTAAGATTCTCCCCAGCGATATTCCTGAAAGCTCAGTATTTGCACTGCTGGGTGAGTACCACATAATTGGGAAAACTGATTGGGCGCCTTATGAACAAGCTGGCTATTTATATCGTAGGCATGAAAACCATAAAGTCGAAATCCCAATTCTAGCTTCAGAAATTGGTTTGCCCACAAGAGCAGTTAATCATTTGATTCATGTTTATCAATTTATGGTTGAGAATAAAGAAAAGGATGTGAATCGATGGAGCTATTACGACGAGTATCTCAAGTCGAACAAAATCAAAAAAGCTCGTGAGGATTATCCTGAACTTGATAAGCTAGTTGTAAAACAGATTAAATCTGGCGGCATCCCAAAAGCAGTTGATGTCAGGGAAGGCCTAAAGAAAATTTGTGAAGCGGGTGGGAAGACGTTGCATAAATTTGCTACTGGCGTTTCCGATTTTGAGGACAGCGTAACAACTGCCGAGAAACGTGGTGCCGGCGACTCTGATTATCAAAGATTGAAAAAATTCCGTGATTGGATTGCCAATGACAATGTCGAAGATGAATTGTTGGTATCAACAGGAGAAGCGCGTAAACGTTGTATCTTTGAGTTAGATAAAATCAAAAAGCGTGCTGATTTATTATTAAACAAACTAAGAAAAGAAAGCTGATAATTACGACATTCTTAAGGTGCTACATCGTATTCTAGTGATTGCATGACTTATGGGGACGGCAATGAATAACGTTTTAGGTGTATTTCGGGTAATTAATGAAGAAAAGCTTTTCTTCTGGTTATTTGTAGGAGTTAACTTATTCTTTGGAGCTATGGCTCTATGGTTACCTCCAGTTATTGCCACACTTCACCCAATTGCATCACCTTTAGTCGAACTTCTTAAAGCCTTTGACCAGGGAAATGGCTATCTTTTTGGTCTCGCACTTTTGGCTGCGGCAGTATCTTTCTGGATGCGCCAATATATCGATAACAATGATTCAGAATTTAAAACATTAAAGCTCGCTTCGACATCATTTTCATTTTTAATCATGTTCTTAATGGCAATATTTCTTACTGCCACAATTTATTCTGGATTTTCTTCAGAGATAGATGACAGTAAAGTTGCCTACTCATGTATACATTGGGGTGCGTTAATTACACAAATATTGTTTACGATATTCGCGGCAATTACGGCCACATATCTTTTCTGTTTAGAGCGCTTGGATAAATTTCCAGAGTATGGGATAGCATTAAAAGATAAGACGGAAAGAAAAATTCAAAATGGCATGAAAATCCAAAGTAAGAAAACAAATTATAAATCTTGAGGTGATCATGGCCAGTTATACATTTGAAATTCCTTGCATTGTCATTTCACAACCTATAGGTACTTTCTATGTAGGGAAAATGACCGCTAAAGAATTACTAAAGTACGTCTCAATTCTTCGTCGAGGTATGACAGATGAAGAGCAAAAAAATGTGCAACGAAAACTCGACCCTAAAAGACAACGACAGATTGCGGAATATACAGCGGACCCTGACGCAACATTTCCTACTTCCATCATTGTTTCAGCATACGAAAATGTTGTTAACGTAAATGCAGATATGACCAAGCTTAGGTTTGAGTTTCAGGACAAGCTTGGAGAGGTTCTTGATGGTCAGCACTGTTGGTGCGCGTTTAAAATTACCCAGCCCTGCGCGTTGAATTTTACCCAGGCACTTTAACCGCCATTTTGGGTGGCGGCTGCGGATAAGTGTAGCTCAGTTTCACTGCTTTTACTTCCAAC
>Ga0307375_10005206_pt1 | contig 12241 bp, 11 predicted proteins | sample TR1MG_FD_202531 | JGI IMG/M metagenome (GOLD analysis project Ga0307375, IMG submission 202531) | Soil microbial communities from Risofladan, Vaasa, Finland - TR-1 | ecosystem: Environmental > Terrestrial > Soil > Coastal area > Acid sulfate soil | place: Finland: Risofladan, Vaasa | collected... | reverse complement strand
TTTTGAACCATAAGTCTTCAGTAGCCGGTTTTGAACCATAAAGCTTTAGTTACTGAAGGCTTATGGTTCAAATGACAACAGGAAAAACCTGTAAGTCATTATTTTTATTGGTGCCCAGGGGCGGAATCGAACCACCGACACGAGGATTTTCAGTCCTCTGCTCTACCGACTGAGCTACCTGGGCGAAGCGCGCATTAAAGCTGCTCGTTTGCCCCGCGTCAAGGCTTAAGGGGCACCCGGAGCGGTGAAAGGCCATAAGGGGTCGTTTCATAGGCCTTTCTAAGGGGCCTTTAGGGTCATTGACCGAACTGATCGGCCCGCAAAGGGCCTTGCTTGACGAAGGCGCGTTTGAACAGACGAGGGGGACAGGCAGCATTAGGAGGGAGCCGCTCTCAAAGCCCCTAATAGGGATATTCCCTAAAAACTTATCTTGCGATTCCCGCGATATATCAGGATACCCGCAAGGTCGGGCGCGCCCGGAAAAACGCAGGGCAAAGGGCCGACAAGAGGGCGTGCTTGCCGTATGATGTCGGTATGAAAGTTCTTCTTATTAGCCCCTACGAACTGGGCCGACAACCTTTCGCGCTGGCCCACCCGGCGGCGCTATTGCGGGCACAGGGTCACCATGTCACCTTGCTTGACCTCTCTTTAAGCACGCTCCCACGCGATACCTTAAAAGAATTCGGCCTCATAGGCATCTCGCTTGGCATGCATACCGCAACCCGCATCGCCTTGAGCCTGCTGCCAGACCTCCGGGGCCGGGCGCCTCTGGCGCAGATCGTGTGTTACGGGGTCTACGGACCCCCTAATACCGCGATCCTTAAAGGCGCGGGCGTCGACACGGTCCTTGGACCCGAATTCGAGAACGCCCTAACAGGCTTGGCCCAAACCCCGCCCAAGACCGTAGAGTCGCCGCAAAAGGTCCAATTTGTCCTACCGGACAGATCAGGGCTGCCGGCCCTTAAGCGTTACGCGCACCTCATACTCCCAGGCGGCGGACGCAAGACAGTAGGGTTCGTAGAGGCCTCGCGGGGGTGTAAATACCTGTGTCGCCACTGTCCTATCGTGCCGGTCTATGAGGGCCATTTTCGAGCGATCCCGCGGGAGATCGTATTAGGGGACATCGAACAGCAGGTGGCGCTGGGGGCTGCGCACATCTCGTTTGGTGATCCGGACTTTTTTAACGGCCCGACCCATGCGCTGCGCATTATCGAGGCCATGCACGCCTCGTGGCCCGAACTCACGTTCGATGCCACGATCAAGATCTCGCACATCTTGGCCCACAAAGAGCTAATCGGCGCGCTCGCCCGCATGGGCTGTCTTTTCATAACGAGTGCCGCCGAGTCTTTTGACGATGCGGTATTGGAAAAACTCGATAAGGGACATACGGGGGACGACATAGCGGAGGCGGTCGCGATTACGCGCGCCTGTGGCGTGGCGCTGGCACCCACCTTCGTCCCGTTTAGCCCATGGACCTTGCTCGAGGACTACGTCTTGCTTCTGACGCGCCTGCGCGATCTCGCACTCATCAATAGCGTGCCCGCGATTCAGCTCGTCATCCGGCTGCTGGTGCCCGAAGGGTCCTATCTGTTACGGCTACCCGGCTTTCGCGAAGGGATCGCGCCCTTTGCGGGCGAGATCCTGGGTTATCCTTGGAAGAGTGCCGACCCGCGCGTAGATTCCCTCCAAAGGCAGGCGCAGGAATGGGCCGAAAGGGCTGATAGCGAAGGCTGGGGGCGATTTGAGACATTCAAGGGGCTATGGGAACAGGCCCATGAGGCGTTAGGGCGCGCGGCACCTCCCTTGGACCCGGCCATGGCCGGCCCCGGGATTCCTCATATGTCCGAGCCCTGGTATTGCTGCGCGGAGCCTACCACGACGCAACTGGCGCGCTGCGCTAGCGGCGCGTAAAACGAGTTTTTGTGAAACAACCTTCATAAGGAGCAAGGATGAGCGAGAAGAAGTTCGGCGCTTTTATGGAAGAAGCAGGGGTGCGGGGTTATCTGGCCAAACCAGCAGGCGGGCCCGCCCCCCTTATCATGGTATTCATGGAGATCTGGGGCATAAACGACCATATGCAATTCGTATGCGAAAAGCTTGCGAGCATGGGTTTTGCGGCCTTTGCGCTCGATTTCTACGATGGTGCGCTCTATGCAACGACGGATTTGGCGGGCGCGGTCGGGAAGCTTAAAACCCTAAGCGACAAGGGCATCATGGGCTCATTCGCGCACGCGCTCAATCACTTGAAGACGCGTAAGGACGTACTGGCGTCGAAACTGGGCGTCATGGGCTTTTGCAATGGCGGGCGGCTCGCGTTTTTGGCAAGCGAAAGCTATCCGCAAGACGTCCAAGCCGCGGTCTGTTTTTATGGTGGTGGCATCGATAACCCACAAGACCAACTGGGGCGGACCTCGGTGCTAGGCGGAGTGTCCCAGATTAAAGGGAAGCTCTTACTCTGTTATGGGGCGAAGGACGGGTCCATCACCCCAGACGAACACGGCCGTATCGCAGAGGCCCTAGGGCGCGCCAATAAGCGCTTTACCTTAAGCGTTTTCCCTGATGTGGGACACGCCTTCATGGACCAGGCGGGTCCGGCCGAGGCCAAGGCTACGGCGACTGCCTGGAAAATGGCGGAGCACTTCTTAGGAGAGGCGCTTAAAGGCTCCTAAGATGGCTCGCGTTTGGTCTCATTTACTTCCCGGGGGCTTGTAGCCCTCGGGAATAGTGGAGCCCTCGCCAAAAAAGTAAGACTCCATCTCTTTTTCCAAAAAAGTCCGCGCCTTGGGGTCCATAGGGCTCAGACGATATTCATTGATGAGCATGGTCTGATGGGCGAGCCACTGCGCCCAGGCCTCCTTGCAGACGTTTTCATAGATACGCTTACCAAGGGCGCCCGGATAAGTGGGGTAATCGAGCCCTTCGCCTTCTTTCTTTAGTCGTGCACATAGTACGGTTCGGCTCATGCAACCTCCATTTCTTGATTCAATAAACGGCTGACAGCCGCCGGCATTCCAGGCAGCGTCCGGGGCCTCTTATACCACATCCGCTGCTCGTCCTCAGCGACTCGCGGCACCATCATATCAAGTGCTATCGGCACGGGGGTAATGGAAAGAATAAAGTGGGTGAAGACCTGTCGGACACCGGGGCGCGGCGCGGCCGGTCGGCCATCAAGACCTAGTTGGGTAAGTAATGCCGGGAGATCGGCCAGGGTAGGGCATTCCGGCAGGCTCCACAGGCCACCCCATACACCTGCGGGAGGTCTACGCATAAGCAAGACCTCCCCTAAAGGATTTTGAATAATGGCCATCACGGTCGCGCGTTCGGGTTTCGCGGGTTTTTTTAAAAGCGGCACCTCTGTCCCGTCGTATAAGCAGCCTGCAGCGACCGGGCAGCGCGCACACTCGGGGATCTTTCGGCACACGAGGGCCCCTAGGTCCATGATCGCCTGAGTATAAGACGCGACATCGACCGCAGGTGTATGGGCCCGGGCATGCGCCCAAAGGGTCCGTGTGGCTTCGGCATCGCGACCGGTCACCGCGTGATAACGACTCAAGACGCGCCGGACATTCGCATCCAAAATGGGCGCCGGTAATCCAAAAGCAAAGGCTTGAATGGCCCCCGCGGTAGAGGGGCCAATACCCGGCAAGGCGATAAGCTCAGGAAAGGTGTGTGGAAAAACGGCGCCGTGGTGGCTTAATACGCGTTGTGCGGTCGCATGCAGGTTACGCGCCCTGGCGTAATACCCAAGGCCCGCCCAGAGCGCCAAGACATCATCTAGGGGCGCTTGCGCCAAGACCTCGATCGATGGAAAGCGGGCGACGAACCTCAAGAAATAAGGAATAACGGCGGTGACCGTGGTTTGCTGAAGCATAATCTCGGCTAGCCACCGGATATAGGGGTCCGTGACTTGCCAGGGAAGGTCATGGCGACCTTCGCGTTCGAACCACCGCAGCAGGCGCCCGGCAAAATCGGTCACGCTAATGGAGACCCAGGAAATGGCGAAGACGCCCCTTAAGGGATTTCAGCGCAGGCCCCATGCCGTTGTGGGAAGAGTCTTTAAGGAGCCGATTCAAGGACACCCGAAAGCGGACATGCCCTATGGGTCCCTGAACACGAACAGGAATAACAAGGCCGCTCGCTAAGGCGACCTTCAAAAGGTAATCCAGGGTCTTGGTAGTAAGCACGACCGTGCCGTGACCGCCTATAGTGGCGCGGGACGTATGCATGGAGAGCCTGTTCATATGGAGCACGCCCTGGGCTATGGTAGCGGCAAAGCGCAGATGCGAAAACGCGGTACCCGCGAGACGCTTGACACGATGACTCCCGGCCGCGAGCTTGGGGTTTTTGGCGATGAGATCGAGATCAAGCCCCCGAAGCGCCCCTTTTTGCATAGCGCCACTTAAGGTGCCGGAGAGATTTTTTTCCATAAGGACGGGCGTGGTGCCCGTACCGGCAAGATCGGCCTTGGCATCGAGGCGACCCGACACCCCATGAAAAAGCTGCAAGGCGTGCAGAAGCGCGCCTACATGGACATCCTGGAGACGGGCGTGCATGCGCCAGCGGGGCACAGGAGACGCGAGGTGGGCCATAGCCATGCCCTGAAGGCTGCCTTGATAGAGGTCCATGCTGAGCGGTTGAAGGGTCACGATACCTTTACCGGCGACGACATGCGCATGCACGTGCGTGGCATCAAGACCATGCAGAGCGAGACGCGAGACATCGAGGGTGGCGATGAGAGGCGGCAGGGGCTGCGCCGGCGGGGCGGGGGCCCGCGGCGTACGGGGGCCTCCTTTAAGGGCTCCAGCCGCGGGTTTTGAGAGCGGAAGATAAGACGAAAGATCCAAGGTGTCGATGGCAAGCGTGGCGCGATAGAGTTGCGGGTGGGCGGCACGACTCAAGCGGCCCGTCATCACGGTATGGTCTAGGGTAAGCCGCAAAGGGCTTATGAGTAGATGACCGGCCGTGAGATGAAAACCTAAATCCGCCTGGGCGCTTCGCAACACCGTCTTATCGGTCGGCGTATAAGAGATAGCGAACGCGCGCAGGAGCGGTCGCGGGGCAAAGCGCGGGATATGAATCTGGCCCTGTGCGTCCCATGCGCCCGGGGCTAAAGCGAGCTTGAAAGATCCAAGACCTCGCAAAGTCGCCACCGAGAATCGGACCGGGTTTAAGGTATACGTGTCGCCTTGATAACTGATATCGGCGCTCAAACGGAAAGGAAAGGCCGGGCGGCCGCCGGTCTCTAGCGCACCGCTTAGGCGCACCGATACAGGACGCTGGGGGCGAATCTCGCCCGAGCGCAGAGAAAGATGCGTAAGGACATCATGAGCGCGGGTCTGTGCGTTGCGATAGTCGATCGTGGCGTTCTTTAACGATAAGCCGGCGGCACTCAACAGGGCGAAGGCCGGGGTGTTGCTAGACGTCTGAACTGTGGAGATAGCCTTAGATTTACGCGGGGCGTGGTGCGTAAGCGTAGCCCAGTTGGTCACGCCTGCTTTATTGGTGCGAAGATTGAAGTGGAGGCCCGTTAAAATAACGCGGCGCAAAACGATACGCTTGTGCAAGAGCGGGATGACGCGGACTTCGACTACGGCATCGGCTACACGCGCAAGCGGCCTCTGACCAAAACCGGGGGCGTTGCCAAGGGTGGCGCCCTGTAACCTAATACCAAGCCATGGGTAAAGCGAGAGGCTTAATTTATGGATCGTGACCGGGCGGCCGGCCGCCTGCGTAAGCGTCTCGGTAATATCCTTTTTGACACGATTTAGGGTGACGATCGCCGGCAAGGCCGCGATCAGGCCCACAATGAGTAGGACGATAAGACCCGCTATGAGCGCTGCGATGCGCGTCCGTTTTTTCACGAGCCCGCCTTTTGAAAAGAAAGGAAAGTACAGATCATGCCGTATGACCACATGGGAAGGTTCCGGACTTTAGGTGGAGCGGGTGAAGGGAATCGAACCCTCGCTATCAGCTTGGGAAGCTGAAGTTCTACCATTGAACTACACCCGCATGGCACGAGACCTAAAGAGGCCATACAATATACAATTGTTGGAGGATTTGCACCATTGCCCATGCGTATTTATGTAAACGGAAGTGAGCGTACACTCCCAGAATCCAGCGGATTAGTGGCCCTGTTGAGCGCAATGGGGCTTGACGGAAAGCGTATCGCGGTAGAGATCAACCGGGAAATTATCCCGCGCGCACGACACAAAGAACACGTCTTGCGCGACGGGGATCGAATAGAAATCGTACAAGCTATCGGGGGTGGGTAATGGCGCAAGCAAAAGATGATCGCTGGCAAGTGGGCGATCGCAGGTTTCATTCGCGGCTGCTCGTGGGTACCGGGAAATATCGTGATGCCGAACAGACGCGGATGGCGATCGAGGCGAGCGGTGCGCAGATCGTGACCGTCGCCGTGCGGCGTACGAATATAGGACAAAACCCCGGCGAACCGAATCTCTTGGACATCCTCCCACCCGACCGTTACACAATCTTACCAAACACCGCCGGCTGCTATAGCGCGGATGAGGCGGTGAGGACCTGTAGGCTCGCGCGCGAGCTCCTAGGTGGGCATACGCTCGTCAAGCTCGAGGTCATAGGCGACAAACAAAGCTTGTTTCCGGACATGGTAGAGACCATGAAGGCGGCCGAGACCTTGGTGGCCGATGGCTTCGAAGTCATGGTCTATACCACCGATGATCCGGTTGCGGCTAAGCGATTGGAAGACATGGGCTGTGTGGCGATCATGCCGCTTGCCGCGCCTATTGGGTCGGGGCTTGGGATCCGCAACCCTTTCAATATCCGCCTCATCATCGAAAACGCCAAGGTCCCGATCCTGGTGGACGCGGGGGTGGGGACGGCGTCGGACGCCGCCATTGCCATGGAATTAGGCTGTGATGGGGTCTTAATGAACACCGCGATTGCCGCGGCGCGTGACCCCGTGTTAATGGCGCAGGCCATGCGCAAGGGTGTGGAGGCGGGGCGGGAGGCCTTTCTAGCTGGCCGTATGGCACGCAAGATCTCGGCGGATGCCTCCTCACCCTGGGCCGGCCTTATCACGTGAGCGTAGACCATCCGCGACGCATTCGCAGTTACGCACGCCGTGAACGCACGTTTACCGAAGGCGCGAAAGCGCTTTGGGAGCGGCGATGGCCGGAGCGGGGGATATGCGAGACGGCCTGGCCCACCCTGGGGCTGTCGGGTAAGCCCACGGTGCTTGATATTGGGTTTGGCGATGGTGAGGCCTTACTCAGTGCTGCGGATGCTGATCCCGAACGCCATTATGTCGGCGTCGAGGTCTACAAGAACGGCATTATGAAGGTGCTGCGAGCGCTCGCGGAACGCGACATCCCGAACGTGAAGCTTATCGAAGGGGATGCGCAATTAGTCTTAGCCGTGCTCCCTGACGCGTCTTTAGATGAAGTCCGCGTCTTCTTCCCGGACCCGTGGCCCAAGGCACGGCATCATAAAAGGCGGCTCGTGCGGGCGCCTTTTCTAAACGAGGTCGTACGCACGCTTAAACCAGGCGGGCTCTTTCATATGGCAACCGATTGGGCGCCGTATGCAGAAGAGGTGAGACTGACTATGGAGTCCCTTAAGGGCTTGGAGGCCGTAGGGGAGGAGCGCGGCACGCGAGTGTCTAGCAAGTTCGAACGGCGCGGACAGCGCTTGGGAAACGAACCCACGGATTTGCGCTTTAGAAAGGCGTGAGCGCTAAGGTCGATCCGCGAAGGCGATACGATCGAGACGTATTCTATGGTCCGCGCCTAAGGCATCCGTAAAACATACAAACTCTTCGCTGCGCGCGGTTTCGATCGCGCGTATACGTACTTTAGCGGTTTTTTCGTGTTCCGCGTCCCGCCAAACAAGCCTTACCGGGATACCCATGATCAGGGCGCGCTCATAGCGATCATGAAGCGCGCAAGCGATGGGCTCGTAAGGGTCGTCGGCCACGAGGGATTAGATATCGAGATTGGAGGCCTGTAAGGCGTTCTTTTCAATAAATTCACGCCGGGGTTCCACTTGATCGCCCATGAGCGTCGTAAAGATCAAATCGGCCGCGACGCCGTCTTCGACGTTCACTTTCAGGAGGCGACGGACCGCGGGGTCCATGGTGGTTTCCCATAATTGATCCGGATTCATTTCGCCTAGACCCTTGTAGCGCTGGATGGCATAGCCCCGACGCGCCTCGTCGAGCAGCCAGTCGTACGCTTCTTCAAAATGGGTAATGGGCTTTTGTTTGCCTTGCCGTTCCACGAAGCCGTCTTTTTTGATCAGCCCCAAAAGCTTGGCACCCAAAACCCGCAAGCCCTTATACTCGGTCGATTGAATAAAGGTTTGATCTAAGTGCGTGGTCTTGATACCGCCGTGCTCGCTGCGAACGACAAGGATCTCATGGGTCTCTAATTGCGGGCTATAAGCGGCACTGACTTCATAGCGTATAGTCGTGCTGCGTTTTGCCAGGAGCCGGTCGATAAGGGTGGCCGCAAAGCCTTGGGCGGTATCTGGATCCTTTAGGATATCGGCCGTAAGGGTAGGCAGATACATCAGCTCCTTTAGGACCTGGCGGTCGTAACGGCGACTTAAGCGACGAAGATAAAGGTCGCCCTTCACATATTCATAAAAGAGCTGTGATAAGGGTTCGCCCGCCAGGACAGGTTCCCCTGCCCCGCACGATAACGTCGCCCCATCCAAGGCGTTTTCTCCCAAGTAACGGGTAAGTTCCGCGTCGTCTTTGACATAGCGTTCGTTCTTGCCTTGCTTGACCTTATAAAGGGGAGGCTGGGCTATGTAAATGTGGCCGCGCGCCAAGAGCTCCGGCATTTGCCTATAAAAGAAGGTCAGTAAAAGGGTGCGTATGTGCGAACCGTCTACGTCCGCGTCGGTCATGATGATGATGCGGTGATAACGTAACTTGTCGGCGTTAAAGTCGTCGCGGCCAATCCCCGTCCCTAGCGCCGTAATCAGCGTGCCCACTTCGGCCGAAGAGAGCATTTTGTCGAACCGGGCGCGTTCGACGTTTAAGATTTTGCCCTTAAGCGGGAGTATGGCTTGGAAGCGACGATCACGCGCCTGCTTGGCGGAGCCTCCGGCCGAATCCCCCTCGACTAAATAGAGTTCGCACTGCGCCGGGTCGCGTTCCTGACAATCCGCAAGCTTGCCGGGTAGACCGGCGATATCGAGCGCGCCTTTTCTGCGCGTCATTTCACGCGCCTTACGAGCCGCTTCACGCGCACGCGCGGCTTCTACGACTTTTTCGGCAATGGCCTTGGCGACCTGCGGGTTTTCCTGCAAATACCAGCTTAGCTGTTCGTTAACAATGGCCTCTACCGCGGATTTGACTTCCGAGGAGACTAACTTATCTTTGGTTTGTGAAGAGAATTTCGGGTCGGCCACTTTTACCGATAAGACCGCGGTCAGTCCTTCACGGGCGTCATCCCCGACGATACTCACCTTGGCGCGTTTCGCTAAACCGCTTTCTTCTATGTACTGATTCATGGTGCGTGTAAGGCCCGCACGAAATCCCGCTAAATGCGCACCGCCGTCACGTTGCGGGATATTGTTGGTATAACAAAAGACGTTTTCTTGATAGGAATCGTTCCATTGCAGCGCCATATCGACGCCAACATTGTCCCGTTCGGCCTTGAGTCCTATCACTTGCGCATGAAGGGGGTCTTTATTGCGATTCAAATCCGTAACAAAGGCCGAAATGCCGCCTTGATACTCAAAACGGTCTTCTTTACCGTTCCTTTCATCAAACAAGATGATGCGGGCGCCGGAATTCAGGAAAGACAACTCCCGCAAACGTTTGGCCAGAAGATCGTAGTGAAAGAGACAGTCGGAAAAAATAGTAGGGCTCGGTTTAAAACGTACGGTCGTGCCGGTCTTATCGGTAGGACCTACAACCGCCAAAGGAGCAACCGGTTCCCCTAACTCGTAACGCTGAAAGTGTTGGAGACCTTCCCGGTAGATCGTGAGTTCAAGAAAGGCGGATAAGGCGTTTACGACCGAGATACCGACGCCGTGGAGGCCGCCCGAGACTTTATAGGAGTTTTGATCGAACTTACCGCCCGCATGGAGAACGGTCATGATCACTTCAGCGGCGGACTTTCCTTCTGAACTGATGATGCCGGTTGGGATACCACGACCATTATCATCCACGCTCACCGATTCATCATTATGGATCGTGACGCGCACGTCGGAACAATAACCGGCTAAAATTTCATCGATGGCGTTATCAACCGCCTCGAATACCATATGGTGCAGACCGGTGCCGTCTTCCGTGTCTCCGATATACATACCGGGCCGCTTACGAACGGCATCTAATCCTTTTAAAACCTGAATGCTGTCTTCATCATAAGCCGGCCTAGTATCCATGAAAATTCTCCTGCGGAATCCGAGGATGTTATCACAAAACAAGGCTTAAGGTGGGGTGAGCTGACCATGTTCCACGTGGAACATTGTGAAAGAAGAGGAGAGGGCATCGGCCTCGATCGCGGTGACTACCACTTGCATATCGCTAGCCCTTAAAGTCTCATAAAACGCCTGGCGCCGTTCCTGATCCAGCTCGGCGGCCAGGTCATCAATAAGCAGGATGGGTTCTTTACCGGCTTTGCGCACCTGGCGCGCTAAAGCGAGCCGCCAAGCGCTGACAATCACTTTCTGTTGTCCATGCGAGGCCCCTTCCGAGATAGGTTTCCCTCCCATTAAAAAATTAATGTCCGCGCGTTGAGGCCCTACCTGGCTATAGCCCATCTTTTCATCGCCGGGCCGGGCCGCCTCTAACGCTTCCTCCAAGGAATCGCCCGTCCAGCCATTGCGAAACGCGGTTGTGACGGCCTCATGTAGGCCTAACTCGTGAACCGCCTCCGTAAACGGTAGCTCAAGTTCTTCCTGAGCACGGCGCCACATCGCCCCTAAAGCCTCGCCTACTTGAATATAACCGGGGTCGAACGCGCGGTATTTCTGATTACCCATTTTAAGCCCGGCATTTCTCTGCCGCATAATCCGCTGGAACCGACGCCACATATCTAAAAACAAAGGTTCCACGTGGAACAAAAACCACGACATGAGGCCCCGCCTCACATGCGGGTCCTGTAACATCGCGTAATGGGTTTCCGGATTTAAAACAAGGAGGGGAATTCTTTCGTAGATCTCGGTCGGGGATTTGATCGCTTCATGATTTAACACCCAAGTCCGATTCTTAGCGTGCCGCTCGTAGATCACCTCGCAGGCCGATACACCCACCCCCGCGCGTAAGCGTACATTCAAGACCCCCGCATCCCTACGAATCACGCCCCGCGATCCCCCGGGACGTAGGGCCTTTCCAGTCCCTGCTAAAACGATGCCCTCTAAAATACTGGTCTTACCCGCCCCATTTTTCCCTACCAAAACGTTGACGCCGGGATCTAACTCCCAATACAACTCCTCAATACAACGAACATTCCTCGCCTCAAGGTCTTGTATTGCCACTTTTACAAACGAACCGGCATGACCACATACACCTGCCCTTCATCATCCCCTATAGGCCTTAATCGATAGCCGCTTTGCCCTTCGTTCCAACCAAAACGAATGTGATCGGACTCGATTGCCCCTATCGCTTCTAAGAGATACATCACATTAAACCCCATCTCTAACGAAGGAAGGGGCGCGTCATTTTCTATCTCTTCTACTGCCTCATCCTGATCTGGATTGCGCGCGCTCGCTACCACAACGTTTTCTTTAAATTCCAGTCGTATCCCGCGAAACTTATCCGTCGATACCACCCCTACGCGCGCCAACATCTCCCGAAACGCCAGCCGCCCCAAAACCACTTCCTCTTTCACGACCGACGGTATCACGCGATGATAGTCAGGAAATCGCCCATCAATTAATTTCGTCACAAAAACCATATCGTCTTGCTGAACACGCATGTGGTTCGATGAGAAACTGACCTCTACAGGCCCGGTATCGTTTCCTAAAAACCGCAACATCTCCACCACCGCTTTACGCGGCACGATCACCTGTTTTTCCTGTAACTCCTTATTCTCCACCTCCACCATACACATGGCCAAGCGATGCCCATCCGCCCCGACTGCCTTGAGACTGCCCGGTAAGGTCTCTAGCATTAAGCCGTTTAAATAAAACCGCACGTCCTGCTGTGCCATACAAAATTGCGTTTTCTCGATCACCCGTCGCAACTGGCCACGTGTTAACTCCAAACTCATATCCCACTCCATATGAGCTAAGTTTGGAAAATCTT
>Ga0307375_10005204_pt1 | contig 12248 bp, 10 predicted proteins | sample TR1MG_FD_202531 | JGI IMG/M metagenome (GOLD analysis project Ga0307375, IMG submission 202531) | Soil microbial communities from Risofladan, Vaasa, Finland - TR-1 | ecosystem: Environmental > Terrestrial > Soil > Coastal area > Acid sulfate soil | place: Finland: Risofladan, Vaasa | collected... | reverse complement strand
GGACGCCTTGGAGCCGTAGATGGCGCCGGCCGAGGCGCCCTTGAGGACCTCGATGCTCTCGATGTCGTTGGGATCGAGGTCGGCGATACGGTTCACCTGCTGGTCCTGCGAGCTCGAGATGCCGCCACCCGCGTTCGTGATCGAATTCAGACCAGAACCGAACGCGTCGTTGCTGACGAGCACGCCATCCACCACGTAGAGCGGACTGGAACTGGCGTTGATCGACGTCACGCCGCGCAGCTGCACCTGCGACCCGCCGCCCGGTGCGCCCGAGTTGGTGCTGATCACGGCGCCCGGGATCTTGCCCTGCAGATCGCTCTCGATGGTCTGCGCCGGGGCCTTGGTCAGGTCCGAGCCGGTGACCACGGCCACCGCGTTGGCGGCGTTCTGGCTGGACACCGTCGTCGCCACGCCCGTCACGACCATCTTGTCCAGCTGCAGCACGTCCTTGTCCATCTTGATCGTCACGTCGGTGGCGCCCGCCGCGACAGGAACCGTCGTGACGCGGTAGCCGAGCCGGCGCGCGAGAAGGGCGTGGGGCCCATCGGACACGGTGACGGCGAACGACCCGTCGCCGGCGGTAATGGCGCTGATGGTGGTGCCCTGGACACGGACCTGCGCGCTGCCGATGGGCTCACCGGCGGGGCCGACCACATGGCCGGTCACCCGCCGCTGCGCCCACGCGGAGTTCGCCGACACGGCGAGCAGTGCGGAGGTCAGGAACAGGAAACGGAATCTCGTCACGTCGCCTCCCAAGGGATGAAGTAACAGGAAGGCGGCCGCCTGGCTCGTTCCACAGTCTGACGGCCGCCCAATATCCCTCTAACTCGCAAACCGGCCGGACTGTCACACCGAAGATTGCGCCGTTGAGCACACACAAACGTTGCGCAAAGATTCTACAAAGACCGAGGTCCGGCACGGATCGGACCGGCGGGCGCGGCGCATCACGCCGCGGTACGCCGCACCAGCGTGAGGATGGTGTACAGCGCCACCGGCTCGTCGTGCTGATTCCACACCTCGACGTCCCACGCCACCACGCCCTGCGGAATCCCGTCGGCCGGCGTCTCCTTGGCGGTCTTCTGCTTGCAGGTGAGCCGCGCATGGATGGTGTCGCCGAAGTACACCGGTTTGGTGAACCGCAGATTGTCCAGCCCGTAGTTGGCCAGCACGGGCCCGGGCGCCGGATCCACGAACAACCCCGCTGCCGCCGACAGCACCAGATACCCGTGCACGACCCGGCGTTCGAAGATGCCCGTGCGCGCCGCGTCGTCATCCATGTGGGCGTAGAAGTGGTCGCCGCTCAGATCGGCGAACGCTTCGACGTCCGCCTCGGTGAAGGTGCGCGTCCCGGTGCGCAGCGTCTCGCCGATCTCCAGTTCCTCGAAATGCTTGCGGAACGGATGCACGGCGTCGCGCGTCTCCGCGGCGCCCGCCATCCACTGGTCCATGACGGCCGTGAGCACGCTCGGCGATCCCTGCACCGCCGTGCGCTGCATGTAGTGCAGCACGCCGCGCACGCCGCCCATCTCCTCGCCGCCGCCGGCGCGCCCCGGGCCGCCGTGCACGAGATTGGGCAGCGGCGATCCGTGCCCCGTGCTCTCCCTGGCGCTCGTGCGATCGAGCACCATGAACCGGCCGTGGTACGGCGCCACGCCGAGCACGACCTGGCGCGCCACCTGGGGATCGGCCGTGAACAGCGACCCGCAGAGACTCCCCCGCCCCAGCTTGGCCAGTTCCACGGCGTCGTCCAGCGACGCGTACGGCATCACCGTGTTCACCGGGCCGAACGCCTCCACATCGTGCGGCTCGTGGTGCGTGAACGGTTTGTCGCACACGAGCAGCATGGGACCGAAGAACGCACCCGTGTGGCGGTCGGCGCCGACCACGGCAAAGTCGTCGCCGCCGCCGTACACCAGCTGCCCCGCATGGCGCAGCTCGGCCGCCCGGGCGCCCACGTCCTTCACCTGGTCCCGGCTGGCGAGCGGCCCCATGCGCACGCCCTCGGCCGCCGGATTGCCGATCACGACCTTGTCCAGCCGCGCGCGCAGCGCCGTGACCACGGCGTCTTCCATCCCGGCCGGCACGAGCGTGCGCCGAATGGCCGTGCACTTCTGCCCGGCCTTGGTGGTCATCTCCCGCACCACTTCCTTGATGAAGAGGTCGAACTCGTCGGTGCCCGGCGCCGCGTCGGGGCCGAGGATGGAACAGTTGAGCGAGTCGGCTTCCATGTTGAATCGCACCGAATGCTCGACGATGGCCGGACTCTGCTTGAGCATGCGCCCGGTGGCCGCCGAGCCGGTGAACGCCACGGCATCCTGTCCTTCGAGGTGCGACAGCAGGTCGCCGGCGCTGCCGCAGATGAGCTGGAGCGCGCCCTCGGGCAGGAGGTCGGCGGCGATCATCTCGCGCACCATCGCCTCGGTGAGATACGAGGTGACGGTAGCCGGCTTGACGATGGCCGGCACACCGGCCAGCAGCGTGGGCGCCAGCTTCTCGAGCATGCCCCAGCACGGAAAATTGAAGGCGTTGATGTGCACGGCCACGCCCTCGAGCGGCACGCACAGGTGGCGGCCCACGAAGGTGCCGCCCTTGGACAGCGGCTCCATGGCGCCGTCCACGTAGAACGTCTCGTCGGGAAAGTCGCGGCGGCCGCGGCTGCCGTACGCGAAGAACGTGCCGATGCCGCCCTCGATGTCCACCCACGAGTCCTGCCGCGTGGCGCCGGTGGCGGCCGAGATCTCGTAGAAGCGGTCCTTGTGTTCCATGAGATGCTTGGCCATGGCCTTCAGCATCCGCGCCCGCTCGTGAAACGTCATGGCGCGCAGCTTGGGTCCGCCCACGGCGCGCGCGTACTCGGCCATGGCCCGGAAGTCGAGGCCGCCGCTCGATGTCTCGCCGAGCTTCTCGCCGGTCACGGCATGCACGAGATCGGTGGTCTTGCCGGTGCCGGCCACCCACTCGCCGAGCGCGTAGTTCTGCAGGTTCATGAGCGGTTCCTCGTTTCCTTCCAGGTCTTGTACGTCTGCTGCTGTCCGCGCCGCTCGGCCGGCACTTCGCGCAGCGGCTCGCACGGCTGCCATCCCGCGCGCATGCGCGCCGGCAGTCCCTGATACACGCGGGTGCCATCGGTCTTCCAGGCCAGCATGGCGTCGGTCACGTCCTTCACGATCTTCGCCGGGCTGCCCACCACGACCTTGCGCGGCGGAATCTTCATCTCGGCCGGTACGAAGCACAGCGCGCCGACGATGCACCCGGCGCCCACCTCGGCGTGATCCATGATCACGGCGTTGATGCCCACGAGCACGTTCTCGCCCAGGTGGCCGCCGTGCAGCACCGAGCCATGGCCCATGTGCGCGGCGTCCTCGAGCACGGCGGTGGCGCCCGGGAAGGCGTGGATGGTGCAGTTCTCCTGCACGTTGCAGCCGTCGCCGATGATGACGCCGCCCCAGTCGCCGCGGATGGCGGCGCCCGGCCCCACGTACACGTCGCGACCGATCACCACGTTGCCGGTCACCGCGGCCTGCGGGTGCACGAATGCCGACTCGTGGATGACGGGGATGAACCCCTCGAAGGCGTAGATCACACGCGCTCCAGCACCATCGCCATGCCCTGCCCCACCCCGATGCAGAGGGTGCACAGCGCATGGCGGCCCTTCACGTGCTCCAGTTCGCGCATCGCCGTGAGCACCAGCCGGGCGCCGGACATGCCCAGCGGATGGCCGAGGGCGATGGCCCCGCCGTTGCGGTTCACGCGGGGGTCGTCGTCGGCGACGCCGAACTCGCGCAGGCAGGCCAGCGACTGCGCGGCGAACGCCTCGTTGAGTTCGACGACGTCCATCTGGTCGAGCGTGAGCCCGGCCAACTGGAGGGCGCGGCGGGTGGAGGGCACGGGGCCCATGCCCATGATGCGCGGCTCCACGCCGGCGGCCGCGGCGGCGAGCACCCGCACCCTGGGCGTGAGTCCGAACTCGCGGGCGCCCCGTTCGGAGGCGACGAGCAGCGCCGCGGCGCCGTCGTTGAGGCCCGACGAGTTGCCGGCCGTGACCGAGCCCTTGCCGTCGGTGCGGAACGCCGGGCGCAGTTTGGCGAGTCCCGCCAGCGACGAGTCGGCGCGGATGAATTCGTCGTCGTCCACGCGCACCGGTGCGCCCGTGCGCTGGGGGATCTCCACCGGCACGATCTCCTCGGCCAGCCGCCCCGACGCCCGCGCCGCCGCCGCCTTCTGCTGCGACCGCAGCGCGAACGCGTCCTGGTCGTCGCGCGACACGCCGAACTGCTCGGCCACGTGCTCGGCAGTCTGCCCCATGGAGTCGGTGCCGTATCGCGCGTGCATATTAGCATTCACGAATCGCCAGCCGAGACTGGTGTCGAACAGCTGCATATCGCGGGCAAAGGGCTTGGCGCCCTTGGACAGCACGTACGGCGACCGCGTCATGTTCTCCACGCCGCCGGCCAGGTACAGGTCGCCCTCCCCCAGCTTCACGCCGCGCATCGCGTGGGCCACGGCGCTCAGACCCGAAGCGCACAGGCGGTTCACCGTCTCGCCGGGCACCGTCACCGGCAGTCCGGCCAGCAGCAGCGCCATGCGGGCCACGTTGCGATTGTCCTCGCCGGCCTGGTTGGCGCAGCCCAGGATCACGTCGGCAATCCGCGCCGGGTCCACCGACGGGTTGCGGGCGAGCACGGTGGCGAGCACGTGCGCCGCGAGGTCGTCGGCCCGGACGTCGCTGAGCGCGCCGCCGAGATTGCCGATCGGCGTGCGAACGCCGTCAATGAGAAACGCGTCGGTCATGCCGGGGGTCCTGGGAAAGATGGTCCTGGCGGGTGCGGTACACCGTGCCGCGAAACACGGCCACCGTCACCGCCGCCTCGTTGCGCACGGTCACCTGATAGAACGCGATGCGGTTGGCCGCGCTCAGTTCTTCGGCCTCGGCCGTGAGCGTATTGCCCGGATGCACCGCCACCGGGTAGCCGATGCTGTTCTCGATGCTCACCGTCACGCGGCCGTTGGTGTTGGACGCGAAGGCCAGCGCGCTGTCGGCCAGCGCATACGTGATGCCGCCGTGCGTGACGCCGAATCCGTTCACCATCTCGTCGCGCACCGTCATGCGCAGCGAGCAGCGCCCGGGCGCGATGGCCACCAGCTGGACGCCCAGCCAGGCGCTGAACGCGTCGCGCGCCAGCAGGTCACGGGTGATCCGTTCGGCGAGCGCCTGCGCGTCCGCGGCGGGCGCGGTCACCCGAGAATTCTCCGTGCTTCCTTGGCCAGGCGGCGCAGCGACGGGCTGGGGCGGTAGCGGTCCTCCCCGTATTCGTCCTGCAGAGCCGTGATGCGCTGCAGCACCGTGCGCACGCCCAGTTCGTCGCCCCAGGCGAGCAGCCCCTTGGGGTAGTTGACGCCCTTGGTCATGGCCAGCTCGATGTCGGCGGCGCTGGCGACGTTCATGTGCAGCGCGTCCACCGCTTCGTTGACGAGCATGGCGACGATGCGATCGACGGTGCGCTTGCCGAGGCCCTGGTCGCGCAACGGCGAGGGCAGTCGCGCGCCGTCGCGGTAGTCGTAGTAGCCGCGCCCGCTCTTGCGGCCGAGCAGCCCCGCCTCCACCAGCCGCCGCTGGGTGAGGGCCGGCCGGTAGCGCGGATCGTAGTACATGGCCTCGAACACCGAACAGGTGACGGCGTAGTTCACGTCGTTGCCGATGAAGTCCATCAGTTCGAACGGCCCCATCTTGAACCCGCCGATGTCGCGCATGGCCCAGTCAATGGTGGCCGGGTCGGCGATGCCCTCTTCGGCGATGCGCAGCGCCTCGCCATAGAACGGGCGGGCGATGCGGTTGACGATGAACCCCGGCGTGTCGGAGGCGATCACGGTGGTCTTGCCCCAGCCGTCGATGAACGCCCTCGCCGCGGCGACGACCGCCGGATCGGTGGTGATGGCGCCGACGATCTCCACCAACGGCATCACCGGCGCGGGATTGAAGAAGTGGATGCCCACCACGCGCTCGGCGTGCTGGCAAGCGCCGCCCAGGGCAGCCACCGACAGCGACGACGTGTTGGTGGCGAGGATCGCGTCGGGAGCAATCACGCGTTCGAGCGCCGTGAACACCGCCTTCTTGAGGGGCAGATCCTCGAGGATCGCCTCGATGACCAGTCCGCACGGCGCGAATTGCGCCCACTGGGCCGGGCCGATGCCGCCCACATAGTCAATGCGATCGCGCGCGGCCTCCGCGTCGGCGACCGTGAGCCTGCCCTTCTCCACCTGGCGGTCGAGCGACTTGGCGATCGCCGAACGCGCGCGGTCGAGCGCGGCCGGGATGGCATCGGCGAGAATCACGCGGTGGCCGCGCGTGGCGGCCACCTGGGCGATGCCCGACCCCATGGCGCCGGCGCCGACGACACCGACGATCGTATCTGCCGCGAGAGGCATCACTGTCCTGTGAAGCTGGGTTTGCGCTTCTCGAGGAACGCGCGCACGCCTTCCTCGTAATCCTTGGTCCGGCCGGCCTCGCGCTGCAGCTCTTCCTCCAATTCGAGCTGCGAATCAAGATCGCTGCCCAGGGACCGGTTGAGCGCCCGCTTGGTGAGCCCGAACCCGCGCGTCGCCTGCGAGGCCAGCGACCGCGCCATGCCGAACGCCGTGTCGTGGAGCACCGAATGGGGCACGACGTCGTGCACCAGCCCCAGCTCCTTGGCCCGGACTGCGGTGACGCGGTCGCCGAGCATCATCATGGCCGTGGCACGGTGCAGGCCCACGAGCCGCGGCAGGAAGAACGTGCCGCCACTGTCGGGAATGAGGCCGATCCTGGCGAAGCTCTGAATGAACGAGGCGTCCTCGGCGGCGATGAGGATGTCACAGGCCAGCGCGAGGTTGGCGCCGGCGCCCGCCGCCACGCCGTTCACGGCGCAGATCACGGGTTTCTCGATGGCGCGAATGAGGCGGATGATCGGGTTGTAGCTGGCATGCACGATGTCGCCAAGATCGGGGAGCGGTCCGCTCTGCGGCACCGCTTCGGCCAGGTCCTGGCCGGCGCAGAAGGCGCGACCGGCGCCCGTGAGCAGGATGGCCCGGACCGTCGGATCCTTGGTCAGCGCGCCCAGCGTCAGCTGCAACTCCGTCGCCATGGCGCGGTTGAAGCTGTTCAGCACGTCGGGCCGGTTGAGCGTGACCGTCGCGACGCCTTCGCTGAGCGTGCCGTTGATGAATTGGTAGGCCATCCGCGTCCTCGCGATTCAGGGGGTGCGCCAGCGCCGCTAAAGATACCCCTTCCGGTGGCGGTTGCGCACCCGACTCTCCCGTTCCGGGCCGTAGGTGGCCAAATTTGGGCATGGCTACCAAATCCCCGTCCCCCGCACCCGCCCGCGCCCGCGCCCGTACGTCCGCCGCCCCCGAGTTCGACTGGCGGAAGATCGCGTACGACACGCTCGTGTCGCGCGCGCTCGACGACGTCGAGGAACTGACCAACAAGCACCGCACGTCCGTGCCCAAGGACCATCTGGTGCTCTACCAGTTCTCGGCGCGCGGGCACGACATGGCGCAGGCGATCCTGGGGTCGCTGCTCACCGGCACGCACGACGCCGCGGGCGCGTACTACCGGTCGCGTCCACTGCTGCTGTCGCTGGGGCTCGGCATCGAGGACGCGCTGGCCAGCCCGCTGGGGCGCGCCGGCGGCTTCAGCGACGGACGCGACATCGGCGTGGTGTGCAACCTGGCGCGGCGCAGCGGCCCCATGGTGTTGCCGATGTCGGGCGACGTGGGGTCGCAGTTCACGCCGGCGGCGGGCTGGGCGCAGGCCATCACCTACCATCGCGACACGCTGGGCGACGCGTCGTACGCCGGATGCATGAGCGTGGCGCTCGGCGGCGACGCGTCGGTGGCGACCAACGGGTTCTGGTCGGCGCTCACGATGGCCACCACGCTCCGGCTGCCGATGCTGTTCTACATCGAAGACAACGGCCTCGGCATCTCGGTGCCGGGCCAGATGCAGACCCCGGGCGCCAACATCGCCGAGAATCTGGCGTCGTTCACCAATCTGTTCATCCGCGACGGCGACGGCACCGATCCCGCGCAGGCATCGGCGCTGCTGCGCGAAGTGGTGGACCACGTGCGCGGCGGCGAGGGTCCGGCGCTCATCCGCCTCACCGTGCCGCGGCTGTGCAGCCACTCGGGTCCCGACAACCAGAAGGGCTATCGTACCGACGCCGAGATCGCGGCCGACGCCGAGCGCGATCCCCTGCCCAAGCTGCGCGCGCACGTGGTGCCGGCGTTCATGTCCGCCAAGGAATGGGAGGCGCTCGAGGCGGAGGTGGCGCGCGACGTGGACGCGGCGCTGCAGAGGGCGCGCGCGCGTCCGGTCCCCGACGCCGCACAAGTGAAGCGGTTCGTGTACGCGGAGCCGCGGCGCGACGGTGACCCCGAGGCGATCGGCGGACTGTCCGACGCCGAGCTGGCGGCGCTGGGGGGCAGCGAGACGCCGGCCGGGGACGGCGACGTGGTGCGGTTCGCCGAGGCCGTGCGTCGCACGCTCAGAAGTGAGCTCGCGCGCAACCCCAAGCTGCTGGTGTTCGGCGAGGATGTGGGCGTGAAGGGCGGCGTGCACCTCGTCACCGAAGGGCTGCAGAAGGCGTTCGGCGTCGAGCGCGTGTTCGACACGAGCCTGTCGGAAGAGGGGATCATCGGCCGGGCCGTGGCGATGGCGATCTCGGGGCTGATGCCCGTGGCCGAGATCCAGTTCCGCAAGTACGCCGACCCCGCCACCGAGCAACTGAACAATTGCGGCACCATGCGCTGGCGCACGCACAACCAGTTCGCGGCGCCGATCGTGGTGCGGATGCCGGGCGGCTACGGCAAGGACGTGGGCGATCCGTGGCACAGTCTGAGCGACGAGGTGCGGTTCGCGCACGCCATTGGGTGGCAGCTCGCGATGCCGTCCAACGCGGCCGACGCCGTGGGGCTGCTGCGGTCGGCCATGCGGAGCCGGAACCCGAGCATCTTCTTCGAGCACCGGTCGCTGCTGATGACGAGCGACGGCAGCGCGCATTATCCCGGCGACGACTACGTGATCCCGTTCGGCAAGGCCAACCGCCTGCGCCGGGGCGACCGGATCACGGTGGTGAGCTGGGGGGCGATGGCGCTGCGATGCCAGCACGCGGTGGACCAGCTCGGGGAGAGCGCCGGCGTGGACCTGTACGACTTGCGGACGATCGCGCCGTGGGACCGCGACGCCGTACTGGAATCGGTCGCCCGGACGGGCCGCTGTCTGATCGTGCACGAGGACACGATCACCGCGGGGTTCGGCGCCGAGATCGCGGCGACGGTGGCGCGCGAGGCGTTCTGGCATTTGGATGCGCCGGTGGACCGGCTGGCCGTCGAGGACGTACCGATGCCGTATCACCCGGTGCTGCTGAATGCGGTGTTGCCGAGCGTGGAAGGGATCGCGACGCGGATCGAGCAGCTGCTGGCCGTGTAACAGCCGGCGCGCCACGCGAGATCGGGGTGGCATTGGTTTGCCACAGATCACACAGAACACACAGAAACTGCAACAGCAACTGCAACGGCAACGGCAACGGCAACTGCCAGAACGACCATGAGACGGATTGGCCGGATCTGACGGATACTGCAAACAACGACAACCGCAACACATGGGGGAACTGCTCCGCCATTGGGATCGCGGCCCCCAGCGGCCGGACGCGATGGCGGGGTAGTTCCCCCAGTCAGTTGTAGTTGTAGTTGTAGTTGTAGTTGTAGTTGCAGTTCAGATCAGTCTGATCCTGCTCATCCGTTCAATTGTAGTTCTGGCAGTTGCAGTTTCTGTGTGCTCCGTGGCAAAACGTCTGCGCCGCGATCTCTCCCTAAAAGGGTTTGAACTCGTCGAACGGCTGCTGGCACGCGTTGCAGAAGTGGATGGCCTTGCACGCCGTGGACCCGAACTCGCTCCGCCGCTCGGTGTGCTCCGAACCGCAATAGGGGCACGCCACGGGCTTGGGCCGCCGCGCGAGCGTGATCAGCCCACCCAGTTCCGCCGGCCCCGGGGGCGCGATGCCGAACTGGCGCAGCTTCTCCCGGGCCCCGGCGGGAATCCAGTCGCTCGTCCACGCCGGCGCATACACCGTCTCGAACGCCACCGCCGTGATGCCGTGCCCGGCGAGCGCGCCGCGCATGTCCTCTTCCATGGTGTGCATGGCGGGACAGCCGGAGTACGTGGGCGTGATCGTGATCTTCACCCCGTCGTCGCCCACGTCCACGCCGCGGATGATCCCGAGCTCGACCACGCTGAGCACCGGCACTTCAGGGTCCATCACGGTGTCGAGGATGCGCAGGACGTCGTCGCGACCCGGGCGCGCGGCGTTCACCAGCTGGCGCCGGGATGGGAGCGGGCGACGATCTGCATCTCGGCCAGCATATGGCCCAGGTGTTCGCTGTGCCGGCCGCGCCGGCCGCCCGTGGCCATCGGCGCGTCGCCGGGGAGCGTGAGCGTCGCACGCCGGGCGACGTCGGCCACGATCTCCTGCCACCGGGCGCGGATGGACGCGTGGTCCACCGCGATGCCGTCGGCGGCCACGGCGGCATCAATCGCGTCCGTCTCGAACAACTCGCCGGTGAACCGCCAGAGGTCGTCGAGCGCGCGCTGCGCGCGCGCGTGACTCTCGGCGGTGCCGTCGCCCAGACGCAGCATCCACTCGCTGCTGTGGCGCAGATGGTAGCGGTCTTCCTTGAGACTCTTGGCGGCGAGCGCCGCGAGCTGCGGGTGCTTGACCCCCTGCAGCGCGTCCAGGACCAGCACACTCCAGGCGTCGAACAGGAACTGGCGCACGATCGTCACCGCGAAGTCGCCGTTGGGCTGCTCCACGAGCAGCGCGTTGCGGAACTCGTGCTCGTCGCGGAAATAGGCCAGCGTGTCCTCGGTGCGCCCCTGCCCTTCGATCTGACCGGCGAGCGCGAGCATCGCGCTGGCCTGGCCGATGAAGTCGAGCGCGATGTTGGAGAGCGCGATGTCCTCTTCGAGAATCGGGCCGTGCCCGCACCACTCCGACAGCCGATGGCCGAGCACGAGCCGGTCGTCGGCTATCCGCAGCACATACTCGAACAGCGGATTCGCCGGCGGCGTCTGGCGCGGCGCGGCCACGTGGGGCGTGGTCACAACCCGCGCACTCCGCGCGGCACCTTGTAGAACTGCGGGTGCCGGTAGGCCTTGTCGTTGCCGGGATCGAAGAACGGGCCGGCGTCGCCCGGCGTCGAGGCGACGATGGCGCTGGTGGGCACGATCCACAGACTGGTGGCCTCGCCGCGACGCGCGTACACGTCGCGCGCATTCTGCAGGGCCTGCTCGGCGTCGGCGGCATGCACGCTGCCGGCGTGCTCGTGCGGCGCGCCCTGCTTGCTCTGGGTGAAGACTTCCCAGAGCGGCCACTGGCTGTCGGCGGTCACGGGGGGGGTGGACTCGTTGGCCATGATCGTCGGGTCAGGCGGCTTCGGTGGCCGCGGCGGCGCCGTGCTTGGCGGCATAGGCGGAGGCGGCGTCCCGCACCCAACGGCCGTCCTCGTGCGCGGCGCGCCGCGCCTCGAGCCGTTCGCGGTTGCAGGGGCCATTGCCCTTGATGACTTCGTAGAACTCGGCCCAGTCAATCGCGCCGAACTCCCAGTCCTTGGTCGCTTCGTTGTACGCGAGATCGGGATCGGGGAGCGTGAGGCCGACGGCCATCGCCTGCGGCACCGTGAGATTCACGAAGCGCTGGCGGAGTTCGTCGTTGGTCCGGTGCTTCACCTTCCAGCGCAGGAGCTCCGCCGAATTGGGCGAGTCCTTGTCGCTGGGACCGAACATCATGAGCGAGGGCCACCACCACCGGTTCACCGAATCCTGCACCATGGCCTTCTGGGCCGGCGTGCCGTAGGCGAGCGTGGCCACGATCTCGTAGCCCTGGCGCTTGTGGAAGTTCTCTTCCTTGCAGATGCGGATCATGGCGCGGGCGTACGGCCCGTACGACGCCTTGGCGAGCACCGTCTGGTTGACGATCGCGGCGCCGTCCACCAGCCAGCCGATCACGCCCATGTCGGCCCAACTGAGCGTGGGGTAGTTGAAGATGCTGGAATACTTGGCGCGGCCGTCGAGCAGCTGGTCCACCAACTCGGTGCGGTCCACGCCCAGCGTCTCGGTGCCGCAGTAGATGTACAGCCCATGGCCGGCCTCGTCCTGCACCTTGGCGATGAGCGACATCTTGCGACGGAGGCTGGGGGCGCGCGTGATCCAGTTG
>Ga0307375_10005203_pt1 | contig 12249 bp, 10 predicted proteins | sample TR1MG_FD_202531 | JGI IMG/M metagenome (GOLD analysis project Ga0307375, IMG submission 202531) | Soil microbial communities from Risofladan, Vaasa, Finland - TR-1 | ecosystem: Environmental > Terrestrial > Soil > Coastal area > Acid sulfate soil | place: Finland: Risofladan, Vaasa | collected... | reverse complement strand
GAAAACAAGTCATCAAAAAAATTTGGCATTACGGAGTCCTTGTCTGTGTCCCGATAAATTTAGCCGCAGACGCCTGAAGCTGTCTTGCTATTTCATCTACATCCATTCCCGCATTGAGAGCAGCTATAATTTTTTCCTGTACTTCAGGGTGACTTATATTTATCTCACCTGTTTTACTTATCTTAGGCTCTGTCGGTTCATAGTAGGCAAACCCGCGAATTTTTTCCAGCTTGGTAAGAGTATCGGGAAGTTGACGTTGTGCTTCAACCTTTTCGGTAGCAGCCTTAAAAGTGCCCAACTGTGTAGGTCTCTCTGTTTTGCCAATCTCTTTTAGTTGTTGCTCGTAAAATTTAACATCCTGGTCGGCAGTTATTTTCGTTTGTTCCATCTGGTTAAGAGATTCTTCCAGAGAAGGCACGTCCATAGGCCCGTCATATCCCAATTCTATTAATTTCTGTGCTAATAATTGGTCAATTACTCCACCCTCTGCCTTTTTAATAGTTTGTTTCGTAGCCTTAATAAGAGAGTCATACCTCGCAGACAACCCGAAGGCTTTGTTTTTATTTCCGATAGTGGTTTGGAGAACTTTATCATAATCTTTCGGTTGCGGCTTTGCGCCTATGCGAGTCTTCTGCTTGTCCCATGCAAACTTATCTTTCTGCAGTTGGAATTTATCTTTTTCAAACTGACTCACGGACTTTTCGGCAGGCGCAAATTGCTGTGCCACGCCCTTTCCAAATTGTGTAGTCTCTGCCGGGGTAGGTTGAAACTCTTCCGTGCCTGCTGCAAACTGGCTGACAGCCTGTTCTCTTGAAGCAGGAGGCTGTTGTGCAAGAATATCCTTCTCTGCAACTCCGCCCGGAGGTTCACCCATTGCGGCACCCGCTTCTGGTACTGGCTGTGGAGGGCTGACAACCTGTTGTCCTAGCTGTTGGGCTTGCTGTTGACGGGCTTGTTGCTGTGTCTGTTCCTTTAGTGACATAAATGCATCACCCAGTCTTTTAAATTCGCCTGCCGGACTTTGTTTATATCCTGTTTTTGTAGGTACACCTATTTTTTGTACGGCAGTCCCTATCTGTTCAGGAGTCCAGCCGGCTTTTGTAGCGTCTTCTTTAAACGCTGTTACGTACGCCTTGTAGGCATTTTCTAATAAGGAAAAGTCCTTGTTTACCATGTCAATTGCAGCCTGTTGTGTTTTTTCTAATTCTGCCGCTTCTGCAGCTCCTGTTATTCCCTGCCCTATTTGACCAGCCGCAATCCCTATCCCTGAATAGTCTTTCGCCTTTTGTGTGTATCCGTAAAAAGCCATTATTTCCCCCTTCTCCACACTGATACTAACTGATTTCTTATGGCATCATTTCTGTTTATAAGACCTAATTGTTTATCAAACTGACGCTCCCGCCTGACATAACCTTTTTCTTCGGCACGTTCTTTTCTGCCAAACAACTCCGTTTCTCTCTGAAATTTAAGCTGTTTTTTTTGCAGCCTTAAACTGGCCTGGCTTAGTCTATTCTGTTCTTGCTCTCTGCGAAGTTGATCCTGACGGCTGATATTGGCAAGTTTCAAACCTTGTTCATTTGCGTCATCTACGGCTGCGTTGTTTAATACTGTAGATGTAGTTAAGCCAGTTGCTGCTACAATAGCAGCTATAATCATTGCTAACCCCGTTGCTATTGGCATAATATCTCCTTTTATGATTTGTTATAATAATCATTTATAAAATTTGAATTGGGCGAATCTGTTAACATCATGTCTTGTTCTCCAAACAGGTCATCCCAAGTAAACACATCGCCCTTATTGGCTGTCTGGTGGCCTATATCATACGTTTGGTTTGTTAATGGGTCGTATACTTTTAAGGTCTGATATTTTCTGTTGCCTGTTCCCAATGTGCCTTTTCCTATAAGCTTAAACACCCTTCCATTATTTTCAAAATATTTACCTTTATTTTGTTCAACAAACTCTTGGGCTTCTTCGTTTAACTTCCACCCATAACCGTTAACATAAAAATCGAAATCAGACATAACATCTTCAACATTCCATGTGTGTTCATCTCCTATCGTTGGGTCGTTGGGGTCTATATCGCCTTCTATACCATAAAGCTCCTTTATTTCATTCATAGAATCTTCGTCCATTGATTTAAGTATTTTACCATGGGTAATATTTTCATTTTCTATCTCTTCCATTATTTTGCCATAAGTAGGTGAAAATTCTTTAACAATTTTAGACAATTTGTTTTTATCTTTATAATCATCCGGGAGTTTGTCATAAAAATCTTTAAGATTATACAAGTCGTCTGTTCCCAAATCCTTGAATTTATTATTTAAAAAGGCGTCTGCAAAGTCTTCGTTTTCAATATCACCAAACAGCGCTAACTCTTCAGGCGTAGGTTCTCTACCTAAGAAATCTTGTACCCTTGTATCATCGTCATCGTCTCCTCCTCCGGGGCCAGTGTCTTTAGGTTGAACATGGTCTTTTACTTCCTTTGAAGTATAGCCTTTACCTGCATTTTCTGCTATGAATGCGTCTGCCTCTTCCTGTGTTTTAAAGAAGTCCACTTCGTTTCCTTTGTCGTCAAATACCCCAAACCCATCGGATATATCAAAGCCTTCCGGGTTGGTAATCCCGTATTTAATCATCGCCATGTAATCATCGGCTTCATCCTGCGTCATTATTCCCTGTTCTACCCACTGGTCTGCCAACTTTTGAGCCTGATATAACGGGTCGCTTTGAAGCTTCATGTCTTCATACATACCCTTGACATCGCCCTCAGTCATACCCATCTGATCGAGTAGCCCGCCTTGTTCAAGGGCTTTCATAGTATCTTCCCAGCTCAAGCCGGAAGCAAGAGAGCTGCTTATCAAGTCCATACCAGCAAAGAAATTGCCCTGGTTCTCAGCGTTGAGCGCATTAGAAAAGTCCACACTTTGCCCAAACATAGATTCTAACATATCAGAAGCTTTTGCGAAATTATCAGCGCCGCCCTGTTGCATAAGAGCCTGAACCATATCAAGTTTCTTGCCGTAGTCCCACTTTTCTTTGCCAAGGTCAAACATTTTATCCCACTGATTTTTGTCCTGGTCGAACTGTTTCTGCCAGGCAGACTTATCCCAGTTCCACTTCTCTTTCTCAAAGTCAGACATCTGCTCCCACTGCTTCTTGTCAAGCTCAAACTTCATACCCGCAAGCGTAGCCCCCGGAAGCGCCATACTTGCCTGAAACGCCCTGTCAGCCTGTCCTTTGCGCAGGTTACTAATAACTTCAGCTTCCTGTGCAGCAAATCCTCTGCCTGCCATAGCTCTTTCGAGTAGGGCTTCACGGCCTGTCATGCCAAGTTGTGACAACTGCTGTTCAAGTGAGCCCTTGCCTGCCTGCTCCTCGCCTTTAAATCTGGCTCTCTCCTCTTCACGTATTTTCTTGTCGAGCTCGCTCTCACCTTCACTGAGTTTCGTGAGCTTCTGAAGGGTCTGCTGATATTTCAATTCATCTTCTGTAAGCGGTGGTTCTTCTATATCCGGTTTTATCGGTGCTACTGGTCCTCCAATTCCTGTAGCCTGTGGTCCCGGCTGTGCAGGAAATGCGCCCCCCTGTCCCAATGCCTGTGCTTGTGGCCCGGGCTGTGCAAATTGCGAGGGAGGAGGCTTTACCACTTCTTCTGAAAACAGCCCCGTTCCTCCCGCTTGCGTGCCAAATGGTGTTGCTGGTGGTCGTGGTTGTATTCCAATTCCAATATCGGGAGACATTCCGCCAATACCCTGTTTGATATCGGGAGACATTCCGCCAATACCCTGTTTGATATCGGGGAACATTCCACCAATACCCTGTTTGATATCGGGGAACATTCCACCAATACCCTGTTTGATATTGGGAGACATTTTCGGTATACCCGTGGCCCCTAGTGGGCTTATTGGGTCGTGTCCACCCGAAATAGGATTAATTGCATAATCTTTTGCTTGCTGATTACCCAACGGATTTTTGGCAGGAGTAGGTGTTGGAATAGGATTCGGCCCAGGCCACGGGCCCCTTGCTTTAAACGAACCACCCGCCTGAAAGCCCTGCATACCCTTTTCCTGCATCTTGCGCAGCTTGTCCTGTGGTAAATCTTTAGCAGGAATTACCGTGGTTGTGCCGTCGGGATACTGTATCTTAACTTCACCTTCGTGAATGAGCTTTTGCCCGTTTTGGGTGTTTACCATTTCCACAGGATTACCAGGCTGCAGTTGCCCGTCTTCACCAAAGCCGGTGAATTGCGACTTGATCGGGGGCTGTGCTCCTGATAACGGAGGACCGCCCATTATCATTATATTCGTTCTGTTGATAGGGCGTGAATTCTTCTTCTCGGCCTGCTTCCACTTCTGTAGGAACGGGTAATTCGTTTTCGGCATAATTATTTCCTTTATAAATGCGTTAATGCGTTAATGCGTAAAAGTGTAGAAGCGTGAAAGCGTAAAAGTGTAGAAGCGTTTACACATTCACCCATTCACACATCCACACATCCACACATTTACTCATTTATGAGTTATAAATATGCGGCGTTGAACCCAGACCCACCCACATCAAATTTCTCAACTGCGTTCCCGAAGCGTAAAACCTTCGAAACCTCTCGGGATGATCTACCAGTGCCGCGTAGTTATTCTGGAACCTTTCGATAACCGGGTGCTCCGCCTGCAAAGCTCCGTCAATCTGCGTCCCGGCATCATCATCGCCCGCCCGAAGACCATTGACCATAAAATTGGCCTTCTGGGATTCCTGATCGAAGTCAAAACCCGCACCCACCCATCCATTAGCAACAAGGTCCTGCAGATACTGGCTGTCACGCGGCTTCTTCGCAATTTCTATGATATCCACAAAACGGTCTGTGTCATTTGAGTACCGGTTTAGCCACCTGTTGTCTACCATGTACTTTCTTTCTGCTGACATATCAATTCTTGACATTTCTTTCCTCCTTCTATTTTATTCCTATTGAATTGTGAATTGCTATATGAGAATTTCTTCGTGCTATTGGAATTACTGTTGGCGTTGGCGTTACTGGAATATCGTAGTCTATTGTGAGATAAGGTCTTTCTGCTACCGTTACTGATTCCTGTGAATCAAAATTCGTCTGGTTATTATCAGCCACAGCCCCTACAATGCAAAAACCATAATTAGTTGCATAGTTTGCCACCCATAACCGTGTCATAATTGGGATTGCTATATTGAAAACAGTTCCCACTACCGTAGGATTTACTATTACAATTGTATTTTCTGCTGCCACATAGTCTAATGCGGTTATATTACCACCACCAGCCCATACAACATCACCACCAGCGCCATTAAAATCAAAGCTTCTTCTAAAAGTCGCCTGCCCTGCAAGTGCTGGATTTGCCGTAATACCTTCATCTATTGGGCTAACTCCCCAATCAGTAACGAGTCTACTTAAATTAAGTGTAGCATTAAAAGCAGCCAAAGCAGAAGTTGTTAAGGTAAGCACCGATGTATTTATAATTGCATTTGTTGGGATGTGTCCTGTTAAACTGAATCGCATTAATACAATTAAATCATTTCCAGCCCCATTGCGAATAGATAAATTAACATTGCCCCCTTCGCTTCTTCCCAATGCGCCCTCATTTAGCCAAGTATCCTTATGATCTCCCCCTATATATCCCACTCCCTCTCCAAAAACCAATACAGGGTCGATATAACAATCACTTGCAGGTGCAGGATAAGTCACTTCCCAATTGTCTCCCACCTTTTGCCACGACACAGGAACGTAGCTGATAAACTCTCCATCTACTGTACAATAATAAGGACGCTGTATACTGAAAGCTTTCTGCGTTCCCCGGTAAATATCAACATGGTCATTATCTTTAGTAACCGTTAAGCCTGTCAGTGTATATTTGAACTTTATCTGCTGTCCCGCTTTCTGGAATATGTATTCTTTAATTTCTTTTTCCGTTGCGTATTCTCTTATCCACGAACCGTTGGGATATAGCCATTGTATAGTTCTTTTATCAATAATAGTTGGAGTACACGCCACATCTCCTATAGCTGTGACTATCATGCTTTCTCCGGTTCTCAGCTTAACGGCAGAGGCATACTTGTTATTAACCTTATCGTGAAAACCTATCCAGAACGGCCCCTGTTTAACAGCGTACCCCGCTAATGGATGGGTGGTAATTACTTCCAGCTCATTATCCAGAGGTGCAAAACTGCCCTTGGTGTTTATCGGCACGTTCGGGACCCCACCCAAAACAGCCTTCTGCTTTCTTTCATCACCATAAACATTTGCATATGAAAATCTTTTTAGTAATTTCATTCGTTTTCCCTTTGAGATATTTCTTTTTGCCGCTTTGAATGTTGACATATTTTTCCCTATTTAGTTAATTCGTTTCTGCTGCCCATCGTATCTTTTTCCAAATGTATTCCAACTTGATGTATATAAACATCATCTGCGTATTCAGTCCCACCTGTTGCAGCAATGCGTTTTACTCTGGGAACTATCTGGGCTCCAATTAAATATGTTGACAAATCTATATTACCCATATCTAAATACAAATGAGTTAAAGCAGCCGTTGCCGTTGGTATTGTGTACTCTGCTGTATATGGAAGCTCGGCAAAAACTTCTCCTGCATCTGCCATTGTTAGCCAAATTGTAAACTGAGCAAATCTATTCGCACCGGTATTTTGTATCGTTTTATTTGAAAAATGTACATGTAAATGTCCTGCCGTTGCTTCTTTCCAGAAATGCGGTATCTCATTCGATTCACAATCAATGTAATCGCCGACACTAAAGGCATACGCGCTTGTGTTTGCAGTAAAGGCTTCCCATGTTGGAAAGTTTACCGCAGGAACTCTTCCGGTGTGAATTGTAAATTGCAAATCTTCATATACGGTATTCTGTAATTCAATTGTATTATTAGCTCCACAGGTAATATCAAGATCGGACGGGTCAATTAAAGAAGAATCAATTGCTCCAATAGCAAGCACATCACCCGCTACATTGGTATAGAGATAACCCAACGGATTCCTCGACCAGTGACCGCCGCCACCACGCAACACTCTGGGGTCTTCTATGACCTTCTGAAGTTTCCAGAGAGCGTCCCGTACTTCGCTGAGTTTTTCTAAGCCCTGTCTATTCATTTACAAAACCTTCCATCTCCGCAATGCGTTCTTCAAGCTCTATGGTCTTTCTTACCAACTGTTTTGCCAGGTCAACCACCCTGAAAATTGCATCTTCGCCCGAAGGGTCAATCTCCGGCACGATCTGCATGGGTTGAATATGGCTTTCACTCATAATTCCTCTATATGACCGGGCAAATCGTATTGCCCCGGTTCTCCGTAAAATCCCTGTAAACAAATTCCAGCGCTCTCACACTCACCGCCCTTGGTATCAATCTCATATCACTCCACTGTACCGCGTTTGGCATATGTGTAAACACTCCCGTCGCGTTGACGATACCCGCAAGCAATTGAGTATTTGCCAGTGTATATCCTTCATAAACAATGACATTATTACCGCTTCTTATCACCGCTAACATTGTCCACGCACCGTAAGCCTGCTGCAGTATTATATTGAATGAGTTAACCCCGTCATTCCACGTTAACCTGTTATTTCCACCCGCATGAGTCAGACTGACCGTTATATTCCCTACTGAGAAAAGTGTCATGGGAAACGTCGGAGACCGTAACCATCCTATCCAGGTGAAATCACCACTGATTGTTATTCCATTTATTGTATAAGAATCTGCCGCCCCGAAGACCACTCCCGAAGCCATCCCATCCGGCCCCGTAGTCGTGCCTAAAAAACTGCCGCCGTCTACATTCCTTCCCGAAGCCGAGTTAAGCAGGGGATTTATATTCCTCGCAAGCCATATCGTCGGAGTCGAAAGCTCAAGCGCCCACGACATTTCGGTCATTAATTTGTTACTGGGACTGCCTGCGGAGTCTATCTGCCTAAACCACGTCTGTGTCTTGACAAATCTCCACGGCGAACCTCTCAGCCGAAAACCTATCTGTAAATTCTCAGACTCTGCCTTGCGGTCAAAAACCAACTGACCTTTTATCGGGACTACTTTTGTAATCGAGAAGTCGGTAGGCTCTGAATTCTCCCGTATGAAAACATCCTCATTAAATTCCGGCCTGAAACCTTCTGCATTATACTCACCGGTGTTTCGTCTGTCTTTGTACCATGGCTTAACGTAAGAATGTGTCTGGTCGTGTTGAATTTTAGCGCTCGCCCCGATAGGAGGAGAATGTTCTTTTAGAAGTATCTCACTCTCGACTTCACTGCCGCCGTAAGCATCTTCTCCGTCTTTCCACTGGTCGTCCAAACCCATTTCGTGAAACCTGAAACTCCGTGAGTCCATTGCTATATTATGAAAGACCTCATTCGAATCCCTGACTTTTACCGTACCCACTTCACCCATGGGATAAGGAAAGTCCAGCGTCCTCTCTCCCAGGTAAACATCGTCATACTCAGCCCATCCGATACCCTGTTCTAATTTCTGGGGTACTGCGAGGCGAAAGCATTTATCAGTTCTACTTACTTGTAGCCCGGTAAACACGACTTCATCAGGGTCGTATGCACCTTCTCCCGCCAACACAGGGTCTCCCGAATCATCGGTCTCATAATCATAATTGTTTGCATAAACGTATTCTATTCCTGTGGTGGTGAGAACAGTACCGTTTGACAGGATTACCGTGAGTATCCACGTAAATATCCCAGCCATTACATAGGTATGGGTCGGGTTAGCTTCCGTGGAAGATGTTCCGTCTCCGAAATCCCAGTTATATGAATCAATTACTATCATAATCGTATTGTACCTCTGAAGCTCCAATTGAATACAAATTGTCGTCTCCGGGTCGGGCGTTTCCTGATATATCTGTCAACTGAAGTGTAGGACGTATGCCTGTTTTACCCAGTATTGAATCTGAAACAAACTGTAATGCTGAAGAAAACTTTACATCTAAAGGAGCTAATCCTCTAACTGGCGAAGCCGAACCACTTGCATTTGCACTTCCTGCAGGCAACTTCAGAAAGTCTGACTCCGTGTCAACTAAAGACCTAAACGAATCCGCAAGCCCTATGTTTGAAATACAATCAACTGCGTTGTTTGCTCCCGTCCATGCAATATTTGCTATTGCGCCATCGTCATCTGCACAATTGTAAAAAACATTTACCGCACTTGTACATGAAGTGTTCCACGCTACACCTACTGCGTTATTACATGAAACCACGCTTCTATATTCAAATCTTCGTGTGTCACCACTTCTATATTGCATACCGCCTGTAGCATTTGATGTGTCATAAACAGTTACATTTTCTATTTCATTGGCTTCTGTTCTTGGTATAGCTGCGGGGCCTTCTGCGGTCTGAAAACAACTTATACCGACATTCACACTCCATATTTTACAATTACTTACTTTGTAAATAGAGTCCAGGTGATAAAGCCGAAGACCTGTTGCCCAAGCCGGACTAAAACCTTTTATAAGTAAATTATTAAAATAAAAATTAGCCCCTACCCCCCAACAATTCCATAGTAACCCAACCCTTACTAAATCCACATTGTTATTTGTAGTTTGTATAATATTAAGATTTTCAACATAAATTCTATCTTGATTTAATACAGAAGTGTCGCCAGGTACTAAATCCATATATCCTGTTGCACCATTTAGATAAGTCATATATCCTCTTGTTGGATCTCCCTGATGAGAATCTGCCCGGGGGCAGTAAAACTTAACATAATGCCCATTTAAATCAATTCTGTTCGGAGCCAAGGTGGTATCAGGCCAACTGTTATTTATAGTACAATTACTTATCTGCTTGAACTCGTAGTCATCAGGCAAAGGGTCTAGTCCTGTTAAATAAATCCAAGCTGCCGACCAATCCGCATGGTCCCCACCAACTCCTACTGTTCGCTTTATAAGTGCCATTATGGTTTCAACTTTCTCCAAAGAATATGACCCAGCTTCTCCTCGTCATAGATGCTTATACCAAGCCCCCAACACCCTTTAAAGTCTCTTTTTATCTTATCCTGTCCCGTAGCAGGATCCATGGTGAAATCTTCCGAATACTTAAAACCGTCAAACTGCCTCATTGAATTGTCAGAGCATATCATTTCTAAAAGACCTGACCTTATTTTCTGTATACTGCCCGTGTCGGAGACTCCCATATTAGCGTCAATCACATCGAAATAAAGCACGGCAAAAGACTCGCCGAATTCGGGTATCTTGAATATCCTCGGCTGATTGGTCGGCCCTCCCCACGTCGATCCCTTACACCATACTATTACTTTGTTAGGCATAATTCTTATACTCTGTATGGACTCCTCAACCTTGTCCGCAACCTGCCTGCTTTTTAAATGATACCCGCTTAAATATTTCAGCGAAGACCCTAACTGACAGTAAGAAATCAGGGACGAATCCCTCACCGCCGTTATCATAAATCCCGGCACGACGTCGCCCACGTTTACATTTATCATCTCTTCCCAGAACCGGTTTGTCAGAAGTCCTACATGCAGTTCACCCTGTCGGTTTCTCAAAGTCTCGTCATTCGTAGGGTCGTTTATATATCTGCCTGTCGGGGAGAGCGTCATTCCCTGTACGTCACGGGTCGTTGAGTCCCACACTATGACCGTATTTGCGTCAACAAATGTCCGTATAATGCTGTTCTGGTCGGAAGACCACCATATTGTCTTTCTCTCATCCGCAATGGTAAACACATCACCATTTGTTCTTGTCACCGTCGTCCCTGTCTGTGAAGCTCTGAAAACACTGCCGCCGCCTATTGCGGCAGCCTGTAAAGTCTTGTCTTCGCAATAATAATAATCGCCCGGCGAAGATACGAGAACCTCCGTATCTGATATCCATTGAATTATCGTGTCGATATCACCGTCTTCCCATTGAAGGGACGTCCCTACATCGTATATTTGAAACGTACCCCTGACCGCAGTAACTATCCCGGTATCACAAGTACGATACGCATAAAACGCTCCCGCCACTCTGACTTCAACCGTATAGGAAAATTTCAACGGTGGTAGAATTTCGTTGTTAGGCCCTATTCTTGAAGTCACACCGAGAGGGCCGATATCAGTAGACCGGTATTTTACATAATGAGTCCAGTGCCATTCAGGTATAACCCCTAAAGCTGGGGGAATGGTAAACACTCCGGAAGAATATGGCTGCGCGTAAATATTCGCGTTATCCAGAACCGCTCCTGCGCCTGCGGTAATCATCATCAACGCCGCTACAGGAGTGCCGCCGACTCCTTCGACTCCAAATCCTATCGTGCTTCCGTCTTCCTCGCCCGAGGAGATAATAAGACATCAGGTATATGCAGAGTATTCACAGGTAGCCGTGTAGAAAACCAGCCTCATTACTCTCTGGATTTCCATTGCTACCTCATGCATACTCGTTACTGCCGCGCCTGTCGCGATAGTAAAGTCACAGATGAACATTTCCGTGCGTCCGTTTATATTAATCTGAAAAGTCGCGTTGTTTAATCCCGCCCAGTAAGCGGGCGTCTGTTGCGCCGCCGCCAATGGCGCGCTGGTAAGCTGCCCGTTAGTCCGCAGTCCGGAATCTATTCTGTTTCTTCTCCATACTATAGCATTATCCCTGGGCGGGTCCTGCTCTTCATCAATTCTCACCGGTCCGCTTTCCTGAAGTATTTTTATCCCCTCTGTCATCCGGTTGCGAAGCCCCTGTCCCTCAAGTCTGCCCATTGTATAAATTTCGTCATACCGGTAACGGCTGGGTAACACGCCTTCGCCGCCCTCTATTCTCGGTACGTCATTGAGAAGAATTCTCGGAACGGGGGAATTTTTCTTGAATATGTGGGGCGGGGTAGTGTCGAAGTCTATTAAAAAAGTACCCGTGGAATTAAATATCACGCCGTAGTCATCCATCTCCGCCCAGTCCGAGAGTACATTATTCGGCTGTAAGTAAGAAACGCACACTGCCAGAGTCCGGTTGCGGAATTCTATTACTCCGTTTACAATAGCAGGATCATATATATAAATTTCCCGCCCCCACTGAATAACGACTTTGCGTTTGGACCAGTGATATTCCATAAGGTTGTGCCGCCCGTGCATATAACATTCGCCGGTAACGCCTTTATTCTCCGAGCGGTGTACCCTGACCTGTGTAGTGGAAATGAATTCTATTATCTCATCGTGAATGGTTTCATCGGGCCATACCCAGCAATTACTAACATCAGCTTCGGTGAAAATGGCTGCGGATGCAGTAAGGACAGTACCTGTTTTTGAAGCGACA
>Ga0307375_10005201_pt1 | contig 12251 bp, 8 predicted proteins | sample TR1MG_FD_202531 | JGI IMG/M metagenome (GOLD analysis project Ga0307375, IMG submission 202531) | Soil microbial communities from Risofladan, Vaasa, Finland - TR-1 | ecosystem: Environmental > Terrestrial > Soil > Coastal area > Acid sulfate soil | place: Finland: Risofladan, Vaasa | collected... | reverse complement strand
TACAGATATCCCGCCCGATGTCCCAGATGGCGCTGCGCTCGTCCCACGGAGAGATCAACAAGGCATCAGAGAAGAATGAGGTGAAGTCGCCTTTCACGTCATACATGAGGGCGCGGTGGTTGGCGCGGATTATCCGGCGCAAAATCGGGATTATTAGCTGACTTTTGCCCGCGCCTACGCCGCCGTATAGCAATAGGTGCTTTGTCCATTTAGATTTTGGAAGTAGTAAATCTGGATGGATGCGCATGAACGGCTTCGCACCGTTCAGGGATTTTTTTGCATCCAATTGGGCTTGCCGCAGCGCATCTTTGCCGGTGCGCAACCGTGCCCCTGCGACGTGCATGATCTGGTCTCTGGGGGTCAGCAAGGCGCGGGTGATGAAGAATGCCAATCCCAGGCTGGCGCTGCCAGCGATAATCAAGCGGCCCCATACCATCCAAAACGGCAACAGGTTGACGGCCTGGATGTATCGGTCGGCGTTTTCTGCGAACCAACGACCGCCGCTCACCCATGACAGGAGGATTTCGCTCCAATACCTGGCATGAATCGGCAACGGCACGTTGTGATTGATGTCACCCAGAATCGGCAGCGGACGCCACAACACAATGACGCACAGGAAGAACCCCATCAGGCCGACGAGCAGTCCGCCGCCGATGGCCGTATCCCAACGCCGGATTTTAGTGCCCGGTGGAATGTTGGTCGGGACTGGCCCGAAGAAAATATCCTGCACCGGCTCCATCGCTTACCTCGGTTTCCGAATTCCAAAATGAATCAGCCGGGCCAGCCACCTTGAGTCCCTTTCGAGTTGGGTGTCGCGCATCTCCTGCTCGAATTGCTCGTTTTCGTAAGGGTCGATGTCGGCCAGGGTGGGCTCGGCCACGGAAGCGATCTCAGCAGTTTTGGGTGGCGCATCGAGTCCGGCCAGGTATTCCTGGACGGCGTATTCTTCGTTCTGTTCTTGAAGCGGGTTCTCGGTGGGTGGGTTGGCTTGGTTGCTCATGTGGATCTCCTTTGGTTTGGGTAAAGGTGGATGCCGCGCTCGCGGCAGGCTGGTCAGGTTCGCTTGGGCAGCTCGCCGATGTGCAGCTGCATTTCAGAAATATCGCCCACGGCGATCAGTTGAATGTGCTCGGCGGACTGGAAAACGGCATCGCGGATTTCTTCGAGATGTTTGGCTTGTGCCCGCACGATCTCCTGCATGGCCTCGCGTGTCTCGCGCCGGGCGATGTCGATGAAGCGGTCGCCGTTGAGGCGGTCGCGAACGGATTGTCTTGCGATTTCGGTGGGTGTCTTGTCTTCTGCCTGTGCCACCTGTGACAGTTGCTCGTACTCGGCAAGTCCGAGGCGGAAGGCGACCAGTTTGGTTTGATTGTTTTCGCTCATGGGATGCTCCTAATGAATGTGGTTACACACCGTTACCACCAGGAAAAAATTAAGCAAGTGCTGTTAGCAAATATATTTGGAGAGCGATATCCGCTGTTATCCCACTCTGGGATTACGCGCTATGCGGTAAGGCGAGCGGATTCGGATAATGGATTACAGCAGGACGATAACGGGCTGGGATGCCCGTCTATCGTGGGTTAGACACACCATTCGAGCGCGAAGCGATAACCACTTCTAGTGCGAATGGTGTGTCAATAAATTGGGTGTGTAATATGAGTACGACTGACGTCAGGGAAAAATGACTAGCCTTTCGACAAGCGGATATTCTGTATGCAACCCGTCTGAAGTTCAATTATAAAACTGATAAGCAACTTCCTACTTCCACGCCTCTGCCGTCAGTGGAAGCTCGTTGAGTTCAGCGCGCGCTTCACGCCAAGTTGGGTAATGTTCCTCAAGAATTGCGATGAAGCGGTCACTATGTGTCGACTCAATCAAATGGACCATTTCATGGACGATGACATACTCAAGCAGGTCCTTTGGCTTTTTCACCAGCTCAGTGTTAAGGCGGATATGCCCCACACTGTGATTGCAGCTTCCCCACTTGGTTTTCATCCGTTGCAGGAAATAGCCGTTAACTTTCACCTTTAGCTTCCGCTCCCATTTCTCAATCAATGAAGGCACCACCTCATGAAGTAGTGATTTATGCCACTCGTGGATCACCTCGGCGCGCTTTTCAATATTGCTACTAGGGCGGACGGTCAGCATGATGCGCTTGTGGTCGAGTGAGATAAATGGTTTGACCTCCTGGTATTTCACCGTCAAAAGGTAACGTCGTCCCCATAGATAATGACTCTCCCGCCCAACAAACTGTCGCGGTGTTTCCCGCGATTGCCCAAGCAGCTTCGCCTGTTGGTCACGAATCCAACCGAGTTTCGAGATGGCATAGGCACGGGCCACTTCCAGTCGGGTATCGGTGGGTGTTACCAGCGTAACGTGACCAGCTGGCGGATGCACGGAAAGGTGCACGTTCTTGACCGCCTTGCGGTTCACGGCGATCACGATGTCGCCGAGCCGGATGGTTTCCATCACAAGTATCCCTGCTGATTCTTGATGATCTCGAACAGCGCCTTCGTCGCCTCACGGTCGCGATCCAGAATCGGATAAAGCGCATTCAGCACCTGCGCCTCGCGGGCCTGGTCACCATACCAACCGGCCGGCGCATGCTCACGCACGGCGAGATCGATCTTCAAAGCCAGCGCGGCTTTGTCTTCATCGGCGGTCGGATATTGAAAAGTTGAGGCCGGAACCGTGCCCAGATTATTGAACAGCACCGTCGCCTCGTGATTGCCGTGCAGTACCGCTGGAATGTCGCCCTCCGGCTGCTTGGCCGCCAACCGTTTCACAAGGTCTTCGGCATTTCTCAGGAATGCCTCATAGGCAGCAGCATCCTCTCGGCCCTGCTTGATGAGGTCGTCCAGCAGCTTCGACATCTCCGAATAAAACCTCGGATCGGTCAGCTGGTCACGGATGATGGTCTTGCGGACGTTGTTGATGATGCCCTCGGCGATGGCATTCTTCGAAAGCTTGCCTTTTTCATTCAGCTTTCGTGCAATAGCATCATGGATGCCTGTCTCAATGATCAGCTCCGTGAGAGAGAGTGAATTGAGATTGCCTATGTCAGCCGCTGGATCGGCCTGGACATAGGTGTTGAGCAGACGCCGCATGTCGGCCTCAAAGGGCTTGATGTCCAGCTCCTCGCCCGAGTGCTTCTTGATGGCGGAGCGAGTGTCGCCGTAAAACTCCACCTCTTTCTGCAGTGCAGCAGCCTCCGCATCGGAGTATCCCGCCTCGGAGAGGTCTTGCGCGATGTCGGCAAATGCTCGCACGAATGTAGCCACGGACTTGTAAAACGTGATGCGAAGCGGCTCCGTGTCCGTCAGCGCCTGAGGATTGGCCACGTCGCCGCAGAAGTAATGGAGGAACTGCTCCATCTCACGCGGTAGCGGCACCGGCTCGCACAGGTAGCGGAGCGCCTCGCGGGCGGCATCGAGTTGTTTCTTGCCTTCCTTGAGCCAATCCTTCAGCTGGACGTTGTTGGTGCCACCGTTGCCCTGATCGATGTCCAGCTCGTCGGAGTTATAGACCGCGATGGCCTCCTGCACGTCTTTGAACAGCTCTTTGAAGTCCACGATGTAGCCGTAGTCCTTGTCGTCACCGTCGAGTCGGTTGGTGCGGCAGATGGCTTGGAAGAGGTTGTGATCGTGCAACTCGTTATCGAGGTAGATATAGGTGCAGCTCGGCGCGTCAAAACCTGTCAGGAGCTTGCTCACCACAATCAGCAACTTCATGTTGGCAGGTTCTTCGATGAACCGGCGCTTGGCTTCGTCCTCGTAGGCTTTGGTCGTCTGGCCGCTTTTGAGGACATACTTCGTGTATGTGTCGAACTTGTAGCGTTCGTCGCTGTTGGCCGGTTCGCGTGAGATGGCGTTGTGGTTCGGCTCGAACGAGGTGATGACGCCGCAATACTCGCCGAAGGGTTTGTTCTGGAAGATGCGGTAATAGTGGCAGGCGTCGTAGATGCTCGCGGCCACGAGAATCGCGGTGCCCCGGTCGTCGTTCAGACGCGGCTTCGTATCGAAATCGTGGATGATGCTGGCCGCTATGCGTGCCTTGCGCTCTTCGGCGCTCATCAACTCCTCCATCGTCGCCCAGCGTTTGCGGATGATGGCTTTCTGAAAATTGTTCAGCGTTTTGGTCTTCCGCGCGAAGTAGTCTTCGATGTCCTTCGGCGAGGTGAGGCGCTGCGGCACATCGCGGGCCTCGTATTTCAAATCCAGCACCACCTTGTCCGCCACAGCCTCGTGGAACTTGTAAGTATGGATGTAGGTGCCGAAAATATCTTGCGTCCTCAGCTTGGCCGCATCCTTCTTCAGCAGCGGCGTGCCGGTGAAGCCAATGAAGATCGCGTTCGCCAGCCAGCGCTTCATCTGCTTGTTCATGTCTCCGCCCTGGGTGCGGTGACATTCATCCACAAACACGTAGAAGCGGCCATGCACATGCGGTGGCTCGCCTTTGAGGTCCTCGGGATCGAACTTGTGGATCAGCGCGCATAGCAGTCTGGGCGAGGGAGCGCCCAGCTTTGTGACAAACTCCGCCCGGTTCAGGATTCGAGGCGAAGGCGAGCTATCGCCGATAACCCCGGCGTTCTTCATCACGCCCTCGATCTGCTTGTCCAATTCGTCGCGGTCGGTCACGACGAGGATGCGGGCCTCGGGATCGTGTTCGAGCAGCCACTTAGCGAGCAGCACCATCAGGATGCTCTTGCCGCTCCCCTGCGTGTGCCAGATGACCCCGCCCTCACGTTTGCGGATGCGCTCCTGCGCCGCTTTCACGCCCGCGAACTGATGCGGACGCGGCACCTTCTTAATACCGTTGTCAAAGATGATGAAGTTGCGGATCAGGTCGAGCAGGCGGGACTTCTCGCACATCTCCGCCAGTGGCTGATCCAGCAGGGCGCCAGCGGTGAGCGCGGCGGCGTTCGCCGCCTTCCAGTCCACGAAGAACTCCTCCTTGGTGGTCACGGTGCCGTAGCGCAGCCCTTGCGAATCGCTGCCCGCGAAGACCAACTGCACCGTGCCGAAAAAGCCCTTGTTGAAAATCTCCTCCTGATTGGTGATGAGCTGGCGCACGCCATCCCCGATCTCGACCGAACTGCGCTTCAGCTCGATGACACCGACGGCGATGCCGTTCAGGTAGAGAACAAGGTCGGGCCGCCGCTCATAGCCGCCGCGCAAGGTCACTTCCTCGGCGAGGGCGAAGTCGTTTTTTTCCGGGTGCTCCCAATCCACCAGATGCACGGTGTCATGCGGCTTTCCGGCGGCAATCTGCACCGACACGCCGTAGCGCAGCAGTTGGTAGGTGCGCAGGTTGGCCTGATACAGCGTGATGCCGGTGGCATCCGCAGCGGCCATCAGTTTTTGTAGCGCGGCGGAAATGTGCGCCTCGGAGTAGCCACGCCGCTTCAGGTTCGCCCGGAGCAAATCCGCCTCGATGCAGCGAATGTTGTCCCGTTTGTGCCACTCACCGAGGTAATCGTATCCGAGGCAATCGGGCCGGGCCTTGTCCGTGAACAGGGCGATGACGCGGTTCTGCGTTTTTCGTTCGGAGCGTGGTTGTTCAGGCATGGGCTACCTCGAGTGAAATTAGTCGCGTCATACAGGTTGCAGCCCGGCATGTTTAAGCGCGTCATTAACAGCATTGATTGCATCATCCCGAAGCGCACTCAGGCTAGATTGTTGCGCCGGCGGAATCAGCAGTAATCCCCCGGTCTGTTGAATGATGGTTTGCCCGAGGTTCTGCTGGAACTGTTCGCGGAGCTGTTGAAGTTTTTCGTCAGCGTCGCGCAGGCAGCCACTGATTGGTTTACTTGCTACGGCCCGCCGTCCACCAATCGCCTTACGAATTACTCGGCGCGTTTCACGGTCCTTAAGCTCTCCGGTGTTAATTGCGTGTTGGGTATCCTTCAACGCTTGGATGAAATCTGCCGCTGCCTCCTGATGAAGTGGTGTCCGAAAGGCAGCGCGAGCAAACGCCTCCCCGATCATTTCCAGAATAATTTTATCCTGATCATCTGATGAACGAACTTGGATTACATGGTTGTAATACCATTGCTGGAGGTCGTGATTGCGGTTGAGATCCGTAATGAAATCATCCCAAAACCAAAGTTGGATGCCGAACGAACCTTTGGCGCGAGATTTTTTGTCAAGACTAACTGCATATTTCTGAATTGCGGCATCACGCTTGGCAGTAGTTGCGAGAATCCATGTATCTGGCAGCGGTTTGAATCCCTTGAGTACTTCCTTTATTTCATCGTCAAGAATTTTTCGTGTGATAACGCCACCAGGCCTAGGCTGGTTGTTTACATCAAGTTCGTCCATCCTCTTGCATTGAATTGCGATCAGTCGGCCATTCCCATATTCATATCCGAAGACATCAACCCCATTTTGGGCTTGGCCTGGACGACCGAATTTTGTGGGCCGCGGGTCGCGGTAGACAGCCTCAAACACGCCGGCCGTAAGGTCCTCAAATTGCTGCCAATACAAGGGCGGCTGAAAGTACTGGGTGATTGAACTCATACCAATCTTGTCCTTCCAGTAAGCAGCTCCTGCATCATGGCCTGCTTGAGGGCGCGGGTCTTCTCCCGCCGCTGCTCCAACGCCGCCAGCTCCGCATCCATGTCCGTCAGCACCTCGGCGATAGCGGTTTGTTCGGCTGGGTCATTTGGCAAAGGAGTTTCGTATCCGAGAATCGTTTCGTCACGACACGTCGGATATGTTCCTCCAAATGAATTTTCTCCAAGGTAGACCAAGAATTTCGGCTGACACACCAAATGGAACAGAAGTCCGTTAGCGGGGCGAACACGACAGAAGGCACTTGACACGTGCAGCGAGGATTTTGTGACTACAATCGCTCCTCTCGTTGGCCGAACGGTTGAAATGAGCAACGTGCCACTGGGAACTTTTACCGCACCCCGTACCGATAGCTTTTCCTTCTGTGCAACATCGTAGGATTTCGTTTCGACATTCACGTCGCCGATTTCGAGGTAACCTAAATCACCGCCGGATGTCGTGACGCCGTCAACGTAATCACAAAGCTCGCCGAGATTCATCTCTTCCCAATCGCCGTGGAAGCCGGGGAGGCGGGTTTGGCCGGTGAGGAGCTGCTGCATGGCGGCCTGTTTGAGGTCGCGCTTCTTGGCGATGAGTCGGTCCAGCCCGCGCAGCAGCCCATCCACATCGCTCAACGCCGTAGCGATGGCGCGTTGTTCGGGCTTGGGCGGAAGGAGAACCTTTATGCGCCGCAGATCCGCGAGGGTTATTTCACGAAATGTCGTTCCCTTGGCTTCCAGTTCAGCCTGCCTCACAGTCCGTGGGTCGCGCATTGCCCAGACCAAGTAGTCACTGGCCAGTCGGTCATCTGGGGAAAGCCGTGCTGTGCCTTGCGTAAGGTTTGCGCCAGCAAGCTCTGCTCGAACTTGCCGAACTTCGCCGAGTTTTCCCCGAAGCGCGTACACGAGGTCACCTTCCTCTACTGTTGAACGCGCAAACTTCGACGCGATTGACTTCGAAGTTCGAAGCATTGCGTCCACTGTAAGTTCCGGCTCATCCATATCCGAAACACGGATGTAGGGGACACCATCCCTAATATGCGGTCCACATTGAACGATTCCGTAAGTTATGGTTTGGCGACACGCTTGTTGCAGGCCCGAAACTTCCCACTCCTCCGGGATGATGCCGACCTCGGTCTGCTTGTAGCCGGGTTTCACTTCCATACCGCGCCCATTTTTTTCAGATGTTCGTCCACGCGAGCGGCGAGCATCGCCAATTCGTCGGTGAGCTGCGGCAGCGGGGTGGCGTAGCGTTCGGCGAGTTGGCGGATGCGGGAGGTCAAGGTTTGCGAGACGCGGTCCAGCTCGCTCTGCACGGCGGCGGCAATCGTGGCCAGCCATTTGTCGTCCACGACGAGGGTTTTGATGTCGTCCTCGGTGAGCTTTGGATATTTGGCATCGAGCTTGGCTTCGAGGTCTTCCTGCGCGGCTTTGAGCCGGGCTTTGGCGTCGGCCTGCTGGTCGAGCAGGTCCGCGTAGTCTTCCAGCACCTGACGCTCGTCGGTGTAGTCCGGATCGCGGCCAATTTCCTTGAGGCGGGCCTTCACGGCTTTGGCGGTGATTTTCTGCTTGTCGCCCTCGCCTTCGATGACTTCGGCGAGAAGCCCTTCCTCGCCGCCTTGCTCTTCGCGCGATTCATCAAGCTGCTGTTCCAGCGCGCCGAGTTCGGCCTCATAGGCGGCGATGGCATCGCGCTCGGCGCTGAAATGGCGGGCGATGAGAATGTTGGCAGGCACGAGGTCGGACTTGAAGCGGCGCTTGCCCTTCTTGAAGTCGTGCGGCTCAGGCCAGACGAGTTTGTTTTCCTTGTTCTTGACCTGAAGGATTTCGCGGGGCTGCGCCCCCGCCTTCCACCCCGCATCAGCGATGAGGTAGCAATCGTCCTGCATGGTCTCGGCCCAGTAGTCCATGAGGTGCTGATACACGTCGTAGGCGTCGAGCAGCGGCGCGGTCTTGAAGGTGGCGAGCAGATCCTCCGCGATGGTTTCGATGAGCGGCTTGGGATGACCGTCCTTGGCGAGCCCCTTGAGCAGCGGGACAGAGACCGTCTGCCATTGGGTGAAGAGCTTTTGGGCCTTGGTGTTAAACGCGGTAAACTCAGCGTGGCCGAAGATGGCGGACTTCACTTCGGCGATGGGGAGCTTCAGCGCGGCGTAGCCGGGACGATTGAACTTCTCGAACAAGGCGGCACGCAGGCCGGGCATGATCTTCCAGTAATTGCCGAGCGCATCGAGGTCGCGCTCCGGGATGCCACCGCGCAGGTGGCCGTCGATGTCCTGTAAATCCTCCGGCTCGGTGCTGTCGATGTAGCGCGGGAGGTTGAGGTTGTAGTCGTTCTTGGAGTCGGCGATTTCCGCGACGGGCACCATGCGGGCGTAGCGGGGGTCGCTTTCATCCTGTCGGGTGAAGGTGTCCACGATTTTGTGAATGTCCTGCTCGCGGAGGCGGTTTTTCGGGCCGTCCTTTTTGAAACCCTTGGAGGCATCGATCATGAAGATGCCTTTGCGTGCGGCGGCGTTCTCCTTGTCCAGTACAAGGATGCAGGCCGGGATGCCCGTGCCGAAAAAGAGATTGGCGGGCAGGCCGATGATCGCCTTGAGATAGCCGGAGCGGACGAACTGCTGGCGGATGACGCCTTCCGCATTGCCCCGGAACAGCACGCCGTGCGGAAGAATGCAGGCGCCTTTGCCGGTGCTCTTCATGGAACGGATGATGTGCAGCAGGTATGCGTAGTCGCCCTGCTTCTTTGGCGGCACGCCCCAGGTGAAGCGCTGGTAGTTGTCGCCACTGCCGCCTTCACCCAAGGTGAGGCCGGTGGACCAGGTCTTGTCGGAGAAAGGCGGATTGGCGACGACGTAGTCGTAGGTGCGGAGTTGCTCACCGTCCTTGAACTTGGGATCGTAGAGCGTGTTTCCCGAGAGCACGTTGGCGGTCGGGAAGTCGTGCAGGATCATGTTCATGCGTGCAAGACCGGCGGTGGTCACGTCCTTCTCCTGCCCTTCGAGGGTGATGTGCTTGCCCGCCTCGGCAGCGACTTTCAGCAGCAGCGAGCCGGAACCGCAGGTGGGGTCGTAGGCCGTGGTCGCGGCGATGGTATTGGCCGGGGAGATACCAATGGCCTTGGCTATTATGCGGCTGACCTCGGACGGGGTGTAAAACTGTCCCTTGCTCTTGCCGCTCTGGCTGGCGAAGTGCCGCATGAGATACTCGTAGGCGTCGCCCAGAATGTCGTCGTTTTCGGCACGATTTTGCGAAAAATCGAGAGCAGGGTTCTCGAAGATGGCAATGAGGTTGCCGAGACGCTCCACCTTGTCCTTACCATCGCCAAGTTTTGTGGAGTCGTTGAAGTCAGGGAAGTCGTTGCGCGCGAGGCGGGCGTTGGCGTCTACGAGCGGCTGAATGACCTGGGTATTTATCTTGTCGCCGATGTCGTCTTTGCCCTTGAGAGCGACCATATCTTTGAAGCTGGCGCCCTTCGGAATGTTAACCGGTGGGGCGAAGTCCTCGGAGTCACCATATTTGTCGGAGACATATTTAATAAACAGCATGAACAGGACATAGTCCTTGTACTGGCTGGCATCCATGCCGCCGCGCAGTTCATCGCAAGAAGCCCAGAGGGAAGAGTAGAGGTCGGATTTTTTGATTGCCATATTTTTACAGTGTCTTTTTAATTATTATGTTGGCGGGATATTACCCAAACCGTCATCCAACAGGTTGAATAGAGTATGTCCGCAACTTTGCGTCTGCTCTCCAATTTCACTAACAATTGATCTGCCAATAATAAGCCTGCCGCGCTCGCGGCATCCTCACACTCACATTCTTAAAGTGGCGCTGCCAATAGCTTAATCTCATCGGCAATCGATGTTCCCAAGTGGTAAGTATCTGCCCATCGTTGCCAGATCGGGATCAACCCTTCGAGAATGTTACGAAGGTCTTCGCAAGCCTCTTTCGGACAGAATTCCGGATTAAACCGATAGACCCGTGCCTGATGTGCCAGGGCAATTGCCAACACCGTATCCCCCATAGAAAGTGTCAGATCACGGGTCTGCCGCTCGACCATTGAAGCTTCCAGGCTTTGTTCATCCCGAAACTCAACAGGCACCATGTGAAGTGCCAACGCCCGAACCAACGTTTCCCAGGGAAGCTTGGGTAGCCTGACCAAGGATTGGTAGGCGATCTGCCCACTCAGTATGTCCATTTGATGATCGGTAAGCTTAGTTCCACGTTTCCCAATAAGTGTCCGGCGTGGCGCATGTCGCCCTTCCTCTTGCCAATCCATGTCTTCGAGGAACAGCTCTAGCGTATCAGTGACTTGACCGGACTTGACTAGCGGCTCCCAAAAATCTTCGGGTGTAATTTGCCCACGCAATGCCGCCCAAAGCGGAACTCCGTTCGGGCCCACATCAAAGAACATCTTGGTGCTGGGCAACACAGAATCTACCTGATTCAGGGTGTTCCCTCTTGGCCTCGCCTTGGTGCCGTTAGCGTAGTGATAAAAATCCGTGCGTTTTGAACCCAGCAGAACCTCATCCAGGTCGGTCATAATGACTTCATTAGGATTCTTCACCCTACGTTGGGGTGTAGCCCATCTCGCTTGGATCAATTTTCTACATGCCGCAAAAGGGTCTTTCGCAGGCAACGAAACTTGATCCATTTTACATTGTGCAAGACGCCGGACTTCATGCGCCCAAGCAATGGCGCGCCATTGCTCCCATGGTTCTATTGCTGGTTGTCCGCGTGTCGCCATGCTCATTTTCCCCTGTCTAGTTATTCTGTCTTTTCGGCTTAACTCGCTCAAGCCGAGATTGATCTATTTTTGCAATACTTCCAAAGTGCCCGTCAAACAAACAAGTTAGCTTTAAAGGTAAGAGTTGCCCAGCCCTTAGTGTCTTGTCTAGTTATTCTGCATTTACCGTTATTCTCACCTAGTATGTGATCCATCGCAAAACCTCAAAGTGCGGGCTGCTGATCGCGTGATCAGCCTGACTCTTGAGGAGATTCACCATGAAGCAACCAGCAACCGTAACAACGTCCCACGCCCTGAACGACATTCACAATGCCTTTCATCATATTGCGGATATTAAGCGCAATGGCCAAGTTGTGCCAATCCATAAAGGCCAAGCAGGCTTTGCGCCGTTTCCCAAAACGAGCCATCAGCCTATCAAGCCGCTTTATATGTGGGCAGGAGGCAAGACCAAGCTATTGAAGCACTACCAAAACAAGATGCCTTCCTATGAAGGTTTCGCGGCTTATATCGAGCCATTCTTTGGTGGTGGGGCGGTTTTTTGTGATGTGGTCAACTCAAAAAAGATTGAGCACTTCGCCATCAATGACATAAACCCTGAACTCTTTTCCATCTATCGGGCGATTAAGACCGAGCCCGAGGCATTCATCGAGCAGTGCCTTGCCTTGGCCGAGGAATGGAATGGCAAAACGTCGCCCCAGCGCTGGACCTGGTATTACGCCCTGCGTCGGAAATACTGGAAGATGAAAGCCGGCGAGCTGGCAACGGCAGCAACGCTCTATGTGCTGATGAAGACATGCTTTAACGGTGTCTGGCAACCAAGTATTGAGAACGCTGGCAAGTTTGGGACAGCCGTTGGTCTCCGCGACAAGGAAGCCAAGATAGACCCAGGCCTGATTCTGGCGTGGTCGGCGAAACTCCAAAACACGACCATCACCAGCCAGAGCTATCGTGATG
>Ga0307375_10005199_pt1 | contig 12254 bp, 14 predicted proteins | sample TR1MG_FD_202531 | JGI IMG/M metagenome (GOLD analysis project Ga0307375, IMG submission 202531) | Soil microbial communities from Risofladan, Vaasa, Finland - TR-1 | ecosystem: Environmental > Terrestrial > Soil > Coastal area > Acid sulfate soil | place: Finland: Risofladan, Vaasa | collected... | reverse complement strand
CCGCCACCCTCTCCGCCTTCCTTCCCAAATGGCAGGGCCTCGTGCCCGCCCGACTGACCCTCCTCGGCGGCTCCATCCCCGCCTTCGCCATAGCCTTCGCGGCCTACGCCGTCATCGGAATCGTCCTCCCGCCCAGGGCCGAGGGGACAGAAAAGACAAAGGAGTCATGACCATGGCAACTAGTATGAAAGATTTCGCTTCGATCGCCGCCTCCGTCCTCGAGCGCGTGCGCGAGCGCTCCCCCCTCGTCCATCAGATCACCAACTTCGTCGTGATGAACGACACGGCCAACCTCACCCTGGCCATCGGGGCCCTCCCCGTCATGGCCCACGCCAAAGAGGAAGTGGCCGACATGGTCGGGGCCGCCGGCGCCCTCGTGCTCAACCCCGGCACCCTCGAGCCCGACTGGGTCGAGGCCATGCTGATCGCGGGGAAGCGGGCCAACGAGCTCGGCGTCCCCATCGTCTACGACCCCGTCGGCGTCGGCGCGACGCCCTACCGCAACGAGACCGGAGCCCGCTTCCTCGCCGAGCTCAAGCTCGCGGTGATCCGCGGCAACTCGGGGGAGATCGGCGCCCTCGCCGGGGCCGGCGGCCTCGTCCGCGGCGTCGAGTCGATCGAGGGCGTGGCCGACCCGGTGGGCGTCGCCCGTTCCCTCGCCGCGAAGAGCGGGGCTGCCGTGGCCATCACGGGCAAGCGCGACATCCTCTCGGACGGGAAGCGGGTCTTCGGCGTGGACAACGGTCATGAGATGATGAAGACGGTCACGGGCACGGGCTGCATGTCCACGGCCATGATCGGCGCCTTCTGCGCCGTCGAGAAGGACAGTCTCGTCGCGGCCACCGCGGCCCTCGTCTGCTACGGCATAGCCGGCGAGATGGCCGCGCGCAGGGCCAAGGGCCCCGGCTCCTTCCGCGCCGAGCTTCTCGACGCCCTCTACGCCCTTCGCCGGGCCGACATCGAGGCCGCCGCCCGGATCGTCGAGCTCTGATGAACATGGACCTGACGCTCTACCTCGTCACGGACAGGGAGCTTGCCCGGGGCCGCCCCCTTCCCGCCATCGTCGAGGCGGCCATCAGGGGCGGCGTGACCGCGGTGCAGTACCGCGAAAAAAATCTTTCGACGCGACAGATGATCGAGGAGGCCGGGACCCTCGCGGCCATCTGCCGGAGGCTCGGCGCCATCTTTATCGTCAACGACCGCCTCGACGTCGCCCTCGCCGTCGGAGCCGACGGCCTCCACGTGGGCCAGGACGACATGCCCGCCCGCATGGCCCGTTCCTTCCTCGGCTCCGGCAGGCTCCTCGGCGTCTCGGCCGGAAGTCTCGAGGAGGCCCTCCGCGCCCAGGCCGATGGGGCCGACTACATCGGTGCGAGCCCCCTCTTCTCCACGCCGACGAAGCCGGACGCCGGCCCCGCCCTCGGCTACGAGGGTCTCGCGGCCATGACGGCCCGGCTCGCCCTGCCGGTGGTGGCGATAGGCGGCATCGGCCTCGCCAACGCCGGGGCGACCATCGGGGCCGGGGCGGCCGGCCTCGCCGTGGTCTCGGCCATCGTCGCCGCCGGCGATGTCGAGGCGGCGGCGCGGAGCCTCCGCGCCGTGATCGACGGGGCGGCGAAGGGCGCAAAGTCATGACAATTGGTGAAATCGGGGAATTCGCACTCATCGACAGGATCAGGAAACTCCTCCCCCTACCCGGGGAGGACGTCGTCGTCGGCATCGGCGACGACGTGGCGGTGCTCAAGGCCGACGCGGAGCGGGTCTGGCTGGCCACCTGCGACGTCCAGGTCGAGGGCTCCCACTTCCTCCGCGCCGCGATCGACCCCGTCGACCTCGGGCACAAGGCCCTCGCCGTCAACCTGAGCGACGTGGCCTCGGCAGGAGGCCGGCCCCGCTTCGCCCTCGTGTCCCTCGGCCTCCCCCGCGACCTCGACCTGGCCTTCATCGAGGGCCTCTACGAAGGCCTCCGCGCCGAGGCCGAGCCCCTGGGCGTGGACATCGTCGGCGGCAACATCTCGAGCGTGCGGCACGGCCTCTTCATCGACATCTTCCTCCTCGGGGAGGCCCCGCGCGATGAGGTCGTGCTGCGATCGGGGGCGAGGCCCGGCGACCGCATCCTCGTGACAGGAAGCCTCGGCGACGCCGCAGCCGGCGTCGCCCTCCTCCTCGACCCCAGCCTCGAGATGGAGGCGGCATACGCCTCGCGAGCGCGCGTCAGGCGGGACAGACCGAGCCCCCGCGTCCGCGAGGGTCGGCTGATCGGCGCCGCGAAGACGGCCACCGCGATGATCGACCTGAGCGACGGCCTGGCCGGCGACCTCGGCCACCTCTGCGAGAAGAGCGCGGTGAGCGCGAGGATCTTCGCCTCGGCCCTTCCGGTCGAGGCGGCTAACAGGACCTTTTCCGCCTCGGCCAAGGGCGACGAGTGGCATTTGGCCCTGCACGGCGGGGAAGACTACGAACTCCTCTTCACCAGCCCGCCCGACAAGGCCGGCCGCCTCGCCGAGGAGATACGCAAGGCCACGGGCCTTCGCGTGACGGAAATCGGCGAGATACTCGAGGCAGGCCAGGCCCCCGAATTCGTCCTGCCGGACGGGAAGACCGTCGGCTTCGGCGGGGGCGGCTGGGACCATTTTTCGATCGTCAAAGGGAGGGTCGAGCGATGAAGAGAGCATTGACGATCGCGGGCTCCGACTCGGGCGGCGGCGCGGGAATCCAGGCCGATCTCAAGACCTTCGCCGCCCATGGCGTCTTCGGCATGAGCGCGATCACCGCCCTCACGGCCCAGAACAGCCTCGGCGTCCAGGGAGTCTTCGAGATCCCCCCCGAGTTCGTGGCCGCCCAGATCGAATCGGTGATCTCCGACTTCGGCGCCGACGCCGTAAAAATAGGCATGATCTCGAACTCGCGCATCATCGAGGCCGTCGCGGGGAAGATCCGCGAGCGCGGTCTCTTCCCCCTCGTCGTCGACCCGGTGATGGTCGCCAAGGGCGGCGATCCCCTCCTCCACGAGGAGGCGCGGGAGAGCCTCATCGGACTCCTCCTCCCGCTGGCCACGGTGGTGACGCCCAACCTCCCCGAGGCCGAGGCCCTCTGCGGCTTCCGCGTCGCGAACGAAGAGGACATGCGCCGCGCCGCCCGCGAGATTCTCCGGATGGGGCCGAAGGCCGTCGTGGTGAAGGGCGGCCACCTGGAATCGGACACGAGCGACGATCTCTTCTTCGACGGGAGGGATTTCGCGGTCTTCTCGGCCAGGCGGATCGAATCGGCCAACACCCATGGTACGGGCTGCACCTTCGCCTCGGCCATCGCCGCCCGCCTGGCCCTCGGCATCCAGCTCCGCGAGGCCGTGGCAGGGGCCAAGACCTATGTGAACCGCCTCATCGCCGCCTCCCTCGACCTCGGACTCGGGAAGGGTCATGGGCCCATGAACCACCTCGCCCTCGCGAGGCTCGGTTGGGAACTGGGATCGAAGGACTGAGGGGCGCGGCGCCGGGCGGCGCCTCAGCGGATAATGGCCGCTACAGCGATGCCCGCGGCGAAGAGGAGGGCCCAGACGAAGGACAGCCTTCCCGTGCCGCCGAGGGCCTCGTTGAGGGGGGCTCCCTTTTTCGTCAGCATTAGGCCTATATTCTTCGCCGCCAAGGGAGCGGAGAGGAGGGCCAGGAGAGTCCAGGGCGTCACGAGACCCAGGGCGACGGCCAGGACGAGGACCAGGTAGGACAGGACGAGGCAGGCGACGTACTCGCCCTTGGCGAAGGCGGGTCCGAAGCGGACCGCGAGGGTGCGTTTGGCCACCTCGCGATCCTCCTCGATGTCGCGGAGGTTGTTCACGACGAGGATGGCCACGATGATGAGGCCCGGCCCGAGGGAGAGGAGGAGTGGGGCGGCGTCCGCCCTTCCCAATTGCACGAAGTAGCTGCCCAGGGTGGCCGCGAAGCCGAAGAAGGCGAGGACGAAGAGGTCGCCGAGGCCCAGGCGCGAGAGGGGCGCCGGCCCCGCGGTGTAGGCCACCGAGGAGACGATGGCGAGGGCCCCCGTCGCGAGGAGCCAGGGCCAGGACCCGGGCGCCACGGCCAGGGCATGGACGACGAGCCAGAGCCCGGCGAGGGCGGCAAGGCCGATAACGAGGAGGAGGCCCGCCTTCACCTGCGAGGGCGATAGAATGCCCGACTGGGTCACGCGCGTGGGACCGTGGGCTCGCTTAGCGTCCGCCCCGCTCTCGAAGTCGAAGACGTCGTTGGCGAAGTTGCTCGCGATCTGGAGGGCCAGGGCCACGACGAAGGCCGCGAGGGCGGGCAGGAACTCGAAATGTCCGGCCGCGAAGGCCAGGGCCGAACCCACGATGACGCCCGAGGTCGAGGCGGGGAGGGTCTTGGGGCGGGCGGCCATGATCCAGGCCGCGATCGTTCCGGGTCGGGTATCGTCGCGCATGGCGCGACTATAGCCGAATTCGCGAAAGCGCGGGAATATGGAGGGGTCGAGGCTGCCATCATTTCCCCAACCTTTCGGGGCTCCCGTGCCACCAATAGGGATGATCGCCGACAAGGAGGCATCATGCGCGACTTCGGAAGCTTCATCCGCGACTCGGGTTTCCCCGACTATGTGATCCAGATGGCCCTCAGGGACTTCGACTCGGAGCCCCTCGCCCTCGCCCTCGCCGACCAGGAGGAGGATGTGCGCCAGATCATCTTCGGCAACATGTCCCTCCGGGCGGTCGCCTTCCTCAAGGAAGAGATCAAAGAGCCCGACCTCCTCGCCCCGGAGGATATCAGGGCGGCCCAGGAGCACTTCGTTCGACTTCTCGAAAAGCACAATGCCAGCTGGGAGAAGGAGGGGAAGATGCCCGAAATCCCCAAGGCTCCCGAACTCGACCTCTCGAGCAGGGAGGCCATCGTCGCCAGCTTCTCGCGGCTCGCCCAGTTCGCGAGGCGCCAGGGCCTCCTACCCCTCGACGACCTCAGGGCCGGAACAAGCAACCCGATGATGCGCCAGGGCCTCATGATGCTCGTCGAGGGCTGGGATCCCCTCCTCCTCCGTTCAATACTCGAGCGCTACAAGGAGAGCTGGCTCAGGGCCCAGGAGATCGAATACGACCTCATCATCGAGGGCATCGACTCCCTGGCCTCCCGCGACCACAGCCTCGTCACCGAGCAGAAACTCCGTTCCATCGTGGCGGGGCTCTAGGCGCCACCTGTGGACAGGCCCCCGGGCATCGAGGCCTTCGTCGCCCGCCATGCCGCCCTGGTGCGCTCCTTCTTCCGGCGGCGCTGCGCCTCGAGAGAAGACGCCGAGGACCTGGCCCAGGAGGCCTTCTGCGCGATGGTCGAGTCCTACCCCCGCTTCAGGGGGGCCTCCGCCCCCTCGACCTGGGTATGGGCCATCTGTCGCCACGTTCTGGCCAGGCACCTGAGGACGAAGCGTCTCCGGGAGAGGCTCGCGGGGGAGCTTGAGACGGTGGCTGCCTCGGCCGCGTCGGCCGCCGCATCCGCCGGGGCCGCCGGGACCTATTCCACCGGCGCCGCGACGGCCCCCGACGAGGAGGCGCGACTCTCCCTCGACCTCGTTCTCGAAAGGCTCGGTCGCAACGACCGCCTTCTCTACCAGTGCGTCTACGTGAAGGGCCTCGCTATCGCCGAGACCGCGAGGCTCCTCGGCAGACCCGAGGGAACGATAAAATACCAATTGTTCCTTCTTCGCGGAAGGCTTCGCGACCTCCTTTCCGGCGGGGGGCGGATCGAGGGCTCGGCACCATCGCCGAGCGACGGCCGCTTTCCTCCGCGCGCGGGGAGGCGCTAGACTGCCCGCATGAACACAAGCGGCCCCATTCGCCTCGGACTCGGCTTCGTGAACGCCTAGCTCTTCCGGACGGAGACCGGTTCCGTCCTCGTCGACTCGGGCATGGCCTCCGGTCGGGGCCGTCTCGACGCTGGTCTTCGCGCGGCCGGCTGCGAGCCGGGCAGCCCCATTCGAGGCGAGGCGCCTCGAAGGTATCGTCCTTTAATCCTATCGAACGATACATTATTCGTCAGTATTATGTTATATTTTTGTCACTCGACGTTTCCGCTTTGACAGCGGCCTATCGCGGGCGTAATCTGTCCTCCACGATTTCCGAAAGGGAGGCTTTTCATGACAAGAGTACGTCGATCCATTTCGACCCTGACGATCTTCCTCGCGCTTTTCGCGCTCCTGCCCGTCTCCGCGGCCTTCGCGGAAGACACGCCGCAGGCCGTCTACACCGTCAAGGCTCTCAACGAGCAGATGGTCATGGCCCTCGCCTGGGTCCAGACCTCGGCCGAATACCGCGAGCTCTGCTATCAGGCCTTCAATCTCGCGGCCATGGATGTCGACAAGGCCCTCGCGACGGTCAAGGCCGGGGACAAGCCCCTGGCGTTGATCGCCGATCTCGACGAGACCCTCATCGACAACAGCGCCTACGACGCCGGCCTCGTGGGACGGGACGCCGCCTATTCGGGCAAGACCTGGACCGAATGGGAACTCGCGGCCCAGTCCAGGGCCATCCCCGGCGCCGTCGACTTCCTCAACTACGCCGCGAAGAAGGGTGTCGCCATCTACTACGTGACCAACCGGGACCAGGCGGGCCTGCCCGGCACCCTCAAGAACCTCGCCGCCCTCGGCTTCCCCTTCGCCGACGCGGAGCACGTCATGGTCGGCTCGGGGAACAAGCAGCCCCGCTTCGACCAGGTTGCCCAGAACTACAACGTGGCCCTCTACATGGGCGACAACGAGAGCGACCTCCCCATCGGCGGCTACGGCAAGAGCCTCGCCGACAGGAACGCCCTCGTCGACCAGAACAAGGACAAGATGGGCATCGCCTTCATCGTCCTCCCGAACCCCGTCTACGGCGACTGGGAGCCCGCCATGGCCAAGGGCTATTGGGGTCTCACTCCCAAGGCCAAGAGCGAGGCGCGCAAGGCCAATTTCTACACCTGGATTCCGCAGCAGTAAGCAGGGCAATCGCGGCGGCCATTGGCCGCCGTGGGGCGGGTCCTTCCCGCCCTCAAGCCGCGCCTTCCCATGGCATTCCCGCCCAATCGGTGGCCATGCCGGCCCTGGCTCTCAGCCGCGGGGCGAGGGACCGGGCGCGGCTTTTTTCTTGTTCCCGAAGCTGCCGGAGGAGCCGAGGACGGCACCGCCGATGATGAGGATGAGGGCGGCGGCCGTAAGCGCCGTAAAGCGCCTGCCGCCGAAGACCGCGAGGTTGAAGGTCGACAGAAGGGGCGTGAGATAGGCGAGTGATCCGATGACGCGGGGGTCGCCGCGTTTGAGCGACGCGTCCCAGGCGTAGAAGGCGGCGCCCATGGGGCCGATGCCGAGGGCCGCCAGGGCCAGCCACTGGGCCGTCGTGGGCCGTGGAAGCTGGAAGGCTGGGGCGCCGGCGAGACCGACCACGGAGTGGCCGCTCGCATGGACAGCGCCGGTCAAGGCGAAAAGACCGAGCGACAGAAGGCCCGAGGCCAGGCAGAAGCCCCCGACCGCCCCCGTTGGAAAGCTTGGCAGGCGTTTCGTCAACAGCGAATAGAGGGCCCATACGAGGGCCGCGGCGGCCGCCAAACCGAGGCCGAGTATGCTGCCGCCGCCCGATCCCCCCTCCCCCCCCGTCGCGACGAGGATGGCTCCCGCGAGGCCGAGCAAGGCCCCCGCCACGTGTCGGGGCGAAAGCCCGAGGCCCGGAAGAACGAGGGGCGAAAGCACGACGATGAGAAGGGGCCAGAGATAGTTGAGGATGTTGACCTCTATAGCGGGGGCGAGGGAGAAGGCGGCGAAGAGAAGGGCATGGTAGCCGAAGATGCCCCCGAGACCGACCAGGAAGGTGCGGAGAGGAAGCCGCCAATCGCGGAAACGCCACAGGCCGACGAGTCCTCCGATTGCCAGGGCCACGCCCGTCGTGAACAGGGGGGGAAGACCGAGGGTCGCCGTCGACAGGAGGGCCAGGCTGCTCCAGATCGCGATCGCGACGAGGGCGAGAAGTATGGCGGCCACGCTCAGCCGCGCTTTGAGAGGTAGGGTCGGTACTTTATATCCTCGTCCGAGACATGTCGGACGAACCAATCGCCGAGGACTGCCAGGAGATCCACGACAGAGGCCTCGTCGCCCCCCTCGAAGCCGCGTCGAAGCTCGGCGATGGTGCTGGAGAAGGCGCGATGCTTGGCGATGTGCTCGGCGGCCCCTGGATAGCCCACCTCGGCGAAGAAGTCCTCCTCCGTCCCGAAATGCTCCCGAACGTAATTCTCGAGTTCATCGAGGACGGAGCCCATCACCTCCCGCCCCCGGCCCTGGGAGAGGGCGGCCTCCAGACGGTTGATCGTGTCGACGAGGGACCTGTGCTGTTCGTCTATCGCCTGGTCTCCGCATTCGAAGAGCGGATCCCACTGTATCGCGGACATGCGACCTCCGTTTTGCCTGAGAATAGCAGATGACCCCCGTTTCCGATATGAAAAACGCTCGTCCGCGCGGCATTGTTCGCCGATTCGCATCGGGAGTAGAGTGGCCCCGATGGACGGACGACACGATATCCTCGGACTCGACTTCGCCGAACTTACCCGGCTCGCGGAAGAGCTCCTTCCGGGCGGGAGGGGGGTGGCGGGCGAGGTCTACTCCCGGGCCTTCTCCTCGGGCAGGCTCGAACTCGAGGGCCTCGGCCTCTCGGAGCGGAACCGTCGCGCCTGGGAGGAGCATTTCTTCGTCGGCCTCCTTTCGGCGGGCCCCCGCGAATTCGAGGAAGGCGAGTTCGGCGACACCGAAAAGGCGGTCCTCCTCCTCGCCGACGGGACCTCGATCGAGTGCGTCCTCATTCCCATGCCCACACGGACGGCAGGGGCGGGACTGCCCGAGGGGCGGCCCAAGTCGACCCTCTGCGTCTCCTCCCAGGTCGGTTGCCGCATGGGCTGCGCCTTCTGCGAGACCGGAAGACAGGGCCTCTCGCGCAACCTGTCGGCGGCCGAGATCGTCTCGCAGCTCGTCACCACAAAGGCTCTCTTCGGCTGGAATCCGGGCAACATCGTCTTCATGGGCATGGGCGAGCCCCTCGACAATCTCGATGGCCTCAAGGGCGCCCTCGCCGTCCTCACCGATCGACGGGGCCCGGCCTTTTCCTGGGAGCGCATCACCGTCTGCACATCGGGCAGCGCCGAAGGCCTCGCTGCCCTCCGATCCGTCGGCCATCCCCGCCTCAACCTCTCGCTGAGCCTCAACGCGGGCGACGATCCGACGCGGAGCCGCATCATGCCGGTCAATCGAAAGACCGACCTCGGGGCCCTCGCGACGGCCCTCGTCGCCTGGCCACGGCGCCGCAACTTCGTCCTCGCCCTCAACTATTGCCTCCTCCCGGGCATCAACGACGGAGCGGATGACGCGAGGGGGGCCGCCGAATTCTCGCAGCGGGTCGGCAGAAGCATCGTCAATCTCATACCTTATAATCCGGGCAGCCATCCGATAGCCCCCGCCCCGAGCGAAGAAGAGGTCGAGCGCTTCCGCGGCCTCCTCGAGGCAGAGGGCTGCATCGTGAAACGCCGGGCGGGCAAGGGAGGCGGCATCATGGCCGCCTGCGGCCAGCTCGGCGGCAGCCGGGGAGACAATGGAGGAAGAGCATGAAAAGAGGGGCAGCAGTCGCCATGGCCATCGTCATGGCCATCGTCATGGCCTGCGTCATCGGCCTTTCGGCCTGCGCGAAGCCGAAAAGCCTCGAGATCGGCGGAGCGGAAAAGACCGTCGATCCCTACGGACTCTGGGCCGAATTCGCCGCCAAGGACAGGATCGATCCGGCGGTCGAATACAAGCTCTCGGTGCCGAACCTCGTACTCTCCGTCGTCTTCTCCGAGACCATCGTCGTGCCCATCGTCCTCGTCGGCTGGTACCTCTGGGAACCCGTCGGCCCGAAAACGACGCGCTGAGGAGCCACCATGGACCCCGCCACAGCCCTCGCCTCCCTTCCCAGGAAAAGCCTCGCCTTCCTCCCCACCCCCCTCGTCGAACTGCCGCGCCTCTCGAAGCTCCTCGGCGGCCCGAGGATACTCGTCAAGCGCGACGACCAGACCGGCCTCGCCTTCGGCGGCAACAAAACGCGAAAGCTCGAGTTCCTCGTGGGCGCCGCCCTCGCCGAGGGCTGCGATAGCCTCATCACCGGCGGCGCTGCCCAGTCGAACCATTGCCGCCAGACGGCCGCTGCCGCGGCGGCTGCGGGCCTGGAATGCCACCTCGCCCTCGGCGGCGAGGCGCCGGCCATCCCCGGGGGCAACCTCCTCCTCGACGGACTCCTCGGGGCCAAGATCCACTGGGGCGGAGCACGGCGCAAGGGCGAGGACATACCCCGCATCGCGGAGAGCCTCCGCGCGGCGGGCCGGCGCCCCTACATCATCCCCTACGGTGGTTCGAACGCGAGGGGTGCCCTCGGCTATGTCGAGGCCGCACGCGAGCTCGCCTTCCAGTTGCGCGAACAGGGCCAGTCCCCCTCGGCCGTCGTCTTCGCCTCGAGCTCGGGCGGCACCCAGGCGGGCCTCGAGGTAGGCTTCCGTCTCTTCGGTATCGGTGCCCGACTCGTCGCCGTGGCCATCGACAAGTTCGAGGGCGAGGGCCCCAGTCTTCGCGACAGGGTGAGGACGACAGCGGCGGAGACCGCCGCCCTCCTGGGTCGGGACATGGCCCTGGAACCCGAGCTCCGCGAGGACTTCCTCGGCGGCGGCTACGGCGTCGTCGGCGTGGCCGAACGCGAAGCCATAGGCCTCGTCGCGCGGACGGAGGGACTCCTCCTCGATCCCGTGTATTCCGGACGGGCCTTCGCCGGCCTCCTGGCCATGATCCGTTCGGGCGAGTTCGGCGAGAAGGAGAGCGTCCTCTTCTGGCACACGGGCGGCGGCCCCGCTCTCTTCCCCTACGCGGAAGCCCTCCTCCCCTGAGTCCTTCGGCGCGCGCGCCCAGGGCCGGCGGCGAGGGAGGCCGGAAGGGGCGATCGCGCGACGACCCTTCCGCCATTTCAGAATTATAGTAACTATAACAATTTTAGTTAGTATTTTATATCCAAAGCGAAGTTGACTCCTCCCCGTGCGGGTGTATGCTGACACCTGCCGCCGAACCGCGACGCCACAAGCGAAGCGACCAACGCGGCGGAACATCAGCATCCCGTTTACCCGGAGGAGGACTCTCATGGCGCAAAAAATGGTGGTAGTCTGCAACGGCGAAGAGGTCAAGAACATCATGCCGACGCTCATCTTCGCTTCGTCGGGCCTCGCCCTCGATTACGAGGTTCACGTGATCTTCATTCCCGGCGGGGCGAAGTGGACCCTCAAGGGAGAAATAGAGAAGATAGGAATCCCCAAGGGCATGCCCAATCCCTTGCAGCTCTTCGGCGACATCCTGGACCTCGGCGGAAAGGTCGTGCTCTGCGAGATTGCCCTGGAGAACAAGGGTATTTCTCCCGGAGACCTCCGCGACGACCGCATCGTCATCCAGAAGGTTCCCCCCTTCCTCATGGACGCAGACGGCGCCACGATGAGCTACGTATTCTGAAGCTCCGTTCTCCTTGACGGCGGGCCGGCGTCTGTCTAGTTTTGAGCCATGGCAAACACCCAGGAAATCAAGGAATGGAAGGCCGGCCTCCAGGCCGAGCGCGAGGCCGTCTGGCTCTACGATTCTATGGCCGACGCCGAGGCCAACGCCGATCTCTCCGGCATCTACCGCCGCCTCGCCGACACCGAGCGAAGACATGCCGCCATATTCGAGGCAAGGCTGAAAGAGGCCAAGGTGGCCGACAAGGCCTTCAAGCCCGGACTGCGCAGCCGGATCATCAGGATGGTGGCCAAGCGCAACGGGGCCCAGGCAGTCGTCCCCCTTGTCGCCGCCATCGAGGCCCAGGCGGCCAACTCCTACGCGAGCTCCGCTGGCCGCGCGCCGGATAAGCAGCTCGAGGAGATGGAGAAGGAGGAGCGCTCCCACGCCAGGGTCTTCGGCTGGATGGCCTCGAGCGGCACGGGAAGCCAGGGCGCCGACATAGCCCGCTTCGAGGGCCGGCACCGCACGGGGGGCAACGCCCTCCGCGCCGGCATCCTCGGCGCCAACGACGGCCTCGTTTCGGTCTTCCTCCTGGTGATGGGGGTGGCCGGGGCGGGTGTCGCCCAGAAACAGATCCTCATAACCGGCGGAGCGGGTCTCATCGCCGGCGCCCTCTCCATGGCCCTCGGCGAGTGGCTCTCGGTGCAGAGCGCCCGGGAGCTCTACCAAAACCAGATAGCCATCGA
>Ga0307375_10005198_pt1 | contig 12255 bp, 8 predicted proteins | sample TR1MG_FD_202531 | JGI IMG/M metagenome (GOLD analysis project Ga0307375, IMG submission 202531) | Soil microbial communities from Risofladan, Vaasa, Finland - TR-1 | ecosystem: Environmental > Terrestrial > Soil > Coastal area > Acid sulfate soil | place: Finland: Risofladan, Vaasa | collected... | reverse complement strand
TGGTTGATTTTTGTGGAGACTGTACGTATACCTCTAGATCGGTAATGTTACGTATGTTCTGTGCCTCTTTTACTATCACCACCTGATAGTTGGCCATCATTGGAAACTTGCGTGAGGCATTAATTATGGCTCCGGCATCTACATCTTTACCATAGATTATCAGCTGGTTAAACGCCTTCTCTGCCTCACTCAGCAGGTTGTTAGCAATGTAGTTGGTGATTTGGTCAATGTAGTATGACTCTTCACCCATCAGCACGTAGATAGGCTTGTAGATCTTGTTCTGTAGATCCTTTAGAATGCGTTGGTATTCAGAAACGGCATCGTTCTTCTTTGCCATACAGCTTAGAATCTCAGGTGTTTAACGGACTCCCCGTTGTTAATGATTTCGTGCATGGCCTCCAACCCAATGCGTAGGTGGTCGTTTACGTATTGGTCGGTAACCATCCTGTCGCTTTCCGACGTTTTAACACCCTCCGATATCATGGGCTGGTCGGTTACAAGCAGAAGAGCACCGCAAGGAATCTCGTTTGCAAAGCCTACCACAAATATGGTCGCCGTTTCCATGTCGATGGCCATTGCCCTCGTTTTAGTAAGGTAGTTCCTGAATCGCATATCAAATTCCCAAACCCGACGGTTGGTGGTGTAAACGGTTCCAGTCCAGTAGTCTCGGCCATTATTACGGATGGCCGACGATAGGGCTCGCTGCATATTAAATGCGGGTAGTGCTGGAATTTCAGGTGGTAGATAGTCGCTAGATGTGCCATCGCTTCTAATGGCAGCAATTGGAAGAATGAGGTCGCCAAGGCTGTTCTTTCTCTTCAAACCACCGCATTTACCAAGGAAAAGGAGCGCTTCGGGATGGATGGCGCTGAGCAAATCAACTATTGTTGCAGCGTTTGGGCTGCCCATACCAAAGTTGATCATAGTGATTTTTCCAGCCGTTGCTGCCGGCATGTTCGCCGTGGGATCCTTGACTTCAGTATTGTTCCACTCACAAAAAAGGTTGAGATAGTGGCTGAAGTTTGTGAGCACAATGTGTGAGCCAAACTCATTGAGAGCTAAACCGGTATATCTGGGTAGCCAGTTTTCGACTATTTCCTCTTTTGTTTTCATCTCTTCCTTTTTTTGTGAAATTATACAAAGGTAAGTTTTTTGCCGCAGTTCACTGTCGCTCGAATGTGAAAAGAGGTTAACTAGCCAAAGGTGTAGTGTTTCTTGATGGGCTTTGTGATTTTCCAGATACAGGTCAGCCCCTGCTCAAACTCCACCCAGTCGCCCGGGCCAAAAGTCACCTTGTTCCCTTGCGAGTCGGTCACCTCAGCGCTGCCTTCGAGGATATAGCAAGTCTCCTTTTCTTCGTAATCCCAAGGAAAAACAGATATCTCCTTTGTCCATATTCCCCAGCTGCTTGCTTTGGAAACTTGCGCTGCAGAGGGTTTAGTTACTCTCATTTTCATAAGCTGCTCACGTTTGAGTGTTTGTGAAACTTATTCGAAAATTGGAAAGAAAGATTACATCACTCTATTACTTCATCTCTAGACTGCCTAAATTAGCACACCTCGTTGAAGTGACAATACTAGAAATAATTTTTTTTGTGGGGTGTTTTTATTTTCTTTGAGGTAGCCAACCCTATCTAAATGCAGCTCAATTTACCGGAATGTAATCTTTCTATTCGTGAAACCCTTGTGGGGAAGGAGGTTTTTGACCCCTTTCGAAATAAGTTTGTGACCTTAACGCCCGAGGAGTGGGTTCGCCAAAACTTCTTGTCATTTATGGTTACGCAGCTTGGTTTCCCAAAAGGGTTGGTTGCTGTTGAGCAGCAGCTGAAGGTAAACGGGCTGGTGCGGCGCTGCGATATACTTGCGTTTTCTCGAACGGCAAAGCCTATTTTATTGGTGGAGTGCAAAGCATCGTCGGTACAGCTCTCCAACGAGGTTTTTGCACAAGCAGCGAGATATAATTTAACACTTCAAGTCCCTTTCATGATAATCACCAATGGCCTTACCCATTATGCAGCGCAGCTCTTCCTGGGGGAGAAGCGGTTTAGCATGCTCAATACATTTCCATCTTTTGAAATGATTGCAGGCGTGTAGGAACTTTTAATTGCACATTGTTTGCTAAAGGTTTGCACAATTTAGGATAAAATATGTTCTGCAGCTTTTTACATAAATGCCAATATTAAATCGATTGCAGCAACTAATTATTTTACTACTTTGCAGCGGTTTTTAAAGTGAATTCAACAGTTTCTTATAGCTATATGGAGTCCTTGCAGAATCATTTTGAAAAGTATAGAAAGCACATTGTCGGCATTGATGCTACCTACCAGTCTCCTTATGGGACAATGCCGTTGATTTATGCTGACTGGATTGCAAGCGGTAGGCTTTACCGCCCCATTGAAGAAAAAATGTTGGAGGTGTTTGGCCCCATGGTTGCCAATACCCATACTGAAAGCAGCGAAACAGGTCGATTCATGACCGAGGCTTATCACTTTGCACTTAAGGATATTAAGAGGCATGTAAATGCTGGACCAACTGATGTGATTATTACGGCTGGTTTTGGAATGACCGCCGTTGTCAACAAATTTCAACGAATTCTTGGGCTTAGAAACAGAGCAATTCAATTTGCCTCTCCCGATGATAAACCGGTGGTTTTTGTTACCCACATGGAGCATCACTCTAACCAGACTTCATGGTACGAGACTAATGCCGACGTGGTGGTTATGGAACCTGACGAGAACCTTTTGGTATCTGCCGATAAGCTTCGCGAGGCAGTGGCCCCATACCGAAATCGCCCTTTGATTATAGGTTCCTTTAGCGCAGGCAGCAACGTAACCGGAATTCTTACTCCATTTCATCAGCTAGCGGCTGTGATGCATGAGATAGGCGGCTACTGCTTTGTCGACTTTGCTGCTTCTGCACCCTACGTTGCAATGGACATGCACCCCGCTAAGGAGGAGGAGCGTTTAGATGCAGTATTCTTTTCTCCACATAAATTTTTGGGTGGCCCTGGAACTTCCGGAGTGCTGGTGTTTAACTCTGTTCTCTATAAAAACAGGGTGCCCGATCAGCCCGGCGGTGGAACTGTGGACTGGACAAATCCTTGGGGGGAGTACAAGTATATCGACGATATTGAACGCCGTGAAGATGGCGGAACACCAGGATTTTTGCAGGCCATTCGGGTGGCTTTGACCATAAGGCTGAAGGAGGAGATGGGCGTTGAAAAGATTCATGAACGCGAGAAGGAGCTGGTGGAACATGCCTTCCGTCGCTTAGATGCCATACCTCGGGTGATTACCTTAGCCGCCGATTGTAGATGTAGAATTGGTGCCGTTTCATTTTATATGGAAAACCTCCATTACAACTTGGTGGTGAAATTGCTCAGCGACCGCTTTGGCATTCAAATGCGTGGTGGCTGTGTTTGCGCAGGCACCTACGGCCACTTTCTCCTACATGTTTCCAAGGAGCAGTCGCACAGCATTAGTGAAATGATAAACCACGGGGATTTATCCCAGAAACCTGGTTGGATTCGGTGGTCGATTCACCCCACTACAACCGATTGGGAGGTTGATTACATTGCTGATGCACTTGATAAAATTGCCCAGCATTCGGATGAGTGGGCGAAGGATTACCGCTACTGCAAACGGTCGAACGAGTTTTTCTATTCCGGGTCAAATCCGGTTGAAAAGATACCTGCTGAAAACTTTTTTGAACTATAACAATCTCAACATCACACCTAATCTAAACCTAACCTGTGGGGGCTTGCATCGTTTTTGGTGCAGGCCTTTTTTGTGCATGCTAGTTCTTATTGGGGGTGGATAGGGGGGTTATCATTTGCAACATCAGCTCGTCGTCCCATCCGATGGCTGTTTTCAACCATTGCTCTTTAATGCCGATTACTTTAAATCCCATGCGTTGAAATATCTGTAGGCTTGGAAGATTGCTTGAAGCAATGTTGCAAAATAGCTGATGAAGGTGTAGCGTTTCGAAGGAGTATTTTACAAGCAACTTGAGCGCTTCAGTGGCATATCCCTTATTTCGCTCCTCTGCATTGTGAATAAGAATGCCAATGCCAGCTCGTGAGTGGTAGGGGTCGAAGTCAAACAGATCGATGGCTCCTACCGGATGAAACATCAGCGAACTTTGGTTCTTGGCTTCAATAATTAAACGTAGTTGCTTGGTTTCGTATATATCCAAGTGCGATGAATCGATGTATTTTTTAAGTATATATTTTGAAAATGGTGTAATGGTATTGCTCACACTCCATATTTCCATATTGTTCTCCCAGCTATACAGCAAATCCACGTCGCCCGGTTCAAGCGCCCTTAATCGAATATTTGAACTTTGAAGGCTACCCATCTTTTTTACTTTTTAAGGGTAGTGACAAATGCATCAGCGAATTGTTTCTTAATCTTGGTCTGCAGTTCGGTTAACGCTTCCTTCTTTGTGCTATACTCGCCATAGTAATAGCGGAAAAAACCATCGACACTCTTTTTTTCAGTTACCAAATTGCTCATGGTACCAAACTTTGCCAGAGGAGTTGGCACCTTCGATGCCAGGATTTGTATGGTAAATATTGCCTTTGTTTTTTTTGGGGTTGGCATTGAAGCATCAGGAGTCTTTTTTGTAACCAACTGATCAATTGCAACATTGCTCACGATAGCGGCCGATGGGAAACCTCCATCAATGCACTGCCCAAGAACTTTTACTGCGTCGCCCTTATTGGTGAATCGTCCAGCTGTTATAAGGATGCCGTCACTAATGGGCAATACATTTATAGCTATGCTACTTAAATAGGGGAGCGATTTAAACCAGCTGGTATCTGCTCCGGCTTTCTCCTTGCAAAGCAGTATGGTAAAGTATTCCTCTTTCTGAACTTTGAGATTTTCAGGGATGGAAACATCTTCGGTGATGATAACGGAGGCATTGCCCTTAATAACCTTGACGGAGGCTCTTCGGTTGAATCGACGCCCGTCAGGATTATCGGTTCCATCTGGATTTTTGTCGACGGCAATATTCTCAGATGACCCTGCCGCTCTGGTGACAAACCGATTCGCCTCTATCCCCTTATTGGTGAGAAAATCGACAACCGACTTTGCTCTTTTCAGTGAAAGAGCTTTGTTGTATGCGGGAGAGCCCTTGGAGTCAGTATGGCCACTAACCTCTACCAGTAACGATGGGTAGGTCTGCATTATGCTGTATACCTTTTCTAGGATGATTTGAGCATCCTTGGAGAGCTCATAGCTGTTGAAGCCAAACTGAACCGACTGGACGGTTAGGTAATTTCCAGAGGAAACTTCCGTCGGTATGAGGAAAATGGAGACAGGCAGTTCCGTACCCGACATCTCTGCTGGAATATACAGGTGCTGAGTTATTTGCTGGTAACCAGGAATACTTACCGTTAGCTGGTAGTTTCCCGTTTTTAGGCTTAGCGTGAAAGTTGTGCTGCCATTTCTTTTAATCTCCGGTTTCAGAGTATCACCTGTTGCAATATTTACTATTGCTAGGTTGATTTTCGAATCACTGAGATCGGCCTGGTCTTGGGTAATCAGCACACCATTAATTGTGGCGTTGTCGGTTTGGGGAACAAGGGCAATTTCTGCTAGGCTAACCCTTTCGTGAGGGCTGTTGTCAGTGTGGTGAAAAATAATTCCCTTTATACCTTGGTCGCAAATGGGGCAGAAGAAAAGATTGTCGTCAGTGGTGTTGATGGGGTAACCAAGATTAATTGGTGTTGAGAACTTTCCATCATCTCCAAGTTTGGAGAAAAAAATGTCGTAGCCTCCCATATTTTCATGCCCCTGAGAGGTGAATATCAAGGTGTTTTTGTCTTCGCAGAAAAAGGGAGACTCTTCGTTGTAGGGTGTGTTAATCTCCGGACCTAGATTTTCTGCTGGGCCCCAGTTGCCCTCTGCATCCTTCATCGATTTGTAGATGTCAAGGCCTCCATAACCCCCTTTTCTGTTAGAGGTAAAGTATAGGGTCTTTCCATCGGTGGATATGGAGGCATTGGTTTCCCAGAAGGGTGTGTTAATGTTCTTGTTCAATTTTTCGGCTCTAGACCAATTTTTCCCGTTGAACGTGCTGTGATAAATTTCCCCATTACCATGGTCGTTCACAAACACGAAAATTTCCTTACCGTCGGCGCTGCAGCTGCTAATGCTGATTTCCCCTTCCAACTGAAGCGGTATGTTAAGGCTTTCCGGCTCCGACCAATTACCGTTCTCCTTTTTGCTCCAGTAGATTGCTTGGTAGAACTTCTTGTGCTGCGTGAAAAACAGCGAATTCCCATCTTCAGAAATAACTGGGTTGTAGGCTAGCTCTAGGTTAGGAAAGTTGAAGTTGATGATTTCGAGATCCGTCTTTACAGGTTTTTTGAGAAAAAGTTCGGCCTTTTTACAGGCACTAATTTGCTGGTCAACAAAGTCATGATTGTATAAATCCTTGGTGTCGAGCTGATTTTTAAACTTTTCGTAGCACTCAATGGCTTCTTTAAGTTTGTTGTCAATTCGGTAGGCATCGCCCAAGTATAGCCATACCGTTGTGGGTGCAAATGTTTCTTTGTATGAGCCTTCCTGATACTGGCTGCTAACGTGTTGTGAGGCATATTCTAAGTAGGCTAGCGCTTTTGTCTTTAGGCCAGGAATGTTTAGAAGGCACACACCAATTCGGTAGTTGATGTTGAAGTTTGCTGGTTGCATCTTCTGCGCTTGCTGGTATAACGCAAGAGCTTCCTGATAGTCGGTGTACATGAAGTAGTACTCGGCATCGGTAAAAACATCTTTGAATGACCGTGGCAAATTGCCTTCCTGCGCCATGCCAGTAATGAACAGAAGCAAGGTAAGAAGAGTTAATAGCAGCCTTTTTCCTATCATGCGGCAGAGTTTCTTTGCTTGTTTGATTTTTTTCTCCGAACAAAAAGAATAAAGAGTAAGAATAGTAAGCCAATTCCAATTGCCGATCCTACACCATAGGTTAGGTATCGGAGACCATTTTTATGCTCGGCGGATGCAACAAGTTGACTTCTAGTCTGTGCGTCAAGATTCGAGAATTCATCAATGGTAATTTCTGAAAGAAGCTGTGCAAGCTCACTCTTATAACTTTGAAAATCTACTTCGTCCAGCGAGTGTAAAAGGTCTATCAGCTGGCTGAACGACTCAATCTGGTTAACTTCTGGATCAATGCTGTTTAGCATTAGCCTCAATTTTCCACTTGCCTTAGATCTTAGCAGGTTAAAGAGATTTATAAAGGATGAGCCTTTGGTTTCTTTAACAATGTTGCGCGACCTGTTGCTCGCGGTTGAAAGTTTGTCCTGTTCCTGTATAAGTTTGTCGAGGAAAGTTGCCATTACCTTAATCAGATCGTTGGTAGTATAAGTCCCTGAGTCGGTTTGGTTGAGCAGGGTTGCCATAAACAAATGAGGCGATACTCCTTGTAGTTCAGCACTTTTGGCAATTAGGCTGTCTGAAATATTAAGACCATATGCTCTGAATATTTTCAATAGTTGACTTGATGGATTGTCGGCTAGTGACTCCCTAGAAAGTCGTATTTCGGTTGTTTGCAGGGGCATTCCGGGAACGCTAAAAATTGAAGCCATCCGATTTTTAAACTGTAACCCAATATCTGTTTGGTACCTAATGTCGAGCAAATATGGAGTGGAATCCTTTAGGTTTGTTAGATTTCTGTCGACAGCATTTATTTTCTGAGATACTTCATTGGCGCTTTGCGCTGATTCGTCGGATTCGGAAAGGTTGTTGATGCCAATGCTCGCAATTTTTGGAACCATATTCATATTGGGTTCCTGCAAAGAGACATTTTTTGATGAAAGTATTGCAACCTTGTCGCGTAGGTCATAACGCTTACCGTCGAAGTATAACTTGTAGCGTAGGGTTGGATTAGTATATTCAGTTTGGTCTTCATTTTCAGGAACAACCAAAGCAAGTTTTTGAGTATTCAGTGTATCAATCACAAGCAACTTTTCCTTTGCATTGCGGTTCCTCCTGAGAGCAAGTTGATTATGAAGAACAACCTCACGGGCATATCTATCCGAAAAGATTTCGACCTTAAAGAGATCCATCTCACCATAGCTATCCGGATCGAATCGAGCTATTAATCCGTATTGACCATCTTCAAGGGGCATGAAGTCATTGTCATCGTCAGTTGTGTTGATTGGATATCCTAAGTTCTCTGGTTTTGACCAGTGATTAGGGGGAGTTAAGTTGCTGAAATAGATGTCGTATCCCCCCAGCCCAAGGTAGCCGTCTGATGAGAAAAAAAGCGTTTCGCCCGATGCCGTGAGTTTGGGATTTGTTTCGTTGAAGGGTGTGTTGATATCCTTTCCTAGGTTAATGGCCGGTCCCCAAGTACCATTGGGTTGGAGGTCGCTTTTGTAGATGTCTAATTCGCCATAACCGCCCTCCCTATTGCTTGAGAAGTAAAGCGTTTTTCCATCTGGCGAAATACACGCACTCGCCTCCCAGTATTTAGTGTTAATATTTGGCCCAAGGGGCTCAATTGGATTCCAACGACCATTACGATAGTGGCTTACGTATATATTCCCGTCCCTATTGTCATCCTTGTAGAGGTATAGGTCGGTTCCGTCGTAGTTGAGCGATAGCGTTTGGAGGTTTTGGTCGGTCTCCAGCTCGGCAGTAATATTTAGAGGTGTTCCCCATCCTTGGCCGCTTTTCCGCGCTACATAAACCGCTTGGTAGAACTTCCGTTTGGATGTAAAAGCTAGAACTTGACCGTTGTAGGAAACAGTTGGGCTAAAGTTGGAGAATCGGTCATTCACAGTTGGACCTAGGTTGCTGAGCAGAAAGTTGACAGGCATATGCTGCAATTCCGCAGAACTCTCAATGGTTTTCGTTTGCAAATCGAACAATGGAATATCGAACTCCTTGCTCTCTTTCTTTGTTTGTTGTCGGAATTTTGAAAACGCATTTTTTGCCTTGCTCAGCTGATTGTTTGTGAGGTAAGCATTCCCTAGAAAGTAGTATGTTTCAAGCGGGGCTTTGTCCTCCTTAATGGAGTTTTCTCTGTAGCTTTTCGATGTGTTTTTCGATGCTTCTTCTAAAAAGGGAATTGCTTTGTTCCTTCTGCCAGGAAGGTTAAGGTAGCAAATACCAATTCGATAGTTGAGATTAGCCGTTCTGGGAATATCCTTTATAACTTGAAGATACAGGGACAGAGCTTCTTCATAGTCTTCGTAAAAAAAGTAGCTGTTTGCGTCAAGGTATAAATCACTTGCCGAAGATTTCGGTTCCTGTGCTTGCAAGCATAGTGTTTGTATGAGGATAATCAGCAGTGCTGACAATAGGAGTTTAGATTTCATTTATGGTTAAGTTCCGGTTCTTTTTATAGGAATTGCATTGCGCCAAATTGCAAGCCAAGTTATGGATTTTTTTGGAATTCATAAAGACTTAAATACACGGATTTTGACCCATGGGGATTGTTTTTATCGACTCACTAGCTATGGAAGCAGGTCCATAATTACCAAATCGTAATCGCCAAAGCCGTTTGGGTCGCGCTTAGAAACTAGTGCTTGCTTGCCATTGCCCAATGGGCAAAAGTAAATGTCGTCGTCAGTTGTGTTTATACCGTAACCTAAATTGTGTACATCGGTGAAGCTGTCACTAGATATTTTTGCTGTATAAACATCAAAACCGCCATACCCATCGTGTCCATTGGAAGAGAAAAAAAGCGTTTGTCCATCATTGGTAAATGCAGGGGAGTCCTCGTCGTATGGGGTGTTGATTTCAGCGCCAAGGTTGATGGCTTCACCCCATTCACCGGCAGCGTTCATTGCCGATTTGTAGAGGTCATATCCTCCGTAACCTCCGTCCCTGTTACTGCTAAAGTAAATCGTTCTTCCATCTTTGGAAAGGAATGCGTCCAACTCAAAAAATCGGCTATTGATATTTTTATTGAGGCGTTCCATGGCATTCCACTTACCCGAAGTTGAGTCGTACCGGCTCATGTATATATTAAAATCGTCGATGTCGTTTCGCGTAAAAAGGAGGATGTTGCCATCGAAGGAGAGGGAGCATGTATAAACAGGCCCTTCTGCGTTAACTTCTGCCGTAACATTTTTCGCTGGTATCCATTGACCTTTAGCTCCTATTCGGCTAATGAATATTGCATTGTAAAAGCGCTGAATGGAGGTGTAGGCTATTACCCGCCCATTGCCCGAAATGCAGGGCCTGACTTCTGGAAAGGAGGTGTTGATATTCCCTCCAAGATTGGTCTCTATTGGTTGGGTTGGTCCTTTAGTTACAGCGAGGGCATGGCTTACAGAATTGAGATCCTGAACTACGATGTCTTTCTGTTTTGTCTCCTCCGGCTTTAGCAGGCGCAAGTACGATTCATAAGCAACCTTGGCTTTTGGGAGTTCACCTGCAATACGGTAAGCATTTCCAAGAAGTAGAAATGCTTCTCTCGGGGCTGAGGTTTCAGTATAGTATCCCTCTTTGTATCCTTGGTTTATTTGTATGGTGGCCTTTTCGAGATAGACAATTGCTTTCTCCTTTTCTCCGGGAATATTGAGGTAGCACTGTCCAATGCGGTAGTTGATATTTGCCGTGTTTTTTCCTGCTTTGTATAGTTCCTTGTAAAGTGGCAGGGCGTCCTTATACTCTTCATACAAGACGTAGTACTCTGCATCTACAAACACACGCTTGTAGTATGATTCTTTTTGAGCAAATCCGTGTGATATGGATAATAGAAGAAGTGTTAATAGCGCAACGATTCCTCTCACAACCTGCCGTTTAATTTTCAGTAAGTTTACGAAACTTCCTAAGTATGAACAAAAATGAGAAAAAGTTTTTATTAAACGAAGACAATGAGTGATATTTTTTACGCATGTTGTTCGTTTCCATTAATCTATTAAAATAAAAATGGAACCCGCAGTTCCATTTTTTACTTAAACGTATTGCTGTGATTATTGGCTTGCTGGTGCGTGCTACTCCGCTGCAATAATCGGTTTTGCTTTAGTTATAGCGTTCTTTTTATATCAAATTGCTCCAGTAAATCTTTAACTCGTTTCAAGAACATTCCTCCAAGCGCACCATCAACAACACGGTGGTCGTAAGCAAGCGACAGTATGGCTACCGACCGGATTCCAATGCTATCGCCCTCCGATGTTTCTATTACAACGGGAATTTTCTTTATGGCTCCTATGGCTAGAATGGCTACCTGTGGCTGATTGATAATTGGGGTGCCGGCAAGCGTATCAAATGCGCCAAGGTTAGTAATGGTAAAGGTCCCTCCTTGAATCTCATCCGGAAGGAGCTTGTTTGCACGGGCCCTGTCGGCAAAGTCGTTTACAGCGATGGCAAGTCCCGTTATGTTTAGCCTTTCGGCGTTCTTAATTACAGGAACAATGAGATTGCCACTTGGAAGCGCAGTGGCCATGCCGAGATTTATCCGTTTTTTAATTAGAATTCTATCTCCATCAACTGAGGCATTAATCCCAGGGAACTCCTTAATTGCTCTGGCAATAGCCTCGAAGAAAATAGGGGTAAAGGTGAGCTTTTGTCCCTCCTTTCGCTGGAAGTCAGCCTTGTTTCTTTCTCTCCACTTTACGATATTGGTGAGATCGACATCGATAAAGCTGGTTACGTGAGGCGAGGTTTGTATGCTCATGACCATATGGTCGGCAATTAGCTTTCGCATACGATCCATGGGAACAACCTCAATATCTTCACCTTGTTCTATCTTGTTTGGTGGAACAGTTTCCTGCTTTGAGGAAATCGCTATCGATACATTTTTTGTCTTTAGAACTCCTGAATCTCTACTGGAAATAAATTGGAGCATGTCTTCCTTGGTTACTCTCCCTCCCAACCCTGTGCCAGTAATTTTTTGCAACTCCTCTTTAGAAATATTTTCGTGTCTTACAATATTCTTAACCAATGGGGACAGGTAAGCCTCGTCAATGTTGGCTGCTGACTTATCAGGCTCAATCTCCTGCTTTATTTGGCTAATGCCAGGAATTTCACTTATTATCTTTTCGATTTCAGGTTGGTCGCTGTTTGCCGCAGCTTCACCTTCAACTTCTATAACGGCAATAACCTGTCCAACCTGCGGTACATCCCCTTCTTTAAAGGCAATGGATGTTAGGCGACCAGCATGAGGTGCGGGAATCTCGGAGTCAACTTTGTCAGTTGCAATTTCCACAATTGGCGTATCTTCATCTACATGATCGCCAATGCTTACCAACCATCGGGTAATGGTGGCATCCGTTATTCCTTCACCCATGGCG
>Ga0307375_10005196_pt1 | contig 12258 bp, 19 predicted proteins | sample TR1MG_FD_202531 | JGI IMG/M metagenome (GOLD analysis project Ga0307375, IMG submission 202531) | Soil microbial communities from Risofladan, Vaasa, Finland - TR-1 | ecosystem: Environmental > Terrestrial > Soil > Coastal area > Acid sulfate soil | place: Finland: Risofladan, Vaasa | collected... | reverse complement strand
GTACTCCGCCTGTTCCATCTTGTGTATCACCACTAGTGCCATCATTAGTTGCTCCACCAGTTACTGGCGGCGGAGGAGGTGGTGGAGGTGGTGGAGGAGGTGCGGGAACATTGGTACCACCGTCGTTTGTGTTACCAGTTCCGCCATCGTTAGTATCGCCACCGGTGCCGCCTCGTGCGGGTGGTGGAGGCGGAGGAGGCGGAGGTGGTGGTGCGGGGGGAGTGCCAGTATCGCCATCTTCGGTGGCACCGGTTCCGCCATCGTTGGTATTCCCACCATTATTGGGTAGAGGTGGAGGCGGAGGTGGAGGTGGCGGAACGGGCGGAGCATTAACTACGCCACCATCATTAGTTTCGCCACCAGTACCGCCACCGTCTTGAGTAGTCCCGCCAGTATTTAGAGGAGGTGGAGGAGGAGGAGGCGGAGGTGGCGGTGGAGGAGGAGGCGCAGCTGTATAACCGCCATCATTAGTTTCTCCCCCGGTACCGGCTCCATCTGACGTGCCGGCGTTACCACCGTCGTTAGTAGAGCCACCAGCGGGTGGAGGTGGTGGCGGAGGTGGAGGAGCACTGGGATTAATACCGTCATTAGTAGCTACGGTGCCGCCACCATCTTGGGTAGAACCACCATCATTACCATCGTTAGTACTACCGGTACCGTTTCCATCATTAGTACTGCCAGTGCCACCAGTCGTGCCATCATTAGTGCTCGCACCGGTACCGTTTCCATCATTAGTACCAATACCATCAATAGTACCACCAGAGGAAACTGGTGGGGGAGTACTGTTAGATCCGGCAGAGCTAGTCCCAGAGGGAGGTGCAGTATCTGTTCCTCCGGTTGATGTAGTAATATCAGTGCCGGTAGTTTCACCTTCATTCCAAGGTTCGTCGGCAGCGCCGCCACAGGCAGTCAATACAGAAATTATAGCAACAGTTATTAGAAGGTGAAAAGTTTTCATATTTAATATGCCTCTTTATGCTTATTAAAAGAAGCGTTCAAGCTACTTTTTGCTCGTCAAAAAAGATCCGCATAATAATGCATCTCGATATGATAAGCAAAATACATCAATTTGCGAATCTATTTTACAAGTTGGCAGTGCCTATAGATCTTACGTACGTTCGTAATTTGCATGACACTGAATTCCGTGAGGCTGCAAAGAAAAAGAAAGTTACTGTTTATCACGGAACATCGTCCAAGAAATTAGCCCTAATTATACGACACGGAGCTTTAGATCCTGCCCAATCAAAGGATTATACCAACTGGGAGGACGTAAGTCCAGGAATATATGTTACTAGACAATTAGAAGGATTTACTGGAGCCTGGCTGTACGCAAATCGTGCGGCATCACAGGATGGCGGTAATCCCGTGGTGTTGGAATTGACTGTACCATTAAATTGGATAGATATTGATCCAGACGACACACGCCACGACGAAGCAGGAAAAATAAATGACCTGGGAGAGAATCAAGGTATAATACACAAAGTAATAAATATTAAAAACATTAAAGGTATTCAACTCCAAGGAAAAGAGATTAGTAAAATAAAACCTCAACCTTCATCTGGTATTTTTGAAACTGATAAAACTGAGTGGATGCCTATTGGTGTTGCTCTCAGATTAATTGCTAAGAATGTTGGTACTCTCCCAGAAGAATACCAACAAATGGCAGCGCCCATTCCTAAAGGGATGGCACGTCAAATGGCTAGCGAAGAATTAGAAAACAAATATGCTGAAGCCATGGATATCTTTTACAGCACCTATATTGGTTCTCCTACGGACCGGTTTGGTGGAAAAACAGTTAATGAAGTTGCGTTGATTTGGTTCATGAAAAACAAGAATGTACTGTGGAACCAAGCAGTACCGGCATTAAAAGAATTCGGAAAAATTATTAGTGTTGACATGTCTGAGCATTTGGAGTACCTTGCCGACTATCTGGCTCCCAAGCCATACGAAACATTGGCACGGTATCTTCAACGAATCAGAAACGCATGAAAATAATCGAAAGTCAACTCCAAAAAACAGTTCGCTCTGAAGATTATAATTATCGATTCCACAAAGGAACGGGTTATTTTATTCGGTGGGGTAAAACTCCACAAGACGATCCAGAGCTAGCACCAGCTCCAGAAATTGCAGACATTGAAGTAACGACCATCTGTGAAGGCGTGGGTGGCAAGGTGTGCAAGCACTGCTACAAATCTAACACACCCAACGGCAACAATATGTCGTTGGATACATTTAAATCTATTTTTGATAAGATCACGCAAAGCCGTCTACTGACTCAAATCGCTTTCGGTGCAGATAGTAACGCCACATCGAACCCAGAGCTGTTCGATATGATGTGGCACTGTCGCAACAACGGTGTGATCCCCAACATTACTGTTGCTGATATTTCCGAAGAAACGGCAGCCAAACTAGCAGAGGTATGTGGGGCGGTAGCGGTTAGCAGGTACGCCGATAAAGATATTTGCTACAACTCTATTGAAAAACTAACAAGACACGGGTTGGATCAGATTAATATCCACTGCATGATTAGCGAAGAAACATTTGATCTTGCACAAGAAACAATTAAAGATTACCTCACCGACCCTCGATTAAAGTCGGTGAAAGCTGTTGTTCTTCTTTCTTTAAAGCAAAAAGGAAGAGGGATTAATTTTAACAAACTATCCAAATCTAAGTTTAATTATTTGGTAAAGCTCGCTACTTCTAATAATGTTGGGTTAGGTTTTGATAGTTGTTCAGCGTTTAAATTCTTGAATGCGATTAAAAACCATAAGGATTTCGCCAAGATAGAGCAATACGTGGAACCTTGTGAGAGTTCATTATTTTCCATATTCATCAACTGGAGGGGCGAAGCTTTTCCTTGCTCTTTCTCGGACGGGTGTGTAGAATGGGCGCGCGGGATAGATGTGCCTTTGTGCGATGATTTTATTAAAGATGTATGGAACAACGAAAGTTTGGTAAAGTTCCGTAACAGTCTTTTAAAAACCAGAGGGTGTAATTCCTTTTCCTGTAGAACTTGTCCATTGTACGAAATTTAGGTGAAACGTGAAAATCAGATTAGGCTTTGTTTCCAATTCTAGTTGTAGCAGTTTTATTTGCCAGGTCAGTGGTGACGTTGCTATTTCTGGTCATGATGGGGGTTACGATCAATATGTCGCAACCTGTGCTAAAGGTCACGAGATATTCGCGGCACACATATTAAAAGATGTTAAACCTAGCACAGTAGAACAGAAACGCGAAGAGCTTGCGTGGTGTTTCGCTTACTGTTCCGATGCCTTCCAACCGTTATCCAAAGAAGATAAATCTAAGTGTAAAGGTGAAGGAAGATGGGAAGGGGATAGTGTGGGAGATCTTTCAGAAGCAGATATAGAAGAGGTGTGGGATAAGTTGGACCGGAAAGCGATTGAAAAGATTTTCAATAAAGATTGGGAGGAATACGGTATAGACGGTTACCCAACATATTGCTGCCCCATCTGCCAATTTACCACGGTATCTCAAGATAATGTGATGGCTTATCTATTGGCAGAGAAATTTGGTTCTTCACATATTGGACGGGGACTTGAAATTGCCCGCAAAGAGATTATTGAAAAGTTCGGAGATCTTAAGGCTTTTGAGGAACATTTGAAAAAATCTACCTAGAGCAATGTTCTAGATTCCTTAGTAGTTGGAATGCTAAAGATAACTGGCAAAACTGAAGATAACGAATTTATAGTAGCAGGCGTTTTCCGCTTCTACGAAACAACTGGTTTGCCGTTGGATATCATATTCGATTGTTTACGTCAGAAAAAGACAATTCCAGATTGGTTAACGTTTTACGTTGAGGCACTCCGAGCTGGTATGAAGCATGACCGTATTATATCTAAGTTAGACTCTGCTATGGCAGATATATACGGCACAGAGTTTAGAGATGTGGTAATTGAACGAATTGAAATGATTGCAAAAGGAAGAAAATGAAGATTAGATCTGGGTTTGTTTCAAATTCTAGTTCATGTAGTTTTACTTGCTGCATTAGCGGCAGCACAACTAGCGGTCGCGATGGATACTACGAAGACTTTACTCCTATTAACTGTTGCTGTGGGCATGGGTTTGCCCCTCAGTATGCTCTAGATATTCCGGAAAACCCTACTTTAGAGCAAAAGAGAGACATCATCCAATCCGAATGCCTTGAGAGTTCACTGAAGAATTGTGATGATGTAGATTGGGATAACCTAAGTGACGAAAAGGTTGAGGAAGTTTACGCCGCCTCCGAAGAAGATATCAGAGGTTTTTTCTCTAAATCTTACCATGAACGCGGAATAAGCGAAGCTCCTGAGTGTATTTGCCCAGTATGTGCTTTCCAAAAAATAAGCCGCAATGATAGGATTAAGTACCTTCTAAAAGAAATCTTAGGTGACGAAGGTTCTTTTAAAAAAGTGGACAAGGATATTAAAGAGAAGTTTGGCAATTACAACGATTTTGAAAATTACATCAAGGAAATAAAACCATGAAAATTAGAACAGGCTTCGTCTCCAACAGTAGTTCCAGCTCGTTCGCCATTCTGGGCTTCGTGATCACCGATGAAGTAAGAGAGAAGGTCAAGAAGCTTGCTAATGCTGAAGAAACGATAAAACAAACCCAGAAATACTGGGGCTGCTCTAAATGTGACTTCGAGTCACCTATGTATATTAAGAAGCCCGAGTTCTGTGAGAAATGCGGAGGCAAAATGCACGAAGCCTCTCGTGTCCTTGAACTAGAATGGTGTGATTCGGAATTGTTTGAGGCTATTGGTATGAGTTATTACTCCGAGTCTGATTGGGGAGACGTGGCTGGCTTTGATGTAGATGGTAAGACAGCTGAAGAAATCATCGAGATTCACAAAAAGCTTGTTACAAAACTTGGCGAGGCTACATACAAAGTTATGATAGGTGAGTACGCCTGTTAGGAAATAACCATATAAGGTATAACCATGAAGATTAGAACCGGCTTTGTTTCCAATTCTAGCTCCAGTAGTTTTACTTGTCATGTAACAGGTGATGAAGTAACGTGTGACAACGATGGGTACTGGGACCGAGATTTTCGACAGTGCGTAAATTCGCACGGTTTTCGAACACAAGATGTAGTAATTCCAGACAAGCTGTCCAAAAAGCAAAAAGAGTATTTGTTTGATACCTATAGTTATGCGGTAGAAGCTATGAATGCCCACGGCGGATATAGGCGTCGTAATAAGAATAAGTGGGCGCCCGCGGATGGTAAAACTTACGATGATCTACAAGAAGAGATTGTAAAGTTCTTCATTACCGACTGGGACTCACAAGAAGAGTGTGGAATTCGCGAAGAATTACTCGAACTTCCTGAATGGATGTGTCCTATTTGCAGTATGGAAATGATTGGTTTTAACAACGCGGTTCGTTTTATGCTGAAAGAACACTACGCAGGGGACCGTCAAAAACTTGACGAAGCTATCAAAAACCAACATACCACGCTCAAAGATTTAGAAGAATCCGTGAACGAAGTTAAACTGCTAAAATGAATTGGATCGTTAAGGATCTAGAGACCAACCGTCCTTATTTACAAATGAGTTGGGACACTCGTCAAAAAGCCGAAGCGATGCGGGCGGACTTGATTAGATATGCTCTAGGTTACTGGCGGCAACGCTTGTCAGTACAAGAGATAGAAGAATCTTTAAGCCCTCCCCTTGCTGTTAGCGAAAAATTAAGCAGCTCTAAATTTAGGGGTAGCTACAAAAAGCGTTCAAAATAGGAGTCCAAAATGAAGATTCGCAAAGGATTTGTTTCCAACAGCAGTTCTAGCAGTTTCGTTTGTGATGTGAGTGGCACCGCTCTTGCTGGGTATGATGGAGAATACGAAGAAGGAACTTGCAGTGCCGAATGCGGACATGAGTTTCTGGAAGAATACCTACTACCTCCTACCGAGAAAACAAGAGATCTGTCTTTAGAGGGTAAGCGTAAAGATCTTCTAGAACTTTTCTCTCACGACAAAATTAAAACCAAACTTATCAAACATGCTGACAGTAACTTGATTGATGAGCTGTTTGATGACAATGATGAGGAAATATCCGAACTATACAACGAAGATAATAATGAGGTACCAAAATCTCGGTGTCCTTTGTGTCAGTTTACTGAGATAAACAAGGGAGATTTGGCAGCATACCTTATGAAGAAATATGTAGGAGACAAAGATATAGAGCCGATCTTAAAAGAGATTAAAGAGAAATTTGGAGACTATAGTAGTTTTCACAAATATCTTAAGTAAGCCCCCGTAACTCAGCTGGATAGAGTAGGAATTTTCTAAGTTTCAAGCCGCAGGTCCGAATCCTGCCGGGGGTACCGATATGTCTATAGTAAATAAAATAAAAATAATTTTGATATTCGGCACTCTGGTTGGTGTAGCGTTTGGCTTTGTTATAGGTGGGCTGTACGCTTCTGAACGATGTGCCTTAAAATGCGCTAAAGAATGTCCGGAACTTTGTGATATTAAAGTAAAACAATCACAGAGTGATGGTATAAAACGCTGCGGCGATTTAATCCTTAAAGCCTGCGGGTGCGAAGGTCTCGAAAAGGCTTTAGAAGAGTTAGAAAAGTCCGAAAGCGTTATTCCTCCTGAATCAAACTTGCCCGGAATGTCGCTCTGATGGAAAGAGATAAAGCAATTGCCGCTGGTGTTTTTCTTGCGTTCGTGCTAATTTTTAGCGCTGCAATTTTTATAATCTTTTTCGCAATAGGGTTATTAATTCAATGACGATTAGTCTTGACAAAGTGTGAACAAAATGGTACAGTAAAATAATGAAACTACATACCGTTACAATTACTGGTGCCGACGATAGTATTAAACCGTCTGATATTGTCAGTCTTTCTAATAAATACCCGTTCGCTGAGTGGGGCTTGCTGCTATCCTCAAGTTCACAAGGATGTTGCAGGTTCCCCTCGACAGACTGGTTAAAAGCGTTGAATCAAACCACTGTTTTACCCCTAAAGCTTTGTGGACACTTTTGCGGAAATCTTGTTCGCAGTTTTGTGCACGGAAACCTTCCTACAGACGAGCAGCTTCCAACTTGGCTATGGAGGATGTTTCGAAGAATACAAATCAATTTCCACGGCGTTTCCCATAACCCCAAGGGTGAATTTTACGGCGCTCTTCCCAGAGCTATGAAGGTGTCAGGGAAACAGTTTATTTTCCAGGCAGATAATGTTAATGAAGATTTATTCTGGGGAATAAAAAACCGTGGCGCTCCTGCGGTTCCCCTATTTGACCGGTCACACGGGGCGGGGCTCGTACCACTAAGTTGGCCAAAACCTTTTCCTAACGTAATGTGTGGTTACGCTGGTGGTTTGGGTCCATTAAACCTCAAGGATCAGATTGAAAAGATTTCCTCCCTAGTTGGCGACCATGATATCTGGATTGATATGGAAACCAAGGTCAGGAGCAATGCGGATCGGCAATTTGATCTAGAGAAGGTAGAAACCTGTCTAAAGATTGCTGAGCCGTATGTTACTACGTGAAGTAGAAGATAATCCAGGGTTGTTACGCAATCTGGTCAGAGTGCGTGAGTACACCCATCTGTACGCCACAGATAGTTGGGACGGCGTTACTATGCGCGGAATGATTGAATGTAGCCCAGGAGACAAATACTGGAGAGTGTGCGTTGATATACAAGATGAGCGTAGAATAGCGTCGAAAAACACTACTTGGGTATACGCTATAATTAAACTGTCCGAAGATGAAATTAAGATTGATGACAAGAAACATGAAGAATGGGAAAATATCAAAGATGAAGGGATGTTAAAACAATTTTACAATAAATATCCTCCTACAAAAGCAAAAGATGCCTATAAAGATCACGAAGTTGTTCGATGGTGTACCGATCCGCCACTAAACGATGTAACTATATTAATGACTAATTGCGAATGTGCCGCAAGTCTTCTTCCGGTGGATGATCTGCACTACCACCACATGCACTGTAAACGGTGCGATGGTAATTGGAAACATTGTGATAAAATGTCGGATAAAAACTATTTAATGAAGTTCGACAAAGAAGAGCTTGTAGAAATAATCGAAGAATTATCGAGGTGAATGTGATTTATTTCCCATAGTTTCTATGGGACTTTACACCAAACATACAGTTAATTTTGGACAATTTGAAAAATATATATCTCGTCTTTTCACATCTGGTGCGATAAAAGGAAGAATTATTGTTTTAAAAAGCGGCTCGTTAAGACCTTTAAAGATATGTGCTAAGGGATATTACAAATTACGCACCTTACGTAAAGGTAAGTCGTTGGTTAAAAAACGTACTCTGATGCCGTAGAGGAGTCTGGTTATCTCGGGGGCTTCATAAGCCTTGTCTTTACGCGAGTTCAAATCTCGCCGGCATCACAAAGGAAATAATGAAACAAGAATTACGTGATAAACTAATTAAAAAGTTTCCTGACATATTTCCTGACGAAAAAGTCGGTCCTAGTGGGTACCCTGGTAAAAAAACCCGTCTTTTACCTTTTCAGTTCGGGTGCGGAGATGGGTGGTTTCAATTGTTGTATGATTTATGTACTGATTTTAAAAAAGAGATGGAACCGGAAGATCACTTAATAGCCCAACAAGTTAAAGAAAAGTTTGGTGGACTTAGGTTTTATGCAAATTACGATCATGATAAGTATAAAAAAATTCAGGACATCATAAATGCCGCAGAAAGTAAAAGCCACAAAATTTGTGAACAATGTGGTAAACCTGGAAGAAATCGAGAGGATTTAAGTTGGATGCGTACATTATGTGATGTGTGCCGCACAGAACTCGATATTAAAGACATTATCGAATAACTTTATAGAAGTTAGGTACCAATACGAAACTATAGGATTGGGAAATAAAATTGTAATTACTACAACACCCTCAACGTTCCCGGGACCTTTCTCGCCCCCAATGTCACATAATATGTGTTTTGGGAACAACACTATCTCGGGCGAGATTGATAGATTAACTGTTAAAGATTATAAACCGTTTGAAGATAATCTACGACTTCATATAGGTCCTTTAGAAATTGTAATGGGGCATGATGTAGATGATTTAGAAAGAAGATATTGTACTATTATAACTAGCGTATGGCTATCTGGGTTTGAAATTGAATACCCAGATAATTATACTATTAATAGGTGCAAATGGGCAGCTGAAGAATTTCGGAACATTCCATATCTTACCGCGGATGAAATGATCATCAAGGATATTATCACATAAAAAGATGGAAACTGGACATAAAAACTTTAAACACTACAAATGGGTAGTTAGAGATTTTATTAAAAATGTTGTATTTTTTATAGGGTCTGCTAGTTCTGTTAATGCTTGACCGTTTTGTCTCCTTTTGAGCTTGACATTTCAACCTAGTATGTAACACTCGGAGCAAATTACACTTACATTTAATTACAGAAAATCTACCATTTATTGGTTATAAACAATAACTAGAACAACAGCACTTGGTCCGCTTAGGCGAGGAAATTGCCGGTGCGACAACAGGAGACTTCGAGAGAAGTATATCCAGTCACTTAGTGAAATCGTAACACTACGATAAGGAGAATATGAAACGTATAGGCTACATAATTCTTGCTGCAACTCTATTACTTACTAGCAGTGCTGGTACGGTTATAGTGAAAAATCCGTGCCCTGCTAATATGGTTAAAGCAACTAAAAATGTCTGCATTGATAAGTTTGAATGGCCAAACATCCCTGGCGAAAAACCTATGTTGGGAATAAGCGGGATCGCTGAGCTTCGTGATGAAGAAAAGGGCATAGTAATGAATGCTGAAAAACTATGTCAATCGGTTGGAAAACGGGTTTGTTCCGCTAAAGAGTGGATTGCTGCGTGCGAGGGATCCCAACATAACAAATACCCTTTCGGAGAAGATTTGCCAAAATACACTCCCGGAGATAATACCGGGCTATGTAACTACGACAAAAAATATCGTGCAGTACATGAATATAAAGTGTTCATACGTGATGAACAAGAAATGAATTATTTAGATCAGAGCGAACCTGCCGGCTCTAGAAAAGACTGTGTTTCTCAAAATGGTGCCTGGGATATGATGGGCAATGCGGAAGAATGGGTTAGGTGTAAAAATGGAAATGAAGGTTGGTGTCTTGCTTCTAGGTTTTGGGCAGAACCCCGCAGTTGTAAAGCTTTGGTAACCTCACATTCCCCTCGTTGGCACTATTATAATTCTTCACATCGTTGCTGTTTTACTATAAAAAAAGTCAGATTGGGCACAGATATTAAGGAGAGCAAATGATAACTTTCACTAAAATACTTACTGTATGTATGTTTGCTTTATTGTATAATGAAGCTCCCGCCATTGAGCAGTCCCAAAGTAAACGCAATATACAACACCGTGAAGATGTGCAAGCTCTTGGAGAAATTTTCTCAGATACAGGCGATAAAGGGACACTTGTTAATAAGTATATTGACCCAACAATTTTGGCCGCCATGTCATTTGAAGAGTCTCGGTACCGCCAGTTCGGTCCAGATGGTGATCCTTCCCAGGGAGGTATAGTTCCTCCCACGCTAATAAAAAACGACAAGGGTAAGACAATTGGAGTAGTTTACAGTAAACCCAAAAAAGCAATAGGTAGAAGTATTGGTCCTATGCAGATTAGTCGTGCTGCTCCCTACTGGGTAAAGACTTGGATTAAAACAGACCCTGATTATGGCATTCCATGGACAGGTTTAACCGTTAAAAAACTGCGAGACCCCGCGGTCAACGTAGCGTTTGCTTACATGTTATTGGAGAAGTATAAACAAGAGTGTGGGGGTTCGCCGGCAGTTTGGATTGATTCCTATGGGAGAGGGCGATGTTCTTCTCGGGCAAATGGTAAATATAAAGTAGGAAAAAAAGCTAAAAAGCGTTGCAAACATGTAGATAAATTCGTCAGAGAAATATCTTCGAAGAGTGCAGAGTTTGTGGTTCCGGAGAACTGGAGCTGCATGAGTTGGAAGCCTGTCGAGTCCGATAGTTAAGTTCCATTCATATTAAATGAGTAGCATAACTATTACAGCTCAAAACGGTAATCCATCGGGTGGAGATGTTAAAATACGCGGCGGGACTGGCTCTAGCGGTTACGGAGGAAACGTAATACTTACCACCGGAAAAGTATATAAAAGAACAGTATTAATATGCGCCTAGCAAACACAATAATAATTGAGGTAGATGGTAAAGAAATTGGTAGGATAAAATCCGGCAAATTAAAGATGAAAAATTCTGATGTAATTAAATGGAGAAAACGAAAAAAGAGTTTGATTTGTGCTTGAGGGATTTATGAAGATTAGAATCAGAAATAGACGCCTGCGAATTAAAAACAAAAAGATCCGTATAACTTTTAGCAAAGGCATTGGTTTTTATATGTTGCGCAAGTGTTTAGTATGTGCTTGAAGTGCTTGATATAATGGAGGGTGTGATGCTGGTTACTGAAGCGCCAGACTTCTCAGGATTAGACCCAGAAACTGGGAAACCCTGGAGTCCTAAAAAAGTTGTAAAAATCCTAGGTCTAAAAAAGGTAAGCGATCCAGAAAAGTTATTAACTATATGCCAAGGAGTAGTCAAAAAGTTTCCAAATCAAATGCAGCAATATAAGAATGGTAAAAGTAAATTGATAGGATTTTTTATTAAAAAGGTAATGGAGGAAACAAAGTCGGGGGCTGAGCCTAAATTAACGAAAGAAATATTAAATCGGGTATTGACACAGGATAAGAATGGAGGGTAAACTGGACAAGCGTACCAGCACTGTCTCGAAAACAGTTGGGACCGAAAGGTCTGCGGGGCGGGACCGCTACCCTCCTCCAAGGAAGATTCAATGAAAAATCATGTGCGTGCTCTTAAAAAGTTTTTGTACGGTAGAAATTTAGAACTTGTTACCGATCTGAAGGATGGGAAGATTGTAATTGTTTTACATGACCACGGATCCGGTGAGTGGGCAGAAAGCACTCACTTCGATAAGGGCACTAGAGTAAAATATTTCTACCCCGGTCTGCCGTGTATTTAACCGACGAAGAGATAACCTGATGCATTGGCAAACCGAAAATAAAAAAGACTTCTTTCCCAGGTCAGAGAGTTATAAGGTTGATAGTCTTCCGCCTGGTGTTTATAAAATCTCTCGTACCAATATGGGCGATATGATCTTCTCTCAGGTAGAAGATGAAACGGAATTAGTTCGTTTTGAAGATACTGTTGTTGACGAAATTGTAGGGGAAATTCGACGCTTTTGGGGAAAGCAGGAGTTATTCGCCCG
>Ga0307375_10005195_pt1 | contig 12259 bp, 12 predicted proteins | sample TR1MG_FD_202531 | JGI IMG/M metagenome (GOLD analysis project Ga0307375, IMG submission 202531) | Soil microbial communities from Risofladan, Vaasa, Finland - TR-1 | ecosystem: Environmental > Terrestrial > Soil > Coastal area > Acid sulfate soil | place: Finland: Risofladan, Vaasa | collected... | reverse complement strand
ATCGGCCGCGCCCGACGCGATCGCCCGCGCATAAGGCAGGCAGCCGCTGTAGCCGCATTTGGTGCACTGGGTCTGCGGCAGCAGGGCGTCGATTTTGCTGGCGAGCGCTTCGTCGTTCATTGGCTTAACTTGTCGCTTTGCGCCAAGGATTCGCCCTTGGGACGGCCCGGCGGGCTCATGACCCGGCCGCAGGGAGGGCGCGCAGGATTTCGCCTATCAGCTGCGGACCGCGATAGATGAGTCCGGTGTAGACCTGCACCAGGCTGGCGCCGGCCGCGAGCTTGGCGCGCGCGTCCTCCGCACCCATTACGCCGCCGGCGCCGATGATGGGCACCGCGCCGTCGAGCAGGCGCGCCAGCTTGCGGATCACTGCGGTCGATGCATCGCGCAGCGGCGCGCCGGACAGCCCGCCGCGCTCGCCGGCGTGGCGCAGCCCTGCCACGCCGGCGCGCGAAACCGTGGTATTGGTGGCGATGACGCCGTCCAGCTTGTGCCGCAGCAGGCATTTGGCGATGGCCTCGAGCTCGGCATCGGCGAGGTCGGGCGCGATCTTGAGCACCAGAGGCACATAGCGTCCTTGCGCATCCGCCAGACGTTGCTGCTCGGTCTTAAGCTTGCCCGCGAGAGCGCCGAGTTCGTCCGCACCCTGCAACTGGCGCAGATCCTTTGTGTTGGGCGAGGACACGTTCACCGTGACGTAGCTCGCATGCGCATACACTTTCGCCAGGCAGAACTCGTAGTCGTCGGCAGCGCGCGCGATCGGCGTGTCGAAATTCTTGCCGATGTTGATGCCGAGCACGCCGCGGTAACGCGCGCGCAGCACATTGGCGACTAGCTGTTCGACGCCCTGGTTGTTGAAGCCCATGCGATTGATCAGCGCGTCGGCCTCGGGCAGACGGAACAAGCGCGGTTTGGGGTTGCCGGGCTGCGGGCGCGGCGTGACCGTGCCGATTTCGATGAAGCCGAAGCCCAGCGCCGCAAGTGCGTCGATGTATTCGCCGTTCTTGTCCAGTCCTGCAGCCAGGCCGAGCGCATTGGGAAACTCGAGGCCCATGAGTTTGACGCTGCGCGCCGGCGCGGTGCCGGCCAGCGCCGAAGCCATGCCGGCGCGCTCCAGCAGCTTGATCGACGTGAGAGCGAGAGCGTGCGCGACTTCGGGATCCAGTGCGAACAGAAGCGGACGTGCCAAGGAATACAGCATGGCGCAATTTTACAGCGGGCAGGGCGACGCCGGATGAAAGCTGGCGCGCCGCGGCCGGCAGCGAAAACGGATCGGTGCGCCGAAGGCGCTCGGCCGGCTAATCGAGCTCCTCGCTGCCGAGGCGGCGCCACTCGCCATCGATGAGGCCCTCGATCGGGCGGAACCTCGCCTTGTAGGCCATTTTGCGGCTGTTCCTGATCCAGTAACCGAGATACAGGTAGGGCAGCCCCAGGATGCGGCACTGCTCGATTTGCCACAGGATGTTGTAGGTGCCGAAGCTGGCCGATGCGGTGCCCGGCTCGAAAAAGGTATACACGGAAGACACCCCGTCCGCGAGCACGTCGATAATGGACACCATCACCAGCTTGCCCGCCTCGCGGAATTCGATCAGGCGTGTATTGACCCGGCTTTGCAGCAGGAAGTGGGAATACTGGTCGCGGCTGTCCTGGTCCATGCCGCCGCCCGAATGGCGGTCGGTCTGGTAGCGCAGGTAGAGCGCGTAATGCTCGTTGCGAAAACGCAGGCTTTGCGCCGCGGCGTCGAGCACGGAGTGGCGCTTCCATGCGCGGCGCTGGGCGCGCGCGGCTTCGAACTCCGCCACCGGGATGCGCACCGGAACGCAGGCGCGGCAGGCATCGCAGTGGGGGCGGTAGGTGAAAATGCCGCTGCGGCGGAATCCGGCCCGCACCAGTTCACCGTACACCTCATTCGAGATCAGGTGGCTGGGCGTTGCGACCTGGGAGCGCGCCATCTTCTGCTGCAGATAGCTGCAGGGGTAGGGCGCGGTCACGTAGAACTGCAGGACCGTGTGCGGCAGGTCGCTAAGCAAAGACATCGTTATCGGCTTCCGGCATGTTCCACTTGTTCGGGCTCATGCCATAGTCTACCAATTCCCGCAGCCGCAGTGAAAATTCGCTGCGCGGGATCGCGCGCGCGCCGAGACGCGCAAGGTGCCCGGTGTGCATCTGGCAATCGATCATGCCGTAGCCGTGGCGTTGCAGGCGCCGTACCAGGCTCACCATCGCCATCTTCGAGGCATCGCGCACCCGGGTGAACATGGACTCGCCGTAGAACATGCGGCCTATGGCGACGCCGTACAAGCCGCCCGCCAATTCGCCTCCGATCCAGGTTTCCACCGAGTGCGCATACCCCAGTTCATGCAGGCGCAGATAGGCGGTGCGCATTTCATCGGTGATCCAGGTGCCGGGCCCGGCCGCATCGGCGCCCCTGGTGGCGCAGCCATGCATCACTGCCTCGAAAGCGCTGTCGAAACGAATCTCGTGGCCACGGTTGCGCAGGGTTTTCGCGAGCGAGCGCGAGATTTTCAATTCGGACGGAACCAGCACCATGCGCGGGTCAGGGCTCCACCAAAGGATGGGCTCGCCGGCGGAATACCAGGGGAATATGCCCTGGCGGTAGGCGGCGAGCAGGCGCGCGGGCGACAGATCGGCACCGGCGGCGAGCAGGCCATTGGGATGCTTCAGCGCGCTTGCCAGTGGCGGGAAGGGATCGTCGCGTTCGAGCCAGGGAATCATGGATGCGGCACGCTAGCACAAGGCACAAGTCGACGTCCATGACGTCGAGGGGATACAAACCGCGCGAAAATCTTCATAATGCGCAAAATATTTTTTAGGCGCACCGCAGGTGCGTGCCCGCGACACAATTCCAATGTTCAGTCCAAAGGAGGCGTATGGAACACTTCAAATCGGCCGGTGACGTGCTGTTCATCCTGCTCGGGGGCATCCTGGTGCTCGCCATGCACTCGGGTTTCGCCTTCCTCGAACTGGGAACGGTGCGCTGGAAGAACCAGGTCAATGCGCTGGTGAAAATCCTGAGCGATTTTTCCGTGTCCACGGTCGCCTATTTTTTCATCGGCTACGGCGTAGCCTACGGCGTGGGCTTTCTCAGCGGCGCCGAGCATCTGGCGCAGAAGAACGGTTATGAACTGGTGCGATTCTTCTTCCTGCTGACGTTCGCCGGAGCGGTGCCGGCGATCGTCTCCGGCGGCATCGCCGAGCGCGCCCGTTTCTACCCGCAGCTCGCGGCTACCTTCCTGCTGGTGGGTTTCGTCTATCCGTTTTTCGAAGGCATCGCCTGGAATCACCACTACGGGATACAGGCCTGGCTCCAGGGCGAATTCGGCGCGGAGTTTCACGATTTCGCCGGCTCGGTCGTGGTGCACGCGGTGGGTGGCTGGATCGGTCTGGTCGCGGTGCTGCTCCTGGGCGCGCGCAGCGGCCGCTACAGTAAGGACGGCAGGATCATGACCGCGCATCCGCCCTCGAGTATTCCCTTCCTCGCGCTGGGCGCATGGATATTGACGGTCGGCTGGTTCGGTTTCAACGTCATGTCGGCGCAGACGCTGGATAAGATTAGCGGGCTGGTGGCGATCAATTCGCTCATGGCCATGGCTGGCGGCACGCTGGCGGCGCTGATTGCGGGGCGCAACGATCCGGGTTTCGTGCATAACGGCCCGCTGGCGGGGCTGGTCGCGGTCTGCGCCGGGTCCGACGTGATGCATCCAGTCGGTGCGTTGGTGGTGGGGGCAGTAGCCGGCTTCATCTTCGTCAACATGTTCACGCTGACGCAGAATCGCTGGAAAATCGATGACGTGCTGGGCGTGTGGCCGCTGCACGGACTGTGCGGCGCCTGGGGCGGCATCGCCGCGGGGATATTCGGGCTCAAGGCGCTGGGCGGCATGGGCGGGGTGAGTTTCATGTCGCAACTGGTGGGCACTGCGCTGGGCATCGCGGTCGCGCTGATCGGCGGTGGCCTGGTCTATGGCCTGCTCAAGGCCACGGTGGGCCTGCGCCTGGACGCGGAGGAGGAATTCAACGGCGCCGACCTTTCGATTCACAAGATCAACGCGACGCCCGATGTCTGACACCGTGGCACGGGCAGCCGCTACTTCACGGGCAGAATGGCGCCGGAGTGGCAGCCGTAGCGCCCCTGCTTGCGGTCCTCGAAATAATGCCGCAGCGTGGTCGAGATGGTGCGAAAGGCGATCTCCTTCCATGGAATATCGGCCTCCTCGAACAGCGCCACCTCCAGGCTCTCTGTGCCCGGGGCGAACTCGAGGTCGAGCAGGCGCGCGCGATAGAAAATGTGCACCTGGTTGACCTGCGGCACCGACAGCATGGTGTAAAGGTCGCCGATTTCGACGCGTGCGCTGGCTTCCTCCAGCGTCTCGCGCAGCGCCGCCTCTGCTGTGGTCTCGCCGTTTTCCATGAAGCCGGCGGGCGGCGTCCAGCAGCCGCGGCGCGGCTCGATCGCGCGCTTGCACAGCAGAATCCTGCTCTCCCACTCCGGGATGCATCCGACCACCATCTTGGGATTGGAGTAGTGGATCGTGCCGCAGGCTTCGCACACGTGGCGCGGAAAAACGTCGCCCGCAGGTACTTTGAGGCTGACGCTGGCGCCGCAGTCGGGGCAAAATTTCATCGGGGTAGGTACCGGGGAACCGGGAAACTGTAGCATGGTATGCGCTCTATGATACCAGCCGCCGGCCGTCGCCGGCAGTTCGCACCCGGGCTTGTCGGGCCTCGTGGCGGGCAGCGCGCCGCTCGACGCAACTGGCCAGCGACGCGATGGCGCTGTCGCAATTTGCCTCCTCGGTCCTGTATGCGGTGAAGGCCGACAGTACGCGCTATCCGCTGGTGCGCCATGAGCGTAATATACGCACAGCCGCGCGACACGGTTTTCGGACGCGCGATTTCTTCCGTGAGGGCAAGCCTGGATGTGGCGCCTGGCACCAAACCGGGACAGGGCAGCGACATGAGTCAGACCAAGCAGCAACAGCAGGAGGCCGCCGCGGGCAGCCCCAGGCCGCGCGAGGACTGGGAGTTGTTCTGGCGCATCATTGCCGGGCTCATGGTGCTTGTCATTGCCTGGATACTCTGGGTCTTGTATCAGGTAACGCCCAGATCGGTGGTGACCCCGTTGGCTTACGCGAACCGGATCAGGCCTATCGGCAGGCAACAGCCCGCAAGCGGCGCGGCAGCGCCAGCGCTTGCGCCTCCTACCGACGTGGCACCTGTTTCACCGTCCGCAGCCGCAGCGACTGCGTCGCCCGCGGTCACGTCGCCAGCGCTGCCGCCGGCTGCAACAGCGACTGAAGCGCCCACGGACAAGGCACAAGCGGCGGTAGCGACCGGCGCGCATCAGCCCTCCGCCGATGTTCGGGCACCTGCCGCGGTAAGGACGGAACAGCAGGTCCAAGAAGTGGGGCTACGGCTCGCAACCGAGATCTCCACGCCGGCGACCGAGAAACAAGGCAGCGTGAAAGTTCAGGAAGGCGCATCCGGCAGCACTCCAGTGGCGGGCGCGGCCGGGAAACAGCGGCCTTAGCTCGGATCCGCCACGCGTCAGCGGGCGCATCCTGTTTGTCCAATCTTTGGGAATCATTTTGCTTCCACGCATACCGGCGCGCGTCAGTCTTGTCCTTGTCGGGCTGATGTTCCTGCTTCCGTTCCTGAACCCCTACCATTTCTATCCGCTGACCAATTTCTATACCGAGTGGCTGGCGTTCGCTATCGGCGTCGCCGCGCTGGTGCCGCTGGGGGTAAAGCGCTTCTGGGACGAGGTGGAAATACCGACGCTGGCATTGTGGCTGTTTGCCTTCGCCGGACTGCTGCTGGCGCAACTGGCCTTGCTCGACATTGCCTATCCGGAGATGTCGGTGCTGGGGGCGCTCTACGTGGTCTGGGCGGCATGGCTGATCTGGCTGGGGCGGGTACTGGCGAAATCCTGCGGCATGGAAAAGTTGGCGCTCTTGCTCGCGGCGATGCTGGTGCTCGGCGGCTTGCTCAACGCCGCTGCTGCGGTGGTGCAGTTCTACGATATAAGTTTCCCGTTCAGTTTCATGGTCGCCAGTCTGGGCGCAAGCAAGGGTGGTGCTTATGGCAATTTCGGACAGAATAACCATTTCGCCGATTACCTCACGCTCGCGCTGATTTCGGTGCTCTACCTCCGCATCAAAGGGCGGCTGACACTGCCTACGACGGCAGCCTGCACCGCAATTTTTCTCTACGCGTTGTCGCTGTCGGGCTCGCGCTCGACTTGGCTCTATCTTGTCGCGGCGCTGGCGCTGAGCCTCTGGTTTCGAGCCCGAACCGATGCGCCCCGGCTGCGCCGCGCCGCCCTGACACTGGCTGTGCTGTTGCCGCTGTTTTGGCTGCTGCAATATGCGATGGCCCGCTATGGTCTGGCGACCCGGATCGGCGTTCCCGTCGCCGGCCACGGGATGGTCACGCCCGACGAGCGCTTCATGGCGGATTTAGCGCAGGGTCTGTTGTCGAAATCGGGTGGTACGGGCCTGAGCATTCGACTTTACATGTGGCACCAGGCCCTGCTGATGTGGTCCAGGGCGCCCCTGCTCGGCGTGGGCTTCGGCCAGTATGGCGGCGTGTTCTTCCAGCAGGCCGCCGAATTGTCGCGCTACCACATCGCGAACTACGATCGAAATGCGCACAACGCGCTGATGCAATTGCTCGCAGAAACCGGGCTTCTGGGCACGGCGCTGGTAGGTGCCGGGCTGGGGGCGTGGCTATGGGGTTTGCGCCGCCGCCTCGCGGTGACCGCCGAAACCTGGTGGATGCTGTGCCTGCTGTCGGTCTTGTTCGTGCACAGCATGCTCGAGTATCCCCTGTGGAACGCCGACTTCCTCGGTGTCGCCGCGATCCTGCTCGGCATGGGCAGCGAGAGCAACCTGCGCGTGCATCTGTCGGCCTTGTCGCGCCTTGCCTTTCCGGTAATGCTGGCGGCGGGGTTCTTCGCGCTGGGCAGTGTGCTGCATGCCTACCGCGACCTGGAACAACTCCTGTATCCGCGCGTCCTGCCGAAGAACCTGGCCGAGATTCTGGCGCGCAACGAGGGCTTGCTGAATGTGGACCGCAACTCCCTGCTCGCGCCGTATGTAGAGCTGACCTACGCGGGCATCATCGTCCCCGATCGCCGCAATCTAGAGGACAAGCTCGCGCTGGCCCGGCGCGTACTGCGCTTTGCGCCGGTACCCGGAGTAGCCTACCGTCAGGTGCTGCTGCTGGGCTTGAACGGCCAGCGCCAAGCCGCGCTGCTGCAATTGGACCGGGCCGTTGCGGTGTTTCCGTCCCGGCTGAAAAACTTCGTGCCCCTCGCCGAGCAAGCGGCGCAACGGGAACCCGCGGCGCTCGGCGAAATTGTGAAAGCGGCCAAGGAGAAGCTAAAGCAGGTTGACAGAAACGGGAGGTAAGTTCAGGATTTGTCTATAAAAGGCGAGTTGATGAAAGCAAATAGCCCAAAATCGCGCAGTGCCGAGGCCGCGAATTACCGATATTCCTTATGACTGCATCCCCCTTTCGTTCCGATAATTCCGCTCCCGGCTTGTCCGGCTTAGGGTGAACCCATGGCTAGGCCAGAGAAAATTCGCATTGGCAGTCTGCTCGTACAGGAAAAGTTGATTTCGCAGGAACAGCTCGATCTGGCCCTCGAGCAGCAAAAACAAAGCGGCCGCAAACTGGGCCGGGTGCTGGTCGAAAACGGCTTCGTCGCGGAAGAGGGCATCTCCGAGGCACTGGCAAAGCAACTGAGGATTCCCTTCCTCAATCTGAAGCATTACAACGTCAACCCTGCGGTGGCGCGCACGCTGCCCGAGATGCAGGCGCGACGTTTCCGCGCCCTGTTGCTTGAGGACCGAGGCAGCACCTACCTGGTGGCGATGGCCGATCCCACCGATCTGTTCGCTTATGACGAGATTGCGCGCCAGCTCAAGCGCGACATCGAGCTGGTTCTGGTCAACGAGAACCAAGTGCTCGAGACCATAGACCGCATCTACCGGCGCACCGAGCAGATGACCGATCTCGCGCGCGAGCTGGGCGCGGACATGGGAGATGCCGTGGATTTCGGCATGCTCAGCGTCCAGCCGGGCGTGGAGGATGCGCCAGTGGTCAAGCTGCTGCAGACCATGTTCGAAGACGCGGCGCAGGTGAACGCGTCCGACGTGCATATCGAGCCGCAGGAGGGTCTGCTGCAGGTCCGCTTTCGCATAGACGGCATGATGCAGCTGCAGACCGAGTCCGATATTAGAATTGCTCCGGCCATGGTGCAGCGGGTCAAACTCATGGCGGGCCTGGACATATCGGAAAAGCGCCTGCCGCAGGACGGGCGTTTCAACGTGCGCATCGGGGAAAAGCGCGTCGATGTGCGCATCTCGACCATGCCAACGCAATACGGCGAATCGGTCGCGATGCGCCTGCTCAATCGCAGCACCGGAATCCAGGGACTGAAGGGGCTGGGCATGCCGCCGCAATTGCTCGAGCGCCTGCAGCAGATCATCCGTCGCACCACCGGAATGGTGCTCGTGACCGGGCCGACCGGTAGCGGCAAGACCACTACGCTGTACGCCGCACTCAACGAAGTGAACACGATCGACAAGAAGATCATCACGGTGGAGGACCCGATCGAATACCGCCTTCCAGGACTCAACCAGGTGCAGATAAACGAGAAATTGGACCTGACCTTCGCCCGCGTGCTGCGCTCGACGCTGCGCCAGGATCCCGACATCATCCTGGTAGGCGAGATGCGTGACCCGGAAACGGCCCAGATCGGCCTGCGCGCCGCGCTTACCGGCCACATGGTGTTCTCGACCCTGCACACGCGCGATGCCGCGAGCACGCCGATCCGCTTGATCGACATGGGCGCGCCGCGCTACATGGTGGCCTCTTCGCTGCAGGCGGTGATCGCGCAGCGGCTGGTGCGGGTGAATTGCGCGAGCTGCGCCGAGCCCTATGAACCGTCGGAGCAGGAATTGCAGTGGCTCGCCGGCAGCGTGCGCGACGACGGCAAGCCGGCGCAGATGATGCGTGGGCGCGGCTGCCAGTTCTGCCATCTTACCGGCTATGCGGGACGCACCGGGGTATACGAAATGCTGGAAATGGACGCGGCGCTCACGGCCGCCGTGAATCGCGAAGACACGACCGAATTTGCCCGGCTTGCGGTCGAGCACATGGCGGGCAGGAGCATGCGCCATCATGCAGCGCAACTGGTATTTGCCGGCAGGACTACGCTGGCCGAAGCGATACGCGTCAGCTCCGAGCTCGAGGACTGATGCCGCATTTCGCATACAGGGGAAGGAATGCCAGGGGCGAACTGGTAAGCGGCGTGCTCGAGGACGACGATTCGGGTGCCGTCGCCGACCAGCTGGTCAATACTGGAATTTCGCCCATCGATATCGCGCCGACCGGCGCACCGAGCACGGCGCGCAGTGAGAGCTCGTTCGGGCGCCTGTTCGCCCAGAGCGTCAGCCTCGACGACAAGCTCTTGTTCAGCCGCCAGATATACACGCTGCTCAAGTCCGGCGTGCCCATCATGCGCGCGCTTGCCGGCTTGCAGGAATCGGCCAAGAGCGTCGCCATGGCAAAGGTGATCCAGGATCTGCGCACCAGCCTGGACAGCGGCCGCGACCTCAATTCCTCGATGCGCCGCCACCCCAAGGTTTTTTCGCAGTTCTTTGTAAGCATGGTGCGTGTGGGCGAGATGTCGGGCAGCCTGGAGGAAATATTTCTCCGATTGTTCAACCACCTCGAATTCGAAAAGGAAATGAAAGAGCGCATGCAGCAGGCGCTGCGCTACCCCATGTTCGTCATGGTGGCCATGGGGGTGGCCCTGGTGATCATCAATCTGTTCGTGATCCCGTCTTTCGCGAAGCTGTTCGCGAGCTTCAAGGCGCAGTTGCCGCCGGTCACGCTGCTGTTGATCCATTTTTCCAATTTCATGGTGCATTACTGGCCGCTGCTGCTTGGGCTGGGCATTGCCTGCATCATGGGTTTTCGCGTCTACATTGCGACACCGGCCGGGCGTTACAGCTGGGACAAGCTCAAACTGCGCCTGCCGCTCGCGGGCAGCATTATCGAGAAGGCCACGCTCGCGAGATTCGCCCGCAGCTTCGCCATCTCCCTGAAAAGCGGCGTATCGATGGTGCAGACCTTGGCCGTCATGGCGCAGGTGGCCGACAATGCCTATATCGCGCAGCGCATCGATCAAATGCGCGAAGGCGTGGAGCGCGGCGAAAGCGTGCTGCGCACGGCGCGGGCCACCGGCGTGTTTACCCCGATCGTGCTGCAGATGATCGCAGTGGGCGAGGAGGCGGGGGAGCTCGACGATCTGATGCAGGAAGTGGCGGATATGTACCAGCGCGACATCGAATACGAACTCAAGGGGCTTTCGGCCAACATCGAGCCGATCATGATTGTCTTTCTCGGCGTTCTGGTGCTGGTCCTCGCCTTGGGCGTGTTCCTGCCTATTTGGGACCTTGGCCGGGTCGCGCTCGGTCCGAAGGCGGGTTGAGGTGCGCCGCCTGGCGACGCCGCGCCGCGAGTTGAGGCTGCGCGCCACGCGCGGGCGCGCAGGCGGGCGGGCCGGCTTCACGCTGTTCGAACTGATTGTCGTCGTCTGCATCGTGGCCATCATGGCCGCGATCCTGCTCAACCGCCTGCGGATGTATCAGGAGGTCGCTGAAAAGGCGGCGATGCAGCAGACCGCCGCGGCGATCAAAAGCGCCCTGCAAATGCGCGTCGCCGCCTACTTGATCGACGGGCGCGACAAGGATATAGAGCACCTGCGCAGCGAGAATCCGATCAGCTGGCTGCAGGAACCGCCGCAAAATTACGCCGGCGAGTTCTACGCTGATGCCTACGTGCGCGTTGCGCCGGGAAGCTGGTATTTCGACCTGAGCCAGCGGGAGCTCGTCTATGTGGTCAACCTTGGCCACTATTTCAAGCCCGGGGCCGACGGGCGCAAATGGGTGCGCTACCGGGTAAAGATAGGGTACGAAGAGATGCCGCAGAAGGACGCGCCGCCGCGCAAGGTGCTGAGCGCAGCCACGTTTGAGCCGGTCCATCCCTATGTCTGGTTCTGAACGGCATGCGCGCGCCGGTTCGCGTTCCCGCGGAACTCCGCGCGGAATGCGGCAACGATGGGCCCGGTCGATGTTCAGTTGCTATTTGTCAAATCTTGTCAAACCGGTGCCGATTTATGTTGACGAGACAATGTATTATGGTTTAGCCTTAAACTTATTGTTCAACCAAGACCAGACGGGGAGAAAAGAATGCCAAAGAAGCAAGCGGGCTTTACGCTGATCGAATTGATCGTGGTGATCGTGATTCTGGGTATTCTCGCCGCGACGGCGCTGCCCAAGTACATGGGCATTCAGAAGGGCGCCAGGATATCCATACTCCAGGGCGCGCGCGGGGCCGTTGCTTCGGCCATGAATATCGCGAGCGCCACCCAGCAAGCCCAGAATCTGGCGTCGGGCGCGGCGGTTACGCTGGACGGCGCTACCATCACCATGGTCAACCGCTATCCGACCGCCGCTGACATCTACACTGCAGCCGGCTTGTCCACGGATTACAGTTCCGTCCTGGGCACCGGTACGACGACTATCCAGGTGCTTAATGCGTCGGACCCGGCCACTTGCGCGTTCTCTTATACCGAGGCCACCACAAGCGCACCGCCCACTATCGCGCCTCCGGTGACGAGCGGCTGCTGATCGCGATTGCGCAGGCATAGGTTCGTCGTGAGCACTAAAACCGCGTAATCGGCTGCGCCGTACGCGGCGAAGGACGCCAGGCAAAAAAGAGGGTAGGTTCGGATCATGTGTCCGATCCTGCCCTTTCTTTTTGGGGCGGCCAACATCGGCTATCCCACCGACTGAACAGACGGAGAATCAGTTGGCTGCCTCCAGAATTCTCGCTGGTCGGACTTATCGCCGTTATCGACATCGCGGGACGGTAGTGCGCGCGGTTCCCGAGAATCGAACCGTGAAAAAGCAGCGTTTTCTCGAAATGCGAAATCTGACAAGAGCGTTGCTTCTGATCCTGGCCTTGCTGGCAGGTCCCGCCTGGGCGCAGACGGACACCTTTTCTACACCGGGAACAACCTCCTGGACAGCGCCGGCTGGCGTGACCTCGGCCACGGTAGAAGCATGGGGTGGCGGCGGCGCAGGCGGCGGCGCGAGGGGTAGACCGGCCGAGGGTGGCGGGGGCGCGGGTGGGCAGTATGCCAGCCGCGTTGTTACCGTAGCGC
>Ga0307375_10005194_pt1 | contig 12267 bp, 10 predicted proteins | sample TR1MG_FD_202531 | JGI IMG/M metagenome (GOLD analysis project Ga0307375, IMG submission 202531) | Soil microbial communities from Risofladan, Vaasa, Finland - TR-1 | ecosystem: Environmental > Terrestrial > Soil > Coastal area > Acid sulfate soil | place: Finland: Risofladan, Vaasa | collected... | reverse complement strand
AAGCCTCGCAAAAGGGGAGTGCCGTTGCCCGGGCTCTAAGGAGGGGCGAGGAGATGATGGCGTCGATGGGCCGATCGCGAAGAAAGGCATCCGCGACTTCCCGGGACTGTCGCTGCCCTTCTTCGCTCAGGGGGAAGTCGAGCTGCCCGGCGAGGAGGTTCTTCCGGTTCGCCTCGCTCTCGGCATGACGCATGAAATAGAGTCGCATTCCTCTTCCACCTCTTCCCCGGCCCGGGGTCGGGATCGGGATCGGGCGGCCGTGTCGCCCGGCTCTTCTCTGTGCGGCCCCCTGTCTCGAGTTCTGATCGAACCGCCGGCTTAGAGTACTCGTAGCCTCGCAGATGCTCAAGACCTGCGCGGGTCTTTGTCAAAACGATCATAAACGTGCAATATCGCGCTGAATATCGTTGACATATGAGCATTTTGGCGTAGTATGCAAGTCGCACTCGCTGCGGGCCTCCAATCGCGGAAAGGCTCGCGGGACGCAGCCTGGAGGCGGCCGAGGGCGAAAGGCGGTGGCTTCGCTGATGACTAGGGATCTGTTCGAAGAGCTGATCGCGGCCCGAGGTCGCGGTCTGGCCCGCGGCCTCTACTCCGTCTGTTCGGCCAATCCCCTCGTCCTCGAGGCCGCCCTTCGCCGGGCCCGGAACTCGGGTCTCCCCCTCCTCGTCGAGGCCACCGCGAATCAGGTGAACCAGGAGGGCGGCTACACGGGGCAGCGGCCTCGCGATTTCGCCGTGGCCCTCGAGAGCCTGCGCGAGCGTCTGGGCCTTGATCCCTCCCTCCTCGCCTTCGGCGGCGACCATCTCGGCCCCTATCCCTGGAGAAAGCTGCCGGCGGCGAAGGCCATGGAGTCGGCCGAGGAGCTCGTCCGAGCCTTTGTCGAAGCCGGGGCGCGGAAGATCCACCTCGACGCGAGCATGGCTCTGGGCGATGACCAGGGCCAGCCCGAGCCTCGCCTGGTGGCCGAGCGGGCCGCGAGGCTCTGCGCGGCAGCCGAGGATGAGTGCGCCCAGGGAAGCGGGGTGGGGAGGGCGACGAGTCTACCTATTTATGTCATCGGCACCGAAGTACCCGTCCCCGGCGGCGCCCAGGGCTCCGAGGAGGAGGGGCCTCGGCCGACCGAGCCTGCCTCCCATCGGGAAACTCTCGAACTTCATAAAGAAGCCTTCGCGCGGCAGGGCCTCGAGGCGGCATGGGAGCGGGTTGCCGCTGTCGTGGTCCAGCCGGGCGTCGAGTTCGATGTCGAGCGGGTCTGGCCCTATCGGCGGACCGCGGCCCGGGAACTCCTCGTCGCCGCCTCGGGCAGGACCCCTCCCTTCTTCGAGGCCCACTCCACCGACTACCAGAGCACGGCTGCCCTCGCCGAGCTCGTGGAGGACGGCTTCGCCTTCCTCAAGGTGGGGCCAGCCTTGACCCTGGCCCTCCGCGAGGCTCTCTGCGGCCTCTCCTTGATCGAGGCCGAGCTCGAGGGTCTCGCGAGGCCTCGCTTCCAGGAGACCCTCCTTACCGTCATGCGTGGGGACGAGGGGCAGTGGCGGGGCTACTATCAGGAGGGAGACGACGTCACCCTCCTCTATGCCCTCTCCGACCGCTGGCGCTATTACTGGGAGAGGCCCGAGCTCCAGGCGGAGTTCGCGCGCCTCCTCTCCTCTCTCGAGGGGCGGCGGCTTCCCCTCGGCCTCCTTTCTCAACACCTGCCTCGACTGGGCGGCCCCCAGGGGGCGGCCTCCTTCGATGTCCTCGAAGGGCCTCGGGGTCTCCTCCTCACCGCGATCGATGCCGAGCTTGCCCGTTACGAGGCGGCCTGCTTCCCGGATAAGGGTTAGGCGATGCGCCGCGTCGGAAGGGGGAGGGTCAGTCTCGAGAGCGAAGGCATCTTGGCCCTCCTCCTCCTCCTCCCAGCCCTCCTTGTGATTCTGGGCGTTCTCGTCTTTCCCATGCTCTCCTCCCTCTGGCTCTCCTTCACCGATCTCAAGCTGACGAAGCCGGGGAGCGGGTCCTTCGTGGGCCTGGCGAACTATCTTGCCGCCCTCCGCGACCCCCATTTCTGGGCGAGCGCGGGTCGGACCGGGATCTTCGCCGTTTCCACGGTCCTCGTGGAAACGAGTCTCGGAACCCTCGTGGCCATCCTCCTCAACCAGCGCTTTGTGGGCCGAGCCTTCGTGCGTGGCCTCGTCATCCTGCCCTGGGCCCTGCCCTACGTCGTGAACGGCATAATGTGGAAGTGGATCTTCGACGCCAACTACGGGGCCTTCAACGCCCTCCTGAGCCAGCTCGGCCTCATCGAGAGCTACCGGATATGGCTCGGCGACCCCGCCACGGCGATGATTCTCGTCATCGTCGCGAACATCTGGAAGGAGACGCCGGTTGCGATCATCCTCGTCCTCGCCGCCCTCCAGTCCATACCCGCCGAGATCTACGAGGCTGCGGCCATCGACGGGGCGCGGCGCCTTCGCTCATTTTTCCATATTACTCTGCCCTTCCTCAGCCCCGTCCTCCTCTCCCTCGTCGTCATCAAGACTATCTGGGCGCTCAAGGAATTCGATCTCATCTACATCATCACGAAGGGCGGGCCGGCCGACGGGACGAACATCCTTTCCTACTATATCTATCAGAACACCTTCCAGTTCCTCAATTTCGGCTACGGCTCCGCCCTGGCTTATCTTCTGACCTTCCTTGCCCTGGGCCTGTCCCTCGCCTACGCAAGGAGCCTGAAGGGAGGCCTCGATGCCAGTATCTGAGGCCCCTTCGAGGGCCAGGGAGGATCCCCGTGGTCTCTAGGCAAAGGCTCTTGGGCAGGATCCTCCTGTACGCTGCGGTGGTCGCGGTCTGCGTCGCCGTCCTCGCCCCCTACGCGTGGCTGGTCCTGAGCAGCGTCTCCCGGAGGGTCGACCTGACCTCCGTCCCTCTCCGCTGGATTCCGAAGTCGCTCAACTTCGAGAACTACCGGCAGATCTTCTCCGGCTCGGCCGGGGGGGTGCAGGCCTCACTCAAGGTCGGTCTCCTCAACAGCCTCATCGTAGCCGGGAGCGCCACCGTCTTCTCCCTCGTCGCGGGCTCCTTCGCCGCCTACGTCTTTTCGCGCCTGCGCTTCCGGGCCAAGGGCGCCGTTTTCTCCTTCATCCTCCTCACCCAGTTTGTGCCCCTGGTCGTCCTCATCATCCCCCTTTACGTGGTGATGGGGAGGCTCGGCCTCCTCAATACCATCCCCGCCCTGGTCCTCGCCGACTGCGCCTTCATCCTCCCCCTCGTGATCTGGCTCATGCGGGGCTTCTTCGAGTCGGTACCCAGGGATCTCGAGGAGATGGCGCGGATCGATGGCTGCTCGCGCTTCGGCACCATCTTCCGGATCATCCTGCCCCTCTCGACCCCGGGGCTCGCGGCGAGCGGCATCTTCGCTTTCATTATCGCCTGGAACGAATTCTTCTCCGCCCTTGTCCTCTCCTCGACCCTGCGCTCGAAGACCATCAGCGTCGTCATCTCGGAGTTCTCGAGCAAAGTGGGGGTGGACTATGTGGCTATGGCCGGGGCGGGTGTGCTCGCGAGCATTCCGCCTGTCCTCCTCGCCCTCCTCTTCCAGAAGTACATCGTACAGGGCCTCACGGCGGGCTCGGTAAAGGGCTGAGCCGGCGCCGATGTGGAGCTCAGCTAACGCGCTCCCCTCCGGGGGAAAAGGAGACCTTATGAGTGGCTTGAAGCGTCTAATTGTCTCGTTGGCGGCCGCGGCCCTCCTCGTCGGGGCGGCAGCGGCGGAGACCATCACGGTCATCATGCCTCGCCACGAAATGGACCTCAAGGGAATTTGGGAGAAGCAGACCAGGGACTTCGAGAAGGCGACGGGCATCAAGGTGGAGTTCATCCAGATGTCCTGGGACGAGGTGGCGACGAAGGTGCTCACCGACCTCGCGGCCGGCGCGGGTTCCTACGACGTCATCGAATTCGACAACGGCTGGGTGGCGAAGTTCGCGGCGGCGAACTGGGTGGAGCCCCTCGACTCCTACGCCGATAAAGGCTACCTCGACAGCCTCCTTCCCGGTCTGCGCCAGACCTTCACGGTGAAGGGGAAGACTCTCGGCGTGGTCTGGAACAACGACACACGCTTCTTCTTCTACAACAAGGTCTATCTCGACAAGGCCGGCATCAAGGAGCCGCCCAAGACCTGGGCCGAGGTTCTCGACCAATCCAAGAAGCTGCAGGCCAAGGGTATCTCAGCCTTCCCCGTGGCCGAGTACTGGAACCAGGAGTGGGCCCTCGCCAACTCCCTCGCCTTCTACCTCTACAGCAATGGGGCCAACTACTTCGACGAGAAGGGCAACATAAGCATCGACAAGCCCGAGGCGGTCGCGGCCCTCCAGCTCATGGCCGATATGCTCAGGAAGGACAAGATCGTCAATCCCTCGAGCGTCACTCTATCGCAGGAGGCGGCGGCCGACCTCTTCTACCAGGGTTCCTCGGCCTTCTTCTTCCAGGGCCCGCCCTCGACCTACAGCTACGCCAACGACGCGAGCAAGTCCAAGGTCGTCGGCCAGGTCGAGGTGGCTCCCTGGCTGCCAGGCAAGACCACGGCCCTCCAGGCCACCCTTACCCTTCCCGAGGCCTTCGCCATTCCTCGGACCAGCGCCCACAAGGCCGCTGCCTGGAAGTATATTCGCTATATGATCTCCCCTGAGCGGGACAAGGAGCGAGCCTTGGATATCGGCAGCTTGCCCCTCTTCAAGAACCTCTACGGCGATCCCCAGCTCGTGAAGCTCTATCCCTATTGGGCCCAGTTCGGAAAGCAGTCGGCCGTGGCCAGGGCCCTTCCCCTCGTCGATTGGTACGACGAGCTCGTGCAGAAGACGATCGTCGCCGTCCAGCAGATGCTCCTCGGCTCCAAAAGCCCCCAGGCCGTCGGCGAAGAGCTCGCATCCTACCTCCGGGGCAAAAGCTACAATGGCCTCGTTCTCCATTAGAATCTAGAAGGCCTTCGAGCCGGGTTCCGCGGGGAGTCCGGCCGGGGGTCGGAGGAACGATGGCCAAGAGAGTGATATTCGCCGGGGACGCCAACGTCGACCTCGTGTTTTCGGGCCTCGCGGCCGAGCCCCAGGTGGACCGCGAGGTCTTCTGCGAGGACTATCAAGCGACCCTGGGCGGCTCCACTACGATAGCCGCCTACGCCTACGCTAGGCTCGGGGGCGACTGCGATTTCTGCGGCCTCGTCGGCGAGGACGAACAGGGCTCCCTGGTCGCCGATCGCCTGGCCTCGGCGGGGGTCGGCATCTCTCGGCTCCGCCGCGCCCCGGGCCTCGCGACCGGGGTGACGGTGAGCCTCGTGCGGGGTACCAGCCGCACCCAGGTCACCTTCCCCGGGAGCCTGGCCCTGACCGACGAGACGGAGGTCCTTGAGGACCTCCTCGCATCCTACAAGCATCTCCACATCTCCGGTATCTATGGCATGCCGGCCTTCCTGCCGCGAGTGGGCGGCCTCCTCGAGCGGGCCCTCTCTCTCGGCCTCAGCACATCCCTCGACACCCAATGGGACGCGAGCGAGGAGTGGCGCTATGCCGAAACCTGGCTGCCCCTTCTAACCTGGCTCTTCGTCAACGAGGATGAGGCCCTCTCCCTGGCCCGCCGTTTCTTTGGTCGGAGCGAAGGCCTAATGGTCGAGGAAGCCTGGGCCCTCCTTGCGGAGCGCAGCCCCTGCCCCGTCATAAAGCTTGGAGCCAGAGGCGCCTACGCCGGTGGCCGCCTCTGTCCGCCGGCAGTCCTCAGGCGCCTCCTCGACTCGACGGGAGCGGGCGATACCTTCGCCGCGGCCTTCCTCTACGCGAGCCTCGAGGAGGGGGCGGGTCTCGAGGAGGCCCTCAGGCTCGGCGCCGCCGCCGGGGCCCTGGCCTGCTCCTGGAAGGGGGGCACCTCGCCCCTCCTGAGCCGCGCGGCCCTCGAGGATCAAGGGGCCTAGGCCCCTAGCGCAAAGCCATGGCTCAGGGCTCCTGACGCTCGGCCAAGACCACCTCGACGCCGGCCGATGCCAAGGGGCCTCGGGCCTCCTCGCCGATGTCGGCGTCGGTGATGATTCTCTGCACCTTGGATAGGGGCGCAATGAGGGCGGGCGCCACCTTCCCCACCTTGCTATGGTCGGCGACCACCCATACTTTTTCCGCGCGAGAAATGAACTGGGAGTTCGAGTGGGCCTCGCCCAGCGTGTAGGTGGAGATCCCGAACTCGGGGCTGATTCCGTCCACGCCGATGAGGGCGATATCGAGCCTGAGGGAGGAGAGGAGCTGGTCGGAGTGGGGGCCGACGAGTTCGAATGAGCGGGGGCGGAGGCTGCCTCCCGTGACGACCACCTGGATGCGCTCTTCATGCGCGAGCTCCATGGCGATATTGATCGCGTTGGTCACGATGGTGAGGCTCTTGCCGCTCAGGGACTTGATGACCTGCATCACTGTCGTGCCGCCCGTGCAGCCGATGACCGCGCCTTCGGGGATGAGGGCAGCCGCCGCGGCGCCGATGGCCCGCTTCTCGGCGGCGAAGGCAGCGAGCTTCGAGAAGTAGGGAAGTTCGGCCCCGCTCGCCGGAAGGGTGGCCCCGCCGTGGGTGCGCTTGAGGACACCCCGCCGCTCGAGTTCGTCGAGGTCCCGGCGTAGAGTGGCCTTGGAGATGCCGAGAAGGGCGGCGAGCTCCTCGCCTTCGAGGGAGCCCTGGCGAGCCAGCTCCTCGCGGATACGCTCGAAGCGCCTTTCCCGAATCATGCACTGCCTCCAAAACCAAAGAGCCTTCGCGCGTTCCCGATAGACGGCCAGGAGCGTCTCGTCCGGAAGGCCCAGACCGTAGATGCTCCAGCGCCCCTGATCGGGGGTGTCGGCCAGAGCATAATTGAAGTACTCATCCCATGTCTCGAGGAAGCGATAGGAGATCCGGTAGGCGGCCGGATTCGGGCCGAAGTCGCCACCGAAGAGGATGCGATTCTGGAAGCGGAGAAAGAAGCGTCGGGCCGAATAGGGCTGGCGGCCGAGCTCCCCGATCCGGGCGGCTATGTCTACATAGTAGTTGGGACAGGCCAGGAGAAGGCGGCCGACCCGCTCGAGGTTCTCCGCGCAGCAGCCGACATGGGCACCGATAAAAAGGGTTCGGGGCTGCCGGGCGACGAGGCGCTCGAGGCCGCTCAGAATGGCATCGAAGGAGGGGTAGGGTGGGCTCGGGAAGCTCCAGTCGGGCCGGGCCCCGAGCTCCTCCCAGCGCTCGTTTGTCGCGTCGACGGGATCGAAGAAGGCCATGGGGTCGGCGACGTGGAAGAGGACGGGGAGGCCGAGCTCCCCCGCCGCGGTCCAGAGCACGTCGAGGCGCGGATCGTCCACCGCCACCCTCTCGCCCTTTTCGTCCCTTACGCTGAGGCCAAAGGGCTTCCAAATCTTGAGACCTTCGGCCCCCCAGGCCTTCTGGACCTGGAGCCGCTCGGCGGCCCAGTCCGGGAAGGCCGGGCCCAAGCGGGCCCAGGCCCCCCAGTCGACCCCGCCGAAGACCTTGAAGCGCTCGGGTGCCCCCGCCTTGAAATGCTCGAGGTGGCGTCGGAGGATGTCCTCCCCCCAACCTCCGTCGAGGTCGACGTAGCCCTCGACCCCCGCCTCGTCGAGGAGCTCAAGGGTCTCACCGAGGGGGCGGCCATCGTAGCCGCCGCCGAATTCCGCGGATAGGTGGTTGTGGGCATCGATGACGGGAAAGCGGGGCCGCTCGACGAGGGTCTCGGCGCAGACCAGCTTGGATCGGGGTTTGTAGGCCTTAAGCTCCATGGCGAATCCTTCCGCGAAGGCGAAGAGGCCTTTGCTTCTGCAAAACGCAATGCATACGATCACCTTAGTGAGCGACGTTATTTCAGTCAATATAGGATTCACTCATAAAGATATAGCTCGTTACTTTCTGATATTAACGATAAGAGCATCTTGATGAAACGCTCAAAAACGATCAAAAAACTTTGACAAAGAGACAGGCCGGGTGTATCAAGGGATTAGCGACCCAAGGAGGGCCCGGCATGGCTACGCAAAGACTCCAGGAACTGCTCGAAAAGAAGGAGGCCGAAAGGCGAAGGCTGGGTTATGCCGACACCTTGGCCGAAATTCTCAGACAAGCAAGCCTTTGGCCAGAGGCCGAGGCGGCCGTCGAAACTCGGGCTGAAGAGCTGCGCGTCTTCCTGGGCAGCGACCCCCTCCTCCTCTCCGGGGCGGGCAGTTCTCATTACGTAAGCATGTCCATCGTGCCGAGCCTGCGCCGTGCCGGCTTCGAGGCCGAGGCTATACCGAGCACCGAGATCCTCCTCGATCCCGAAAGCGCCCTGCCTCGGCGGCCTTTCACCCTCGTCTCCTTTGCCCGCTCGGGGAACAGCCCCGAGGGTGTCGAGGTCTGCCGCCTCGCCGAGAAGCTCCGCCCCGGCTTTGTCCGCCAGCTCGCCATTACCTGCAATTCCGAGGGCGCCCTGGCCCGCTTTATAGCCGGCCTTTCCCGGGGCAAGATCCTCCTCATGCCGCCGGATTCCAACGACCGCAGCCTCGTGATGACTTCCTCCTTTACGAGCATGGTCGTTGCCGGCCTTGCCCTGGGGAGGCTGGCCTCCCGGGCCGGCTTTAAGGGCCGAGCCGCCGCAGTGTCAGAGGCTCTGGAGCCCCGTCTCGAGGCCCTCTCCGAGTTCGCCCGCGCTTTCGTCGAAGCCAGGCCCGCCCGCCTCTTCGTCCTCGCCCCCCGGCCCTGCCTGGGCGGGGCCTTCGAGGCCCAGCTCAAGGTCCAGGAGATGAGCGCCGGGGCCATCATGGCCCGGGCCGAGGACAGCCTGGGCTTTCGCCACGGCTTCATGGCAGCCGTGGATTCGAAGACCGCCATCCTCCTTTACCTCTCTGGCGACCCCCACCGGCGTCGCTACGAGCTCGATCTCCTAGTCGAACTCCGGGCCAAGCGCCTTGGCTCCCCCCTCGCCCTGGTCGTCGTCGGGCCAGCTGGTTCTGCCCACATGGCTCCGGGGGAACTCCTACTCGAGCTCGGCCCCGAGCTCGGCGACGAGGAGGCGGGCCTGGCTCTCGCGATGGTAGGCCAGTTTATAGGCCTTCACGCCGCCTTGAACCTGGGGCTCAGTCCCGACAATCCCTCGCCCGGGGGCGTCATCAACCGCGTCGTCCAGGGTGTCAACATCCACGAATGGCCCGAAGCCTAGGCCGGGGTCCGGCCTATAGCAGTCCGAACTTTCCCAAGGAGGAATTCATGAAGTTGCGCTCTTCACTCATCGGCCTTGCCCTGGCCCTGACGCTCCTGGCCTCCTGCGCAGGCGGCGACCGCGGCAAGACCATCACCGTGCTCAACTGGGGCAGCGAGGCCGAGGCCAAGGTCTGGTCCGAGCTTGCTGCCGATTTCGGCGCAAAGACGGGCATCAAAGTGAACATCGAGACCGCGGAGTGGGATGTCTACTGGGAAAAAATCAACACCCTCTACGCGGCCAACACTCCGCCCGAGGTATTTGCGATGGACGCCCCTCTCTTTCTCGACTGGTACAGCCGGGATGCCCTCCTTCCTCTCGATCCCTACATCAAGAAGGACCAGGGACTCGTCAATGGCCTTTTCCCCGAGGCCCTCGCGGCCTACAAGACCGACAAGGGCTATTTCGGCCTGCCTAGGGACTTCCAGACCATCGTCCTCTTCTACAACAAGGCCATGTTCGACCAGGCCAAGCTCCCCTATCCCAAGGACTCCTGGACCTGGGATGACCTTCGCGCGGCCGCCAAGAAGCTCACCCTCCGCGACTCCGCCGGAAAGATCACCCAATGGGGTTTCTCCCCCGATCTCTGGGATATCGAGCCCTTCATGAGCAGCCTTGTCTGGAGCTACGGCGGCGACATCATCTCGGCCGACCACAAGAAGACCCTCATCGGCGACAAGCTCGAACCCTGGCAGCTCGTCTGGGACATGATCCACGTGGACAAGTCCATCCCCGACCAGGACACCCAGACCCAGTACGGCAACGACATGTTCCGGGCCGGCAAGGCGGCGATGATCAGCATCGGCCACTGGTCGGTCCCGGAGTACACGGACGCCGGCATCGACTGGGCCGTGGCCCCCATGCCCAAGGGGCCCGCGGGCCGGGCGACCAGCGTCAACTCCGCCGGTTTCGTGATGGCGAAGAACTGCAAGAACCCGGAGGCCGGCTGGAAGTGGATCAGCTTCGTCCTCTCCGAGGAGGGCCAGACCAAGCTCGCCTCCCTCAATTTTGCCGTGCCGGCCCGCAAGAGTGTCGCCCAAAGCCAGGCCTTCCTCGAGAATCCCGCCAAGGTCGACAACAAGCTCTTTATCGACGCCCTCGCCTACGCCCATCTCAAGCCTATCTTCGTAGGCTATGACGCCTGGTCCACGGCCTTCGGCGACAATCTCGCCGCGATCTACGATCCCACGAAGACGGCCGCGGGGGTCGTGAAGGCCGCCGTGGACGCGGCTGACCGCGCCTTGGCCGGCAGCAAGTAGGCGGGGGCTCTTCCGTGGAGGCCCGACTCAAGCCCAGGGGAAGCGATCGCCTGTGGGTCCTGCTCTTTCTTATCCCCAGTCTCTTCGGCGTCGCCCTGGGCGGAGTCGGCTCCTCCGCGGTCTCTATCCTCCTCTCCTTCACCGACTGGAACAATGTAAGTCCGCCCCACTGGGTGGGCTTGGCAAACTACATCGCATCCCTCAAGGACAGCCAGTTCCTCGAGGCCGTCTCGACGACCCTCCGCTTCACCATCGTCTACGTGCCCCTCTGCCTCGTCACCGCCCTCTCGGCGGCCCTCCTCCTCAATCGGAGGCTGCCCGGTCAGGGTTTTTTTCGCGCGGCCTTCTTCTTTCCCTCCCTGACTTCGGCCGTGGCCGTAGCCCTCGTCTTCAGCTGGATCTACGCAAAGGACGGGGGCCTCCTGAACCGGGCCTTGGGCCTCGTCGGCATCCCCCCCATCACCTGGATGGGGAGCAAGACCATCTTCTGGGCCGTCACCATCGCCAACGTCTGGGGGGCCGTGGGGGAGGGCATGATCGTCTTTCTGGCCGCCCTCCAGGCCGTACCGAGCCTCTACTACGAGGCGGCCCGGATCGACGGGGCGGGGAGCCTCCGTCGCTTCTTCAAGATCACCTTGCCACTCATCTCCCCGGCCATCTTTTTCCAGATCGTCATCTATACCGTCAACGCCCTCCAGGCCTTCGAGTACATCTACATGCTGGCGCGGCGTCAGCAGGGAGCCTCGGAGATGACGACGGCCGTCTATCTCATCTACAGGAACGGTTTCCGCTGGTTCAACATGGGACTGGCGAGCACGGAGGCCGTCCTCCTGGCCCTGGTGATCGTCATCTTCATGGTCCTCTATTTCCGAGCCGAGAAGAGGTTTGTCTACTATGAATAAGGGGAATCCTTCGCGTCGAGCCCGTCTCGCTTCCGCCCTCGGCTCGGGCGCAACCTACATCCTCTTGCTCCTCGGCCTCATCGTCTTCGCCGGTCCCTTTCTCTGGATGCTCGCGACCTCCTTCAAGATCCCGGCCGAGCAGTTCTCGAAGTCCCTTCTCCCCCATCCCTTCACCCTGGTCAACTACGAGCGCCTCTTCACGAGCGCCCGCTTCCTCTGGCTCCAGGTCTTCAATTCCTTCCAGGTCTCCATCCTCTCGACGATTGGGCAGATCCTGAGTTGCTCCATGGCCGCCTTCGTCCTTTCTCTCTACCGCTTCCGGGGTCGGGCCCTCCTCTTCGCCCTCATCCTCGCGGGCCTCGTCATCCCCGCCCAGGTGACCCTCATCCCGAATTTCATCCTCTTCTCCAAGCTCGGCCTTGTCGGGACCAAGGTGCCCCTCTGGATCACCTCCTTCCTCGGTGGGGCCTTCGGGACCTTCCTCCTCCGACAATACTTCTCCGCCCTTCCGGGCGAACTTGCCGAGGCCGCCCGCGTCGACGGGGCAAGTCTGCCCCGGATCTTCTTTACCATCTACCTGCCGATGGCCAAGCCCGCCCTCGCGGGCCTCGCCATCCTCACCTTCACCGGATCCTGGAACGAGCTCACCCGACCCCTCATTTACCTGCCCAGCAACCAGCGCCTCACGACCCTCACCGTGGGGCTCTCCCTCTACCAGGCGCAGTACGCCGGCCAGTGGAGTTTCCTCATGGCCTGCGCGGTGGTCTCCGTCCTCCCCATCCTCCTCATCTTCCTAGTGGCCCAGCGGAGGATCATCGAGGGGAGCGCCATCACCGGGCTCAAGTGAGCCGATCCGACCTTCCCTACGCAGGAGTGCCAAACA
>Ga0307375_10005193_pt1 | contig 12272 bp, 20 predicted proteins | sample TR1MG_FD_202531 | JGI IMG/M metagenome (GOLD analysis project Ga0307375, IMG submission 202531) | Soil microbial communities from Risofladan, Vaasa, Finland - TR-1 | ecosystem: Environmental > Terrestrial > Soil > Coastal area > Acid sulfate soil | place: Finland: Risofladan, Vaasa | collected... | reverse complement strand
TCGGGCCTCTCTCGTGACCGTTCTGGGGTCGGGGTGAGTCTACCGCCCGAAGACGTCCGGGGGCTCGTGGCTGATGCCGTGTCCGGTGACGTAGACCCGAGCCCGCTCGGGCTCGGCCGCGATCCTCATCTTCTTGCAGGTGATGACGCGGGCGGTCGGGTCTTGCTCTTCCTTGTCGTCGTAGCGGGCGAAGGTGAAAACGCCGCCGCCGATCGTCGCGGCGATGGCGGAGCTGCCCCGGTAACTCTCGCCGTCCTTGTCGGTGTGGTGGATGAGCAGGATGCCCATCGAGAAGCGCGCGGCGAGGTCGTTCAGGTACTTCAGGCAGGCCTGTACCTGCTCGACGACGTTCTCGTTGCCGAACCACATCGACGTCCACGAGTCGATCACGAGCATGTCGACGGGTGCGCCGCTGTCGCGGTAGTCGGCGAGGATGCCGTCGAGCACGGCCCGGTCCTTGTAGATGTCGAAGCCGTCGGACGCGGCGACGGTGTAGTTGTCGACGTTCGCCCGGTCGAGGCCCATCCCGTGCGCGCGCTCTTGGATGAGGTTCGCGCCGTTCTCGGCGTCGAGGGTGAGCACCCGGGAGGCGTCGGTGAAGATCGGCGTCTCGTCGTCATAGTCTACGACCGCGCGGGAGGTCTTGCCGTGGATGAGCTTCATCCCTGCTACGGCGTCGGAGCCGTTCGCGAGGGCGACGCCGATCGTCTGCGTGAGCATCGACTTCCCTGCCCCGGGCTCCCCGGCGACCATCGTCAGGAAGCCACGGGCGACGAAGCCCTCGACGATCCACTCGACGGGGATCGGCTCGGCGGACGGGTCGACGATGTTCAGCTTCCCGGCCGCTCGACCCTGGATGCCGAGCACGCCGTCGACCGCCGCGAGGGCGTGCGTCGCGCCGAGCGCCGTCATGATCCGGTCCACGATGTCGCCGCCGGGCGCGGTCACGCCCTTCTCGTAGCGGGAGAGGTTCGCCTGTGAGATACCGGCCGCGTCGGCGAGCTGCTTTTGCGTCCATCCCTTCTCGACGCGTGCGATCTTGATCCGCTGCGCGGTCGTGAGGGTCGTCGGGACGTCGCTCATGCGACTGTCGGCTTCAGCATCGCGGCGAGCGGGGAGTCTTCGGGCTTCAGGTTGTCGAGGCCCTCGTGCAGGTCGAGCGCGGCGACGATCTTCGGCGTCATGCCGCCGAAGTGCCGGAGGCTCCCGAACGAAGGGGACCATCCGTACTCGTTGACCTTGACGCTCAGGCCGTGCCGGTTGATGACGAAGCGCGCCAGGTAGGTACCGGCGGTGCTGAAGTCGGCGGCCATCTTGTCGAGGTCGTCGGATTCGACTTCGACGACAGGCGTGCCCTCGGCGTGCGAGGCGAGCGCGTCGAGGATGACCTGACGCTGCTCTTCGGTGAGGATGAGTACGTACTTTGCGCTCATGCGAATGCCCCCGGTGCGTTGTGGTTGTGCTGACAGGAGGACTCTACCGCCTGTCAGGGTCGCCCTGTCAACTTACCGGCATGTCGGATACGACATCGGACATGCGAACGGCCCCGGGACTTGTGAGTCGACCGGGGCCGTTCGCGAGAAAGTGTGTGCTGTAGGTAAAGGGCTAGACCATGACTCTGCCCCCCTCTCCGCATGACGGGCGGAGAGTAACGCGCGCTAGGCCGGGCCGGTGAGAAGCGCGCTGTTCGTGAGCGGCGGCGGCTCGGTCGCCGGGGCTGCTACCGGCGCGGGTGCCGGAGGCGGCGGAGTGGCGGGGCCGGTGAGGTCGACGACGGGCAGGGTGATGGACGTCGGGCTCGGTACTGGTGACGGCGCGGGGGCGGAGTTGAGTAGGTCGCCGAAGCTCGCGCCGCTCAGGAGGTCTTTGATCGCGCCGGAGGCCGGGACGCTGATCGCATGGCCGAGTGGGCTCGGGACGAGAAGCGCGCCGAGGGTGGTGATGAGGCCGATCGCGACGGCCGGGACGGTGTGCTGCCCGATGAGCAGGACGACGATGGCGGCCATGACGCCGACGAGACAGACGGCCAGGGCGAGGGTCACGACGAGCGCGGCGGTCTTGTTGGGGGTGTTCACGGGGATACCTCTCTGATGGCTTCCACGAAGCCGTCCGGCACCGTGTAGACGTTCGGGTCGATCGCCTTGCCGTGTCCGATCCGGGTCAGGATGCCCTCGTCGGCCTGGTCGCGGACGTGACGGCGGGTGATGAGGTCGGTGACGTAGACCTTCGGGTCGCCCGCCTTCTTGATGAGGTACTTCACGTCTTCCTCTTCCTGGGGGGTTGGGGCGGGCGGCGGGGTGACGCCTGCGAGCTGTAGGGCTCGGGGGATGACGATGCGCCGGGTCTGCTCGACGCGCTGGTCGCCGGGGCAGTACAGGTGGCCGCCCCATGCCTGTCCGCCCATGCCGTGCCATCCGACGCCGGGCGTGTCGGGGCTGTCGGACGGGACGAGCGGCCACTTCAGGTCGGGGTGAAGGTGTCCCCACGCGAGCAGGTCGGCGAGGGCCTCGCACTGTGCGGGGGTCTTGAGGGTGCCGGGCTTGCCGGACACTTCGGCGCTGTTCCACCGGCCGTTACCGGCGGCCTCGGCCCACGCCCGCATCCGCGCGTCGACGTACTGCTCGACGAGGCCGTCGGCCGCGATCCAGTAGTCGGACGAGGCCTGGTCGTTCGGGTCGGCGAAGAAGTTGTAGGGGCTGAAGTCGTTGGTCGTGATGTGCTCGACGAGCCCGAGCTGCGCGACCATCGGGCCGCCGTGGGACGGGACGGGCCGCCATACCGCTTTGGGGTAGATCAGGGGCTCGGTCATGGTGAGCCCGATCGTAGAGCTGCTGACGGTCCCGGCGTTGTGACACGCCGGGACTGCCCGGCGACGGTACCTTCGGTGCATGTCACTGAGGACTCTCGACGCCGGTTCAGCTCTCGGCGCTGCCGCCCTAGTCATTTCCGCCGCCGCGCTGCTGTCGTCGCACGCGCCGAGCGTCAACGCCGTGTCGGCGAATGAGCCGGGGTCGGGTGTGAGCCATGACCTGCGGGTGGCGGAGCTGTCGACGGCCGCGATGGTGCTGCTCGCGGGCGGGGTCGGTTCGTACATCGCGGGGGCATCGTGGCCGCTGCTGCTGTCGGTGACGGCGGTCGGCGGCTCGATCGCGATCTACGAGGGCTTGCTGTACTGGCAGCGCCGGTCGGCGACTGCTTCCTAGTACAGGACGCCGATCAGGTTCACGTCGTAGGTGACTCCGGTCGCGCCGCTGACTTCCTGCACTTGCGGCTCGATCCCTGCGCCGTACTCGATCGACTCCCCTTCGATGGCCTGCTCGACGCCGCCGACGCCGGTCCCGGCGAGGCGGAGGCTGATCGCGTGGTGAACCTTGTTCGCTCCGCCGCCGCCGCCTTCGACGAGGCGTAGCTGTCCCTGCGCGGCGGTCGCTCCGGTGTTGACGGCTTGGACGCTGACGTGCCGGACGGCGAGGGTCTTCCCGACCGGGACTGTCCACCCGGCGGCCTGCGCGGCGGCCCCGACCCATGCGGTGACGGCGTTCCGGGTGTTGCCGACGGCGGAGGCCAGGCCGAGAAGCTGAAGCAGGACGGGTGTGACGCCGACCCGGAGGGCGGTCGCGATGTCGGCGGCCTGCGGGACGGCTGCGCCGATCGCTGCTGCGGACGGGACTGCCGCGCCGATCGCTGCTGCGGACGGTGCCGCGACGGCCGCGCCGATCGCTGCTGCGGACGGTGCCGCGACGGCCGCGCCGATCGCTCCTGCCGTCGGGACGTACGCGCCGACGGCCGCGCCGATGTCGAGCGGGTCGAGGCCGGATGCCTTGATCGCGGCGGCGATGCCCGCCGAGGTCAGGCCCGATGCCGCGATGGCATTCGCGATGGCTGTCGCGTCGACCGTGCCGCTGCTGATGAGCGAGGCGAGAAGGGTCGGGTCGTTCACGGACGCGTTGAGGTCGATGCCGATCAGGGTCGCGGTCTGCCCCGGGCCGTCGGTGCAGGCGTAGCAGGCTTTGTCGCTGTCCCACGCGACGGACGCGAGCGGGTTCATCGGGAGCCCGACGCCGCGCTTCACGGCGGCCGTCGTCGATACCCATACCTTCGCCGACCCGGCGGTGAGGTACAGGGTCATGCTGTTGCCGAGCGCGGGGAAGAGCTGCGTCCCTGATTCCGTAATCTGGTACTGGACGGTCCCCTGGATGCTCACGTCAGGTCAGGTTGCCGACCCGGACCGGCCACTTCCCGCCGACGCGGTTCGTCGTCGCCTGCCGGGTGTAGGTGCTCGGGCCGAGCAGACGTCGGGCGGGCTGCGGGGCGACCCGCTCGGCGTCGGACAGGACGCCTCGGCCGGTCTGCTTCGTGCCGGGGAAGATGACGTTCCCGAGCAGGGGCAGGGCGATGGCCGGGATGCTCGGCAGGAGGAAGCCCTGCGGCATGATCCGGCCGGACGTGAGTGCGACGTTGTACATGAGTGCCTCTCCCGGTCACGGATATGTCGGTGCCGACATGTTAGCGCCGGGGCCTGCTGTCGGGGGGGTTGTCGGAGCTGGTGGGCGCGGCGTCTTCGACGGCCAGGGCGACGTCGAGGGACTCGTGCAGGGCGTCGCCGAGGGCCTTGTCGCGGCTCGCGCCGTCGTTGCCTATCTTCGCGACGGCCTGGTGGAGAGCGGCGATGGTCTTCTCGTTCCGGTCCCGGTGATCGGTCACCCGCTGGTCGGTGCGGAGCTGCTGCTGAAGCAGCATTTCTTGACCGGCGCGGATGTTCGTCACGTCGTGCTGAACGCGGGCGAGAAGCTTCGTGTTCGTCGCGCCGTCTTCGGCCTGGTGCTCGCGGAAGGTCTGTAGGTCGTTCTTGACGTTCTCGGCGAGCTGGCGGGCGGCGACGGCTTCCTCGGCGGCGGTGCGGGCGTCGTCTTTCAGGGTGCTGCCGCCGTTGTGCCGTACCTGCCCGCGAATCTCGGCGAGCATCGTCGCGAGCTTCCAGAGTGCCCCGCCGAGGAAAATCGCGACGCTGACGAAGACGGTCAGTGCGGTGTCCGCTGACACGTGTCCAGTCATGACGTCATCTTTCCCTGTAGACGCGCCGACCCGCCGGAGCGCGAAGGCTCCGGCGGGTCGGTAATCCCCGGGCTGGGGTCTAGTAGTTCGGTCCCGAGCTGGTCGGTGCGCTGCTCGTCGAGCTGCTCGTCGAGGCCGGGCTGGTCGAGCTGCTGTCGGCCGGGCCGGTCGGGGTGGCTGTCGTGGAGCTGCCCTCCGGCTGCGGGGCGGCGGCGACGCCTGCGGCCGGGTCTGCGGCGGCCGTGGCCTTCACGGACGCGGCGTCCTGCGTGCCGGGGGCCGGGACGGTCGTCGGGAAGACGTTGCCCGCGCCGGCCTCTCCGACGCCTGTGCCGCCCTGCGTCACTGGGTCGGGACCGGCGAGCCCGGCGGCCGACGTCGAGGCCGTGAGCGGGGCCGGTGGGTCGCTGATGACGGCCTGCGTCGCGTCGGCTCGGGCCTTGTCTGCGGCGGCCTTGTCCGCCTCGGCCTGCTTCGCCGCGATGGCGGCGGTTACCTCGTCGCCGGAGAGGCCCGCGAGCTGCGCGGCGTCTTCGTCGGTGACGCTGATGTCGACGATGGTGCGGTCGCCGTTCGCGTGGGTGATGACCCGGTGCTCGACGTCGCTGTCGGTCGTGAAGGGCTCGCTCATCTTGTGTGCCTCTCGGGTCGCGGGCCGGGCGGGTGGTCGCCGGTCCCGTTTCGGGGTGTCGGTCTGGACGGGGAGCCTACGGGGTGCTAGCCCACGTCGACGGTAAGCGCGCCGCCGCTGACGGTGACCTTGTACCGGTTGCCGTTCGCCTGGTCGACGAGGTACAGCGCGGAGGGTGTCGCGTCGAAAGCGTCGGCGGCGAGTGGCTGATACGGGCTAGGGCTCAGGAAGTCCCATCCGGCCCACTCGGCGGCGTAGGCCGCGATGGCGCGCTTCGCGTCCTGCCCGTAGTGCGTTCCGTCTCCCCACCACACGAGCGACGGTTCGCGGCGGAGGTACATCGACGATTGCTGATCCTCCATGACGGAAGCGATGTCGATCACGCGGGGGAAAGTAGTTTTTAGCCACGCGTTGAAGGCCTTGCGGTTGGTCTCGCGCTGCGCGACGGATGCCATTCCCGTTGACGGGGTGCAAGTGAAGTAGACGGGCAGGAGCCCATCGGCTGCGGCCTTACCGTCAATGCTGTTGATCGACGCCTGTGCGGCTGCGAGCGTCGCGTCGTTACCGAAGTCGTTGATCCCGCCTTGGACGACGACGTACTTGCAACGGTGCTTGATCGTCGAGACGTCGGTCGCATACTGCGCGTCTATCGTCGCGAGTGTTCGACCGCCGACTGCACGGTTGTAGATGCTGACGTTGAGCAGGCCTTCGAGGTACCGGGATACTTCGCGGTTGGCTACGAGGTCTTTCCCACCTGACGACCCGGCCATCGTGGAGTCGCCGATGAGGGCGATGCCATCGACGTAGGTCGATGCGACCTGCTCGATCTGGAAACCTCCGACCCATACGTCGAGAGGGGTTGTATCGGCTCCGGCCGCCGAGATCCAGTAGGGGTCGCTGCTGCCTTGCGCTCCCCACGCAACCGAAGGGTCGGTGACCTCTTCGACGTGACTCGTGTCCATCGCTTGGACGAGTCGCCAAATCCGCCGGGGGGTGTTGGTGATGAGGCGGCCGCCTTGCCCAAAGTCCCCCCCGTTTGCGGGACTATTGCGCGCCCACACAAAACCTTCGGCCGTTTTGGCGGCGGCGTAATAGCTCATGAGGTAACGCTGTCCGGCGACGAAGGGCGTCAGTCCCAGTCCGGCCATTTGCGTGCGGAGCGATCCGAAGAAGTTGCTTAGAGTGACTCTGGTTAGGACGATCCCGTCGACGGTAATCGTGTCGGCTTGGATGACTGAGTTTTGTACCGCGTACCGGTTACTCGAAACGGCCTCGGTGTACTGGAAAAGGTTCCGGCGAGTGTTGATGTGCAGCGCGGCGGCGGTCTGCGCGTCCGCGCCGTTGTTCGCTCGGCCGAGCTTGCGATTCTGATCGGGTGCGATGAGGGCGCCGAATCGGCGGGGGGCGAGTGCACGCATCGGCGTGACGGTTTGGGGCGTCGGCTGCTTAGTAGCGTCGATGAGGACCGTCGTCGGCGCAAAGCTAGCCGTGTCGACTTCGTTCGCGCGCTGCGTGGAGATTGCCGCGTTGCGGGACGTGACCTCGGCGGTGTCGGCGGCGATGCGGGCGTTCGTCTCGGTCGTGTCGTTCGCTGCGCGTGTCGCGGCCTCGGCAGTTTCGGCGGTGGTCGCTCGGTTGACCTCTGCGGTGACTGATGCGGCTGTTGCGCCGCCTGCGATGTCGGTGATGGCGAGCACGACGTCGCCCTGGCGTCCGGCGACGGTGCGGACGAGGACGGCTCCGGCAGGCCCGGCCGGGCCGGGTGCGCCGCTCGGGTCGTAGCTGCTCATCGGCGGTACCGGGCCTTTCGTTCGGTGCTGACGTCGAGGATCGCGATCCCTCCGGCCGCGCCGTAGGCGACGGCCCATACCGAGGCGGTGTGCGTGAAGGTGCGGCCCGATCCGTCGGGCAGGATCGTCATTCGGATGCCCTGGTTGAGGCGGGCTGCCTGGACGGTGGTCGAGTCGTTCGCGAAGTCGGTCGCGCGCTGCTCGTCGGCGAACAGGAACAGGAGCGCGGTCTGCCCGGTGATCGCGAGGGTTTGGTTCGTGACGTCGACGGTTTCGCGCTGCTCGTCGCGGCCGAGGATTTCGACGGCCTTCCCGAGCGGGATCGCGAGCATGAGCGGTACCCATTGGTCGTTGCTCGCGTGCCGGATGTCGACGGGGATCGACGGGTCGGGCGGGAGCAAGACGGGGTTGTGGACGGGGGGCTGGTGGGCCTCTGGGACGGCGGCGACGTGTCGGTTGTGCTCGCCGAGCTGCGTCATCGGGTCGCCGTGCAGCATGTGGCCGGATGCGGCGGGCGGGATGTCGGCGGCCGTCTCGGCGACCTGCTTCGTGCGGGGTGTTCTCATGCTGCTGCCTTCTCGTCGTCGGCCGGGTCGCGCACGTCGTCTGCTGTCGCTGCTCGCTTTGCTGCTCGGCGGTTGTTGACTGCCTTCACGCCCTCGACAGTAGCGGCGACCTCGGGTGCTCCGGGGATGGCGAGGGCCGCCCCGCCGAGGACTTCGGGGCCGACGGCCAGGAGCAGGCCTCCGGCGAACAGGACGAGGCCGATCAGGGCGATTCCGGTGCGGGCGGCGACGAGCTGGATCGCTCCGCCGACGTCGGGGACGGGGATGATCCCTGCGATCGAGCTGCTGTGCGCGGTCGGGTTCAGCAGGCCGTCGAGGGTGCCGATCCAGTCCTTCGGCCGGGTGTTCGGGTCGGCAGCCTGACTGCCGGAGGCGGTCGTCGCGGGGGTGCCGAGTGAGGTCGTGAAGGTGCCCCCGGCGGTGGGTACGGAGCCGGAGCCTCCGGCGGCCTTGAGGACGCCGGAGACGTAGCTCGCGACGGTCGGGTTGTTCGACCCGGGGGCCGGGTTCTGATTCCACGTCGTCTTGTCCGGGTGCTGCTGGACCCACCCGCCGCCCGCGAAGTGCGCGGCGGCGACCTTGCTCCAGTCGCCGCCGTAGGCCGCGAGGTTGCTCGTGACGTCGGCGCGGGCGCGGGCGTCCTGCACGGCGGGCGGGGCCTGCCAGGCGCGGGCGTAGCCGCCGTAGTGGTTCCACGTGGAGTCGAGGTACTGGTACGCGCCGGAGGCGGTCGAGCTGTTCGATTGGCTCGTGTAGTTGTTGCCTGACTCCTGCTTGCGGAGAGCGGCGAGGAAGGAGTCGACGGTGATCGCCACGGGCTTCCTCTCGGGTCGGGGTGGTTGTGGGATGTCGGATGCGACATCCGGTAGCAGGGTTACCCTGCTAGATGACCTGTCCGACCATGCCGATGCTCGTCGCGTGCGGGGTGCCGTCCTTGCCGATGACGTTCTTGAAGACGCGGCCGTCCCCACCGACGACGGTGCCGCCGGATCGGATGATCTTCTGATCGGCTGCGCTGAAGGAAGTCAGGGCGCGGAGGCCGCCTACGTTCGTCCGGTCGGAGAGCGGGACGCCGCCGCCGACCTGGGCGACGGCGGCCGGGATCGACGCGGAGTAGGCGGGCTGGTAGGCCGTGGCCGGGTTCATGAAGGGCTGCGGTTGGGTTGTCACAGGAGCGGTGTAGCTGCTCGCCCCTGCGTTGGCGGGGGCGGCGGCGGTCGGCACGAGTGTCGGGGTCGCGACGGCGGGGACGGCGGCGGGTTGCGCGACCGCTCCGGTGGTGGCTCCGCTGCCGCCGACGGTGGTGCCGTCGGCGAAGCTCGTCGGGATCGTGTTCCCGGTGTTGGTTCCGCCGGTCGTCGCGTTCCCGGCCGGGGCGAGGTTCGTGAGTAGGCCCGCGATGGTGGCGAGCTGGTCACTGACGCCGGAGAAGCCGCCGGTCGTCGCGTCCTGTATGCCGGTGAGGCCGGTGAAGCCCATCGACGTCGCGTCGCCGTAGGGGACGAGGGAGGCGGAGCCGACTCCGGCGGCGGTCGCTCCGGTGGTTCCGTTCGCGCTGTTCTTGCGCCGCATGTAGAGCAGGAACAGGAGCGCGCCGAGGCCGAGGGCTCCGCCGATCGCGGCGGGCTTGTGCGTCTCGGCCCATTCGACCGCGCCGCTCATCGGGTCTTCGGCGGTCACTGTGACGGGACCGTGGTGCGGAGTGACGCAACGGACGGCTGCGCGAAGTTGACGGGCAGGCCGAGGGTCTGCGGGGCGCGGGACTGAACGGCCGCGATGCGCGGGTCGTCGTTGACGCGGCGTCGCCACGGGACGGGAAGGAGCCCGTTGTACGTGGGCAGGCGCGGGTCGGGCGGGCTCAGGATGACGTCGGTACGGCGTCGGCGAGTATCGGCGCGGCTGCCTGCCGTGCCGTAGTTGGAGGGGATGACCTCCACGTGCGCGACCGCGTGAGTGTTGAGCCTCCACGCGACCGCGAGACTCTCGCCGACGCCGAGCGACATCGCTGTACTCCCTACTTGAAGAGGGCCGACGTCACGCCGGTCACCGTCGAGCTGGCAACCTTCGCCAGCGGGACGCTGTTCGGCTTCGTGACGACCTGGTAGACGATCCCGGCGACGACGACGAGCGTGCCGATCGAGACGAGTCCGGTGACGAAGGTGCCCATCGGACTAGGCGACCTTCGGGCCGACGAAGCGGTAGGTCACGACGGCGACGCCGCCGACGATGGCGAAGACGATCGCCAGCTTGAGTGCGTTGGGCATGGTGGTTCCCTTCAGAAGGTGAGTAGCTGGTACACGACCGCTGCGGCCAGGATGACCACGACGAGAGGGGCCGCCTGCGTGCGTGCGGCGGCGATGGCGATGCCGACGCCGAGCACGATCGGGGCGCGGGGGTGGGCCTTGAGGTAGGTCTGTATCCGGGTGGGCTGCGCGGCGGATGCCATGTCAGGCCCCGTTCCCGTTGACGGTGTACGTCCCGGCGACGGCCCCACCGAATCGGCCGAAGAATCCGCTCTTGCTCGCCTTGATCCCGCCGACGACGAGCAGGAGCACGACGATCATCGCGGCGTGGTTCATCGGGTGGCTCCTGTCAGGATTCCGGCGAGGGACTGCAACGCGCCGCCGGGGACGGACTTCTGCGTGCCGGGCAACGGCGGGAGCTGCTGCGCCGGGGCGGCCGGTTCAGGGGCCACCTGTGGGGCGGGGACGGGCTGCGGGTACGGGTTGGTTCCGGCGGTGAGGCCGCCGAGGTATCCGCCGAGCCCGTTCGGTTGCGCGCCGCCGTTGCCGGGCTGGACGGTCCCGGGCGGGGCGAGCGGGTCGACCGCGCCGGGGCGGACGTAGTAGCCGGTCGAGAGGTCGGCGGGCTTGAAGACCGCCGCCGCCATCGCGGCTAACCGGCCGGTGAGGGCACCGAAGACCACGAGCGCACCCGCGATCGACATGCCCCCACCGGCCAGGATGAGCATCGGCTTAGACCCGGCCGACCCGGACGTTTACCGCGACGACCCCTGCTGTCAGGGCGACGAGGATCAGGAGCCCGGCGACGGCGTAGTGGCCGCGCTGAAGTGATCCGTACATGTCAGGTTCTCCCTGCGCCTAGTAGGGGACGTTGACGGTGCCGAACTCGTACACCGCGACGTAGGCGTTGGTCATGACCGTGCCTGTCGGGATGCGGAGTGCGGTCGTCCACGCCGGGGTCGCCGGGAGGCCGAACTCGGCGGCGTAGCCGGTGTCCGGCGTCTGGTGGGCCTCGTAGAGGTCACTGGACGCGTCGTCGGGGTCGGTGTTCGTGTTGAAGTCGAGCGTGTACAGGCCGCGCGGGAAATAGCGGCGGTACCGCTTCAGGATCCGCTCGTAGCACTGGTTGAACGTCCCCTGTGTCGCGTCGAACTCCGACCGGGCGGACTGCTGCTCCCCGGTGAGCCAGTTGCCGAAGTAGTCGGCGCGCTGCCCGACCTGCCCGTTGACGAGTAGGTGCATGACCTTCTCGTAGAGCATCGCGGCGGAGTGCCTGACCTTGAGGAACTGCCCGGCGGCGGCCTGGGTCTGCGTCGAGTAGGTGATCGCGAGGCCCATCCCGACGATCGGGGTCGGGATGCCCTGGACGCCGGGGGGCAGGACGTCGAGGCTCAGGCCGTCAATGACGATGTTGACGGTGCCGGGGCCGGACAGGACGGCGGTCGCACCCGCGCCGAGGGTGTCCTGAAACGCGTTGTTCTCCGGCGACGGGCCGACGAGCGCGCTCATCTGCATGTTGAGGCGCGGACGGTTCTCCGGGTCGCCCATCGGGATGCATCCGAACATGAGCTTCGGGTTGCGCTGGAAGCGGGCGCGGGCGCGGAACGTCACGGTGCCGGACGTGACGACGGGTGCGCCGGTCGCGTTCGTGATCGTCGACCCGGGCGCGAAGCTCGACGAGCTGTAGACGAACGGGCCGGGGTCGGCCTGTCCGGCTTCAGCTCCGGGGACGACGCCGGACGAGGCCGGGTCGAGGTAGCGCGACGACGTGATCTCGTCGAGGTACCACGGGACGAGGGTGATGAGATCCCACGGCGGCGACCCGGCGAGGGTCAGGCCGAAGATGACCGCGCTGTACGGGAAGTACGGCGACACCTTCACGGAGCTGGTCGCCGGAACCGTGAGGTTGATCGGCAGAGTGATCTCGAACGTCATCGACTTCATCCATGCGGGCACCACGGGGATGTCCGACGAGAAGGTGACGTTC
>Ga0307375_10005191_pt1 | contig 12273 bp, 12 predicted proteins | sample TR1MG_FD_202531 | JGI IMG/M metagenome (GOLD analysis project Ga0307375, IMG submission 202531) | Soil microbial communities from Risofladan, Vaasa, Finland - TR-1 | ecosystem: Environmental > Terrestrial > Soil > Coastal area > Acid sulfate soil | place: Finland: Risofladan, Vaasa | collected... | reverse complement strand
AAGACCAATTGAAGCAACAGGCCGCCCAATCCGCTCTCGAATACGTGGAGGTCGGCAGTATCGTCGGTGTTGGGACTGGTTCGACTGTCAATTTCTTCATTGATGCGCTGGCGGGGATCAAACACAAGATCGAGGGGGCCGTTTCCAGCTCGGAAGCCAGCACTAAACGACTTCGCGCACATGGTATCGAAGTCTTCGATCTCAATGGCGTGAGTAATATCCCGGTATACGTTGACGGGGCTGATGAAACGAATGCCCATCTGCAACTGATCAAGGGCGGCGGTGGTGCCTTGACCCGTGAGAAGATCATTGCGCATCTGGCCAAGAAGTTCATTTGCGTTGCCGACGAAACCAAGATGGTCCCGCGACTCGGCAAATTCCCGCTACCGATTGAAGTGATTCCCATGGCGCGCAGCATGATTGCCCGCGAACTCGTCAAACTGGGTGGGCAACCCGTTTATCGCGATGGCTTTGTCACGGATAACGGCAACCAGATTCTCGATGTTCACAATCTCGACATCATGGAACCGGCCAAGCTGGAGGCCGAACTCAACAACATGCCCGGCATCGTCACCGTCGGACTCTTCGCAATCCGTCCTGCGGATGTCCTGATTCTTGGCACGGCCAATGGTATTCGCACGCTGACGATTTGATGTCGATTCACTCTAAAAAATATGGCGTGATCGGCAACCCGATCAGCCATAGTCGCTCTCCGCTGATTCATCAGGCTTTCGCCCTGCAGACCGATATCCCGCTGATCTACTCGGCCATTCTTGCGCCGCTGGATGGCTTTACCGACACCGTCAACCGGTTCCGTACCGAAGGCGGGCTGGGCCTGAACGTCACCGTTCCCTTCAAACATGAAGCCTTTGCCTACTGCACAGACCACAGCGAGCGGGCTTTACAAGCCGGGGCCGTGAATACCTTGATTTTCTCCGAAGACCCTCAGGCGCCCGCGCGTGGGGACAACACGGACGGCGTGGGCCTGATGCGGGATCTGGCCTACAACGGCATCGAACTGACGGGGAAAAGAATATTGCTGCTCGGTGCGGGCGGCGCAGCCCGGGGTGTATTGGGTCCGCTGATCGCAGCAAATCCCGCGAACATTCTGGTGGCCAATCGCAATGGCGAGACGGCCGGACAATTGATTAGGGATTTCGGCGCCGACTCCAGGCCCCAGGGTGTCGTTTCGCTTTCCGCCTGCGCCCTTGCCGATTTTCCTCTGGACGGCATCGCCTTCGACCTGATCATCAATGCCACATCGGCCAGTCTCAGTGGTGAATGCCCCGCGCTGCCCGATACAGTTCTCCACATCAATACGATCGCCTATGACATGGCCTATGGCACTGCGCCCACCGTATTCATGGACTGGGCCTCGGCAAAAGGCGCACGTGCCCTGGATGGGCTGGGCATGTTGGTCGAACAGGCCGCAGAAAGCTTTTATCTCTGGCATGGTGTGTACCCGCAAACCGAACAGGTGCGCGCCCGGTTACGAGAGGAACTGCATTCGTCTTAATGCGGGGTGCTGTGTCACGGACGTTCTGGTTCAGGCAGTTGGATCAGCTTGGGTTGTTGATGCGCAAAAGGAGTTGCGCTTCGCTTTCAGACAAACCGAAATCATTCACAAGTTCCTGCAACGTAACCCGGCCCTGAGCGCTTAGACGCAGGGCATGACCGAAGCTCTGATCGCCATCATCCTGGGCCGCCAGACTCTCGAGACGGGTTTCCATGTGTTCAAGGCGTTGATGTTGCAGCCCGAGTTTCTGGTCGAAACCATCCATATGCCGCCCAAGCCCGGCCAGCACGGATTCGATGGAGCCCTGTTCGTTTTCAACCCGCTCCAACAGGCCCTGAAGCCAGCGCGCATGGGCTTGACTGGTCTTGAGGTTTACCGAAAGGCGCATCATGGCTATCAATGCAAACCCGGCGACGATGAGTGCCGCCCCTGATAGACCGACAAGCCAATAAGGATTCATTTATCCGCCAGGTCTGACAAACCCTTGAGGTCCACGAGGATGATCAACTTGTCATTTCCCTTCTCGCTGCTTTGCGGCACGACCCCCAGGATATGCTCCGAGCCCTCGTCGTTGCTCGTCCGCTTGGCATCATTGACATCATCCTCGTCCAGTGTGATCACTTCGGCCACACTATCGACGACAATACCCGCGACCTCGCCCGTACGAAGCTCGACTACCATGATCCGGCTGTCGTCATCGAAAGGCTTTTCCGCCAAGGTGAAAAAGGTTCGCGCATCCAGGATGGTCACCACGTTACCACGCAGATTGATGATGCCCCGAATGGCCGGATGGGCGCCGGGAATCGGGGTGATTTCCGCCGCACGCAAGACCTCCTGAACATCCAGAACGTTCAGCGCATACACCTCATCGGCAACCGTAAATGTGACCCACCGGCTCAAGACGACAGGACCTTGCTCCATTCCCATATCATCGAGGGAGTCCCGATTTCTGATGCTGTATTCAATTTGGCTCATTTTATTTTTTCCTGTTTCATTCAACGCAACTAGGAACCCGACCGCGGTGCCTTCAGTGCCGCTCTCAGGGCAGCCACAGCCAGAAACGCCAGACCGGCCGATCGGTTGACACCGGCCAGCCAGGGACGTGCACCTTCACGCTCGGCCGAGGTGCGCCAATGTGTCTGCGATGCGTCCCAAACCGCACCGATCTGTTCGGCACCAACTTGCACCCCCCACAAGCCCTCGGCACCCAGTAATACCACCTGGGGCGACGCACTCGATGCGTTGCCTGGAAACCAGGAGGACAAGGACAGCACCATGCGCCGTCGGCCCTGATGGATGATGCTACCCGCCACGTGGGACGGCGCCCCCTTCAACGGGTCTATCGCCACATCAGAGACCACCGCATATATTTCGGCAGTCGGCAATCCTACCTTGGCAGAGCCGACCGAGAATACCTGCCATGAAGCATCAACAGTCCTGGATTCAGGTGCTGTCGGAACAGTCTCATCTCGATTTTGATCCAAGTTATCTGACGACTCGGCAGCATTGGCCAGACTCGCCCGCGCGTCGACAGCACTCGGCGCCGACTCGGAAACACGTTCCACCGGATAATCGGCACCCTTCGCAAACGAGGCTGTTTCGGCCTCACCTTCCCAGGCATCCGGCTCCGGTTCCAAGGCATCCGGCTCCGGCTGGGTAACCGATGCCCCGAAAGACATTTCAACGGGCTGACTGCTATCACACTGTGGTAGATCAAGATCCAACGGACCGACGGCAGTATCTATCCGATACGCCGAGCTGGAATCCGAAATGTCGAAAGAGTCGATATCCGCATTCAAATCGTATTCAACCGATGAGGCCCGACCCACAATGGTCAGACTGATCGGTGCCAGCTTCCCGTTTCGATTGTTCATGGCGGCTGCAGGCTGTGCCTGGACCTGTGAAGATTCGGGGGGTTCAGCGAGATCCTTCAACAATCCGGCCAGATAATCATCAATGGCTGCTTCCTGCTCAACGAGGAAATGCGGGGATTCGTCACTCGACAAAGGGTGAAAGGTTGTCATCGGGCCACCTCTTCTACAACGCGCGCTCGATCAACACCGGAAGCTGACTGACTAACCTGCCCAGGATCCATTTCGGCGCCCAGAGGGGGCGTTGCGTCTGCATGATGTTGTCGGGGTGTCAACCAATCGAGCAGCGCAGCATAAGCCATGCTCCCTCGGCTCTCCGGTTGCAGAAACGACAGGGGTTTACCGAGCCTGCTTGCCTCACGGAACAACGTATCTATCGGAATCATGTCCGTCCATACCGTTCCGAAATATTGATCACGAAGGGTTTGCAACGTATCGCGCGAGGCGCGTGTTCGCTGGTCATACATGGTCGGCACGATCAGATATTCCAGACGGAATTTCCGGGATCTCTGAACCATGGTCAGGGTACGGAGCATCCGTTCCAGCCCTTTGAGTGCCAGGAATTCCGTCTGAACCGGAATCAGTAAAAAGTGTGCTGCAGCCAGCGCATTCACCATGGTCACACCGAGGATGGGCGGGCAATCGATGATCACCGCGTCAAACTGGTCAGTCAGGGTTGCCAATGCACGCTTGAGCACCAGTCCCATACCGTCCTGCTTGCCCAACTGTCGATCCAGGGTCGCCAAGGCCGTCGCGGCAGGCATCAGACTGATCGACTCGAAAGCAGTCGGATGAATGACGCGCATCGGGCTTAACACCCGTCCTTCCGAAGCCGCCTTGAACAGGGAATACACACTCGCGCCCGGCGCATCGGGTTCCATGCCGAAATAGGTGGTCATCGATCCGTGGGGATCAATATCGATCAGCAATACCCGCTGACCACGTTGAGCAAGATGACCAGCCAGACTCACGCTGGTGGTCGTCTTGCCCACGCCCCCTTTCTGATTCGCTACCGCCCAAATGTTCATGCCACACACCTCGCAATCGCCGGACCAATCTCCTGCAGAGGCAACACCGCCTCAGCAAGACCGGCCTTTGCCACGGCCGCCGGCATACCGTAAATCACACTACTTGCCTGATCCTGAGCCCAAATATGCCCGCCAGCCGCACGTACATCCCGAGCCCCCATCATGCCGTCATCACCCATGCCCGTCAGAACCACACCAAGCATGTCACGCTCCAGAACCCGCGCGGCAGATTGAAACAGGATGTTGACGCTGGGGCGAAAATGTTCGCTGGTAAGCGGCTCTCGAGTCACGAAGAACAAACCCTGACTTCGGCGGACAATCTCACCATGTTTCGCACCGGGAATAATGTATGCAACCCCGGGTTGAAGCATCATTCCATCGGCCACTTCAACAACCGAGATTGCCATATTTTCGTTCAATCGAGTGGCAAAGGGCTGTGTAAAGGCGGCCGGCATATGCTGTGCCACCAGAATCGGGACAGGGAATTCTGCTGGAATTGCCTGCAGAACGAGCTGCAGTGCCGCAGGTCCTCCCGTCGAAGATCCGATGACAACAAGGCCGCGCCGGCTGATGATCCCCCGCTCCGCCACACCAGGGACACTCGATACGTTATGAGACGGAACCAGAGGGGTTGCGGGCAACGTTGTGTGCACATGACGTTGCGCACGAGCAGCCAACAAACGCAGTCGTGCAGGCAGCAGATAACGTGCCCCCTGACCGAATACCTCATCCATGTCCGCCGGATTCTTCGCGAAAAAATCCATGGCGCCAGCATCCAGTGCTTCCAGCGTGGCCTCTGCCCCCGACTTGGTCAATGAAGACAGCATCATGATTGCAGTTGGACAGCGTTTCATGATTTCACGAACAGCGGAAATGCCGTCCATCACGGGCATCTCGACATCCATGGTGATCAGATCGGGTTTCAGTTGGCAGGCCTTGAGAACGGCATCACGCCCGTTAACGGCCTCACCGACAATTGAAAACTTACTATCCTTGCCAATCAGATCCCGCAGAGCCCGCCGGAAAAAAACCGAGTCATCAACGATGAGAACACCAAGCGTCATGATCTAGGCAACGACTTTGAGTTTGGGTTTGTACCGCTGACTGATGTTGCGACGCATCAACCCAGGTAAATCCAGGATCAGCGCAATATGCCCATCCCCGGTAATCGTTGCGCCAGCAAACCCGCCAACGGTATGCAGCAACTCACCCAGCGGCTTGATCACCACCTCTTCCTGTCCGATGACCGAATCGACCACCAATGCAATCAGCTGAGCACCAACCTGCACCATCACCACGAGATCGCCGCTGCTCCGTGTGGTCATTTTTTCACCCGGCAACGCCAGCCAATGGTTGAGTCGATACAACGGAAGGGCACGATCGCGAACGATGATGGTGGCCTGGCCATCAACGACGTTGATTTCCTTGTCCGCCATCTCGAAGATTTCACTCACGATCCCAAGCGGGATCGCATACTTGCGACCACTGACCACGACCATCAGGGTGGGGAGGATCGCGAGTGTCAGGGGGACCTTGATATTAATGGTGGTGCCCTCGCCAAGCACCGAATCAATGCTGATCAGACCGGAGAGGCGGGTAATGGCGGTTTTCACCACATCCATCCCTACACCACGACCCGAAATATCGGAAATCTGATCCTTTGTGGAAAAACCTGGCAACAAAATAAGTTCGAAACATTCCTGCTCGCTCAGTCTTGACGCGGCTTCTTCTGTCAGCAAACCTTTTTCGACAGACTTTCGACGCAGGACTTCAGCATCCATCCCTGCGCCGTCGTCACTGATCGACAGACGGATATGATCCCCTTCCTGAGCAGCAGAAAGAACAACTGTCCCTTGTTCCGGCTTGCCATGGGCCACACGCACATCCGGCATTTCGATGCCATGATCGACCGAGTTGCGGACGAGATGGACCAGTGGATCCGCCAGCGCCTCGACAAGATTTTTGTCCAGATCCGTTTCTTCACCCTCCAGAACCAATTCCACATCCTTGCCCAGCATACGCGCGGTATCTCGAACAACCCGGGGGAAACGGCCAAACACCTTCTTGACCGGCTGCATCCGAGTCTTCATCACGGCGCCTTGCAAATCCGACGTGACCATATCCAGCGTGGCGATGACCTGTGTCACCTCCTCATTCTCGAAACTCAGTTTGAGGGTGTTCATTCGATTACGGACGAGGACAAGCTCACCCACAAGATTCATGATGAAATCAAGCCGTTCGGTATCGACACGAACCGTCGTTTCACCCTTGGCGCTGTCGCCACCGGCCGCAGCAGCCGTGGTTTTGGGCTTTTCCATTGCAGGGGGTACCGCTTGATGGGTTGCGGCTGGCGTTGGCACAACAGGCTTTACGACGGCGGAAGCAGCAGGCGTCGCTTCAGAATTCTGCGTTTTCGCAGGCGGAGCAACGGTTGGTCCCTGCCCCTTGCCATACAAGGCGTCCAGCACCTGTTCGAACTCATCGTCAGTAATATCATCCGAACCCTGAGCAATATCGGCGGGAATCACCGACGCCGGGGTTGGCTCAGCCGCAACGATCTGGGGTTTGAAATTGCCCTTGCCGTGCAACTGATCCAGCAGGTTCTCGAATTCCTCATCGGTAATCAGATCGCTGGAAGGATCAACCGGGGGAGTCACCGTCTGTTCCTGAACCCGCTCGGCCGCATCCAGATCGCTGAGCATCTTCTCGAACTCATCATCAACTGAGCTAGCCGTCGAATTGTCTTCAACTTGGGAAATGAGTTCCGGTGCGGCGACAATAGGCGTGGCCTCTGGCGGCTCGGTTACAGACTGGGAGCGCGCCAAGGCTTCGATTTCCTGCAGAAAATCAGGACCGACCGAAGGCGGCAACTGCCCAGCACGCAGAGAGGCGAACATGCTGTTGAGCGCATCGAGCACCCGCAACATCACGTCCATCAGCGCCGGGGTAACTGTCAACTCGCCATTGCGAAGCAGGTTGAATGTATCCTCCGCCCGATGACACACTTCAACGAGCGCACCGACTTCAAGAAACCCCGCGCCACCCTTGATGGTATGGAAAGCCCGGAAGATGGCATTCAGCAAATTCTTGTCGGACGGCGCCTGCTCGAGACCAACTAACTGCGTATCCAGTGCGTCAAGCAGTTCACCGGCTTCAATCAAAAAATCCTGCAGCAATTCATTTTCGGGTTCAAATGCCATGTTCTTATCCTCTGTTCTCAACCGCGCAGATCAAAATCCCAGGCTCGCTAGCAGATCATCGACATCATCCTGTGACTTGGCGACATCGGATCCACCATTCGGCATTTGCGGGCCCAATCCCTGCCGCAAATCCGCTTCATTCGTCGAGTCCTTGCTCTGTGTGACGGGCGTACCGGTCAACCGGAGCAAACCAACCAGCTTTATTTCCAACTGCTCAAGAAGGTCAATCACACGCATCAGCAGTTGCCCGGAAAGATCCTGAAACTCCTGCGCCATCATGACTTCATTCAACTGGGATTTTAATATGTCTCCATTCTTGAGGACGGACTCGAGGTATTCGGAAACGGTACTAATCACCGATACCAGACGAACGTTATCGGCCTCAGTGCTTGCAACTTGAGCCAACTGGGTCCGAAGTCGCATCGATCGGTCCGTCAGACGGTCGGCAATCGGCTGAGCGGCTTCGACGACGGTCAATGTCCGATTGGCGGCCTGTTCAGTCAATGTGATGACATAGCGAAGACGATCACGCGCATCCGGCATATCGGCCTTCGTCAGATCATTCAGACGCTCGTCCTGCGCGAAGGTCATCAGTGCCTCATGCACCTCTCTCGTCATTCGCCCGACCTCTTCGAAAACCGAGCTCCGCTGATTGGCCGCCAATGCAGTGATGCAACGGCTGATTTCCGTCTCGTCGTCAACTTCCAGGGCTGCTACCAGTGCATGGGCGTTGGCCAGGTTGGCGACTCTTTGTACGTTGTCCATTCAGTCAGATCCTGATCTTTTAATTGGTAATTGGCGTGGGTAGCGAAGCGCCGAACTCGACAAGAAAACGAATGCTCAACCGAAATGCAGGAAACGAACCCCCTACATATTCCGGGGTTTCAAGCACTGGTTCGTTCAAAAATCTTGTCGATTTTTTCCTTGAGGGTCGGGCCATTGAAAGGCTTCACAACATAGCCGTTCACACCGGCCTGAGCCGCCATGATGATCTGCTCACGCTTTGCTTCCGCTGTCACCATCAATACCGGCAAATAGGCCAGTGCCGGATCGGCGCGCACAGCCTTGAGCAGATCGATACCGGTCATGCCCGGCATGTTCCAATCAGTCACAAGGAAGTCGAAATTCCCCTGTTTTAGCATCGGCAATGCCGTCACACCATCATCGGCTTCCTCAATATTCGTGAAACCCAGCTCCTTGAGGAGATTCTTGATGATCCGCCGCATGGTGGAAAAATCATCGACCACAAGGATTTTCATATTCCGATCCATCTTTTTGCCTCTAATAATCGGTAATTTTTTTGCTGTCTTTCAGCACATATAGGTAATTATCGGCCATTTGCGCCAATTGTTTAATCATTGGTTACATCTGTCATCAACGCCAGTCCTTCAGAGAGGACTTCAGGCGCAGGATGGCCTTGCTCTGAATTTGACAAACACGTGATTCGGACACGCCGATCACCGCACCAATCTCTTTCTGATTCATCTCTTCAACGTAATAAAGTGACATGACCAACCGTTCACGCTCCGGTAGTGCGGCGATATGTTCGGCCAGAGCCTCGTGGAAACGTTCGTTACTGAGGTTCTGCTCCGGTTGATCTGAACTGTCCGGCACATCAAAGGTTTCATCGTGGTCTTCGCCCATATGATCGAGCGGCGTCAGACGAACCTGAATCGAATCGTTCAGCGCCGAAAAATACTCGTCAAGGGTAATGCCCAGCAGATCGCAAACCTCCTGATCCTTTGCCTCACGCCCCGTGTTTCCCTCGATCTCATGAATGGCTGTCGAGATCTCGCGGTGACGACGATGGACGGAACGAGGCGCCCAGTCATTGCGGCGGACTTCGTCAAGCATCGCACCCCGAATCCGGATGCCGGCATAAGTCTCAAATGACGCGCCCTGACTCGAATCATAGAGTCGAGCAGCTTCCAACAAACCGATCATGCCGGCCTGAATCAGATCTTCTGCCTGAATATGATCCGGCAAACGATTCATCAGATGAAAGGCGATACGTTTGACCAACTGCGCGTGCTCGGCCACGACGGATTCGGCGCCGCCGGCACGTACGTTGGAGTACATCGCCCGCACATTCATTACAACACTTCCAGATCAGGTTCGGACTGCACCAATCGCTCAATAAAAAACTGAAGATGACCGGATACGCCCTTGGGCGTCGGCCAGCGACTGATCTGGTCGGCAATCTCAAGGAAAGCGCGGGAGGATCGGGAGCCGCTGAATGCCTGAATAACGGTTTTCTGGCGCTGAATCGAGCGACGAAGGTAATCATCAAACGGCACCGAACCCAAATGGATCAGGGTGACGTCCAGAAAACGTCCGGCTGCCGCATTGAGTTTTTCAAACAATCGTCGTCCTTCGCCCGTATCCCGGACCATGTTCGCCACCACCTGAAAACGCTGGACACCGTGATCACGCGATAACACCTTGATCATCGCGTAAGCATCCGTGATGGAGGCCGGTTCATCGCACACCACCACGATGACATCACTGGCGGCCTGCGAAAAACGCACCACAGAATCGGCAATGCCCGCCGCCGTGTCAACCACCATGATGTCAACCGGCCGCTTCAACGCACCAAAAGCATGAATAAGTCCCGTATTCTCTGCAGAGGACAACTCGGCCATATGCTTGATTCCGCTGGCCGCTGGCAAAATCCCGATGCCTTCGGGACCTTCCAGCAGGATCTCATCCAGATTGGCCTCACCAGCCAATACATGACTCAGATTCATGTGAGACCGCAATCCCAGGAGGACATCAACATTCCCCAGTCCCAGATCTGCATCCATCAAAAGCACGCGCGCACCCCGTCGAGCGAGTGCGACCGATAGATTGACCGAAACATTGGTCTTGCCAACGCCACCTTTGCCACTGGTAACGGCGATGACACGTACTGGATTGTTGTGCATGCCGCTAATTCTGCCTGAAGTTGATCATGTTGAACACGGCGGGACGCTTGGAATCATGGCGTTATGCCCTCTTTTTAAGCGTTGGAGCGTACTCCGGTTCGCTATCGTCCGGTGCACTCTGCCCCAGTTCAATGGCCTGCTTGATCAGATCGGAAGCCGTGGGATACCAGATATCTTCAGGGACGCGCTGGCCGACACCGGTACAACACAGCGGCAATCCACTCTGAATCAGTGCCCCCAAGGCACTGCCCAACAAGAGTGTTTCGTCCAGTTTCGTCAAGATCATGCCAGCCAGAGGCGCGGCCTGAAAACGGGTAATCGCATCCTGCATGGCGCTATATTGCGCCTGAGCCGACAGGACCAGCAAGAGCTTTAGTCGCCGGTCAATGGCCGGCATCTTTTTCAGCAGATCCATCATCTGGAAGTCCCGGGGCGACATACCCGCCGTATCGATCAACACCAGATGACGCTCTGACACAGCCGGCAACAGCTCGGCCAGATGCTGCTCATCGCGAGCCACATGCAACGGAATGTTCAGAATGCGCGCGTAGTTGCGCAACTGCTCCTGAGCGCCGATCCGGAAACGATCCGTCGTGATCAATGCGATGGAGTCACGACCATGCGCCAACACGGCCTGGGCGGCCAGTTTGGCCAGAGTCGTCGTTTTCCCAACGCCCGTCGGGCCGACAAATGCAAAAATACCCCCGCCGCGAACGATATCGGTCTCAAGGATGTTGATCCGTCCACCAAGGTCACGAAGCGCAGACGCCAACGGTCGCTCCGGATCATTGCGTGTCGCATTTTCCGCCAGGGAGCGTGCAAGTTTTGGTGGCAACCCCAAGCTATGCAACCGTTCACGTGTTTCAAGCTCGACCGGATGCGCTGCGCTGTACCGATGCCACTCCAGCACCGACAACTGACGCTCGAAGAGCTCGCGTAGCTGGCCGATTTCCTGTTGCAGATCACCGAAGACATCGCCAGAAGCTGAACGGTCTGGCCATTGTTGAGACCAGCGATTCCCCGCATCATCACGCGGTGGCACCGGGCAGGGTTTAACACCTGTCATCCGGTCTGGTCGCGGGCTGACAGACTCGGCATTCAATTCAGCCAGCGCTTCGGCAAATACCGACTGATTCGGCACTTCAGACGGCAGTACGCCAGCTGCGTCATGCGGGGACGATGTGTCCCGCATGGACTGAGCGGATGCGACTGCCGCCTGCTCACGCGCCGCCAGATTTTCGGCTGTCGTCTGAAACGATGCAGGGGTTTCGCGGACAGGATCGGCTGATGTCACGCCAGATTGCCTCGATACGTCCCGCGTGACGGGACGCTCCTGAACACCAGCGACCCGGTGCGGAGACTGTCGACCAGCGGAAAGACGCACAGCCTGTTCGTCAAAATCGATGGCAGCAACCAGCTCCACCCCTTCCTGACAGGCGCGGTTTGACAGAATCACTGCCTCATCGCCAAATAGTTGACGAACCTGGCGCATCGCTTCCCGCATATCGCTCGCAATAATTCGCTTGATTTTCATACCCTGCCCTCGTCATCCGATGCACGTGCTGTTTGTATCTGATTGCAGCCGGGCTCATGCCACGCTGCGCTGGTTGCCCACGCTGGCAACCACCTTGATGTCCTTGTTATCCGGTACTTCGTTGTAACTCAATACATGTAACTGGCGAATCGAGTACCGAACCATCCGGGCCAGCCAGCTTCTGATCTGCGGCGCCACCA
>Ga0307375_10005190_pt1 | contig 12274 bp, 10 predicted proteins | sample TR1MG_FD_202531 | JGI IMG/M metagenome (GOLD analysis project Ga0307375, IMG submission 202531) | Soil microbial communities from Risofladan, Vaasa, Finland - TR-1 | ecosystem: Environmental > Terrestrial > Soil > Coastal area > Acid sulfate soil | place: Finland: Risofladan, Vaasa | collected... | reverse complement strand
GAGGAGGATGGCGGAGCGGAGGAGCAATCCGGACCGCCGCGAGGGCATCCTCGACAGACGCATGGCCCTGGATCGGCGGAGCTTCGAGGACAGGCGCTCGCAGCGCGAACGCCGGGAACCGGAGCCGACGATCGATCTGCCGAACGAGATACCGCCCGAAGCCGCCCCCCTCACCATGTCGGAGGAAGGCAAGCCCCTCGAGATCGCGGGCATCCGCGTTTCGCCGAAACTCGCCCGCCTCCTCGAAATCCTCAAATCGGAAAAGAACCGTGGCCAAAGATAATATCGAGCGCATCCAGACCTATGTCGGGTCGATGGCGAGCCTTCCTGTCACCGTGTCCAAGGTGCTCGAGGTCTGCAACAACCCGAAGACGAGCCCGATCGACCTCGATCGTGTCATCGCCCTCGACCCCGTCCTCATGGGGCGGGTGCTCAAGCTCATCAATTCGGCATATTACGGCCTGGGCACCCAGGTCACGAGCCTCGTGCGGGCCATCATCATGCTCGGCGTGAATACGGTGAAGAACCTCGCCCTCTCGACCGCGGTCATCGATCGCTTCTCCTCCCGCAAGGGTTTCAGCGCCATCAACATGGACGGCTTCTGGAGGCATTCGCTCTGCGTGGGCGTCACCTCGAAGCTCATCGCCCAGAGGCGCGGCGCCGATCCCAAGACCCTCGAGGAGTACTTCGCGGCCGGCCTCCTCCACGACATCGGGAAGATCCCGATGAACGACGCCCTCGGCGAGGACTATATGCTGGCGGTGTCGACGGCCGACCGCGATCGGATACCCCTCCACCTCGCGGAACGGAAGGTCCTCGGCGTCGACCACGCCATCGCCGGCGCCGCCGTGGCCAAGGCCTGGAGGCTCACGGGGGCCATCAACGACGCCATCGTCTTCCATCATGCCCTCCCCGCCTACGAAGACGAAAACTGGGAGGTCCTCCTCACCGTGGCGGTGGCCAACTACTTCGCCGGACGCGAGGGCATAGGTTTTTCCGGCAACCTCTATCCTGAAAAGCTTCCTCCCGACATCTTCGACAGATTGAGCATCCAGAAGGGACTCCTCGAGGATCTCGAGGGACCGGTGAACGCCGAGATCGAGAAGGCCAAGGTCTTCCTCAGACAGGCGAAGTAGGAGGCCGCATGTTCAGTCTGAAAATATGGGGCGACCGGGGCTCGATGCCGACGCCGGGACCCGAGACCGTCCTCTTCGGCGGCAACACCTCCTGTCTCGAACTGCGGGCCGACGGCCGCCTCGTGATCATCGACGCCGGCTCGGGCATCCGCCAGCTCGGCGACAGCCTCATGCGCACCGACCTCAAGAACGGGCCGATCAGCGCCGACATCTTCATAAGCCATACGCATTGGGATCATATAATGGGCTTCCCGATGTTCACCCCGATCTACGTGCCGGGCACCAAGCTCAACATCCGCGGCCCCATCACCTACGAGGACGAGACCCTCGAGAACGTCATCGGCTCCCAGCTTTCCTACCGCTACTGGCCCGTGCGCCAGGAGGAGCTCGCCGCCGCGATCGAGTACGAGCAGATCAAGGAATCGACCTACGACCTGGGCGGCGGCCTCTTCCTCACGACGAAGTATCTCAACCACCCCATCCTCTGTCTCGGCTACCGCTTCGAGTACAGGGGGCGCAGCATCGTCACGATCTACGACCACGAACCCTTCCGCAACATCTTCCCGACCGACCCGAGCGATCCCTCCTACGACGCCGAGGCGGCGAAGGAAGGCGACCTCGCGGCGGCCGAGGAGAACGACAAGATACTCCGCTTCATGGAAGGCGCCGACCTCGTCGTCCACGACGCCCAGTACACCGCCAAGGAGTACCTCGCCTCCAAGGTGGGCTGGGGCCATTCGTCCTACGAGACGGCGATCAACGCCTGCCATCGGGCCCGCGCCAAGCGCCTCCTCCTCTTTCATCACGATCCCAACCGCGGCGACGTCGAGCTCCAGGAGCTCGAGCTCTTCTACCAGAGCCGCGTGGGCGGCAAGACCGGCTTGGTCGTCGAAATGGCGCGGGAGGGGACGACCTATGTCGTGGAGGGCTGAGAGCCCTTTTTCCCGCGTTCCTGCCCCGGCCCTTCCTGCGAACGCGCTTTAAGCCGATAGCCTATGCCCGCCTCGGTCACGATGAAGCGGGGAAGCGCGGGGTCGCCCTCCATCTTCTTCCGCATCGATGAGAGGTGGACGCGGAGGCTCCCCTGTTCGAGGTCGCCCAGCGGTCCCCATATCGCCCTGAGGAGGCTGGATTTGGTGACGACGCGACCTCCGGCCCGGGCCAGGACGGCCAAGATGGCGTATTCGGTCGGCGTGAGCTTGAGCCGCTCGCCGTCGACGCTCGCGATGCGCTGCTCGAAATCGACGACGAGGCCGTCGACCGAATAGGGCTCTTCCGGCCTGCCGCTCCGCCTTCGAAGGGCCGCGTTCATCCGGGCGACGAGCTCGCCGAGATTGAAGGGCTTGGTCACGTAGTCGTCGGCGCCCCCATCGAGAAGGGCCACGATGTCGGTCTCGCGGTCGCGCACGGAGATGACGATGACGGGGACTTCGGAGCGGTCGCGGATTTCGGCGAGCACAGCGGCGCCGTCGCGGTCCGGAAGGCCGAGGTCGAGGAGGACGATGTCCGGGCGGATGGACGCGAGGGCCTGGATGCCCTCGAAGCCCGTTTCGGCCTCGGCGACCTCGTAGCCCCTCGGTTCGAGGCCGATGCGGAGGAGCTTTCGGATCTGCGCTTCGTCGTCGATGACGAGGGCCCTTCTCATCTTCCTTCCCCTCCCTTCTTCCCATGCTCCATGATCGAGGCCCGGAGCCCTGTCGCCTGGGGACCCCCGTCGGGAAGCCTGAACTCAACCTCGAAGCCCCGGCCCCGCAAAAGACGGGCGGCGATGTCGCCACCGTGGGCCACGACGATTCCCTTGCAGATGGAGAGACCGAGGCCGGTGCCACCCGTCTTGGCCGGCCCGGAGCGGTAGAACTTGTCGAAGAGCCGCGGGAGCTCGGTCTCGAAAACCCCCGGGCCGTCGTCGCGGACGCTGAAGCTGGTGCCTCCCGAATCCTGGGCGACGGCGAGGATCACCCTGGGCTGGGCCCCGGCATGGCGCCGACAGTTCCTGAGGAGGTTGACGAGGACCTGGACGACGAGGCCCTCGTCGCAGCGGAGGGGTCGGGGCTCGGGCGGGGCCTCGACGAGGACGCCCATGCCGCCGAGCTCCCCGGCCAGGGCCTCGATGGCGGTCGTGGCGATGTCGACCGGATCGCAGTCGTCGAGCCTGAGGGCGAGGCTGCCCGATTCGAGGCGACCCATCGAGAGGAGGTCGCCGACGATGGCGTCGAGGCGCTTGGCTCCGCGGCCGATCTCCGCGATGAGTTCCCGCCGATTCTCCTCGCCGATGTCCTCCTCGCCGGCTATCGCCGAGGCCGCGCCTTCGATGACGGCGAGGGGGGTGCGCAATTCGTGCGAAACGGAGTCGAGGAGGAGGGCGCCGAGGCGCTCCGATTCCCTGGCGAGCTCGGCCGCCGCGGCCCGCTCCGCGAGCCTCTCCCTCTCGACCGCCATCGATACGCTGCGCGACATCGTCGACAGCCAGTCCTCGAAGTCGTCGGACCAGGCTCGACCCTCCTTGGGCTTGACCCCGAGGACGCCGACCCTGCCCAGGGGGGCGGAGAGGGGGACGAAGTGCCATTCGGCCACGGGCAGGGTGCGGGTGAAACGGCCGGCCGGGCTTCCTTTTTTGAAGGCCCAGTCGGCGGCCGTCCTCGCCTTGTCGCCGACCTGGGCTCCCGGCGGTCGCTGCCCGGCCTCGAGGCCCCCCGAGCTGTCCTCGAGGATGAAGACGATCTCGGCGTCGAAGGCCTTGGAGAGGGCTCCGATGGACCTGTCGAGGATGGCGGCCATGCCCGAGGTACCGGCCAACTCCGAGGCGAGTTCGCCCATGAGCCCGAGACGCGACTCGCGGATGGCGAGGAGGCGGGCGTTGGCCCTGAGCCTGCTCGTCAGGAAGCCGGTCGTGAGGGCTATGACGAAATAGAGGGCGAGCATCAGGACGTCCTCGGGCCTGGAGATCGCGAAGGTGTAGCGGGGCGGTATGAAAAGGAAGTCCCAGAGGAGGGCCGAGACGAAGGCCGCCAGGAACAGGGCCCTGCGCTGCAGCGCCAGGGCGAGGAGGCTGATCGTCGTCAGGTAGATGATGGAGGCCGAGAGGTAGCCGACGGGCGGGGCCACGACGAGGCTGAGCGCCGTGGCCAGGGCGACCGCTCCCAGGGCCGCCGCGTACTGGGCGGGTGGAGCCTTCTCGAGGAGCCTCGCGGCGCGGCGGCGCAGAGCCTCGCGCAGGGGCCTTTCCTGCACGGCGAAGACCGGGGTGCTCCCCGATTCGACGATGATCCGCTCCGACAGGGTGGGGCCGCGGAATGGGTTGCGGCGCGAGGCCATGCCCGACTTACCGACGACGATGACGAAGGAGCGTCGCTCCGCAGCCCTCCGGGCGATCGCCGAGGCGATGTCCCGGCCGACGACCGTCGTGACGGAGGCGCCCAGGTCCCGCGCAAGGTCGAGATTCGCGGCGAGGCGGGAGCGATCCTCCTCGCTTGGCCTCTCGCCCGTGTCCACATGGAGGCATTCGAGCTCGGCTTTGAGGCCGTAGGCCAGGCGCCGTGCCCAGCGGAGGAGGGCGTCGCCGTGGGGGCTCGAGCCGACGGCGACGAGTATGCCGCCCGAGCCCCGGTCTTCGTCGGCCGCGCCAAGGCCGGGGCCCCGCAGGCCGGAACCTCGCAGGCTGTTCGTGGTGTCGTGGCTCGCGAAGAGGGAGGCCTGGCGCAGGGCGATCTCGCGGAGGGCGGAAAGGTTTGTCTTGGAGAAGAAGTTGCCTATGGCGTCCCGCGAGGCGCTCCCGGTGTAGACCTTCCCCTCGGCGAGGCGACGGAGGAGTTCGTCGGGAGGGAGGTCGATGAGCTGGACCTCGTCGGCACGGTCGAAGAAGGAGTCGGGCACGCGCTCGCGCACGGGGGCGAGGGTGAGGAGTTCGACGGAGTCGGCCATGCTTTCGAGATGCTGGATGTTGACCGTGGTCCATACCTCGATGCCGGCCTCGAGGAGCTCCATGACGTCCTCGTGTCGCTTGGCATGGCGCATCCCCGGCGTGTTCGAGTGGGCGAGCTCGTCGACGAGGGCGATGGCGGGCCTTCGCGCCAAGACGGCGTCGAGGTCCATCTCCCGCAGCTCGATGCCGCGATATGCCTCGGTCTTGGGCGGAAGGCGTTCGAGGCCCTCGAGGAGGGCGTCGGTCTCCTGTCGTCCATGGGCCTCCACCCAGGCGACGACGAGGTCGAGCCCTCGATCGCGGACGGCGGCCCGCGCCTCCTTGAGCATCGCGTAGGTCTTGCCGACCCCGGCCGCCATGCCGAGGAAGATCCTGAGTCGGGCCCGGTGGCTCGACTCTTCGGCGGCTAGACGCCTCAGGGCCTCGTCGGGCTGGAGTCGGTCGGCTGCATCCATTCGGGGCTCACTTCCCCGCTCCGGGGCTCGCCGCGGGCGGGGCGGCGGCCTCGAGGCTGGCGTTCAATTCTACCACGTTGACGCGGGCCGGTCCCAGGAGGGTTTCGGAGGCGGCGGCCATGGCCCTGATGCGCGTCTCCAAGGCCGACTTCGCGGCGGCGTCGAGACCCCGGGCAGTGGCGACCCTGTCGAGCTGGCCGAGGGCGGCCTCGAGGCTGATGTCGGGGTCGAGGCCCGAGGCCGACGAGGCGGCCATGTCGGGGGGGATGGGGCTTGCCGGGGCCTGGGACTTGCCAAAGCCGCTCGCCGCCGCCCAGGCCGCCACGTTCGCGGCCCTTTCCTTCGCGAGCCCGGGATTCGTGGCCGCGAGGTTGGAGGCGCCGCTCGGCAACGTCGCCCAGTCGGTGGCGGAGGGCCGCGCGAGAAACCAGGGCCCGCCGCCGAAGTCCTGGGCGAGGAGGCGCGAGCCGCGGACTTCCCCGCCCAGGCGGATGAGGCTTCCGCCGGCCTTGTCGCGGAAGGCGAGACCGGCGGCCAGGGTGACGAAGGCGGGGTAGAGGACTCCGGTGAGGATCGTCATCCAGAGCAGGAATGAAAGAGACTGTACTAACACATTCTTTCGCATGACCTTCTCCTGTCACGCGACCCCGAGGGCCGCGAGCGCGAGATCGATGAGCTTGATGCCGACGAAGGGCGCGAGGATGCCGCCGAGGCCGTAGATGAGGAGGTTTCGCGCGAGGAGGCGGGAAGCCCCTTCCTTCGGCGAAAAGGAGCTGCCTTTCAGGGCCAGCGGGATGAGGGCGATGATGACGAGGGCGTTGAAGATGACCGCCGAGAGGATGGCGCTCGAGGGGGAGGAGAGACCCATGACGTTGAGGGCGCCAAGGGGCCCCGGCCTCCCCCCCCTCGCCTGGATGCCTGCGAAGACCGCGGGGAGAATCGCGAAATACTTGGCCACGTCGTTGGCGATGGAGAAGGTGGTGAGCGAACCGCGGGTGATGAGGAGCTGTTTGCCGACCTCGACGACGTCGAGGACCTTGGCCGGGTCGTTGTCGAAATCGACCATGTTGCCCGCCTCCCGGGCGGTCTGGGAGCCCGAGGCCATGGCGACGCCGACGTCGGCCTGGGCGAGGGCTGGTGCGTCGTTCGTGCCGTCCCCGATCATGCCGACGAGGTGGCCCTCGGCCTGTTCCTTCCTGATGGCCTCGAGTTTGGCCTCGGGTCTGGCCTCGGCGATGAAGTCGGTCACCCCCGCCTCGGCCGCGATGGCGGCCGCCGTGAGGCGATTGTCGCCCGTTATCATGATGGTGCGGATGCCCAGGGCATGCAGACCGGAGAAGCGTTCGCGTATGCCTTCCTTGATCACGTCCTTGAGATGGATGGCGCCGAGGACACGGGAGCCGACGGACACGGCGAGGGGGGTGCCGCCCGAACGGGCTATCCTTTCGCAGGCGACCCCGACCTCCTCGGGCATCGAGCCGCCAAGCGAGGCGACGTGCTCGGCTATCTCGTCGCGGGCGCCCTTCCGCACGGAGCGCGCGGGGTCGGGCAGGCCCCCGGGGCCCGCGTCGCCGGCGGCGGCGATGTCGAGGCCGCTCATCCTGGTGCGCGCGGTGAAGGGCACGAAGGAGGCGCCCTCCGGGAGGCTCGGCTTCGTGTCGCGGCGATACGCGCTGCCGATATAGGCGACGATGGACTTGCCCTCGGGGGTGTCGTCGGCGAGGGAGGCCAGGAGGGCCGCCTCGACGAGCTCCTCCTCCCTGACGCCGCGGGCCGGCACCAGTTCGCTCGCCCGCCGATTGCCCAGGGTGATGGTACCCGTCTTGTCGAGGAGGAGGGTGTCGATGTCGCCCGCGGCCTCGATGGCCTTGCCCGAAAGGGCCATCACGTTCTTCCGCATGAGACGCGACACGCCCGAGATGCCTATGGCGGAGAGGAGGCCGCCGATGGTCGTCGGCACGAGGCAGACGAGGAGGGCGGTGAGGGTGACGACGTCGAGGAGGTCGGCCGATCCGCCGGCCCCGGCCACCATCAGGGCCAGGGGCCTGAGGGTGGCCACGGCGAGGAGGAAGACGATCGAGAGGGAGGCCAGGAGGATGGTGAGGGCGATCTCCCCGGGCGTCTTCTGACGAGTCGCGTTCTCCACCATCAGTATCATCCGGTCGATGAAGCTGCCGCCCTGGCCCGTGGTGATGCGGATGACAATGCGGTCGGAGATGACCCTCGTACCGCCGGTGACGCCGGAGCGGTCCCCGCCGGATTCGCGGATGACGGGGGCAGATTCGCCGGTGATGGCCGATTCGTCGACGCTCGCTATGCCCTCGATCACCTCCCCGTCGCCGGGAATGAGGTCGCGGGCCTCGCAGAGGACCTCGTCGCCGACCTTGAGTTCGGAGGCGGCCACGGCGACGATCTTCCCGCCCCTGCGGAGATGGGCGATACCGCCCTCGCGCATTTTTCGGAGCGAGTCGGCGCGCGCCTTGCCCTGGACCTCCGCGACGCTCTCGGCGAAGTTGGCGAAGAGGAGGGTGAACCAGAGCCAGAGGTCGATCTGGACGGCGGAGGATGTGGGGAGGCCGCCCTGTCCGGGCGACCGGCCTCCGATGATCTCGGCGATCGTTACGATCGTCGAGAAGGCGGTTCCCATCCAGACGAGGAACATGACGGGATTGCGGACCTCCACGCGGGGATCGAGCTTGGCGAAGGCCGAGACGATGGCCTTCCCGAGCATCGCCGCGGTGAAGCGCGTTTCGTGCTTGCTCATGGCTGCCTCCTTTAGTTGCCCGCCCCGATCATGCCGAGATGGTCGAGGATGGGGCCGAGGGTGAGGGCCGGGAAGTGGGTGAGCCCGGCGACGATGAAGACGACGAAGAAGAGGAGGACGCCGAAGACGAGGTTGTCGGTGCGGAAGGTGCCCGCGCTCTCGGGAATGGTCTTCTTGCCGGCGAGGCTGCCCGCCGCGCCGAGGATGGGCAGGATGACGCCGTAGCGGCCGATGAACATGCCCGCTCCCATCATGAGGTTCCAGAAATACGTGTTGGTATTGAGCCCGGCGAAGGCCGAGCCGTTGTTGCCCGCCGCCGAGGCGAAGGCGTAAAGGACCTCGGAGAGCCCATGGGCCCCGGGATTGCCGAGGCTCGCGAGGGCCTTCGGAATCGAGGCCGCTATGGCCGCGAAGACGAGGATGACGAAGTTGGGCGCGATTATAGCCACCATCGAAAGCTGCACTTCCCGGGCCTCGATCTTCTTGCCGAGGTATTCGGGCCCCCTGCCCACCATGAGGCCGGCGATGAAGACGGCGATGAAGACGAGGGCGAACATGCCGTAGAGGCCGGAGCCCACGCCGCCGAAGATCACCTCGCCGAGCATCAGATTGATGAGGGGGATCATGCCCGCGAGGGGGGCGAGGGAATCGTGCATCGAGTTGACGGCCCCCGTCGAGGTCATCGTCGTCATCACGGCCCAGAGAGTCGAATTCGACATGCCGACGCGGAGCTCCTTTCCCTCGAGGCTGCCCCAGTGGAGTTCGGCCCCTATGGCCGCGATCGCGCAGATGGCGAAGACGACGAACATGACGCCGAAGATTGCCCGGCCCTGCTTCCGCTTGCCGCTCATCCTGCCGAAGAGGAGGGGGAGGGCGGCGGGGATGAGGATGAGCGATATCAATTCGACGAGGTTGGAAAGAGGCGTCGGATTTTCGAAGGGATGGGTAGAGTTCTGGCCGAAGAAGCCCCCTCCGTTGGTGCCGAGCTGCTTGATCGCCACCTGACTCGCGGCCGGACCGAGGGGAATCAGGCCCTCCTTGCCGGCGAGGCCGTGGAAGCCCACGTAGTCGCCGAGGCTCTGGACGACGCCCTGGCTCGCGAGGATGAGGGCCACCACGATCGAGAGAGGGAGGAGGACGTAGATGACGCTTTTCGTCATGTCGGACCAAAAGTTGCCTATAGTGGCCTTTTCGCCGAGGCCCGCCTGCCCCCGCGCCATGATGCCGCGGATGACCGCGACGGCCACGGAAAGGCCGACGGCGGCCGAGAGGAAGTTCTGCACAGCGAGCCCCGCCGCCTGGGAGAAATAGCTCAGCGTCGATTCGCCGGCATAGGACTGCCAGTTCGTGTTCGTCACGAAGCTGATGGCCGTATTGAGGGCGAGGTCCCAGCGCATGCCGGGGAAATGCCGCGGATTCAAGGGGAGGAAGGCCTGGCCCATCAGGATGCCCGCGAGGATCGCGATGGAGACCAAGCCCAGGCCGAGGACGGAAAGGGCGTATGCCTTCCAGTCCATCTCGCCCCTGTCGAGCCTGGCGAGACGGTAGAAGGCCGACTCGGCCGGCTCGAGGAAGGAAAGGGGATGTCGCTTCCCACCGAAAACCGCCTCGAGGTAGGCGGCGAGGAGGGGCGAGAGGAGGAGCATCGCCGCGACGACGATCGCGATCTCCGCAATATCGTGGTAATTCATGGGGTCTCCTAGAAGCGCTCGGGCCTGAACATGGCCCAGCCCAGATAGCAGAGGAGGGCGACGGAGAGAAGCAGGGCCGCCCTGAAGACGATGGCTGACATGGGTACCTCCGACTTCGATGCTAGCGAAGGCGGCCCTGCGGGCAAATAAAGGCTCCATTAAGGTTTCGGCGAGGGCGTTAAGGTCGCGCTAAGACTCCGAAGGCCCGCGCCGTCGAGAAAGTCCTCATCGGCGATTGACGGCTCGAGGGGTCTGCTCGATCATTGCCCATGGTCCAAGCCCCCTACGCCGCACAAGGCCTCGAGATCAGACCCCTGGCCGGGCGCCGCGAATTCCGCGATTTCGCCGCCTTTCCCTGGATCCTCTATCGCGACGACCCTCTTTGGGTGGCCCCCCTCCTTTCGGACAGGTTGCGCGACCTCGATCCCGGCCGCGGCGAGTTCTTCGCCAAGGGGGGCGTCGCGCGGCTTTTCGGGGCCTGGCGCGGCGGCCGTCTCGTCGGCACCGTCGCCGCGGCCGAGGACCTGCCGGCGAACCGCCGCGAAGGCACGAGACATTGCATGTTCGGCTTTTTCGAGTATTTCGACGATCGCGAGGCCGCTTCCGGCCTCCTCGACGCGGTGGCCGCCTGGGGGCGGGCGCGGGGCCTCCTCGACATGTGGGGACCCTTCAACTTCGACTACGAAAACGCCTACGGCGTCCTCGTGGAGGGTCGGGACCGTCCTCCGGCCCTCCTCTGCGGCCACACGCCCGCCTACTACCTCGACACGATGGAGTCCCTCGGCTTCGCGCCCGCCCGGGACGACAATCTCGCCTTCGAGATCCGTCTCGATCGGTCGATCCCCGATCGCGAGCATCTTTCGCGCGTCGCCGCCCTCGCCCGGGAGCGCGGTGGCTATCTCGTCAGGCCCTTCGATCCCTCGCGCTACGAGGAGGCCGTCGACGATGTCTGGGGCCTTCTCAACGTGTCCCTCAGGCATCTCCGGGGCTTCGTCCCCTATGAGCGATCGACCGTGGAGGCCCTCCTCTCGCCCTTCCGGCGTTTCGCCGATCCGGAACTCGTATTGTTCGCCGAGAAGGAGGGAAGGGTCGTCGGTTTCTTTCCCGCGATTCCGAATCTCAACGAGGCCCTGATCGGTCTGCGCGGCCTTCGTCGGCCCCGGGACTGGCTCCGCCTCCCCTTCGCCTTCAGGCGCGGCTGGCGCTCGGCGACCATCAAGAGTGTCCTCGTCCACCCCGACCATTGGGGCTCGGGGGTCGCTGCCATCCTCTTCGAGGAGATGCTGTCGCGTCTCGAGGCCAGGGGCCGGGCGGGGCGGGGCTTCGAGTGGCTCGACCTCTCGCTTACCTCGGAGGAAAATCCCCAGACGCCGATTCTGGCGACCCGTTTCGGCGGAAAGATATATAAGCGTTACAGGACCTATATCCGCGGCATCTCCTAGTCCCAAGGCCCCTCCGCCCCAGGCCAAGGCCCCTCCGCCCCAGGCCAAGGCCTCGCTGCCTTGACGCGGGGGCCGCCCCGCGCTGATACTCGCCCAGTCATGGATAAACCCGAACCCGCAACGCGATTGCCCCTCGTGGCCGCATTCGCCCTCGTCGCCGTCCTTCTGCTTTCGATTCCCCTCACGGGCTTCGCCCGCCTCGACGCGACCTGGCTCATCTATCTGCTCGGCACCCTCGCCATCGCGGCGGGTCACCTCGCCTTCACCCACTTCATCTACCGGGAAGGGAAGAAGGGACTGTGGCTGGCGTGGAAGAAATTCACGGGATATTCGATCCCGGTCTTCTACTTCGTCCATGCCCTGCCCCGCGTGACTTGGCAGAAGCTCGGCCTCATCGGCGGCGCCCACGCCAACCTGATATTCGGAGCGACCCTTCTCGCTACCCTCCTCGGCATCCTCGTGTTCTGGTTCGCCTCACGCCCCGCCACCCTGGCCGCCGTCGGCGTCATCCAGGCCGACGAGGTGAAGGACAGGGCCCTGCGCAAGCGTCGGATGCGCGAGCGCCAGGTCCAGGCCCACAGGCGGAACATACTCCTCGCCGGCCTCGAGTGGGTCGACGCCCTCGCCTGGGCGGCCATCGCCGTCCTCCTCGTCAACATCTTCGTGTTCCAGCTCTACGTGGTTCCCTCGGAATCGATGGTGCCCGCCTTCCTCGTCGGGGATCGGCCCTTCACGCTGAAGCTCGAGACGGGGCCGCGCATCCCCCTGACGGAATGGCGTCTGCCCTTCCTGCGTCTGCCGCAACGGGGGGACGTCGTCACCATCGCCAACCCGCGCTATCCCGAAAACCACGGCGTGGACCTC
>Ga0307375_10005189_pt1 | contig 12278 bp, 16 predicted proteins | sample TR1MG_FD_202531 | JGI IMG/M metagenome (GOLD analysis project Ga0307375, IMG submission 202531) | Soil microbial communities from Risofladan, Vaasa, Finland - TR-1 | ecosystem: Environmental > Terrestrial > Soil > Coastal area > Acid sulfate soil | place: Finland: Risofladan, Vaasa | collected... | reverse complement strand
ATGTGTTTCGGGATGGTGACCTGTCCCTTTTGCGTGAGCGTTGTAAGCATGGCGTATCTCCGAAAGTATTACGTTCATGACAAGAGTAATACAACGCTGCGCTGAGGAGCAACTGCCTATGGCGATTTCCACCTGTCCGGCGTGCAGGTACTCATGGCCACAGGATACGATAAAACCGCGTAACTGGCCCCTAAATCCCCATTCCGCTACACTCGACGGATAATTTTCTACCCAAAAACGAGCCTATCCGTCGTGAACCAGCAAAACATCTCCGCACTCATCTGGGCCGTTGCCGACTTGCTCCGAGGGGACTTCAAGCAATCCGAATATGGGCGGGTGATTCTGCCCTTCACCGTCCTCCGGCGTCTGGATTGCGTGCTCGTCCCCACGCGGGCGGCGGCCCTCGCCGAATACCACGCAAAATCCGCAGCCAAGCTGCCCTTCGTGGAATTCGTCCGACGTGCGGCAGGGCAGTCCTTTTTCAATCTCTTTCCCCAGGACCTGCCGGGACTGCTGGGTGACGCCGACAATCTGCGCAATAACCTGCAAGCCTATGTGCGGGCATTTTCTACGGACGTGCAGGACATCTTCACCCGCTTCGATTTTCCCGCCACCATCGAGCGACTGCACAAGGCGGGGTTGCTGTATCTCGTCACCGAGAAATTCACCGGCCTCAACCTGCATCCCGACGCCCTCAGCAACTACCAGATGGGCCTGCTGTTCGAGGAACTCCTGCGGCGCTTTGCGGAGATGTCCAACGAAACGGCCGGAGAGCACTTTACGCCGCGGGAAGTCATTCACCTGATGGTGGAACTCCTGTTCACGGAAGATGATGCGGCGCTGGCCAAGGGCGGCATCGTCCGCACCCTGTATGACCCGGCGGCAGGCACCGGCGGGATGCTCTCCGTGGCGGGGGAACACCTCCACGCCCTGAACCCCGAAGCGCGGCTCACCATGTTCGGCCAGGAGCTGAACGATGAATCCTACGCCACCTGCAAGGCGGATATGCTGATTCGCGGGCAGGAAGTGGCCAACATCATTCCCGGGAATACCCTGTCCGAGGACGGCCATCGGGGCAAGCACTTCGATTACATGCTGTCGAATCCCCCATTTGGCGTGGAGTGGAAGAAAGTCGAGGCCACTGTCCGCGAAGAACACGAGGACATGGGCTACCGGGGACGCTTCGGCCCGGGCTTGCCGCGCATCTCCGATGGCTCCCTGCTGTTTCTCCTGCACCTGCTGTCCAAAATGCGTCCGGAAAAGGAGGGCGGCAGCCGCATCGGCATCGTCCTCAACGGCTCGCCCCTGTTCACCGGGAGCGCCGGCAGCGGGGAGTCGGAGATTCGCCGCTACGTGCTGGAACAGGATTATGTGGAAGCCATCGTCGCCCTGCCCACGGACATGTTCTTCAATACGGGTATTGCCACCTACATCTGGATACTCACCAACCGCAAGCCCGAGGAAAAACGGGGCCTCGTGCAACTCATCGACGGTTCCGGGTTCTGGCGCAAGATGCGCAAGAGTCTCGGTTTCAAGCGCCGGGAACTCGCCCCGGAACACATCGAGACCCTTTCCCGCCTGCTGGGCGTTGGGGAGGCACTGGACCAGGCGGTACTCCTCGATGCCGAAGGCAAAGAGCGCGCGCGGGTGGTGCTGTTCGAGGGCACTCCGGTACCAGAACCCGTGGACGGGGGAACCGTGAAAATCCGCCCCGTCTCCAGGGTATTCCGCACGACGGACTTCGGTTACCGCACCATCACCGTGGAAAGGCCCCTGCGGTTGCGTTTCCAGATGACTCCGGAACATCTGCAGGAATACGAAGGAAAACTGCGGGAGAAACTGGACGGGAATGGGCGTGGACCGAAACGGGTCCGCAGCGTCGAGGCCCAGGCACAGGCCCTCCGTGAGGTGGATGGGTTACTGGATGACGCCGAAGCCCTGTTCCAGGCGTTGGGGGATACTCCAGACGACAACTGGAACACCCTGTGGCCGCGCATCGAGGGGATTCTGGAAGCCCGGGGCAGCCGTTATACCCCGGCAAGCCGCAAGGCGTTCCGGGACGCCTTCACGGAATCCTGCCCGGATGCGGTACCCGTGGAAAGCGGGAAGCGTAACGGCCCGAAGTATGAGCCGGACTCCGGGCTGCGGGACACGGAGAACGTGCCTCTGGGTGAGGACGTGTACGCGTACTTCAAGCGGGAAGTCCTGTCCCATGTCCCGGATGCGTGGATTGACGAATCCAAACGGGACACGAAGGACGGCAAGGTGAGCATCGTGGGGTATGAGATACCCTTTAACCGGCATTTCTACGTGTTCGAGCCACCCCGGAGTCTGGCGGAGATTGACGCGGATTTGAAGGCGTGTACCGGGCGGATACTCAAGATGCTGGGGGAGATGTCGGCATAAACGATGAGGGCAACTTGCCGCAACCCAGCAAAATGGTAAGCTGGTTTCATGGATGGCGTTGGCTAATACCCCACGAGCAAGGAGGCATCATGAAAACCACCCTGGACTTACCGGACGAACTCATTCGCGAGGCGAAATTGCGGGCCGTCCTGCAAGGGCGCACGCTGCGTGATTTGGTGGCCGAGTACCTGCGACAGGGGATGGGAATGGCGGCGCCGAAACTGCCTGCGTCCCCACCTCGGGGTTCCGTGGTGGAGCTGGATGAGAGCGGTTTACCGTTCATCCGCGGACATGCCGACGCGCCGGCGCTCCATATGAGCGTTGCTGAGTTGATTGCACTGGAACAAGCCGCTCAAGCTGAGGAGGATGCGCGTCGTGCCGGGTTCCCTGTTTGATACCAGCGTGTGGCTGGCGGTGGTATTCACCCGGCATCCTTTCCACGAAAGCGCCAGGAAAGCGCTGCAGGAGGCGACGGCATCCCACCCTGCCGTATTTTGTCGCGCAACCCAGCAAAGTTTTCTGCGGCTGGCTTCTACGCCGACGCTGTTCAAAGCCTATGGAGTAGACAGCATGAGCAACAGGGATGCTTTAGTCGCGATGGATGCTCTACAGTCTTCTCCGCGTGTTTGCGTACGCGAAGAAGCCCCTGACGTTTTCTCCCTCTGGCGTACGCTGGCCACCCGGGACACCGCCTCACCCAAGGTGTGGATGGACGCCTATCTGGCCGCATTCGCACTGGCTGGAGGGTTACGCCTCGCTACTCTGGACGGTGATTTCAAGAACTTCTCCGCATACGGCCTGGATTGGGTTTTGGTGAACGCGTGAGGCTACGGTTACGGGCCCTCGACAGATGGAAAGACGTAACCAAGGGCAGCAAGGTGGGCGTCGTGAGGTATGAGATACAGGGTATCCGGCATTTCCAGGTGTTCGAGTCGCCCCGGAATCTGGCGGAGGTGGCGATATGACATATCCACGTTATCCAAAATACAGGGAATCGGGTGTCGAGTGGTTGGGGGATGTGCCTGAGGGGTGGGGAGTAAAAAAGGTAGGTTTTTGTTGTGACTTTTATACAGGCTGGACTCCACCTACGGGAGATGAGAGTAGCTATGATGGAGACCTACCATGGGCCAACATTTCTGATATTGGCCCAAAATTCCTGACAGAAACGGCGAAAAGAATATCTATGAGTGCTGTCAGGAAGCACAAGATACGCATTGCACCGAATGGGAGCTTGCTATTTTCTTTCAAGCTGAGTGTTGGGCAGGTTTCTATCGCCGCAGTCCCGATGTATACCAATGAGGCTATCGCTATATTTCAGTCTAGTGCTAACATATTATCGCGTTGGGCTTATTACACCTTTCCTATATGTATCCCCAAAAATGCGTCAGAGAATATTTATGGCGCTAAGATGCTTAATCAGTATCTTATAAAATCCGCTAAAATAGTACTACCACCTATAGAAGAGCAGCACGCAATAGCCGCCTTCCTCGACACTGAAACCGCCCGCATAGACGCCCTCATTGCCGAATACGAAACCCTCATCGAGTTGCTGAAAGAGAAACGGCAGGCCCTCATCAGCCAGGCGGTGACGAAGGGGCTGAATCCGGATGTTCCGATGAAGGATTCCGGGGTGGAGTGGCTGGGGGAGGTGCCGGAGGGGTGGGAGGTGAAGCGGCTTCGTTTCATTGCTGAGCTGAACCCATCCAAGAGTGAATGTTCCGGGATTGAGGGTGACAGCCAAGTATCATTTTTACCGATGGAAGCTGTTGGTGATGACGGTTCGCTAAATCTTGAACATGTGAGACCAATCTGCGAAGTCAATTCCGGTTACACGTATTTCCGCGAGGGTGATGTGACTATCGCCAAGATTACACCCTGTTTCGAGAATGGAAAAGGGGCTGTAATGCGCGGTCTTCAGGGTGGGATTGGGTTTGGCACGACGGAGTTAATCGTTATAAGGCCTATTCCGCAAGCAACCGTTGGCGAGTATATCCACTTACTTTTTATTTGTGCATATTTTCGTAAGTTTGGTGAATCCTGGATGTATGGTGCCGGTGGGCAAAAGAGAGTGCCTGATGATTTCGTGCGTAATTTCAAAGTAGGGATTCCACCTGTCGCCGAGCAACACGCCATCGCCACCCTCCTCGACGCCGAAACCTCCCGCATGGACGGTTTCGTTCAGGAAGCGGAAAACGGCATCAATCTGCTGCGGGAGCGGCGAACGACATTGATTTCGGATGCGGTGACGGGGAAGATTGACGTGCGGAATGTACAGAGAAACCCCGCAGGTAGCATCTCATGAACCGTGCGCTACAATTTTCCATTAGGTCGGAGAATCTCAAAAATGCCAGAGGGATTTCCGAATCATTCTCAGGTACAGAATTTGGAAGGATACTCCGAGAGACCACTGGTAACCTGGCGCAGTTTACGGTAGTAGTTGATGCGAACGCCATTATCTCTGACCTTATATTACTCCAGAATAGAAAAAATCCAGAGGCCACACCTGCATTGTTGGAGTGTTTAAGAGCGGGGACAGTCAGCGGATATGTGACCCGAAGAGTAATCCACGAGGTAGAGCGTCATATTCCCGATATTGAGGAGCAGTACAAGAGAAAAAAGTGGAACAAGGATACAGCTTATCGGGACTTGGCGGAATATAAAAAATTGTTCACGACAAAGACTCCGCGCAAGTATCGCGTCGATAAGATATTACGCGCCAATCCAGTTGACCCAGATGATGCACCTACCATCGCACTAGCTCGAGAGGTAAAAGCTATAGGTATCCTCACGGATGCCCCGGACCTTGAGGCAATGGGGGGCTTTTGTTTAGAAGTCGATTTTGTTCTGGAAGCACGGGTGTATTCCAGAAAGATTGTCGTGTCAGCAACAATTAAACAAGGGTCCATCATTGTCCTGTTTATTGCTGCCCCCATCTTCTCTGCAGTCCCCACAGTCTTAAGCGAGACGGGACGACAGTTGGCAAGCGCTGCAAGAGATACGCCTCGCTGGGTGAAGTTGGGTGTGGCGGGGATAGGTGTGGTTTTTCTTCTGTGGATTCTGCTGGACGAAAAGAGAAGGCGGTCCCTGATATCCACAGGGACCAGCCTGCTTTCTGCCGCCGGCAGCAGTACCGCAGATTTCGCATTAGGTCTTTTTGAAGTAACGAATGCGTTGCAGCAACTTGTCCAGGAACACGATGTCCCACCCCCTGTTCCGAGGAGTAAATCGCTATTATAAAATCGAAAATACAAAAAATAGAGAAATCTTGGGAACCAAAAAAAGGGTAACGAGAAATATTGTCATCGTAACAGATGGGGGACAGCATGACGGATTACATCGCGCAAATAGAAGGTGATTACTACGAGGGAACTCATGTAAAACTTCGGCTCATGACGCCGCAGCGGGTAATACTCCCATTCCGGCTTGATGGTGAAGCCGGCCACAACACCGCTAAAAGGATTTTTGTGGAGGACTACTTCAATTCTGGTACCCGGGTTCGCCGTGGCCGATTGTATATGGAGTCGGATTTTAAGAGTTGGCCCCCCGAAAGAGTCAGCCCGCGCCCGTTAAGCACCATGAGCTCCTTGCCTGGTCACCCCACTATAAGTCTTGCCCCTATAAATGAGTCATATATAGCATATGCAGGACAGGACCTAAAACGCAATTCAGTCACTGTACTTGGCGACAGTTCCGCTGAATCTCGGTGGCTCGTAGTTATGGTAGAGCGAGTGGTCAGTTACGGGCTCGTGGTAACCCTCAAGGCCAAGACGTTTCTGGGTGTCCTTCCCGAGGTTGTTCCTGAAGCTATTCCAGACGATAACCGTCAGGATATTCTCCTGGCCCTTGACGCAGTAGTGGAGTCAGCCACTATCCAAGCGCCGCAGCCCGTTATTGATGCTTGCCGGAACGCTGCAAGCCACATGATTAGCGCCAAGTTCCCAGAATCCAACCCCGATGGGAAGCTTGATTTGGGCGCATTAGTAAAGTGGCTCATTGACCAATGCAAACTCAAGAAATGTACGGATACTGCGGATAGCATTCTCTACCTACTTGAAGCTTCCTCCAGCCACCTGGTGAATCAGCTCCATAGCCGGGGCAAAGCGAACGCAGCGGCAGCTCATGGAACACGCCCCGTGTCGCAGCGCGACGCCGACTTGGCCGTGAGCGCCATCGCGTTTCTGTTGCAAGACTTCGGTTGGGCTGCAAATGAAGGCTGACTTGGGCGGGGGTCCAATGGACTGGGTAGCAATAGCTGAATTGGCAACCGCCCTTGGAACTATTGCTCTTGCTATTGCAACAGGTTGTATGAGCTGGCTCTCCTATAAGTCCATCCGGCAGGCGGAAGAAAAAGAAAAGCATCACTCTACACCCATTGTCGTTTTTGACTTTAATGACGCGGAAGGTGAGGAGGGTCAAGGCGCCCCAGGATTTCGAATGCATCCAGATAGCGGTACTGGCCATCAAAAGGCGTTATTATCTGGCATATTGCGTAATATCTCTGCGGTGGCCGCTATAGACTGCCGATTGAGTATTGTCTATACCGGTGGAGAACAGCCGCTTTGTGAATTTCACGATATTCCCATCTGTAGTGGACTCGCAGCCGGTGAACGCCTGGATAATATATCGAAAGAAATAACTATGGCCGATATTGATACGGAAAACCTTTCGGAATTTAACGGGCTAAAAATATTCACCGTAGGGATACGAGGGTTATTTGAAGTGCCCGCGGCTAAGCCGGACGAAGAATATCCGTATTATCTTGAGTTCGTTTATTTTAACGTTTATGGTGAAAAATTTATAACCCGATATGTGATGAAGATGTTTGAACGGCCTGCTTCTCAAAAACGGTTTTATAGGAAAATGGTATTCAAAATTACGGGACGAGCACCACCCAGTGCAGATAAGGAAACTTCGTGATGTACGGCGCATCCTCTTGCGGGTATCTCCAACCCCGGTCTCCTGTCGGCGCTGGTGCTCGGCGCCTTACCTGCGCGAAAAACCTCGCAGTCTGTCAGCTCCACGTTAGGCCACAAAGAGAGAGATTGATGAAAATATTTATCGTTTATTGGCATCCAGAACCGCAGAGTTTTAATGGTTCGATGTTCCGCACAGCTTGTAAGGTGCTGGTCGATGCCGGCCATGAGGTGAGGACTTCCGATTTGCATGAAATGAGCTTCGACCCTGTTTCCAGTCGAAAGAACTTTACTACGGTCAAAGACCAAGATTACTTCAAGCAACAAATCGAAGAAATGCACGCCACTGAAACAAAGGGGTTTTCGGCAGGGCTTGAAGCTGAGATGGAGAAGCTTGAGTGGTGCGACCTGATGGTTTGGCAATTTCCGCTATGGTGGTTTGGGTTGCCAGCGGTTTTAAAGGGATGGGTTGACCGAGTTTTTGCTATGGGCCGCATCTACGGCTACGGCCATATTTACGAGACCGGCGTTTTTCGCGGCAAGCAGGCGTTGCTAAGCCTGACGACAGGCGGACAGGAAGAAGCCTACCGTCATGGCGGGTTCAACGGGGATATTTCTGGAGTTCTGCGCCCGATACAGCGGGGTATGTTGGAGTTTGTCGGCTTTGGTGTATTGGCGCCACAGATTGTGTACGCACCTGTCCGTATGACGGATGATGAACGCGCACAACATCTGGCAGCCTACACTGCGCGCCTACTGCACATTACCCAAGAGTCACCTTTTGATGTTGGTACTTATTGAAGGACATTGCCGTACCAAATCACAACGCAGCCAAGAAACAAGCAATCATCAATGGGTGAGAGAGAGCCGACAACATGCCATACGTAAACATCCAAATCACCAGGGGCGCCACACGAGAACAGAAGGCTCAGCTAGTTAAGGATATAACCGATTCGCTGGTGCGCGTACTTGGTAAGAAACCAGAGCACACGCATATCGTTATTCAGGAAATAAATGAGGAAGACTGGGGATTTTCAGGCCTGCTGACGGACGAATGGGAAAAGCTGAAGTAGTAGCCTTTCTCGGACAATTGCAATCTAACCATGCACCCAAGCGTGACGGCAAAAAAGGGCACAGTTCATTAGCTCCACGGTATACATTTTTCAGAGAGGATTTGGCTCATGGGTTCCATATTCCAAAAACCAATAGTTCTGTTAAGGCTCGAAGGTCTTGCCGTCTTTCTCTTGGCGCTCGTCATTTATTGGCAGCAGTCTTTCGGATGGATACTGTTTTGGTCAGCAGTATTGCTCCCAGACCTTGCCCTCCTTGGGTATCTTGTTAATGCCCGGGTTGGCTCAATGGCATACAACGTCACGCATTCAAAGTTGTTACCTGGCGCATTGGCCGTTTTTGCCATCATTACGAGTAATGCGTTGTTCTCGGCCTTGGCTCTTATCTGGTTTGTTCACATCGGTGTAGATAGGATGCTGGGTTATGGCCTAAAGTACCCGGAGGGATTCAAGGTAACCCATCTCGGCACCATTGGGAAGTTGGGTGGCGAATCACGCGGCAGCTATTTACCTTGTGGAAAATAAAAATCCACCTGATTAGCACGATTCTGATACATAAAAATTATCCCCAACATATCGAACAGGAGAGCCTGTGACATTACCGAGAAAGTCTCAAATACCACCACACCAAAAATACGATAAGCCCATGCCGTTTATTATGGGTTTCTTTCTTTTCGCGGGGTTGACAGTATCCACCTGCGCTCTGGCCAATACGGCAAAAACGCCCAAAAAGCCTAAAATCTGGTCCGGGAGTGCCGCATTCGGGTACTCCAGCGTCACGGGAACCTATCCGTCCTTGAGCCTTAACGGCAAGGATTGGATACGTTGGCAGTATCACCGTTGGGAAAACCGAACGCGTCTGAGCTATAACTATACGGCGGCGTCAACGGCCGTTTATGCCAACCGTCTCGTGTTGCAGAACCAAACGCGATATTATTTCAAGCCGAAGGTTCACTATGTTTTCGGCGATATCCGGTATGACCGCAATCCATTCGACGGGTACTACTACCATCTGGCGGAAATCATCGGCGAAGGTAACGTCATCCATCTCAACAAAACCATGTCCCTGGATTACCAGGGCGGTGTCGGTGCTCAGGAGGACCAACCCATAGGCCTGAAATATCAATCCAATCCAGCCGCGCGGTTGGCGGTGGAATATGAATGGCATCTGACCCGGCATGCGACGTTCAGGGAAAAGGTTACCGCCTTGTTATCAACAGCTAACAACAATACTTACGAATCGGTTACCAGTGTGCAAACCCGACTGTATGGGCCTTTAAGTTTGCAAATGTCGTATACCGCCACATACAATGAGCTCCCTGTGATAAGCTATTACAAAAAACTTAACACCATTACCACGGCTGATTTGATGTACAAGTTTTAGTAACGGGGGGTTAGGGGGAGGTGGTGGACGAGGTGCTGGACCGTCGTCGAGGAAAGTAACGCGGAGATTCCCTGGTGTTATAATCCGCCCAGGAGAAAGCGGAGTGTTCGACATTTCGAGGGTCCCCTCCGTAGCTTCGCCGACGCATGTCGGTACAAGAGGAGTCATACCATGAGTACCGTGAATCTCACGACGCCAAGGCAAGACTGCTCTACTATGTGGCGCGGGTCGTCCAGGGCGAGGAAATCATCATCCTCAGAGAAGGCGAGCCTGTGGCCCGGCTGGTGGGCATGGGGCCCGAGAGAAAACGCCGCCCGGTGGGCCTGGGTGCGGGACGGTTTCACATTCCGCCGGATTTCGACAACCTGGCCAGTGATTAAAACGATTCGTTTTTTGGCGACACGCGCACAGACCGGATAACCAGCACTACTCGGATTACCCGTCATCACATAACGACAAATGTCGTGTTCCCGGTGACGGGATTGGCGGTTTTTTGCTGTGGCACGGCTTATGCTCGGGAAGGCTTACCAGAACTCGCGCCAATCCGGCATGAGACTTCTGGCAACGCACTTCAACATTTGAGGAGAACGCACCATGAACACACAGAATAAGGTCACGATGCACAATGGCCGGTATGTTGCCGCAGGACTTTCCGCAATCCTCGCCGCGACGCTGGGTATCAGTACCGCCATGGCAACCCCACTGGACACCTCCTGGAAATCGGCAACCTTGCCTCAAGTAAAGGCACTGCTGGTCAAGGATAGCGGGAAAGTCAGCGGCAAAACGGTCACCTACAGCGGCAAAACGGTTCATGTTGTTGCAGCAGCCGTCCTTCCGGGTTTCCCTTTCCCGAGCTTTGAAATCCATGACGTCAAGAACCCGACCCTGGATATCCCCGCGGGCGCCGCGGTGGATGTCACCTTCATCAACACCAACAAGGGATTTGGTCACAGTTTCGACATCACCAAAAAGGCGCCGCCTTATGCGGTCATGCCGAACATCAAACCCATTGTTGCAGGTACGGGATTCAGTCCCGTTCCCAAGGGCGGGAAGTTCGGATATACGGACTTTACTTGGCACCCTGTGGCGGGCACATACTACTACGTCTGCCAGATACCTGGTCACGCCGCGACCGGCATGTTTGGTAAAATCGTCGTAAAATAAGCGGCTGGGTTTTGCAAGGAAAGGGTTAAGTGGGAAGGCCAGGCCAGAGAATTTGCCTGGCCTTTTTACTCATACAGTGCGGAAAGCCCCGCCGTTCAGGGGGACCCATTTGCCCATCACTACACTAAACTAGGCTATCCCAGGTAAAGAGGGGGGGAATATGGCAGAAATCATGCAGGGTGAACGTTTAGCGGATGTAGCCGACATTGGCGCGAAGAATACAGAAGAGTATTTGGTGGAAGCATTAGCTCGGCAACGCGAGGCATTGCTACCCCAGGAGGAGCCTGATGAAGACGCAGATGGGCATCGCTATTGTCTGGATTGCGCCGAGATTATTCCCCCGGAACGGATACTGGCTGTGCAGGCCGTGCGCTGTGTGACCTGTGCTGCGAAACGGGAACGCTTTGCCAAACTGACTAAAGGCCGGGGTGGTGCTGGACGTATCATGAACGATGAGGAGTTCGAGGGAAAATAATGCACCGAATGAAAGTGGCAGGACTCCCTCCTGTCACGGATAGAGAACATGGCCATGAATCCCCATTATAGCTATAATAGCCAGAACGGATGTTTGTATAGGAGCGTACCCATGATTACGGTGACTTCTGTTGAAGCTCAGAACAAGTTCGGACAGTTATTGGATACGGTACAGAGGGAACCGGTGATTATCACCCGGCACGGACGGGCGACGGCATATATGGTGTCACCGCAAGACATGCAGGACCTCCAGGATTTACTGTCTGCTCGGCGCAAACGGAGTGAGGCGCTAGCTGAATTTGAAGCGTGGAGCCAGCGTGCGGCAGCAAGCGCGTTGCCTGCGGCTGCCGAGCTAACAGATGAGGATGTGGTTCGCCTGGTGAAAGAGTCGCGGTGAGCACTCTGCGGCGTACTGTCTTCGACACCGGTACATTGGTGAGTGCGGCATTGCGGGTCGGGTCAATTCCTCATCGTGCCTTGTCCCACGCTTTTTCGGCGGGCGAAGTTTGTGTTTCAGCGACTACGCTGGTCGAGCTGGAAGCGGTTCTGCTGCGGGACAAGTTCGACCGCTACCAGCCGGTACAAATACGTCAGGAGTTCTTGGCTGTTTTGCGCCAAAGAGGCGTATTGGTCCAGGTCTCCGCAGCGGATGAAGTCAGCGTGCAACCGCCCTGCCGTGACCCCATGGACCATCCCTTTCTTGCGTTGGTCCAAAGATGTAACGCGGACGTTCTCATCTCCAGCGATGGGGATTTGCTCGTTCTGCATCCCTGGCAAGGGATACCCATTTTGACGCCAGCGGCGTTTCTGGAACAGGTAAGCGCGTGAGTATCCACCAGGAAATCCAGTTCGAGTCCGAAATCTGCG
>Ga0307375_10005188_pt1 | contig 12279 bp, 19 predicted proteins | sample TR1MG_FD_202531 | JGI IMG/M metagenome (GOLD analysis project Ga0307375, IMG submission 202531) | Soil microbial communities from Risofladan, Vaasa, Finland - TR-1 | ecosystem: Environmental > Terrestrial > Soil > Coastal area > Acid sulfate soil | place: Finland: Risofladan, Vaasa | collected... | reverse complement strand
GGGCGATTAGCTCATTAAGTTCATTGTCTGTCATCATATCAGTGACCCCCTGTCTAATTCCTGAATCAACCTACGGACCTCTTCCTCGTCTTGGCGTCCAAACGCTCCTGCCATCTCGCCGACTGCGTGGGCATAACCTCTCGCCCGCACGCTCATCATTGCGTCATCGCCGTTCAGATAGCCATCTCGATCAAGCTTCTCAAGCAGGCTGGCAAAAATGTGCATCTGCTTTGCAGCCTCATCTAGTGTCGGGTTCTCAAGCATCGACAGCGCCACACTCACCCCGTACTTGTTACACCTAGCCACAATGTTGCTCGTTACCCTGACCACGGCCTCGTATGCCGCCCTGTAGACCTCTACTAACCTTTGATTCTCTGGCATCCCCTAGAGTTCCTTCTTGTTCATTGTAGTACAAATTAGTGCGGTATAGTACAGGCTGAACCTGATAGGGACAACAAAGCCCCTGCACCATGACGGTGAGGGGCATTTATCTACGGACTCCGCAGGCTGCCGCCCAAGATGTTGACATTGAAAATGCGGGAGCGGGTGGGACGTTAATTTAGTCCGCTAACCCTTGTGTAGTCCATATCCGTTCCCGGCTTATGGTGCACCCATATTGTTGCAAGATTCTTGTACCAGAAACCAGTATTCGGCACTTTCTCCATAATCCATGCTTCACAGACGGTGGTATGCGGTCCTCCGGACACGGTTAGTACTGGCATTGTATGCACGAATCTGTAACTCCGGTCTGAGTCTTGCGCCCAATTGTCAAAGTTCCGGCGCATATAGGTGTTGATTCCAGGCTTGCTGCACGGAATGGCATTCGCTGGCCGCTGTTGCTGTAGCTGCTGCACCAGCCGCTGCTGGCCATTGGCAAACCGCACAGTGGCGGTCTTGTAAAAATGATAGGGCAATCCAGCAGGAACCTTGAATTGCCCCACTTCCTTTACTGCCCTTTCGGCGAGGAGGTTGAATTGCTTGTCGCCAGTGGAAGAGCTTAAAACCATTCCGGTAATATGGCCGTCTGGGGTCAGATGGACGGTGATAACACAGCCTTCTGGTTTTCCATAATGTGGTGGATGATAATGTGACTGGATGTTGGCATAGATCTCGTGACCAAATAGAGACTCCCGCATCTTATTTGCCGCGCTAATGGGCTTCTGCGGACGTGCCATATTTTGCAGCATCTTCTTCTTTCCGCCAATTTTGGCGACGGTGTTTTGATCGTATTTTTCCATAACATCAACAACCGCATGATGTAAGCATGTCGTGAGCGTGTTTTTTTCGGACTGTGTTGGGTGTTTGATTGCTTCGATCGGCTTCAGGCAAGCGTTCTCTCCTTCGTTCATTGCCGCGCTAAACGTGCCGGCTGACGCGGCGGTGGACATGGCAAGCATTGTAGCAATAATGAGTCGTTTCATTTCGCCCTCCCTTGTGATGCCTGATAATGCCGCCGGATAGGACGTTCTGGCAATTCTTCTGCATCAGTCATCGCCCCTTTACCCGCCTGTTGATCTCCCGAAGCCAGGCCCCTACACGCCGCCACTCGGCCAGATTTTCCTCGACGTAGAATCCATGAATGAAAGCGGCTTGTCGGCATCGCTCTTTGCCTTCTGGGGTCTTGGCTCCTGTGCTGCGGCCACCGTGCAGAAAACAGCGGCCATTCTTCATGGCGGGCATTTTGCAAGGTTGGCCGGTACGCTTGGCTTTCGCTCCACATTTACGGCACATAGCAAGAGGTGCAGGCTGCGTTTTTGTGTTCATCCCTGCCCACCCCCCTTGTCGAGCGTGCCCGCAACAACCGCTTGCCCACCGTTCTCCACATTGACGGTCTGGTGCGTTACGGTGATCTGTTGCTTCCTGCCATGACGATGCTTATCTACGGCCTCGACGTGCTCCCTGAATACCCGCTGAAACTTGGCTGCGCGGTTTAGATAGGCGTCTCTGGCCTCGGGAGAAAGGTTATTGTTCCAGGCGCGTTGCAAGCATTCACTGGCTGCGTTGTGGGCCTGTATCGCCTGTATACAGAGGAGCGTTTCTGTACCGTCGCGCGGGGCAAGCATCCTCATCATGCCTTCACCGGCTTCTGTCATCAGGCCAGGACGTGCCTCCGGGGAGTGATCCGGTGCTGCATGCTTAAGCTGGTGGCGGAGCACACTCAGACAGTACTGATTTGGTGCACTCCAGTTGTGGGCAGAAGAATCCCAGGGGGCGGTGATGGCTTGCTCTGGTGTGGCTTTTTTCGTCACGGCGTCACCTCAAAGTTCCCGGTATCAGCCCGGTAAAGAAGCATACTGACCAGAAACAGGCCCGGTGCCAGCGGTATGTCGTAATCCATCGGCGAGCCTATCAGTGGCCCATACCACACGGTAGCGCCGCTACTATTGGTCAGGTTGATATACCACCGCTGACCGGCAATGTTCCACTGTGCAGTTGCAAAGTGCAGCGCGCCGTCCAATGTGAGTTGCGCCCGCCACGGCGGGTTTCCTGTTGCGGTTGGGTTGAACAGCACATAGGTGGTCATGGGGCTATCTCCTCGGTGGTGGCACGCGGGTCAACGATGGTCCTGCGAATCTCGGTAATGGGTGCATGAGTGATGTGGGCATCCAGCGAGATTTCAGACGGTAGTATCCGGCCCAGCAGAGACATAAACGCCCGCGGGTCTGCCTTGGCCTGCTCGACAAGCCATGTTTGCCCGCCAAGGTCATCCAAAGCGCCAAGGATCATGCTTTTCACATTGCCGGTGATTTTGTTGGGGCTGCCTTTGGGCCTGCCGGGTCCGGGTGGTAATGGGTGAATATTTCCAGTTTCTTTATTTGCCATGACGCGCTCCTTTCACTGATTTAGGCACTGATACCGCTGGCATTGCCTGCGTTGATTGTGGGGCAGATTTGGGGCCTTTGCAGGGCTTCTGCTTGGTGCCCGGCATGGCTGGCGATGATGCGCGGCGCTCGGCCTCCTGTTCAGCAGGACTCCGCGTGAACAATCGCGCCCAAGCATCAAGATACCCGCTCGGGATGGTGAGTGATTTCGTTTTGCGCTTCATGCCATACCCTCCTCGAACCATGCCCCGGGTGCCGATTCCGCGTAACGATCTGGCAATAGGCAACATACCGAGAACCCCGCTTCACAGAGGGCGTCGCCAAGCGCCTCCAGGTCGCCGGAATCCAATGCGGCCTGTGCGCTTTTCAGGTGGTCGAAAATCTCTACCAAAAGGCCGTCGTGGACCTCTTTGTCAGTCAGTCGTTTCATTGCGGTAACTCCTCTTTTAACAGGGCTATCAGTGCATCGCGGTGTTCTGCAATATATTCGCGGTCGTAAGGCCAAAGCATGTTGCTCGGGCCTATGCGGAGTTGGTCGTCGCTGGTCAGCCTTACCAATAAACCGACCTTTCGCATGACGCTGAGTAGGGTTCTGGCCTCGCCCAGGGGGTCGATGAACGTCGCTTCCGGGATATGGACTATTCTTGCCGGGGGTAAATGCCCGGAATCAATGTTCATGAAGTTCATGACGTTCATATTGTGGAGTTCAGCCAGCACATCGGCCTTGTGTTTGCGTAGTAAATCGCGGTCGGCATCGGTGAGGCGTGATCTGGGTGTAATGCTGATCGTGCCGTGGTCCGTAGGGGCCAGTTGCACCCCCTTGGCCGTGAAGTCGCGGATGATGGTTGCAGCATCCATCAGATTTCCTCCTGTAGACCGTCATTGCCTGAGGTATCCCAGCAGAGAGGGCAGCCTGTACCGGAGCATTGCGGGCAGATTTCCGCTGTTTTGGGGGCCGCATGAACTTCATGAACATCATGAACTTCGTTTCCCGGTGCTTGAGGCTGGCAAGAATAGTCCGCGGCCTGTCGAGCAAGTTCACAGTGGATGCCATCCATGCGCCGGGTGCTGTCCACGCGGGCCTTGATACCCATTTGACGAAGAGCCGGGGAATATCTACGCATGGCATCGGCAAGCCCTTTTGGACTGCGCGGCCAGTATTCGTCCCGTTCATGATCCGGCTTGTGCTCGGTCAGTACCTCCAGCAGCCCTTTGACGGTGCCACTGTACCGATTGCCACGACCCACATAATCCACCATCGCCGCCGCTACTGGTGAGGCGTCAATCGTCCGGCCAATCGCTGTCCGCCGGTGATCGGTGTAGCGGGTCAGAAAATGCCCCTCCGGATAGCCCTGCACCTTGGCGATGGCTTCCCCCAATGTTGCAAAATCTGCCATGCGGGGGCGCTGCTCGGGGGGTATGACTACCGATGGCAACACGGCCAGAGCATTGCTGAACAAATCCAGCAGAGCACCCATGATTCCAGGCGCCGCCGCTTCGGTTGCCTCCCTGATTTCGTCGTCGGTTTTCCGTACTGTGATCTCGGGCAGGGTTATCGAGACAGAGCGATCCAGCAAATCAGGGCGGAGCACTACCGGGGAAATACCGTTCAGGGCTACGGGGCAATGTGCTGTGAGTGTGGCCTCCTCGCCGTTTGTGTAGAGTTGCCGCGCCGCGTATCCGCCGCCTGTGCAGCAGGTGCAAAGCGCGTCTGACTGGTCATTCGACAAGCTCGAAAGGTTTTCGTAACTAAGTAAATGCGAGTTGGCCGCTGCCACATAAATATCTTCTGTGGTTTTGGGTTTCCCGCGTAACGGTACTTGATTGGGATCAATGAAGCGCCGGAAGATGGTCTGTGCTGAGGATTTCGCCGCGCCCTGTTCGCCGGTGAGTTCCAGAAGGGCATAAGGCGTATCTGACCGGAAGCACTCGATGATCCATGCCAGCACCAGCATCCGCTCTTGCTCGGGGACGTTTACCAGGCTCCAGAGAGCATCAACGCTGCCGCCTGATACCGGCTCGGGAAGTGGCCGGGTGGCTTTGGTCCGTATCAGCCGCACCGCTGGCTTGTTCATAATCTTCCAGCCGGTCGCTGTTACCAGGATTGCCCGCCACTGGTCGTCTCCAACGTCCAGCCAGCACCCTGAGGAATCCTTAGCCACACGCCGCCGGGGTTCATGCTCTTTCCCATCGAACTTGGCCTGCCCCCCCAGAGCATTGCAGGCGCTTTTGATGGTTTCCGCTGAGGGTGCGGTCCCCATTTCGGAATGAGCCAGCCAGGACAGCCAATCCCGGAAGCCGGTGGAGTCGATCCGCCAGTGCTCGTTATGTGTCTCGCCGGTGATGGTGGCAAAGCCGTTCCCGTCGGTGTCGTGCCAAAGTTCGCAACGTCCGGCGCCCAGATCTGCAAGCTCGGTGGCCTGACTGCCGGATCCATCGCCACCCCCGGACGGGCTGATAAAATCATCCAGCGAACTGACATTGATCTTGCTGCACGCGCTTTTGATTTCTGCCCGCCACGCCTGATACTCGCCGGGGTCGTTGTCCATAAGTGATTTTATCGCGGTCGTGTGGGGCTTCAGTGCCCGCCAGAAGCCCGGAGCTTCCCCCGCTTGGGCGATGGTCAATAATTCGGCCAGTGCAGCAACGGTGGCATCTTCTGGCAATACATCTTCCGGCCTGATTTCTTCGTCATCAGTAAAGGTCTGAGCATCCATTACGACGCCCTCCGCTGACGAATTGCCGCACAAGCTGCATGGGCATCGCCGCCGTGCCAGAGGAGGCAGTAGACTGAGAAAGGATCGTGCACATGGCCGTCATTCAGCGGATCTCCTGAATGGTGGCTAAAAACCCGGTTGTCCTCCTCGAAAACCACCATCCCGGCAATGCCACTATGCGAGTTAGGCGAGAGCCACTTACACCGGCCTTTTTTGATATATCCAGCCTGTTCTAACAATTCCTCCACGCGGTGCGATGCGTTGAATTGCCCTATCAGAGAACCTCGCCCATCCAGAGGCCTACGCTCAACATGCCGCTGCCGGGCCGCCTCTGCTTTTGCGTGCTCTTGGGCTTCAACGATCTTTGCGCCCTCGGTCAGCCGTATGGCCTTCAGACGCTTACCATCGGCATTTGCGAACCACTGATAATGCTGTGCACGATCCGGGTGGACACTCGGGAGGAAGAACAACCGCGCCGGGTGGAAGCATGATGTGTCCACCACGTTTGTGAATGGCTCCAGAGAGGCCACCAGAAGGCCGTAGGCACGTTTCAGGTGCTCGGGAGCCAGTAGTGGTGCCCCATCCAAAGGAAAGAGGATGCGGTATCGGGGCGTTTCTGGCGTGTGGCTGTGGGTTGTCCAAAGACAGAAGCACAAGCCTGATTCCTGCATATACTGGTTGGCCTGCGCTGGTGCCATTGGATGCGATCCGCCAGGCTGCTTTTCAATGTCCAGAAGCAAGGCTGTGGTGGCTGTGACATTCTTGTTGATGGCATAGGGAGTAGAGAAAGTGGCAGGGACCATTGCCGCGCCGTGTTTTTTGTCGGTCAGTGTTACTGGTGATTTAAGCGTATCAACGAACTCGGGGAATGGCATCTCCACCGGCCTGATATTGTGATCCAGTGCGTTACGGCAGACGCCGTAAGTGATGGTGTTGGCGATCATGGGTGCACCACCAAGGCCAAAATAACCACGATCCAAACTGGCAGCGTCAAGGTGATGCCCGTAACGATCTCGCGCACTGTCGGGCGGGTCATGATTGCACCCCAATGGTGTTACGGATCTCGGTCAGGCTTTCATGAATCAGGGCCAGGTCGTCGGCGGTGAGCAATGCACCGCTGACAGTGCGCGATGCGTTCCAGAGCGATGCGATAGCGCGTCTGCCGCGTTTGCTGGTAGAATATGCCTCGTCGGGGGCTTTCGTTGCGGTATGGGCGGGGGCCTTTTTCATTTTAAGCCCTCCGCCGATTCCAGCCACGAATCGAGTCGATCCCTCAACCAAATGACGCTGCCAGGTGATAGTTTACGCGGTGCAGGCGCTTTGCCTTCGCTGACATACCGCAAGAAAGTCGAACGGCCTAAACCGCAATATTTCGCCGCCGCCTGTGCGCGTAGTCCGCGTTGTTCGGTAATCGGTTTCATGTGTATCGGTCCTCAAAATGAATGCCGATACCCAATCTATCCCCTATTTTGTGCCGCGCAACAATGTCCGATTACGTCCCTTTTGTGCCCTATGGATACCGGACGAAAGGCAATAAAAAACCGGCACTTAGGCCGGTGGCGTGTTTTCACTGTGAATGGGAAAAGCTGTTACCTATTGTTGCTGAGCTATTACCAGTAACTATTAGTCATGGTTTATCTGGCTTTTTATTGATGCCATCGTAGCTGCTGCTATGTAATCTCTCTTCCACATTGACGCTTTTGTGTTTCTGTATTTTGCTTCAAGAGCTTTGCCTAGCGTTTCGGCTGTCAACTTCTGCCCGCCGTCCACCAGTTCCTGCGCCACGGCCACCAGCCTCTCGCCGCCTTCCAAATAAGCCTCGCTCTTTGTTGCGCTTGGAACTGGTCCGCGCGGCCTTTTCGTGCAAATCTGCACCAGCGACGTGCCGAGGCTGGTCGGCTGAACAGGATCTCCAGCAGGTTGCGTGGCGGCCATGACTAGCGATACCCAGTCCTGTCGAGCTGCCGGGGTGTTGGCCTTCACCCAAGCCTGGAAGTCACTCAAAACCACGATGCTTTCATCTATCGTCTCCGGGCTTGGGTGACTGTCCACCACGTACATAGGCCACCTGTAGGTTTTGATAGCCCTACTCATTACGGCGCTGTAAAGCTGATCCAGCACTCCACGGTAAATGAGAGCCTGTGCCGGGGTGAAACTAGGCCCCCAAAGCTGATCCAGATAAACATCTATTGGTGCTGTTACATCGGCACGCTTATTCAAGTAGGCGCGATGTTCCGGGCCTCTGACGTAGGTGTCTGCGGCGATCTCCAGAAAACGTCTGGTAGGTATGGCCTTGACGGTCTTGCTCATGCCGCACCCCCTGCCCGAAGCGGGACCACGACGCCGGTATCCTGTGATAGCCAGCGTTCCAGCTTGGCGAGTGCTTCGGTCTTGGCGTCCATGTGGGTGCTTTTGTCGTAGTGCTTCTCTTGGACTCCAGATATACCGTGGCTCATCAGTTGCGCCCGGTCATCCTTACTGATCCGAAGTTTGCCGCTCATGATGGTTTCAATGCTCCGGCGAATGTCACTCAGGCAGAAGGGCTCCACGGCCTCGCCAGTCTCCACCATCGCCGCGCTGATCTTTCTTGCATAGTGGCTGGCGTTATCGAGTAGCGCCGGACCTGCGCCGGTGATCGTGAACAAAAGTTCGGTGCCCAGGAGGGTAGAGCGGTCCACCAGTTCATCCAGCAATGCCTTAGCCGCGCCATGAACAGGCAGGATATGCTTGCGCGGAGTGATACGTTTGCCCTTGGGGTCGTACAGAGTGATTTCGCCGTCCTGATAGTCTCTGACAGTCGCCCGGATAAGCTGCGTGTAACGTTGCCCGCCAAGTAAAATCAGTGCCTGCAAGGTCTTGGATAGGGGGTGATCCAATGCCCTCAGCCGCGCCCACAATGCCCTGAACTCCTGCTCGCTGAGATTGCGCTCTCTGGCGCGGGACGTGCCTGCGGGTATCCCGTCGATAGGGTTCACAGTAAGCAGCATGCCCGCGCTGGCGTCCTGCATGGGGTCGAGTTCGGCGCGGATAGCTGTGGCATACGCGCTGCGAAGGTAGGAGCGGAGCTTTCGCATTTTGTCGGCATGGCCGTCCGTCTTTCCGTATCTGCGGAGTATGGACACCCATTCCATCGGCGTAACACTGGCTGCGTCCCGGTCAGCAAGTGCCGGGTAGTCCAGCAGAAGTTTCTTAAACCTGTACGCGACATCAACCGCACTGACCTTTTCTCGGCCCCGCATGTCGTCCACATAATTGTTTAGGAGCTTTTCTACGGTCCTGAGTGTCTTGGCGTGTTCTTCGGCGGCATGTGCGGCCTTGGATCGTTGCGCAGCCTCTGTCTGCATCTTCTGGTGCAGGAGCAAGTCGCCTTCGGGGGCATCACGCCGTTGTGCTGCCAGTTGCAATGCACGGTCGCGGGCCTCCGCCAGGGTAAGCCGTTGATCGGTTCCAGAGTCAGGCGCGATGATGATGCGCCGGGTTTTCCCACGCACGTTGTAACTGTAATACCAGGTGGCTCCGGTGGGCCAGTAGCGAAGGCAAAGACTGCCTTGCCCGTTGCCGAGATTCTGATTCAGCCACCCGGTGTTTCCCGATGCGATGGCCGCTTTTACCTCGCGGTCGGTGAGTGCTTTCTTGATAGCCATGCCCTGACCCCCTTTGATAAGTTCTTGATAGGTAGTATAGCGGGCTTAGGTAGGATTACAAGGGATCAATCGGGAGCAAATAACAGTGTAACATCATGATTTATCTGTATGCCACTCTTATCAATGAACTGCCGTGGATTGTGTGGGATCGGTTATCTTGTCACTCATAATCCCTTGGTCCACGGTTCGAGTCCGTGCGGGCCCACCAATTAAAACAATAAGTTATGCGTTAATGTCCAAGGTGAAAAGCCTTGATAAGTCGGTTTTGATAAGGATTTGATAGGTATGCGCGTTTGCTAGGCGTCACCTGCAAGGGCGTTTCGGAGCCATTCAGCAAGATGATCCAGTTACCTCCAGAGGCAGTTCGCCTCCAATGTCCTGAGTGCGCGTCTGTGGAGTTCATCGTGGAGAATGGCGTGCCGGTATGCTCCCTCTGTGGTCACAGAATCACGCCAGAGGATATGCAGCAGTTGGCGTTGGAGCACGTCATGAAAGAGGCGGCAAAATCTACTCAGCATTGATGCTGGTGCCGGTCCCATCCAGGCATGACCCGGGTGCCACGGTGACAGACAGACTCCCCGTATTCGTGACAAGTCGCACATTCCGGGCGTGTCGCCAGCGCCCGCGCCATGGAGGAGAGACTGGAGATTCGGCATGGCGGGGACAGGAGAGGTAACAGATGCCGAGGACACTTTCGCCGAGAACGCAGCAGATCAACATGATCAAGGAGTCTGTAGGCCTCGTTCTGCGTGATTACGCTCGCGCAAAATCCGGCAAGCCTGACCCGGCTGTCATGCGAAAATCCATTGATCTACAGGTGACCTCAATAACGCTTACTCCAGAGGCTGCCACTGAGAAATACAAAAAGGCGTGTGATGCCTTTCTTGCCGATGTCATCAGCGTAAGAGGGATCCCAACAAAGGTCATTGGTGAGCCTGAGCAAGAAACTATCACCAGCTCCAGCGGCGACTGGATTGCACAGCATTTTGATGATCTGTTGCCAAAGATCAGAGCGCGCCGTGACTGGGTGGTCAGCAATTATAAGGATCAGGCTGAAGCCTACTACAGCAGGAGGCTCTCCGATTTTGAGGCGTTACTGGATGAGTTCCTGCAGGACCCTCCGCGATTGGCGAAGGATACAGGCCCCAGAATTACGCCGATCAAAAAAGAGATTGGCTACTTTGCCCGATGGAACGATACACTCTATACCCTGAAGGCCTTCAGCTTTGCGGCGGAGGTTGATTTCATATTCAGCCTATACGGCAGGGATGTTATCGCGGCCATTTGGCGGTATAGCGATCTTGATGAGCGGATGGATTATCCTCCAGAATCAAATCACCGGAACCTTGATGAAAGAGTCTACGCAGTCAGGGATAACTGGGCGGTCAGCAAAGGGCTTATGAAGATTGGCCCTTTCGGTTATGTTGATGATATCGATATCCCGGGGCGGCAAACTGGTTGCGCTTGTCATCTGGAATGGGTGTCTGCATTAGACGGATTACCTGACACGATGCTCACCGACTTAGGGGTGGCAGAGAGGGACAGAAGGCAGGAGGCTTTCAGAAAATGGATTGCACAACGGAACGGCGATCAGCGAGGATTCTTTAGGCGCATCTTTGAGGCGATCATGAAACGAAAATAGTTGCACTGCCTTCTGCCTGTGCTGCCCACGTCCAGTTGTCACGGTGGCACCTGAGCATGATCCCGCTCTACGGACTATTCGTGGCCGGGGGTATAATCCGGATTTCATGTTCATCGAAGCGTCACGGTGACAGACGCCAGGCAAAGAAAAGCCCCTGCATGACGGTGAGAGGCGGATCATGTGGGGTTAGTGGATATGTTTGTGATACCACTTCAGGGCAGAGGAAGCCGCGTAACCGCCAGCGGACATCGACTCAGGAAGGTTGCCTTTGGCATACTTCGCCTTCGTGCGCTTCAGATGACGCAATAGAGGCCGATCCCACATTCTAAACTCGAGATGAAGAATTCTGGCTCTTATGTCATGCGAATATTTGGTATGGAACGCAAACGGATGGCGGAACGCATTATCAAGCGCGTGAATGGCATCGTTCCGCTGACCGTATAAATCCTGTTCGTAACCTCTTTTAATTGCCGGGTAAATCGCCCACTGGTTGTGTGGTTTTTTAGGATATGGCAACTTCTTGAACGGCAGCCAGCTCGCGAGCCTAATAAGCCACGAAGAGGTCGAAGGATGAGCCGCGATGTAGGCCTGTTGTACGGATCCGGGCTGGATGGTGACGCTCGCACTCGCCACAACCGGCAACAGCGCAAGCAGCACAGCAATAATGAGTCGTTTCATTTCAGCCTCTTTGGCCATTCATTCTTGCGATGATCTGGCGGCTAATAATTCTAGACTCGTGTCTTATAACAACGCCATATTTATGTTCTGTGACTTCATACTCGTGACAAGCGGTGTCTGTGGGGACTGCCGCATCTATATTCTTCGTAGACATGCGATGCTGTAGGCAGCGGCCTAATCCCTCAGCCTCTTGCGTGGAGTCGCGATTTGGATACTGGCTATAACAGGATTCTGAAAGCTTGTTGATAGCAATCTTGACTTTGCGCAAGAATGACTTAAATGATGGAGTATGAGTACATTTATAGTTTGCATAACACGAAGGCTCAAAGTTTGCGTAGAACGGGGTCAATTTTGGAGAACCCGCAACAATCCCTTGATACTGACTGAAATGCTGAAAGTAATTGGTCCATGGAACATCAGCCAATCCAACGCGTACCCATATCATTTCTGAGTGTCGGCAATCATGAACTTCCGCATAACTGGTGGCGGTGGCGGTAATCGGCGCCAAGGAAATCAGTATAGCAACAATCAATCTTTTCATTTCATTCTCCTTATGATGCCTGATAATGCTGCAGCTTCTGGTGGTCTGGCAATTTTTCCCATCTAGCGCCTCCGTCACGGTGACGAATCCCAGGCGAAGAAAAGCCCCAGCGATGGCCGGGGCTTCAGCGTTAGTGCAAGTAGAGCTACATCAAGCAGCGCGCTTCAAATCCTCTCGAATCGGAAGAATCGCTTCCATTTCGTCATCCAGTTCCAGCAACCTCTTGGTGATGCTT
>Ga0307375_10005187_pt1 | contig 12281 bp, 9 predicted proteins | sample TR1MG_FD_202531 | JGI IMG/M metagenome (GOLD analysis project Ga0307375, IMG submission 202531) | Soil microbial communities from Risofladan, Vaasa, Finland - TR-1 | ecosystem: Environmental > Terrestrial > Soil > Coastal area > Acid sulfate soil | place: Finland: Risofladan, Vaasa | collected... | reverse complement strand
CTATTCTGCTGCTGCTGCTGCTGCTGCTGCTGCTGTAGTTGGAGCTGTTGCTGAAGCTTTGACTCTTCAATGGCGGTCTTGCAAAGGACGATGATTCGTTCGAACGTGTCTTCCACGACACCAGGCAACTTGTCAGTGATGCCAGCCATTGAGATGACCTTCTGCATATCGATGGTGCCCACGCTTCGCACAGCAGCCAACAACTTGCGCACTTCGGAGGCCGATAACTCGTGCACATTTCCGACGGGCTTTCGATCTGCTCTTCGTACTCGCTTTTTCTTGGCCGTTCCACCCATCATCTCGTTCACATCATCTTCATCATCAGGATCACTAATCACATCGGCATCAAGACTACCAATGCTGTTGAAGCGCTCAGATCGGGATGGAGTCGGGGACGGGAAATCGAGTTCCATAGTGGTTGAAGCAGATGAAGTTGAGGAGGCAAGTGTCGAAGAAGCGGATGAGATGGAAGATCGAGATCGGCGAGAGTTGCGTTGCTTGGACGGGACGTCAGCCAGTGCATCGGGCACCTCAATGCGCTTCTTTCGCGCACGGGGTCTCGTCAATATGACATCTGAGGTTGAGTTTTCAGTCCTAAGTTCAGCAGGGATGATGCGCTCCCAAAAGTCTTCATTGGCAGCAGAGGAAGCAGATTTGGCGCGGCCAGTCGAAGTCTGTTCGGTCTTCTCATCCTCTTCACCACCATCCATCATCGTGTCAAAGTTCGCCACCTTAAAAGAGGAGAAGAGTTCCATTCCACTTTGCTGCTCTTCGGGCGCAGGCTCGGCGCGGGCGAGAATCTCATCAATGTCCATGTCGTCCAACAGCTGATTCTTCACCACACCTACGACAATCGGATTGCCATTCACATCAAACTGATCATCCTCCTTGTTCTTGAAGAGATCTTCGGCACCAAACTTGATGATATCGGCCAATTCGCCCTTGGAGAACATGCCACCAGACCTGGTATCGACTGTGCCTGCACCACCGCCTGCACCTCCTAAACCACTCGAAGAGCCAGTGGAACCTCCATATGCGCTTCCTTTGCTCATTCTTTGTATGACCAAGTGATCCAACACGAGCTTCTTCTTGGCTCTTTCCAAGATGTCCTCTTCCACCGAGTCCTTGACCATCAGCCTGTAGATGTTTACCACGTGCTTCTGACCAATGCGATGTGCTCGAGATTGCGCCTGAAGGTCGTTTTGAGGATTCCAATCCGAGTCGAAAATGATGACGGTGTCCGCCGTGGCCAAGTTGATTCCCAAACCTCCAGCACGAGTCGACAGAATGAAGCAAAAGTCTTTGGAACCTTCGGCATTGAACGACTCCATGGCAATTTGACGAGCAGAACGGTTCATCGAGCCATCCAAGCGCTGAAACAAGAAGCCTCGAAGTCTCATGTATTCGGCAAGCAGATCCAACATGCGCACCATTTGACTGAAGATGAGTACACGGTGACCAGTCTCTTTCAAGCGAACCAGGAGCTTATCCAATAGCATGAGCTTACCAGAGGAGCGAACCAGGGTGTCCAGCAGAAGCTCATTCGAAACTTTGGCAATGTCGTGGCGTGCGTTGTTCCCCTTGTAATAGCCATTGGTGGGAGCAGTACCGTCCTTTGCATTGGTCCAAGCGGCGCCAGTAGCGGAGGAGGGAGAAGAGGAAGCAGCGGTCGCAATCGCGGCAGGGTTGGCGCCAATTCGAATCGGGTTCCCTCCCTCTTCCGCTGTAGTTGGGTTGTTCACTTCCTGTCCGATGTTGTCCAGGTGTCCGTCAGATGCAGCTGTAGTTGCAGTTGTGGCGGCAGTGGGTGTGGAAGAGAGGGTTGAAGAGGATGCCAAGGGGTTGTTTGAAGGAGCCGATTGGGACTGTACGATGGAGCGCGCCTGATCGTACGCTGATTGCCTCGCTTGGTCTTCTGCATTCGGGAAGAGGAATGGATGATTGCAGACCTTCTTCAATTCCACGACAATGTTGCTGAGAGTTCGCATCTCCTGACCGCGCAGACCTCGATTGAGTTCGGAGAAGTTCCTCGTGATGACCCAACGATAGTACTTCTTCTGAATTGGAGCCATACCAACACGCAGAATTCGCTCGTTCTTTGCAGGTAGACTCTTTTCGACTTGTGACTTGAAGCGTCGGAGGACATGAGGTTTCAGACGGCGATGCAAGGAGTCCAACTGGCCCTCCGCTTCCAACTTCGAGTACTCCATTTCAAACAGCTCCAGTGACGGGAAGAATCGTGGTTCCAGGAAGTTGAGTAGAGCCCACAGCTCCTTCAGAGAGTTTTGAAGAGGTGTGCCCGTGATGAGGAGACGGGCGGACGTTGTGAATTCATTCAGCACCTCATGCAAAGCGCTACCAGCGTTCTTCAGGCGATGCGCCTCGTCCACAGCAAGGTAGTTCCACTTGATCGAGCCGAGGTGTTGCTTGTCCTTCAATATGATCTCGTAGGATGTCACTAGAGCGTTGAACTTGGTAGTCAATTTGCCATTCGACTCATACCAGAATTCGTGTTCGCGAATCAGTTCTCTGGACTTCGAATCGCCCATATACACCACCGTGTTCATGTCGGGTAGCCATTTTGCGAATTCGGACTCCCAGTTGGCGATGGTGGAGAGAGGGACGACGATGAGGAAGGGGCCGGGGATGCGTTGACGGAACTGCAGGAAGCCCAAAAAGGAGATGGTCTGAATGGTCTTGCCAAGGCCCATTTCGTCTGCCAATATGCAGTTGGTAGAGTGGCACCAGGAGTAGACGAGCCAGTTGATGCCTTGGAGTTGGTAATCGCGAAGTGCACCGCCTTTCAGCCACTCGGACGGCGTCGACTGCAGTAGTTGCACTTCTCTGAACGAAGGTCTTGGTACTCGAGGTCCATAGAAGATGCGAGGGAGGAGTTGCTGTTGCGAGCGATTGAGATACTGATCGATTTTGGACTGATACGCGGCGATGTCTCCAACACGCTCCCAAGTCGCTTCGGAGTAGGGAAGTTTGCTCCAAACACACAGGTATTCAGGGGATGGATGGAGGTTCTCAGCAGTCGCAGGAGGGGCGCGGTAGGCAATCACACGGTCCACTTTGAGGTGCTCGTCGTAGAGCTCCTGAATGATCTCCTGCTCAATGTCGTGCGGTTCCAACTCCTCTCTCGAAGCAATCTTGCGCCACTCACACTCCTTAATCGCAGCTTTGATGTAATTCTCCAGTTTCTTCACGCTTTTGGCCGAAAGAAGCGCATCATACGTCTCCCATGTGCAATGCAAGTATGACCTGCCTTTCCACTTGATGCGATACTCCTTGTACATCTTCGTTTGCGCATTCATCTCTCCTCGACCACGATCGGACTTGCCAGAATCCATATCCATTGACGTGCCAGCTGGCGCGGCTTCGCGATAGTCCAGAACTTTACCAATGACGTTTCCACCTGCTTCGTCCTCTTCTTCCTCCTCCAATTCGTATCCAAACATCTCATCCTCTTCGTCTTGAGGCTTCCAGGAGCCAGAACCTTCTGATGTAACAGGAATAGACACGGAGGCAGACCGGCGTCGGGGTGGTGCAGAAGAGGAAGCGTTCACAAAACGTTCTGCTACCGCCGAAGAGGCGTCTTCGACCTCCTGCGCCTCGTCATCGTCCGAATCGAATGCTTCTCTCCATTTCAGGGTTGTCTTTCTCTCCCTTCTTGGTCGTGACATGATGAGCGAATCAGGTTGAGCAGGAGGCGATGGCGTTGATCGATTCAAACTGTGTTGGTGTTGGTATTGTTGTTGTTGGTGTTGTTGTTGTTGGTGTTGTTGTTGGTGTTGTTGTTGTTGTTGGTGGTGGTGTTGTTGTTGTTGTTGGTGATGGTGGTGCCCGTGACCTTGGTGTGGAACTCGGAACGACGGCTCATCCCAATCAGCGGACATCTTCCTCTTCATTCGACCAGTACTACTGCCAAAGCTCTTCTTATCGGGGTACCAATCGCCATCGTCGTAGCCAGTGAAGTCCTCGTCGTCGTCATCATCTCCTTCTCTCTTGCGCTTCTTCCTCGTCTTGGCCTTCTCACTCTCTGCTTTGGCGAGAGCCTTCCTATCGATAATCTCACCATCGTCGTCATCATCAACATCTTTGCCCTCACCGAGGTCATGGAATGAAGAAGCAGAGGGGACAGTGGCAGCAGGCGAAGGATTGGTCTGCATGGGGTGCGTCGGAGTGCCCGCCATGAAGTGGAGATGCGAGTATCTCTGCTCCAAAGGAATGCTTTGATACATTCCAGACGTCGCCGTCGGATTTGTCATTGTTGGTGAATTGACATGAATGTTTGTCGATGAGGAGGGAAAGAAGCCTGGAGAGGCCTGGGGATTGGCGCCCATCCTCGAACCGTAGACGGGAGACATGGCGTGCTGAAATCCATACCCACTCTCATTGGATGCCGTGTTCGCAGCGTAAGAGAGGGCCTGAGTTGGCGAGTGAAGAGATGGATGCTGTTGGAACGAATGGGGAGCGCCATTGGGACCATAGAAGAGCAGATTCTGTGACTGGAGCTGGTGGTGCTGCTGCTGCTGGAGCTGGAGCTGTTGTTGAGCAAGCTGTTGCTGGTGATGCTGAAGCTGTTGTTGTGTTTGCAAGTGATATTGATGATGTGGATGATGTTGCTGTTGCTGTCGCTGTTGCTGTTGCTGTTGCTGTTGCTGTTGCTGTTGCTGTTGCTGTTGCTGTTGCTGTTGCTGTTGCTGTTGCTGTTGCTGTTGCTGTTGCTGTTGCTGTTGCTGTTGCTGTTGCAGTTGTTGTTGCAGGTTGGGATGAAGGTGATGGCTCTGGAGCGAATGACCAGTTTGCTGTTGCATGGCAGCCAAATGTGGATGCTGCTGTTGTTGTTGCTGCTGCTGTTGTTGTTGCTGCTGCTGCTGTTGCTGATGAGGAAAGGGAGATGCGTAGGGTGAGGGGAGTTGCATCGGAAGACGCATGGGATGGGGTGTTTGTTGCTGATAGGTTGTTGGGAATCTCGGTGACCCGTTGTTGGCCTGATTCAGCTGAGAAGTCGCCTGAGGTGTTTGTAGTGATTGTTGCGAGAATGAAGTGGGAGTTTGAGGGGCGTGGAATGAGAGCGTTTGGCTTGAAAGGGACATTATGGGATTGGGGCTGGTGCTCCCGGTGCCGGTGGCGATGTTGGGTGAGTTGGCGGCGAGTTGTGCCATGCCAGAGTGCATTGAGTGTGAAGGTTGCGTAAAGGAGGCCGGAGAGGTGGAATACGGGGGCGCGAGAGGGGAGGGACTCATGGCGGGAGAGGAGGCGTTCGGAAATAGCTGTGTCTGCTGTTGGTACGAAGCGTACGTCAAATTGGCAGTTGGATGAGCGAGGGAAGCGTCTCGGGAGGCATTCGCGTGCGTGGCAGCAGAGATGGGGTTGTTAGAAGAGGCCGAGGAGGTGGGCAGGTCGAGGACCGCGGAAGAGGAACCGCCCGTGGCAAGTGTGGTTGAGGATGCGATCGAGGATTGCGGCGCTGCGTGCGCCAGGTGTTGTCGCCAGTAGGCGTACTGGTCCGAAGCTGCGGTGGCGAGGTGTGGGTGGGCATGGGACGCGTATGGAGAGAGATTGGTGTGGTGGTGCACGGTGGGCGAGGAGAAACCCTGCGCGGCTGCTGCGCTGCTGGAGGAGGGGGGGTACCCCTGCTGCAGGGAATGCGCGGCGCTGTGTGAGCTACTTTGCGCGGCTGTGTGTGCCTGACTATAGCCTTGTATGTGCGGAGCTGCCAAGTGTGTCGCAGGCCCATTTAGGGAATGTAACGAATGATGAGTCGGGTGCTCGTGATGGGCTTGGGAGGGAGAAAACCAGGCCTCGCCGGCCAGCCGATGGCTGGGACCTTGGGCATGCATATCGAGCTGCGAATGGGTGACCATTGTAGATTGAACATCGTAAGCAGAAGAATAGACGTTCATATTGGACGCAGAAGAGGAAGCTTGCAGCGAGGATGAGGGAGGATGGAGCTCGGGTGCGGTCCGCATCGTAGTGTCCATGTGGGACTGAAGATTGCTATGTTGAGGAATGTAGTTGATGGAAGAGTGGTAGTGGGTGCTAGAAATTGGAGAAGATGAGCTCGATGTGAACGACGAGGGAGCGGGAGCGCTCGAAAGTGTGCCACCTGCATTGTCGAACTCCAAATTGCCACTGGCCATGTCCATGATGAGCAGGGTCCAACACAGATGGGGGTATTAGACGCTTGAGACAATGCGCGATCGAGTTCCAGAGGCCAGAGAGAGATGGTGAAGGATAGACGGGCGAGACCAGCACGTGACCGTGGGGAGATTGGCAGTCAACAGCCGCTCCACTGATTGCGCCGGCGAATGCTCTGTTCAAGACACACAAATGAGTCAGATATTGCCGATTAACACATTCTACACGCCACTAGCTAGCTAATAGACAGATAATAACCACATTTGAGGCAAGACAGTCACTAGGAACCATTACACGTACGTACACACGAGGATTCAGGTGGTCCTTCCCTTCCAATGCCTACACCTACCTCTGTCAACTTCACAATGTCCTTCCAGGAGTAAAAACCAAACCAAGGGAACAATCCTCGCTCAACTTACTCACTACAATGCCGTGCAAGATGCGGAACGCAACAAAATCGTCGTCGTCTGTCACCTATCTCTTCCTGTCCTTCAAGGGGTTCAAAACAGGCAAGCACTGCCAACGCGCAGTAGAGTATTACACCGCTGATATTGAAACTGCAGTGGTGGTCGAGCTCTCCTGTGGCATGGACTGGCGTGGGCGCTTTTCCGTGTGCTCTTGGCGCACCCATAGAGAATGGAGAGAAACGAGGCTCTCGGAGTTGCACTGGAGCATATCAACTGATGCTAAGGGTTTCTTATATGTACAAAACGATGTAAACAGACTTCAAATAACGGTACAGAGGGTTGGAGTTGGAATACGGTGTGTGAGAGGCGGTTGGCGTGAGTTTCATCCGGATCAGTGAAACCCAAAGCAGGGGCGCATGGCGCCCTCGACTACCGATATATGGGTCACAATCAGGGCTTTTCGATTAATGTATGAGCTTTGATGAATCCGGGTTTGGTGCCGAGAACGAATTTGGACTGCGGAGGTGTCGGGGATGTGGCAGGCTGGGCGCTCGGAAGAGGTGAGCTTGCCTGAGTCGGAGACGCGCCTCTGATGCGTTGATTGCCCAGAAAACCACCTCGGTCAGTTAATTTACCAGAGGACGCCTCTCCATAGGGCTGTGCGCGTGTCACAGAGTCCGGATTCGAAGCTCCGGTGCCAATCTGAGTTCCTGCGCTGCTTGGCGGGCTTGAAGGTGACGTATTCGCGGGTGTATCGGGCGCAAGCAGTGATGTGGAGGAGGAAAAGAGCGGAGAGGGGGCGGAGGGGGAGCTATGAGACCAGGGATCGGGCAGGGAGCTCGAGGAGGCGGAGAAGTTCGGCTGGATGGTCTTTGGGGCAGAGGCACCGCCGCGGCTGGAGGCGCTGGATTGATACGTTGGGGCGCCTCCCACGGAGAACACATGCGCTCTAGAGACCACAGGAGACTTAACTGGAGATATGGGAGCAATAACACTGCCTTGCGAGGCGGAACGAGTGTGTTCTGCGCCTGGGAGAGAGGATGGAGTTAGTTGGAAGGAGGGCCGAGGCACGAGTGGAAGCCCATTGAAGGCATTCGAGAGATTTTCCAAATCTGCGTGCATCAACTTACACGTGACGATGGTATCTGCACTTGGCGAAATAAGCGCCGCAACACGCTTCTTCAGAGTATCGCAACGATCCAGGACGAGTCTTCTGAAGGGGTCCAATTCCGGATCGTCCACGGAGGTCTGCAACCGGTTAATGTCCGACACTATGGCTGTCCAATCGTTTTGAGATTCCCTCATCAGTTCGGAAATTTCAGTGCAACCAATGTCCGTTTGGGTGAGATGCAGCATCAGGTCCTCCACCGTACGCACAGCGAAGCGAACCGGATCCACCACGGAGCGCAGCTCCTCTTTCGCTTCGCGCAACATCGCAACTTCCAATTGCATCGACTCACGTCGTTGAACAATCTCCGATAATTCGAGCTTCAGAGACAGCACCTCTTCAGCAGAAAGTTGAGTTTGCTCCAGAAACGTTGTCTGCTCATTCAACTCAATGTCTCGCAGCAGAATCGAGCCAGAAGCACTGCCCCTACTGATATTCAGACCATACATGACACCATTTCCAACATCCTTCTCCACTTGAATCAAGTCACCCTTCTCACAGCGCAAAAACGAAGGTTGCGGGTCGCGAACCGTTGCGAGCGCCGTAGCGAACACAGGCTGTTTCAAAGAGGGAACAATAGTATGAAAATGCATTGTCAGTGAGGTACAAGGCAGGAAATGGGCGAAAGAACAGCATTAGCCTCCAATTATATCCGGGAAACACACAGGCTTGTCGCAGGAATAGGAGGGCAACGGAAAAACGTACGTTCGACTGCAACTGCGTCAAATCCATCAATAGAAGTAACCAGGTTCACTAGTGTGTCGAAAAAGAGTACATACGAAGAGATCACGCTCGAAAGAGGAGCAGAGGCGACGCGAAAGTTCGACGAGGGCAAAGAGACCAGGATTTCGAGCGACAAGAAGCGCAAGGCAGAGCGAGAGAGGGACCACGCAATGTGTGGATGATCGAAGGCCAGTATTCCAGAGTGCCCAAAGGTACTCCTTGGAAGGAGCCGCAGGAAAGAACTGGCAGTCGCGCCCTGCCGCTTTCTGGGCAACAGTGCTCCATTTGAGGTGTGGAGAGCCAAACTCTCGAAGGGTCTTCTACGTAGGGATTGGAGATGAAAATGGGGGGACATTGTTCGGGAGTCGCTTCTGGTACATACCAGCTTTCCTGCCATACGAAACCGACCGAAACCGATGACCTCTTGAGATACACTGGGACATTTGAACTGCCATCTAGACACTATTTCGGATACAATTCGTTTCCCAGAGGTCTTTTTGATGAGAGTCACTTGTAGATCGAGAAACGCTCAACCGTGCGAACTCCGCGAGTATGTCGTTGTGCAGTAGCAAGGATATGCGGTCCTAAACTCCATGTCTGACCGGTGAATGTGGTGTAACGTTCAAATGTCTCCCTTTATTTGTGCTAATCCACCTGAAATATGGAGTATTTGTGGAATACCAGGAACGAAGCGCGTTCCTCTCCACTCCTGATTGAATCCTCCGAGTGTGCAGTGTCCTTGCAACTTGGCCACCCTCATCTCTTGATTGGTATGTGGATCATCCCTAAGGCAACAGGCAGTCATCCATGGCCTCTGTGGTCGACACTGAAGGAAACAGGCTGGTTCATCCTCACGCGCAACAATGCAGGCTTGATCGTCGACAAACCCTATCGTATCATCTTAAAAACGTACGTGCATGTTCCAATATCTCAATTTACATGGGTTATACCTGACACATGATGGCTACTGCTGAGTTCGAAGCGATTGTCTTTCCAAGGCCCTTTCCAGTCCCTGTTCCGCACCTGCAACTTGTTTTTCGTCCCCTTTGTCCCCTCTTTGAATCTAACTGTTCTTCTTTCATGACATTCTTGCTTCGTTCATCTGAATCTCCGGTCAATGTGCTGGAAACACAGTGGCAAGAATGAAGGTTGGTTGGTGGCTGTCGGCAAAGAGGAAGAGATCCAAAAGGCTTGGAAGTTCGTGGAAGATCACATTGCGAGCAACATTTCCTCATCGCTGAGTCGAGCGGATATGATTGAATACGCCTTGAGCAAGTTTCATTCTCTGGCTTTGGACGAACAACTTCACACGCTTCCTCCCGAGGCTCAAAGCCACTCTGTTGCCACCAATCAGCGTGTTGACATTAATATGGATGGCGATGAATACGATGGCCGGTTCTATTTCGAAAGTGGTGACCTAACTATCGTGGAGCGCGACCTTTCCGACTTGGCACGTGAGGAGCCGTTTTTCGCGACCAACCAACATGCAAACTTGAATCTGGTCACTTCATCCACCACTATTCCAAAGAAACTCGATATTCCAGCTACAGAGACGCTATTGGGACTCTACACATGCTCGCTATGGGCTGGAAGCGTCCCTCGCATCGGTCATCTCTATCTCACTCCAAACTTCATTGGTTTCTATTCTGGTGCTTTGCTCGTCTTCTCCTCTCAATCTTTATTACTTCGTTACACCGACATTGTGCACATACAGTACTTCGTCCAGACAGGCATCGAAGTCATCCAACTCATCTCAAGGAAGGATCCCTCTAAGAGTTCATCCTCTACTGACCCCGCAAAGCCCTCTTCCCGTTCGAACATCTCAGGATTCCATACGATTGCATTTGCAGCGATAACAGGCGGCATTCAAATCTTCGAGGAGGTGAACAAGCTTTGGAAGCTCTCGATGCGCAAGTTTCAGGCAAGTGAGAGCGATAAGAAGCGCATTCGAGAAGGCGAGAAGAAGGATGAGTACCTTGTGACGTACGAAGAGGCCATGAAGGCGCAATCGGAGGATAGAGCGGCGAATCCGAATCCGAACTTGTTCTCGCCCTCCACAGGCATCCTGTCCCTATCGACATCCAAGGCTGTTGGTAATTCTGTTCAGGAATCACGCAAACAAGGCGAGAAGAACGTTGCACAAATGGCGAGGAGAGGATTGGAAGGACTGCGCTCGAAGGTTGTGAAGAAGTTTCGGCTTCCCGAGACTGAACACCTCTTAATCCAGGCGCGCGTGAGTGTGACCGTCTATGCGAAGCGTGGCACGTCATTTGTGAAGTCTTCGAACGAGGTGGTGAACGTGGAAGGTGTGATGTTCGTGACGCCGCATTTCATGTGTTTCCTGGACATGGTTCAGTACAAATCTTGCTCCCTTGGTCATCAATCGGCAGAAGTCTCTGGAAAATCCACTACATTAGCATTTCAACAAGCTGGAGAGGCGGCGGCAGAAGAAGGAGGCATGGAATCTGCGTTGAACGACGATGTGCAGAGTGCGAATGTGTTGCTTGCGGAATGGGATCTAGCCGCTGTAGAAGATGAGGATTCGAATGCTAGATCGATCGATGATGTACAACGGCAGAGACAAGCACAGTTGATCAAGCAGGCGAAGAAGAATGTTCCGGCGACTTCCCTCGCCACTTCTGAGGACGCTCCCTCGCGAGTCTGGCTCCTGATTCCACTACGAGAGGTTTCGAAACTGAAGGTCGGCAAGCCATCCACGAGCGTTTCTACAGCATACTCAGAGTTTGGTGTCACGCCTTACATCGTCAACGTGCATCTGCCTTACAACATGTATTCTCTCACTTTCATCAACAGATCCAACATTTTCGAGTGCATCTCAAAGGTCTATACTCGCGTACAACGGCAAGAAGCCTGGAGAATCCCGTTGTACACGTATTCGCTCAGCAACTCAGCAGCGGCCTCCTCTTCGCTCTTATCCCCTTCATCGCCATCGCAATCGCCATCATCAAAATCTCCATCTCCATCACCAACAACATCAACCACATCAGCATCTTCTACATCAGCAGCATCAGACTCTCTAAATTCAGCGACGATGAAGACTCCCTCAATCAACGTTCCTGCCTCTTCATCCTCTTCAACCAGCCACCATCATCACAACCAATCTCGTTCGATCCCAACCTCTCCATCCTCATCACCACCTCCATCGAATTCATCGTCTTTGATCCCTCCACCTTCCTCGATCCCTGCTATCAGTATCGATTCCTCCAATGAGCCACCCAATGATCATCAGCACACTTCTAGTGCATCATCATCATCATCTCTACATCCACCCAATTTGGCTTCATTTGCCAAGTTCCACTCCTATGCCTCGGTCTTCGATGCCCCTTCTTCGACCCACTCAACCACCTCATCATCACCTCCATCATCATCATCATCCCTCTCTTCCTCTTCCTCACTCTCCATCGTCAACGGGTCTGCTTCGCCCTCCTCGCAGCCCCCTCCAAGACAAGTGTTCTTCACACACGTGACACAACATCCTCTGGCCTCCGGAGACGCCAAGTTCCCCGACTCCATCATCAACGACAGCCGGCAATTTGCCTCCACCTACCGTGCTCGTGAGCGCCTTCAAGAGGAGAAGTTCCTCAACTACTTCCACCGGTACGGACAGAGCGTTGGGTTCTGCAGAAAGGGTCCTGAACTGCCCTTGTTGGTCAGAAACGGCATCCCTCACAGTCTCCGCGGACATCTATGGTTCACCCTCAGCGGCGCAAGCAATCGCATGATGACGTCCCCCAAGGCGTATTACCAGACGCTCCTCGAGACTCACGGCGGAAAGCAATCAACAGCAGTGGAGCAAATCGAAAGAGACTTGCATC
>Ga0307375_10005186_pt1 | contig 12282 bp, 12 predicted proteins | sample TR1MG_FD_202531 | JGI IMG/M metagenome (GOLD analysis project Ga0307375, IMG submission 202531) | Soil microbial communities from Risofladan, Vaasa, Finland - TR-1 | ecosystem: Environmental > Terrestrial > Soil > Coastal area > Acid sulfate soil | place: Finland: Risofladan, Vaasa | collected... | reverse complement strand
ACCGGCGGCCTTAGCGGTGCAAACTGGAGCGGCGTTAGTGCCAGCCTTCGTCAAATACTTGGAACCCCGTGATCCGAGCGGATTCAACATCGAGGTTGAATTTTTCCCGCCCGTTACCGACCCAGAAACAGGTTCTCGTAGCGATCGAATAACGGCGATGGTCACTTCGTGTGCGTCAGTTTTCGAAAAGGCAATTTCGAACGATCCTAACCAATGGCACATGTTGCAGCGATATTGGATAAGCGATCGTAAGCCGGCGAACGTGAAATGAAAGTTGGCGGTGGATGAGAATCGGAATCGTCTGCCCGTACGATTGGGATTTTCCCGGTGGGGTCCAATTCCACATTCGTGATTTGGCGCAGAAATTGATCGAATGGGGACACGAGGTCTCGGTGCTGGCCCCAACGTCAGAAGATGTCGAACGCCCCGAATGGCTTGTCGATGCCGGTCGACCTATTGCGGTGCCTTACAACGGTGCCGTCGCTCGGGTTCAGTTCGGCCCGGTGGCTGCGGGCCGGGTTAGACGGTGGATAAGCGAGGGAAGTTTTGACGTTCTCCATCTACATGAACCCGGAATTCCGTCGCTTTCGCTCCTTGCCTGCTGGGCCGCTTCGGGGCCGATGGTCGGCACTTTTCACGCGGCTCACGTTCGCAGTCGCGCGCTTAATGCGGCTAGCCCATTTCTCGTTCCAGCGCTAGAAAAGCTAAGTGCCCGAATTGCGGTGAGTGAAGAGGCTAGGGCGACTCTGATCGATCATCATGGCGGCGATGCCGTTGTCATTCCGAATGGCGTCAATTTCGATCTTTTCGCCGGGGCAATTCCGCAGAGCCGATGGCAAGGTTTAACTCTGGGTTTCGTTGGTCGATTTGATGAGCCGCGTAAGGGTCTAGCCCTATTGCTAGCGGCAATGCCAAACATCATCAAACGACACCCTGAGATACGTCTAGTGATTGCTGGTCGCGGGGATTCCGATTCTCTTATGAGCCGTCTGCCAACCATCGTTAAGGATCATTGCGAGTTCCTAGGTATCGTGGACGATCAGACCAAAGCTTCTTTATTCGCATCGGTTGGCGTCTATGTTGCCCCAAACACTGGTGGTGAATCCTTTGGGATCATCGTTGCCGAAGCGATGTCCGCCGGCGCTGCCATAGTGGCAAGCGATTTGGCGGCGTTTCATGCAGTTCTTGACGACGGAAATGCCGGAGTATTTTTCTCGAACGGGGACGCCTCAGATTTAGCAAGCGTGATTTCTGACTTGCTCGATAACACCCAAGAGAGAATCAATTTGGGGGTGCGGGCTCAATTGGCTGCCCTTCGCTTCGACTGGTCTCAAGTAGCCAGTCAGATCCAATCGGTTTACGAAATGGTTGCCATCGACGGCGGCAAAGTGAGCATAGGGGAACCTAACTTGCTTATTCGGCGTAGGGAGAGTGGGCAGTGAGCGTCGGTGGCTTGGTAATTGGGTTTCTCCTTTTTCTGTCTTTTCTTGGCTGGTCTCTGTCATTTTTTGCTGGGCGTTTGGACCGTCTACATCACCGTGTCGAGACTTCCTGGGCCGCTCTCGATGCCGCGCTACAGCGCAGGGCAGGAGTCGCTTTGGAGTTAGCCTCGTCCGGCCTGCTTGATCCGGCGTCGGGCGCACTCCTAGCAGCCGCGGCTCACGAAGCTAGAGAAGCTCACGGAAATCGGGTTCAGGCCGAGACTGATCTTTCTTGGCATTTGCAATTGTTATTCCTGAGCCGTGCTGATCTTGAGCAGTTGGCTCAAGATCGCCATGGCGAGGATCTCGTGCACGAAGTAGAAGACGCCGTATCTCGAGTCCAATTGGCTCATTCTTTTCACACCGACGCCGTTACCTCGACCCGAAAAGTGCGTCAGAAAAAATTTGTTCGTCTTTTTAGATTGGCAGGTAGCGCGAGTGTCCCGACCGAATTCCCAGCCTCGCTAGATATTGTGCGCGAGTGAAACTTGCGCAAACGACATATCGCGGATTGCTATTTAGCGCTCTTACGGCTTCTTTAGCCCTAGCCGCATGTTCCAGTAATCCACCGACACCTGTGGCTAGCCCCACCCAGACGGTTTCGACTACGCCAACTCCACCGCCACCGCCACCACCGCACTACAACTCCCTCAATGGGATGATCGCTCCAGACGGCCCAGTGCTAGCGGTCAAGATAGACGACACGGATGCCGGGCACCCCCAGATCTCCGTCGACCAGGCCGACGTCGTCTACGTCGAGCAGGTTGAGGGTGGGCTGACCCGCCTGGCCGTGATTTTTTCATCCAAAATTCCGGCACAGATTGGGCCGGTGCGAAGCGCGCGCATTAGTGACATTGATCTGCTAGCCCAATACGGCAAAGTGGCCTTTGCTTATTCCGGAGCGCAGACGCGAATGTTGCCAGTCATTGCGGCGGCAAATCTATTCAATCTGGGCGCCGAGTTGGAATCGGCGGCGCTGTACCAGCGTGACTCATCTCGCTACGCCCCGACCAATCTCCTCGTGAACGCCCCACAACTCCTTGCCAAAGCTCCAGGGGCGGCAATCTCGCACAATGTCGGTTGGACATTTGGCGACGCGCCAGTCGGTGGTCAACTGCTCAATAGTGTGAGCGTCACTTATCCGGCTAGCAGTTATAAGGCAACCTGGTCGGACACTGAAAAAAGGTGGCTTCTAGACCATGACAGGCGGCCGGACGTGGCTGCCTCGGGCCTTCGATTAGGGCCGGCAACCTTGGTCATCCAACAAGTGCTGATGCACGCGAGCCCATACGGAGACCACTTGGGGAACAACACCCCGATGTCAGAGACCGTGGGTTCGGGAACAGGCTGGATACTTCGCGATGGCATGTCCTACGCCGCGACTTGGACCCGCAAGTCACTGAGCGATGGCACCCATTGGCGCCTGGCCGATGGCACTGAAATCAAATTCGCGCCCGGCCCGATCTGGGTATTCCTTACCGACCGCACCAGGAGTCCGATTTTTAGCCGTCCGGCTCCACCTCCGAGCGCAACTCCCACCTCGCCTTCAGCGACGCCTAGTAGCTCGGCCACAAAGTAGACTGCAGGGCTAGGCTTCAAGTAGTTCTTGGCCGACCCGGTCTGGCGCAGGTGATTTTTCAACAATGATTTTTCAACGGAATCAAGGGATGACGAAAGTGACTCAGGTAAATACCGGAACCGCACGCGTGAAGCGCGGCATGGCTGAAATGCTCAAGGGTGGCGTCATCATGGACGTAATCAATGCCGAGCAGGCCAAGATTGCCGAAGATGCCGGAGCGGTCGCGGTGATGGCTCTGGAACGAGTTCCCGCCGATATTCGGGCTCAGGGTGGCGTTTCTCGGATGTCGGATCCCGACATGATCGACAAAATTATTGCAACCGTCTCCATTCCAGTCATGGCAAAAGCGCGCATTGGACATTTTGTCGAAGCGCAGATCCTGCAATCGCTAGGCGTCGACTACATAGATGAATCAGAGGTCCTAACGCCTGCCGACTATGAGCATCACATTGATAAGTGGCGTTTCACGGTGCCTTTTGTCTGCGGAGCAACAAATCTTGGCGAAGCGCTGCGCCGGATCAGCGAAGGCGCGGCCATGGTTCGATCCAAGGGCGAGGCTGGAACCGGTGATGTTTCCAATGCCACCACCCACATGCGCAAAATTGGCGATGAAATTCGTCGGCTCTCCACGCTTCGTGAAGACGAACTTTACGTCGCAGCCAAGGAGCTCCAAGCTCCCTATGAACTAGTAAGGGAAGTTGCGGAGAGCGGGAAGTTGCCTGTGGTCTTGTTCACCGCTGGCGGAATCGCAACTCCAGCCGACGCCGCCATGATGATGCAGCTAGGTGCCGATGGTGTTTTCGTAGGCTCAGGAATTTTCAAGTCGGGGAATCCTGCTCAGCGAGCAGAAGCCATTGTGAAGGCGACTACTTTTTACGACGATCCGGCCGTTTTGGCAAAGGTTTCACGTTCGCTTGGCGAAGCTATGGTGGGTATCAGCGTTGCCGACATCCCAATGCCACATCGATTGGCTGAGCGCGGCTGGTGAGTCTGGTAATTGGCATTCTCGCACTCCAAGGCGACGTAAGGGAACACATAGCGGCAGTAGAAGCGCTCGGCGGCGAAGCGCTCCCAGTACGCCGCGCTGGCGAATTGGCATCGGTCGACGCGTTGATCCTGCCTGGCGGCGAATCAACGACAATCTGGCGCTTAATGCGAGCTTTTGATCTTCTCGAGCCGCTTCGCGAACGGGTAAGTGAAGGAATGCCCACCTACGGCTCGTGCGCCGGAATGATTCTGCTGGCCGATCGAGTTGTCGATGCGGTGGCTGGGCAAGAGACAATCGGTGGCCTCGATGTGACGGTGCGAAGGAATGCCTTTGGTCGTCAGGTGGACTCATTTGAATCGGCTCTTTCGATACCTGTTCTTGGTGACCAGCCAGTACATGCGGTCTTCATTCGCGCCCCCTGGGTCGAGGAAGTGGGCGCCACCGTCGAGATTCTTGGATCCGTGGAGTTTGGTGGCGCGAACCATCCAGTTGTGGTCAGGCAGGGGCATCTGCTGGCTACTTCCTTTCACCCGGAGTTGACTGGAGATTTACGTATTCACAAGTACTTCATCGACCAGGTTGCAACCGCGCTCCGCTAGGCTTGCCAGAATCTTTGAAATCAATTAATTAGGGGTTGTTACGCATGTCAGGCCATTCAAAATGGGCGACGACCAAGCACAAGAAGGCAGTAGTGGACGCCCGCCGCGGCAAGTTATTTGCTCGATTGATTAAGAACATCGAGGTGGCAGTCCGGACTGGCGGACCAGACCCAATGGCCAACCCCACGCTCTTTGACGCTGTGCAGAAAGCGCGGAAAAACTCAGTGCCGATGGACAACATTGATCGCGCGCTAAAACGGGGGAGCGGTGTCGAATCAGGCGGCGCGGATTGGCAGACGATCATGTATGAGGGCTACGGGCCAAATGGCGTGGCACTGCTCATCGAATGCCTTACTGACAACCGCAATCGGGCGGCCTCCGAGGTTCGGGTAGCCGTTACTCGAAATGGCGGATCAATGGCCGATCCGGGTTCGGTCTCATACCTTTTCGAACGCAGAGGCGTGATTATCGTCGCCAAAGTCGATGGTAAGCCGACCGAAGATGACATCCTCAACGCGGCACTGGACGCCGGCGTCCAAGAGGTAAATGACCTAGGTGAATCGATCGAGATAGTAACTGACGCTAGCGATCTAGTACCGGTGCGCACCGCACTACAAGACTCTGGCATCGACTATGAATCTGCCGAATCTTCTTTCTTGCCAAGTGTCTCTATCGAACTGGACGAAGAGAGCGCCCCAAAGGTATTCAGGGTGATCGAGGCCCTTGAGGACTGTGATGACGTTCAAAACGTCTTTGCCAATTTCGACGTGTCGGACGAAGTTATGGAGAAAGTCGGCTAGTCTCATTAGAACACTTGTGCGGTTTCGTGCTTGTGCTCACGCCGCTAGCCGATTGGAAGGTGCCAGTGCGAGTTCTTGGCATAGACCCGGGACTGACTCGGTGTGGTTTTGGGCTGGTCCAGGGGGTTGGTCAGGCACTCAATTTAGTCACCGTTGGGGTCATCCGAACTCCCGCAGAAATGCCTCTTGATCAGCGATTACTAGTCCTTGACGAGAGTTTGAGAATGCTTGTTGAGCAGTGGAAACCCGAATCAATGGCGGTCGAACGCGTCTTTTCGCAGTTGAATGTAAAAACAGCCATGGGAACCGCCCAAGCCGCCGGCATTGCCTTGCTCACGGCAGCCAGATTTGGGCTGCCGGTTGCGATGCATACCCCCAGCGAGGTGAAGGCGGCCGTAACTGGCTCTGGTCGGGCCGATAAGGATCAAGTCGGCCGAATGGTAATGCGGATCCTGGGTCTGGATGCGGTACCTAAACCGGCCGATAGCGCCGATGCGCTAGCTCTGGCTATCTGTCAGATCTGGCGAGGCCCGGCGCTGGCCCGTCTCAATGCTGGGATCACTCGATGATTTCTTCGATTCGCGGCTCGGTTCTAGCACTCGGCGCCGATAACGCGGTGATTGAAATCGGTGGCGTCGGTCTCCTTGTCCAAATTTCGCCAAGTGCCTTAAGAAATTTGCGCATTGGCGGCCAGGTTCGTCTTTCGACCAGCCTGGTGGTTCGGGAAGACTCGCTCACCCTTTTTGGATTTCATGATGACGATGAACGCGCCCTTTTTGAACTTCTTCAAACGGCAAGTGGGGTTGGTCCGCGGCTTGCCCAGGCGATGCTGGCGATTCACCCGGCAGGTGTCCTACGGATGGCGATCGCTTCTGATGATTTCAAAACCCTAGAACTAGTTCCTGGCATTGGACGCAAAGGCGCACAGCGAATTTGCTTGGAGCTCAAAGATCGAATGAGTACCGCTATTTCGTCGCCTCTAGCGGCTCAGTCCGGGGCGCAAGGCCTAGCTCCGTGGCGAGCTCAAGTGCAATCAGCCTTGTTGGGTCTGGGATTTTCTAACCGTGATGCCGCGGAAGCAATTGACTCGGTCCTAGTCGAATTAAGCGAAGAAGAAATGTCTGGAGTTTCAATTTCGGAAGTTCTCCGGATTGCCTTAAGGAGCCGAGATCGTGGCTGAAGACGCTTCCGTTGATCGTCTCGTAGACGTTCTGGCCACCAACGACGAGCGAGTCGTAGAAGGCGCACTCCGCCCCAAGTCGCTTCGCGAGTTCATCGGACAGAAAAGAGTTCGAGAACAACTGGCGTTAGTCCTTGACGCCTCACGCCAACGTGGCACTCCTGCTGACCATGTACTACTTTCTGGCCCTCCAGGACTTGGAAAGACCACACTGGCGATGATCATCGCCAGTGAAATGGACGCCCCACTCCGAATTACCAGCGGTCCGGCGATTCAACACGCTGGAGATTTGGCGGCGTTGCTCTCCTCGCTAGCCGAGGGAGAAGTCCTTTTTCTTGATGAGATTCACCGAATGGCCAGACCGGCGGCTGAAATGCTCTACCTGGCGATGGAGGATTTCCGCGTCGATGTAATCGTTGGAAAAGGCCCTGGGGCAACCGCTATTCCGCTAGCTCTGCCGCCGTTTACGCTCGTTGGGGCCACGACTCGCGCCGGACTTTTACCGGCACCGCTACGTGATCGGTTTGGCTTTACGGCCCACCTTGATTTCTATGCCGCCGAGGAATTATCTGTGGTTCTGCGTCGAAGTGCTGAGTTGCTTGGCGTTTTGGCAGATGCAGACGGGCTCGATGAAATTGCATCGCGGTCGAGAGGAACGCCCAGGATTGCCAACCGCCTTCTTCGAAGAGTCCGAGACTATGCAGAGGTTCATGGGGTTCGCAAGGTCGATCTGGCCAATGCCAAGTTAGCTTTATCGGTCTATGAAGTGGACGATCTGGGCTTGGATCGGCTGGACAAGGCGGTCCTTGAGGCGATCTGCGTCCGATTTGGTGGCGGGCCTGTAGGTCTTTCAACGTTGGCACTCTCGGTTGGTGAAGAGAGCGAAACGGTTGAGACAGTCGCAGAACCATTCCTGGTCAGAGCGGGCTTGCTGACCCGCACTCCTCGAGGAAGAGTGGCAACCGCTGCCGGCTGGACACATTTGGGCCTTGAGCCGACCGCCCAAGAACTCGGCTTGTTCGACTCTCCTACTGCCTAACCTTTAGACTCACTCGAGGTACGCCCAACGGCGTCCGTTTGGCGCGCCTCAGACTTCCAGAATGCGGCGCTAACTTCGAGGAGATAACGCGTGAAGAACCTGAGCAGCCTGCTGCCAATGGTCCTGCTAATCGGTGCTTTCTGGTTCCTAGTTCTGCGGCCCAATAAGAAGCGCCAAACCGATGCGGCCAACTTAAGAAGCTCAATATCGGTTGGACAACGAGTAGTCACGACCTCGGGGGTCTTTGGCACGATTGTTGGCGTCACTGATGAAACATTCGATCTTGAGCTTGCTCCGGGCGTCGTGGTTACCTGGCTCAAAGCTGCGATCTCCAAGGTTGTTTCACCAGCTGCTACGGATGGGGAGAGTGCATAACCCATGGCACGCGCTAACACGCCAACTTCATCGCGCCCAGGGCGCTCTCTCCTTGTCCTTCTTGCAATTTTCGTAATTCTTGGTGCCACGGCAGTTATCCAGGGCGCAAGCAGCGTGAAGCTTGGTCTGGACCTCCGCGGCGGAACCAGCGTCACCTTGCAGCCAAGAATCGTTGCTGGGCAGAAGGGCAAGGTCACCTCGGCCGCCATTGATCAGGCAGTTGCCATCATTCGTCAGAGAGTGAACTCACTTGGTGTGGCTGAGAGCGAAGTAACCGCTACTGGCAGCGGAACCAATCGTCAGATCGTAATTTCGGTGCCGGGAGATACTGGGCGCAGAATTGTTCAACTCGTCGGGCAGACCGCTGAGCTCAGGTTCCGCCAAGTGCTGGTTGAGGGAGCCCCCGGTTTGGCGCCGGCGCCGTCTGCCTCGCCAAGCCCATCCCCGTCTACTTCAGCCTCGGTTTCGGCAACTCCGACCCCAACAGCGAAAAAGGGCAAGAGTGCCCCGCATGCCGCGGGAACTGCCTCACCGAGCCCATCCACCTCACCGAACCCAACGGTCGGACCATCGGTATCACCGACCGCGACGCCACCCACGACTGCGACCAGCCTTCCGGCTGACGTAACGCCAGCGATGGTCGCCAAATACAACGCTCTGGATTGCACCAAGTTAATCAACCGCCAAGGTGGTGGCGGCGACGATCCCAATTTGCCGCTGGTCTCATGCGACCGCAATGGCACTGCAAAATACATACTTTCAAAGGCTGAGGTTCTCGGCAGTGAGATTAAAAGCGCATCTGCGGTCCTTGATCAGACCGGTGGCGGCGGTTGGATGGTTCTTTTGAATTTCAACGGAGCTGGCACCACGGCGTTTGCAAATGTAACTTCGCGGGTTGTCGGTTTGGCGGCCCCGCAGAATCAAGTGGCCATTGTTCTCGATGGACTCGTTGTGTCTGCGCCAAGAATCATTTCGGCAATTACCGCCGGTAGCGCCCAGATCACCGGAAACTTCACTCAGACCGACTCAAGCGATCTTGCAAATGTGCTGAAATACGGCGCGCTTCCGCTGGCTTTTGATAGCGGTGAGGTGCAACAAATCTCGCCAACCCTTGGTGCAGACCAGTTACACGCGGGCCTTCTGGCCGGCGCTATCGGCCTGTTCCTAGTCCTCCTTTACTCACTGCTGTATTACCGGGGATTGGGCCTAGTTTCGGTTGGGTCCTTGGCTATCGCTGGTGGGCTCACCTACCTATTCACCTTGGTCCTAGGCAAAACCATTGGCTTCACTCTGACCCTGGCCGGCATCGCCGGTCTGATCGTCTCAATTGGTATTACCGCAGACTCCTTTATCGTGTTCTTTGAACGACTACGGGATGAGGTTCGCGAAGGCAAAACGCTTCGAAGTGCGGTCGAAACTGGATGGGTAAGAGCCCGGCACACGATCATCGTGGCCGATGCAGTTTCTCTTATTGCTTCGGTACTTCTGTATTTCTTCGCGGTCGGGGGTGTACGTGGGTTCGCTTTCACGCTTGGTCTAACAACCATGATCGACTTGTTAATCGTCTTCACCTTTACCAAGCCGCTAGTCACGCTATTGGTCAGGACCAAATTCTATGGTGGCGGCCATCCCCTCTCCGGGCTTTCACCTGATCGTTTAGGTGCAAAAACTTCAATGGTTCGTGCTCCAAGCACGGCGCAATCGTCTGTGCAGGAGGCCTGATGTCACGCTCTGGAACCCTAGGTTCAAAGCTCTATCGCGGTGAGATTTCAATTGATTTCATCGGAAAACGCCGTCGCTGGTATGCGTTTTCCGGAGCGTTGATCGTCATCTCGGCAATTGCCCTCAGCTTCCAAGGCTTGCACCTTGGCATCGAATTCAAAGGCGGCGCCTCGTTCAGTGTTAAGCAAGCTGGCGTGACTGTTGCGGCTGCACAGGAGGCTATTGCAAGCACCGGGATTAAGACCGAGGTCATAACCCAGACCATTGGAACAGATAAGGTCCAAGTCCAGACTGGCGTTATCACCACGGCTGAATCGCAGATGATTCAAGATGCGTTGGCCGCAAAATTTAATGTCAACAGCAATTCGATCGACACTCAACTAGTTGGCCCTTCCTGGGGCGCGGATATTACGCATAAGGCGCTATACGGTCTTTTTGCATTCCTATTTGTAGTCGTTCTGTTTCTCTCACTGGCTTTCGAACCCAAAATGGCTATTGCAGCGATTATTGCGGTCGTCCATGACCTTCTGATCACCGTGGGTATTTATGCACTCGTTGGTTTCGATGTAACACCCGCTACCGTCATTGGTTTCCTCACTATCTTGGGGTATTCGCTGTATGACACTGTGGTTGTATTCGACAAGGTGCGCGAGAACACTCGAGGGCTCACTGGCGGTTCAAGGATGACCTATTCGCAAGCCGCCAATCACGCGATTAATCAGACGCTGGTCCGTTCCATGAACACCTCATTGATCGCGTTGTTACCAGTGGCTTCAATCCTGTTCGTTGGTGCAGGACTTTTGGGCGCTGGCACTTTGAAAGATCTTTCGCTTGCTCTCTTTGTTGGGCTCGCCACCGGTACCTACTCCTCCATTTTCGTTGCCACACCAATTCTGGCGTCGCTGCATGAGCGTGAACCTGCAATGCAGGCACTGTCCAGACGTGTGGCCTCCAAGGGCAACCAGGGCACCAAGGCCAACGGGGAAACCGACGCAGTCCTTGTTGAAACGAAGGCCCGCTCAAGCCAGACTAGTTCAGCGCCTCGGAACCAGCCAAAGCGGAAGAACAAGAAGAAGCGCTAGCCTTTTCAGGAAATGAGCGAAAAAAAAACTACGGTTAGCGCTCGTGCGCGGAGTGCGAGCGATATTAACGCGGTCTTGGCTCCGCTTTTCGCATCCCTTCATGCCATTCATCCAGACGCCCTGACGGATGAAATTACTCGAGCCTATGAGGTGGCAGCGCACGCACATCGTCACCAGAAACGAAAGTCGGGCGAGCCTTACATAACGCACCCACTCGCCGTGGCGATGATCTTGGCTGATTTGGGCATGATGGTCCCTACTCTTGTGGCTGCACTCCTGCATGACACTGTCGAAGATACGGAGTACTCGCTAGAACTTCTCCGCAAGGATTTTGGCGACGAAGTGGCCGGTCTTGTCGATGGGGTGACCAAACTTGACCGAGTGACTTTTGGGAAGGCAGCCGAGGCCGAAACAGTTCGCAAGATGGTCGTTGCGATGGCTAGAGATATTAGAGTCCTTGTGATCAAGTTGGCTGATCGCCTCCACAATGCACGAACTTGGAAGTATGTCTCAACTGAAACGGCTGAGCGCAAAGCCCGAGAAACCCTTGAAATCTATGCGCCTTTGGCGCATCGGCTGGGCATGAATGCCATCAAGTGGGAGTTAGAAGACCTTGCCTTTGGGGCTCTATATCCAAAAATGTACGAAGAAATCTCACGCTTGGTGGCAGATCGGGCACCGTCGCGCGAAACGTTTTTAACGACGGTAATCAGCACCGTGAAAACGGACCTTATCGATTCAAAAATTGAAGCTTCGGTCACCGGGAGGCCAAAGCATTACTACTCCGTTTATCAGAAGATGATTGTCCGAGGTCGTGATTTCGCGGATATCTATGATCTAGTGGGCATTCGGATTTTGGTTGATGATGTCCGCGATTGCTACGCAGCGCTTGGAGTGATTCACACGCGTTGGAACCCCATCCCGGGAAGATTCAAAGATTACATCGCAATGCCGAAATTCAATCTTTACCAATCCCTCCACACGACGGTGATTGGACCAGACGGCAAAGCCGTTGAGATACAGATACGTACCTATGACATGCATCGGCGTGCCGAATATGGAATCGCGGCGCACTGGAAATACAAATTAAACGGCAATCAACCTGCAGCCGTGGCGGACGAAACCAATCATGACATGGCTTGGTTGCGTCAACTTCATGAGTGGCAACGAGAGACAGAGGATCCGGGGGAGTTCCTTGAGTCCTTACGCTTTGATCTAAACTCTGCCGAGGTATTCGTTTTTACCCCTAAAGGCGATGTGGTGGCTTTGTCCCAAGGGTCCACCCCCGTCGACTTCGCTTATTCGGTGCATACGGAAGTAGGACATCGCTGTGTTGGCGCAAGAGTTAATAATCGGCTTGTTCCACTTGAATCAAAATTGCAAAATGGCGATGTTATTGAAATTTTCACGAACAAGTCTGAAAATGCTGGCCCCAGC
>Ga0307375_10005185_pt1 | contig 12282 bp, 16 predicted proteins | sample TR1MG_FD_202531 | JGI IMG/M metagenome (GOLD analysis project Ga0307375, IMG submission 202531) | Soil microbial communities from Risofladan, Vaasa, Finland - TR-1 | ecosystem: Environmental > Terrestrial > Soil > Coastal area > Acid sulfate soil | place: Finland: Risofladan, Vaasa | collected... | reverse complement strand
ACAGTGGGGAATTGCCGACATTTGTGAGTTTCATGGTAGGTTCTCCTTGTCAGTGCTGGTCAGCGTGCTTGCCTTCCATGGATCTAACTATAGTCCTACTCGGTAGGACTTGCAAGCACTTTTTTCATGGCCAGTGAAAATAATTTTGCGAGCGCGTTTGACAGCCCGGACAAAAACCGCTACCTTTTGCAGCAAGCGGTTCTATGTCCGCAGTTCAAATTTCATGCCCTGACCTCCACCGGTTGGGGATTTTGCGTTTATGGGGTGAAAGATGGCCGGAAGACCGAGCAGCTACAAGCCGGAATATGCCGACCAAGCCTACAAGCTCTGTTTGTTGGGAGCTACCGATGATGAGCTGGCTGATTTCTTTGGAGTAAGCGGGACAACAATCGACAATTGGAAAACTGCTCACCCCCAATTTATTGGCGCCTTAAAGGGCGGAAAGCAGCTCGCGGATGCCAATGTAGCACAAAGCCTGTACCATCGAGCGCTCGGATATTCTCACCCAGAAGACGATATCCGCGTGGCAGATGGTGCCATCGTAATCACGCCTACTGTAAAGCATTATCCTCCAGATTCAACAGCTTGCATCTTCTGGCTGAAAAATAGAAAAACTGCAAAGTGGCGTGATCGAGTAGACCAGTCTGCGCAAGAACTTAAGATAACCGTTACCGGAGGCTTCACTGAAGACGATATCGCTCCCGATACCGCATCCGGGGCAGAGGGCGGTATTCCAACGACGTAAGCGGTTCAACTCTATACGATGCGGCAGACGCTGGGGAAAAACCCAGATGCTCATCATGCTGGCCTGCAACGGCGCTGTTCACGGCCAGTCATGGGGCGTGTTTGCGCCCGATTACAAAATCCTGACCGAAACCTACAAAGAGATTCACGACACGCTCCTGCCCATCATCACTAATAGCAGCAAGGTCGATGGTGTGATACGCATACAGGGCGGTGGACGCATTGATGCCTGGACACTGAACAATCCGCGCGCCGGCCGCTCCAGGCGTTATCACGGCGTGCTGCTGGATGAAGTGGCGTTTGCCGGACCGGACATGATCGATATATGGGAGAAGGCCATCAAGCCCTCCCTGCTGGATTATCGCGGGCAGGCATGGGCATTTAGTACGCCCAACGGCAAAGATGACGATCAGTTCTTTTATCGCGCATGCACCGACCCGAAGCTGGGATTTTTCGAGCAGCACGCTCCAACATCCGCAAACCCATACTTGCCTGCGGATGAGATAGCCAAGCTCCCGCTTGAAAATGATCCGCTGGTGTATCAGCAGGAATACCTGGCCGAGTTCGTGGACTGGTCGGGCGCCGCGTTCTTTAGCATCGATAAAATGCTGGTGGATGGGCAGCCCATAGATATTGATTGGCGTGTGGATCAGATATTCGCCACCGTCGACACGGCGCAGAAAGATGGCGCAGAGCACGATGGCACTGGATGCATCATTTGGGCCAAGAGCAAATATGATGGGCATCCTCTGGTGGTGCTTGATTGGGATGTGATCCAGGTTAAAGCAAACCTACTGATAGAGTGGCTTCCGGGAATCTCTCGGATGCTGGAAAAATATGCCGTTGATTTAAGGGCGCGCGAAGGATCTCTGGGGTGCTGGATTGAGGACATGGCGTCTGGCATCCAGCTTCTGCAATCCGCACAGGCAGCAGGCATGGACGTTCACGCCATCGACACAAAGATGGTGTCAGCGGGTAAAGAAGGTCGCGCCATCGCCGCCAGCCCTTATGTCTACCAGGGTAAAGTCAAAGTCAGCCGTTACGCATTCGATAAGGTGTTGAACTATCGAGGAAAAACAAAGAATCATTTCCTTGACCAAGTATGCGGGTTCCGAATGGGGCAGCTAAGGAAGGACCACATGAAAGATCTCCTGGATTGCTGGACCTATGGCGTGAATCTCTCTCTCGGCAACTCGGACGGATATTAAATGGCGTTCGACTCAGGCTTTGACTCAGGCGGGAACGGTTCGCTCAGCATAACCGGGTCAGCAATGTCCAGCGACCTCATGGCGCTGATGGAACAGGACGCCATCGATCCCGGCAGCGATCCCGGCTACGAAGCCTGCAAAACTATTTACACCAATCATCCTCTGGGCTCCCGTATGGTAGATGCGCCGCTCGAAATGGCCATGAGCCAAGAGCGCCAGATCGAGATACCGGGTGCGCCAGAGGAAGAGCTTAAAAAAGCATTCAAACGCGAATGGAAACGCATCGGTGCCATCGGTGCGGATAACATCATCTTTCGCGGCATGCAGCTCTCGTACATCTATGGCATCAGCACATTGGCCTGTAATGTCGTGGATAAAGACGGCGTTGCACATCCGACCGAGAAAATCCTGCCCATGGACAAGCTCTGGGAACTGGATATCTATTTCAACATCTTCGATCCGCTTAACACCGCCGGTTCGCTGGTGCTCAACCAGGATCCCCGAGCCGTTGATTTCATGCACCCCAAACAGGTCAGCGTGGGCTCGGACGTGTGGAGCAACACCAAGACCCTCGTGCTGATGCACGAGCAGCCGATCTGGATAAAGTGGAGCAATTCAGCGTTTGGCTTTGTTGGCCGGTCGGTCTATCAGCGGGCATTCTACCCGCTTAAATCGTTCCTGGTGTCGATGCTCGCGGATCAGATGATACAAGATAAGCTGGGCCTGCTGGTGTACAACACCAAATCTCCCGGCAGCGTCATCAACATGGCCGCCCGAGCATTCAAGAACATGCAGCGCATGGCCATCAAGGGCGCGCGCACAAACAACGTGGTCAGCATCGGCATTGAAGAGGCCATCGCCTCTTTGAACATGGAGCACGTCCACACGGCGGGCGAGTACAGTCGCGACAACATCCTCAAGAACATCGCCACCGCTGCGGGTCAGCCTGCCAGCCTCCTGAATCAGGAGACCTTGGCCGAGGGTTTTGGCGAGGGCAGCGAGGACGCCAAGACCATAGCGCGGTACATCGACCGCGTGCGGATAGAGATGAACCCCGCTTATGACTTCATGGATTCCATCGTCCAGCGCCGAGCCTGGAACCCGACATTTTATGCAGAGATGCAAAAGAAATACCCGGAACGCTATGCTGGCGTGAACTACGAGACGGCATTCCGCGACTGGCAGGATGCTTTTACCGCTGTATGGCCCAACTTGCTGACCGAACCGGACAGCGAGAAGGCCAAGGCATCACAGGCTAAGCTGGACAGTGCGACGAAGCTTGCGGAGACCATTCTGTCAGCGGACCCTGGACCGGAAACCAAAGCAGAAGTCTGCGGGTGGCTGGCAGACGTGGCGAACGACGAGAAAGAATTCTATTCATCCCCGCTCATCATCGATACCGACACCATAGCGGCTTACGAACCGATGCCGGAAGCGGAGGCTATGGGCGATGATCCAGAGAAGCCGCAAAACACGAATGGCAAGAAAGACCGGGGTTCCGGTGACGATAGTTGAGTTCTACCGGGTTCTTGCCCGCGCTCTTCTGGAGTTCGCGCAGCACGGATATGATAGCAAGGTCCGGCTCGATTACTGGCTCGGTCAGTTGCGCATGGCCGCTAATCAATCCCTGCCAGGCCAAGAGCAATCCCGCAATATGCTGCGTCAGGTGCTCGGCAAGAAATTCAAGGATGCCACGTCCAAGACGGCATTCAAGCGCCACCACCCGGACCTCACGCAATACACCATTCAGCGCGTAGGCCCGAAGCTGGGGCCTATCCTGGAGCGGCGGATACTGGCCGGCGTGGATCTCATCAAGATGCACCGGGAACAGAGCATCGAGAAAGTGCTGCAACGGTTCTCTGGACTGGTGACCAGTATCCCAGAAGGTGGCACAAGGCTGCTTGAGTCTGGGGACGCCAAGAAGGCCATCGGCAAGTCATTGCGCCAGATGCGATTTGAAGAGCGGCGCGTAACAATCGATCAGGGTGCGAAACTCATCGGCGCCATCCATCGCACAGTAGCCGAGGAAGGCAACGCCATTGCGGGCGTGTGGCATTCACACTGGCGTCAACCGGGATACGACTACCGGGAAGATCACAAAGAGCGCGACGAGCAGGTGTATGCGATTCGTGGAAATTGGGCCATCAAAGACGGACTGATGAAGGCTGGGCCTGCTGGGTTTTTAGATGAAATTACCCAGGCTGCCGAGGAACCATTCTGCCGATGCAGCATGGTCTACATATACAACATCCGCGCCCTCCCAGACGATATGCTGACCCAGACGGGGTTGGAGCGGAAGAATGGGGGTTAATTATCACCCTGCCAATACGGCATGGCTCTGGCTTTCTGAATCTCTCTTTCATCCAAAAGAGCCCATAAGAACACGAACAGCCACCCGATAACGGTGATGCCAAAGAAGATGTTGAAGAACAGGATGATGCCTGAATGTGCGGCGTTCCTGTCCTTTGCTATCTTGTAGGGCAGAAAGTAAATGAAGAAGAACAGCCAGATGGATAATGGCAGCACCACAAAGAAAAAGACAATAAAGAGCATGGCGCTGCTCATGAACAGGCCCTCCCAGCTTCACCGGGGGTGGCACCAAGGCCCGTTAGCTTGGCTTTGCAGTCGGCAGGCGACCGATGTGCCATAAGATTCTGCTTGGCCACTTCGCCATACCAGATATTCATGGTCTTGGGCGTGTTGCAGTTGGCGGGCATAGGCGGCAATGATCCCGGCATCGTCATGGCTGACGCGGCGGTGGACACAGCGAGTAAAACAGCGGCGATGAGTAAGCGTTTCATTTTGTGGACTCCTTATTAAGCAAGAATTCAATCACCTGCCTATGCGTCATGCCTTTCAGCGCGGCGATGGACAGGAGCTGGTGTTTGGCTACCGGGCTGATGGACAGGCGCAGATCGCATAATCCTTCTGCTCTGGTCTTGGCGCGGTGTGCTGCTTGGCGTTGCGCTGGCGTGCTCGTCAAAGGATTGCCCAGGCAAGAACGCCGAAAGAAAGCCAGAAGGCTGCAAGAGACGCAAGAACTGCTATCCATATCGTTCGTCTATTCACGGTGGTCTCCTTTTTTGATCCACGAATAAAGACTAGACGTTATTGCGTAACACGTCAACCCCTTTCCACCCCGGAGCACAGATGCCCATACATAAAGAAGGCTCCGGTGAACAATGGGGCAATCACGGCAAGGTCTATCATGGACCGGACGCCAAAGAGAAGGCCGGGAAACAGGCAGCGGCGGCGCACGCGAATGGGTACCGTGGGGATGAGGCGGGAAAGGCTCAATGCGCTGGCTTCCTGATCTTGTGTGATAACTTGATGTTATTGTTGCATCGCACAGATCGGGACGAATGGGAAGTCCCCGGTGGCCATATTGAAGATGGCGAAACTCCGAAAGAAGCCGCACGTCGTGAAGCAATAGAAGAGATTGGCGTCGATGATTCTGTTGAATTCTGGACCATAAATACGGATACCACTGATACCGAAACCGTTCATTACACCACATTTATAGCAGAAGCCCGCACCGCGTTTTGCGTAACGCTTAACCATGAGCACGATGATGCAAAATGGTTTCTCAGGAGCGAACTGCCAAATGGGACGCACCCCGTGGTTAAGTCTATCTTGAGCACAGTTCGGTCAGACTCCGGTGACATCGCCATGTCATCCCAAGACACCACCATCACCGAGATGGACATCGCCAAGGCCATCCGCGACGGAAAAATGGAATCGCCGCAGCTCATCGGACCGCAGGCATGGCTTTACGACCTGCGCATCACAGGGACTGGCGTGAGTTTCCGCCCCGCCCATGATGAGTATGTGTTCCGGCCCCCTGAATATTACCTGTGTGATGCGTTCCTTGAGCGCTGCAACGGCCTACCGGTGATCTTCAACCATCCAGATGCGGGCCTGCTGAACACCGAGGAATACCGCAACCGTTCTATTGGTTCGATCATCCTGCCGTACATCCCCACCTCCGACGACGAAAACCACAGCCCGACCGAGGTCTGGGGCATTGCGCGGATCTACGACGCGGATGCAGAGGAATTGATGGCTACATCGCATGTGTCCACCAGCCCCGCCGTGCAGTTCGGCGAGTGCGGCACAAAGTCAGTGCGCACAGATGACGGCTCAAAGCTGCTGATAGAGGGCAACCCGCAACTACTGGATCATCTTGCCGTTACTTACCTGTCCGATGGCGTGTGGGATAAAGGTGGCGCAGCAAAAGGTGTCCCGCAATCCGCGTGATTTTCTCAACAAGCCTCCTCATTGGGGGCTTTTTTAATGCCCATTTCGGGCTTTTTACCCCTCCCAATGTAACGAGGATTAACCGATGACTACTGAAGCGGAAGAAAAGAAGTTGGAAGCTGCCGAACGCAATGACGGCGAAGGCAAAGACAACGGCGAAGACCCTACCGAGAACACCCAGGGGCAGACGCGTGGCGACGAAGGCCAGGGCGAGGAAATCCCCGCATGGGCTGACTCTTTGAAGAAGGGCATCGACTCGATCGGCGCTCGTATGGATGCCATCGAGAAAGACCGCAAGGATGCTGCCCGTCCAGTTGAAGCCGATGCCGCTCGCAAGGATGACGAAACCAAAGCGGAAAAGGCTCGCAAGGATGCCGAAGACAAGGTGCGTGAAGACAGCGCCCGCAAGGATGCTGCTGCGTCTGCCGTCAGCCGGACCCATACCGCTAAGATCGCCGAGCTTGAAGCCAAGCTGAACGCGGTTTACGTAGAGCCCACCATTGAAGATCGCAACCTGCTGGCCGAGACCCGCAACCGTGCCGATGGCTTGTATCAGGCATTGACCGGACAACCGGCCAGCCAGTCCCAGCCCGGTGAATCCCCCATCGCGTATCGCAAGCGCATGGCAGACGGTCTGCGCAAGTACAGCGACCGCATGAAAGATGTGCGCCTGGATGCCCTCACCGGTGAAGCCTTTGCCGTGATCGAGGACCACATCTACACCGACGCGCATGCAGCCATCCGGTCGGATGCCATCGTCCCCGCTGGCCAGTTGCGTGCCATCAAGATCATGGATCGTGGCCGTGAGCGCACCGAGTACGTGGGCGACTCGTCCGCGACATGGGCGCCGTTCATGGCTGGTGCGTATCGCGTCGGCAAGCTCAACCGCCCTGTACATTAAAGGATATAGATCATGACTATCGCATTTAACCCGGCGTTGATGACTTCGCCACAGAACAGCTTCCTGCTGGAAACCCAGCGGTTTATGCAGGGTATGACCCAGGATGACCCGATTAGCCGCATGCACTTGCTCGCGGCACAGATCTCCAGTGCCGTAACTCAGCCCGTATGGGGCGGTATGGGCGTTACCCTGTCCACCGGTTCGCTGTCAGCCAATAACCCGCAGTTGATGGCCGCTGGACTGGCAACCGCCACCAGCATCCAGGGCTTCACGGTCTACGATCAGGGCATCAACTTCATTCAGGTGCCAGGTTCCAGTGCCCCCATCGTCAGTGCAGGCGCTGATGTTCCGGTTTACGCTTTCGGCAGCAAGGCCCGCGTGCCGTTGCCGTTGGCGGCTGGCGTCCTGACCAGCCTGGAAGATGTCAGCATCTTCAAGACGCCTCTGTACTGGGACACCGTGGCTTTCAACATCACGCTGACGTCGTCTGCCAACACGGTGGCGCTGCCGACCGATGTGGCCATATTCGCCATCAACGACAACAGCCGCACCATTTCATACGATTCCATCACTCAGGCGGTCACTTGGCTCGAAGGCCAAGCTGCCGGTCTGTTCGTCCTTTAAGGAGCCTCCGCAATGAGCTATTTATTCCCCGCACAGGCGAAGGTTAACCCCTCCTTCAGCGAGCCTGAGTTAATCGTTCAGTACGCGCAGGCGTCTGGGTTTATGTACACTATGGAAAAGGGCAAGCTGCGCGTGCGCCTTGGTCGTGATGACCTCCAGGTGTATGTCAACGCCCTCAACATCGGCACCGAGTCCGTCGCGGCTCAATTCGGATCTAACTGGCTGCCGTCTGTCAGATTGCAGGCTCAGTTTGAGCAGGCACAGACCTATGTCCTCCGCAATCGCAACAACTACGACGACGCAATGGAACGTGCCGCGGCACGATATAACGTGGCGCTTCCGCAGGCCATCGAACTCGGCCAGCGGCAGGGCATCTTCCAGCGTCTGCGCTCGATGTACTGGTATGGGCTCAATCCGGCAAACAACGAAGGCCTGCTGAATACGCAGGGCGCTACATCGCTGAACTTGCCCGCCGATACCTTGGGGAATACCACTGTATCGACCTACAGCCCGAACGATATGTACCAGTTCCTGCTGACCCAGATCGTGCTGATGAAGTCCCGGATGTTCCAGTCCGGCGCGAATATCGCCAACCGGATCGTTGTGGCATCCGCACAGCGCGAGTTCTTGCAGTTTGAAATGGCCAGCATCGTGCAGGTCACCAGCTATCAGCGCCCAGGCGGCGGCACCAATACCGTTGCAGGCGCCGTGCAAAAGATCGTCGAAGAGGCTGGCGACAGCATCGAATGGGTTTATGACGATACCCTGATCGGCAAGGGTGCTGGCGGTACGGACATGGTTATCATGACTATCCCGGAAGTGGAGGTCCCCACTATAACGGACCCGAACACCAACATCTTTGGCAAGTTGCAGCCATCCACGTTGGCGGTGAACACGCAGTACTGCGACGTGGATGCGCCGATCAAAGTCATCACCCCCATTCCTGATGGCGGCCTGACCCAGATGCTCGAAATGCGTGCAACCGCTGGATGGTGCTGGCGTCCACAGGGAGTAACCCTGATCTCCATGCCGTACTAATCACCCACCGACCATTGGCCGCCTCTGTGCGGCCTTTTTGTGAGGGAACTCAAATGGCAAAGATTTATTTGGCGAATACGAGCCGCAAAGATTGGATGTTTAATTTCCGTTCCAAGGAAGTGCCCCTATTCACCAAATCCATCCCCAGCGGTAAACAGGATGAGATGGAAGTACCATCAGCGCATGCAGACAAGATCATCGGCAGCCTTCGCCAGTTCGGCGCGGTGCATCGTGATGAATTGTCGCAGCACAGCAAATCCTTTGAGGGGTTGGTATTCAGCACCGACAAGCCTTTGCAGATCAATCAATTCCATTACGGCCACGATGAGCTTATCGATCAGGCTGAATCCCGCTCTGTCGTCGAGGCCAGCAAAGCCGCAATGGCTGGCGATATGATCCTGAACCCCCGCAACCGCGACCGGATGACCGGTGCTAGCGAAGCGGAATTTGAGGAAGAAGTGCCGATGCGTGGACAGAAGAAAAAGACCATGAAGATCACCGTTGACCCAGAAGCGGGGCGCAGTGACAAGATGCAGTTGCAGTAATAGCCCGTCATGGCATGGCTGACCCCCAACACTCCGAATCTGGCGGATTTCACGACCTATTGCACGAATCAGGGCATCGTCGCGGCATACACCACGTCCACATCGGAGTATTTCCAGTGGGCGTTTGACTGGGCCATGAACGACGCCATGACGTGCCCACAGATGCCCGCGCTGACGTATGTGCAAGCGGTCTACTATGCCGGGGCGGATCGGTTTATCCGCATCGCTCAGGATGGCGGGTCTGGCACATTCTACACGGATCAACGGGCGAGCTTCGGGATTCTGCAATTCAAGCCGGGTGTCGTGATGGCGTCTGGTGATGGCCCGACCTCCGAGACGCTCGTTGTGCCTGATTGGTACAGGGGCATACCCATGGGCATCCAGGAGCAGATGAAAACCCCATGGGGCCGTGAATATATCGCCTACGCCCAGATGTACGGGCCGTATGCAGTCGGCGTGAGCTGATGGGCACTTTGCATCTTGGCGTTGAGAACGCGGCTTACTCTGACCCGGACGCCAAGGGCATCACGACGACCGAGGGCGTGGCAAAGGTGCTTGAAGCGAAGTACCACGTCATGCGCGTGTTCATCGAGGCGCACGGGCAGGAGATCGCGGACGACATCGGCAAGGCGCTGGCCGACGATCTGAGTGCGTTGATGCACGGCGAGAAAATCAGCGCGATTCCGCTGGACGGCGCGATGCACATCATAGAGAAGCGATTTAATGATTATCTGGACGCCGACGAATGGCAGCAGACGACCGGGCAGGTGATCGCGGCGGCACAGAACGGGGTATCTCACCGATTCAAGAAGGCGGGTGGCGTATCCGGAAAGCAGCGCGGGCCGAGACCGGCATTTATCGACACGGGATTATATCAGGCCAGTTTCAGGGCATGGATTAAATTGTGAGCATCGCATCCGAAGCCGCAGGATCACCGAACCAGCTACAGACATCGCTTTATCAAGGTCTCGGCAGCCTCTCGCGCAATCAGAAGCTCGTATTTACGCAGTACACGAAGCAGACGATAAGTGAAGACGGGTATGTGTTCTGGGTGGCCGGATCGGCAACGATCACAGCAAAAGGCAGCCTACATTACAGTACCGACCGCAGCCAGGAAGAAGATCAAACCATCGGCATCAACGCGGTTGAGTTTACCTCTGAGGTGGAGATCACCGAGTTAAACGGCGTCAACATGGGTACGCTCTGGATCTGCCCATGGCTTACCCCGGACGGCAACACGATACAAATCGCGTTCAGCAGCCGGGGTGCGTACTACGAGCAAGCAGGATTGTGGCACTACACGGGGTTCGCGGTATTCCCGGCGCTGCAATCGCAACTGATAGCCACGCTGGCGGACCTACCGGCCGGGCCAATAGTATCGAACAGCCTGCCGTTATGGTTGGATGCAGCGGCAAACATGGGCGCCATCGTGGGATCACAAGCACCCACCGTTCCAGCTTACGCGTCGTATCTCATCCCGGAAAATATCGTACCACCCTATGTCGTGGTGCATATCGAGCCCGAGATGACCAAGGCCATACAGGGATTCCCGCGCTATTCATGGAGCCAGAGGACGGGCACAGGGCCTTATCAGTTGCCCGGCTCACAGCTCATGCAGGACATGGTGCGGCTGACTCTATACGGCTTCACGAATCAGCAGGCGCAGCAATGGCTGTCCGGTCTCATCATTTACAGTTTGGCGACGGAAAACTTTGGCTTTATGAACTCTCCGGCGATTCAGGATGAGAAGCGCACGCAGTCAGAGATTGCGGCCATTGCCATGAAGAAAACCATCACCATTCACGCGGATTATAACCAGAGTGCGGCGGACATGATCGTTCGGCAACTCATATTATCCGCGTCTGTTTCTTTCCAGACTTCATAAGGATTAACCATGGCTATCAGCTATCGTCCAGGCCCCGGCGGCGCACTCACCAAGCTGGATATCACGGCGGGAACCCAAGTCAAGGTCGGCCAAGGCAGCGCGTTCCAGGTCTTTGTGAACACGGCGCCAACCGCTGCGGGTGGCATTTACGACGCAGCGGATGCCGCTGGCGCGGTGGCCGCAAATCTCATTTGTGCAATCCCCCTTGCTGCTGGTCCGATCTCGTTGGCTGGCACGCAATTCTTTAACGGTCTCTATGTCAACCCCGGTACCGGCGGCGTTGTGTCGCTCGGCTATGAATAGGAGCAACACCCAATGATTCAACCGCCTCTCGCTTTTGCAGATATTGCCCGTCCAGCCACTCTGGTTTATGGCGGCGCATCGGCTGCTGGTGCATCCACCATCGGCACGCCGCCCGCCAATAAGTATTTGCGCAAATTGGTCCTGTCAGTCACCGAAAATGCCACATTGGCGGCTGCTGGTGAAAATGTCATCAGCGTGCTTCTGGACGGGGTTACGGTATTTACGGATCAGGTATTTATCCCCGCAACCGCGCTCGCTACGTCAGGAGCCCTGTACACCCGCGACCTGGACTTTATTGCTGCGGCTTTCAATTCCGGCAGCGCTGGCACACTGACCGTCAATATCGGCACGGCGCTAGCTACCGGCTCGCTGGTCGTTAACGGCTACTTCGATTAAGGAATAAAAAACCATGGCAACCTCTCAACAGGTACGCATTTTACAGCTTGCTGTTACCTTGGCGCTGTCCCCTGTCCCTTCGCAGTATCAGCGGTCGGCGGCACTCGTATCCGTTGGGGGGACCACGCTTACTGCAGGCAGCTATCAGTTCTGTGCCAATCTGACCGCGCTTACCTCCATCCTGAGCACGGCTGGCAATTTTGCCGAGCTCACGAATATGGCGACCACGTTCACGGATCAGGGTGTTACGGTTGGCTTCTATGTGCTGGAGCTTGGTGTAATCACCACGCCGCAACAGGGTATTTCCGCGCTTGATACCTACATCACGGCCAACCCTGACGTGTTTTACACCTACACCGTCCCCGCCGATTGGGACAGTAT
>Ga0307375_10005184_pt1 | contig 12283 bp, 30 predicted proteins | sample TR1MG_FD_202531 | JGI IMG/M metagenome (GOLD analysis project Ga0307375, IMG submission 202531) | Soil microbial communities from Risofladan, Vaasa, Finland - TR-1 | ecosystem: Environmental > Terrestrial > Soil > Coastal area > Acid sulfate soil | place: Finland: Risofladan, Vaasa | collected... | reverse complement strand
GGGACTGGCTCTGCAATGGGATGACATAAAGCAGAGGCATATCATAGTAAGGCAGACAAAAAACCCGAGACAGGCATTCAGGGCTATGCCCATAGATGAGAAGATTCGGATCCTACTCAAGCGGCAGCCAAAAGTCGGAGAGCACGTCTTCAGGATCACCAGGCAGCAGCTGCGGGATGATTTCGAGAAGGCAAGAAGGAAGGCAGGATTAGAATGGGCCACAATCCACACATTGAGGCACACGTTCGCTTCTAATCTGGTGATGAGCGGAGTGGGGATCAGGACAGTGCAAGAGCTCCTGGGGCATACGCAGATAGAGACCACAATGATCTATGCGCATCTATCGATGGAACATCTGGAAGGGGCAATAAAAAAGTTACCTTACTGACTTACTCTCCAAAAGTTTTCGTGCATTCGATGACCTTGCCTTTGATTTCTTCTTTACCTCTGATCGGCCTCAAAATCACGTCTTTGCCTTTGGCATAAAATTTCGCCAGAATTCCCTCCCCCGCGTTTTTCACGCCGATGACAATCCTCACATTTTGAGAAATGACAGGCTTATCTTCTCCGCCGTAAAAATAACTGATAGGTTCTTCCAATACTTCGGCGAATTTATGAAGAAGCGAAGGAGATATTTTTTGGATTTTCCCAGATTCAATTCTTGATAACCTGCTTTGCGTAATTCTTACCAATCGGGCAAGCTCACCTTGTTGCATTTTCAGCAAAAGTTTTTTCCTCTTGATTTGCTCACCTACTGTCATTTATCGTTCACCCCGTCAATGATATAAATTATTCTGAAAAAAAGACTTGACAAGAATATGCAGAAATGGTAAAATTATGCCGAAAGAGAAAAAGACCATTTTGGGTTAAGTTTTATGATAAAGATACTGCGAATTTTGGGTTTTGTCAAGTACAAAATCTAAGGAGAAATAATGGACGGAGCTACGAGGGCGTTTTCATATAGGGCAAAAATTACAGCCGAAGGAAAGAAGTCCTCGGCTTCGTCGCGAGGCGAAGTTAAGACTCCGTCCACCTTCGGCTTTTTATTTTATAAAAATTGCGGGAGAGTGTCAAGCACAAAAGAAAGGTGGTGAAAAAAGATGTGCCAAAGCCCAGAACAGAAAGAACTGGAAGCGGAAGCACTAAAACTGTTCGTGGAAGTCAATCAACAGATTGACAGGATTGGGGCGATTATCAGGGAATTGAGGGAACTGGTAACGAAAGGGGGTGAAAAAGATGTTAGCGGAATTATTGCACAAAATAGCGAGCCAAAAGTATCAGGAGAAGGAAAATAATCATTACCGTCCCCGTCCGAGTTTGGCGGGGCCCGAGCGCTGTATAAGGCAAATGGTATATTGGCGCCTGGGAATTCCAGCGACACCGCTTCCTGGGAGGGCGGTAGTCATATTTGATGATAGTTCGTTTCATGAGGAGCTAACCGCAGATTGGATTCGCCAGTCCGCCTACAAACTCCACTCTCAACAGATGGTGGTTGAGGCACAGATGGACGGCTTCCCATTCAAACTCAAGGGTAAGATTGACGGAATTCTTGAGGATTTCGAAAGCAATGAGTCTCTCTGGGAGCATAAGGCAGTCAGCCATTTCAGTTGGCAGGAAATGGCGAAAGGCGAACCTCACATTGATTATCTTGCTCAAGATTCAATCTACCTCAGGGGGCTTCATAATGTCTCGCCTCACATTAGAGACTTAATCCTGCTGATTAAGAATAAGAATACTGCGCAATACCTGGAATTCATTGCGACCTATTTTTATGAGCAGGACGAGTTAGTCGTCAGGTCAATGCACACATCAACCGAGGGGATGGAGGAGACCGAGATTAACAAATCGTATCCGAACATTGTCAAAAATTGCTTTGAGAAATTTCAAGCGGTTGAGGACTTTGCTCTACAAAAGAACTTTCCTTACATCCTTCCACCCAGGCAGTATGACAAAGACCACTGGCGCTGCGAGTATTGCCAGTACCATGAGACCTGCTGGGCGAACTATGAGGCGGAATTTCAGGCATTAGGGACAGGGGTTGACCTTTCCGACCTTGAGGAGTTATGTGCGTACTATCTTGAGACATCAAGCCATGTCAATGAGATGAGGAAGGAGAATGAGGAACTCAAGGAAAAAATTAAAAAGACCCTGGCCGAGAAAGGCGCGAGGGAAGGAACGACGCAGAGGTATGTCATCAAAAATAGTCTTGTTAAGTCCTGCCGGATAGACAAGACTATGATTCCCGCCAGTATTCTCAACCTTTGCGAGAAGGAGAATTTTTACGAGAAGCTGACCATAAATCTGAAAAAGGAGTCCAAAAAGAAAGGGGTGAAAGAGAATGGAGCAAAAACAGTTCACACAGATTAAGGATTTCAAAAGGGTTCAGTATCTTCCGCGTTTAGGGAAGATAAGGCTCGGTGTCAAGGCCGTAAGCAAGAAGACAGGTAAGGAATATCCGAAGGAGGTTGACTACTTTGTCTGTCCACCGGAAGTTAGATATTACGAAACAAAAGAGCGGGACCCGGATGGCCAATTTACAGGTCAAATAATAAAGGTCCCCATCTACGGAGACAAACCTAAACTCTTGGATATTATGTTTCCGAGCGACGACCCCGCCCAAGTAATTCCATATTGCTACAAATCTTATGGGGCAAATAACAGGTTGAAATGCAAGGGCGATGGCGAGACTGCCATTTGGTTCAATCCAGAAACAAAGGAAATGGAAGAACGGAAATGTCCTTGTGAGGCATTGGAAAAGAGGGAATGCGATAAACGAGGCCATCTTATGGTGATCCTTCCTAAAGTATCCCTGGGCGGCGTATACCAAATCGACACAGGTTCTGGTGTCAACATCAACCGAATCCTTGACGCAATAGGTTACTGGAAGGAGATGGTTGGCAGGTGCAAACTCCTTCCGTTGACGCTTGAACGGGTGCCGGAGAAGGTAGGCAATCCCGAGAACGGGACAATGCAGACCCACTACTTGCTGAAGTTCGGGACGAACCTGAATATTGACCTTCTCAACCAGGCCATCGAAAACAACCGCAAGATCCTGACGCTTGACTACAAGGTTGAAAAGCCCATAGAAGAGGGGAAACTGGACGATACGCCGATTGAAATCATCGAGAACGGGGAAATCGTCGGGGAAGAAGAAAAAGGGGGCGAATTGGCTAAGGCAGGTGGGATAGAAGACATCCTGGCAGATAAGGAGCCCAAGACAAAAGCCGAGCCTGAAAAGGGGAAGAAATACCTTTGCGAGAACTGTGGAGATGGTGTGAGCGTAGCTGAGGCGGGTTACTCCAAAAAGAATTGCGATGGTAAGACCTTATGTTTCAAATGCCAGGGCGAATATGTCAAGGCAAAGTCCAAAACAAAGGTAAGGAAATAATGCAGTTTGCTAAGTAGGGCCACGGGCCGGAGACACCGGGGGCAGGTTTCCTCCCAGAAGTCCTGTCCCCGGATTTGGAGGTAAATATGTCTCAAAATTGGGAAAATGAGAGTAATGATCCAAGGGACTTCGAAATCAAAGATCCACAAATCCTGGCAGTAAAAAGGGTAATGGATAGGATTTTTGCCCGGGAGCAGAAGAAAGAGCGCAGGAGGAGAGCCCGAGAGATAGCAAGGAGAAAAAATGGCAAGGCCGCAACTTGAGGATGGCTATATTCGCCTTGCTGATGAGATAGCCCGGGCATTCATGAAGATCAACCTCAGCCCCCAGGAGAACCGGGTACTGTGGGCAATAATCAAGGAGACATACGGTTGGCGACAGAAGGAAAAGGGCATACTACTTGCCAGGTTTTCAGAGCTCACTGGTATGTCAAAACCTCATGTCTGCGATGCCTTAAAGAAGCTCCAGGCCCGCAGAATAATCGCCAAAAAGGACGGGAAATATTCCCTACAGAAGGACTATGAGCAATGGGTTGGGATCAAGCTCCCGGTCACAGAAACGTTCCTTAAACAGGGAACGCTCATTCCCCAAACAGGGAAAGAAAATTCCCCAAACAGGGAACAGCCATTCCCTGAACAGGGAAAGAAATTCCCTGAACAGGGAACAAATGTTCCCCAAACAGGGAACGAAAAATCAAAATCAGGCAATAAGAATAAAGGAAATCCCACGCCTACAGACATTACAGATACTATTACAGATAACACCTTGGACAAGCACTCGATTTCATACCCCAAATACAAAACCATAATAATCGAATATCTGAACAAGACAGTGGAAAAGAACTTCCCAATAATCAGTAAGGTCACAGATCAATTCCTTAAAACAAGGTACAGCGAAGGACGCACAGTAGAGGAATGTAAGCTCGTGGTAGACAATAGAGTTAAGAGGTGGCTCAAGGATCCAGAGAGGTATCAATACCTGCGCCCATCAACGCTGTTCAGGCCCACAAACTTTGAGAATTGGATCACCGAGGCCCGGGCCGAACAGGCAAAAGAAATGGCTGGCAGGAAACGCAAAGAAGAATATGACAAGGAGATAAAAGAGGGCGCAGAGAAAGCACAGCGCGAGCTGGCAGAGAAGGCCGGAAAAGGAGGCAAAGAATGAAAGTAAAAATCTTTTCGTATCTTAGCACAGAGAAGATGGAAGATGAAGTAAATGCTTTTTTGAGCAGGAATAAGAAGATAAAAATTATCAAGATATTACAGTCGGAAAGCGCTCTTGATCGAGAAGGGTATGCTATTACAATATCAATTTTCTATGAGGAAATATAGGGAGGCAAAATGAGATTTGAAATTCAGGGGCTAAACGAATGGGAAAAGAGAATTATCAAAATCGTAGCAGTCTGGACAGTTGCCATTATCCTGATCCAGCTTGGGATTCTGCATGGCCGGAAGGTTGAGCGGGCAGAGTGGCAGGGGCGCCAGCAGATCGAGGCCGATATCTTATTTGTAAGGTTCCTGGGAGAAATCATCCAGAGGGAGAGTTCAGGGAAGCATGATGGAATCTGGGGAGACGAAGGGAAAAGTTATGGGATCGCGCAGTTTCAGGAAAGGACATTTTACTGGTTAGCCGAAAAAGCGGGCTTGCAGGATCCTGACTGGAAAGACGAATCGCAACAGATAGTATTGCTTGCCTGGGCTGTGAAAAATGGCTATGGCGGATTGTGGACAAGCGTTCTACAAATAGAAAAAGAGGTAGAGGATTTTTTGAAGGAGGATTGATAGAGAATGGAAAGAGTATGTGGCCACAAGCACGAGCAATCGAACCCGGGCATTTGCCCTTGGTGCCGGATAGATAGCTTGGAGAAGGAGATAGCCAAGATACGGGGCCCGAACACAAAGGAATATAAGGGGATAAAGGTTTTCGAGGGATATATGGCCAGGCTGTTCATTGAGGCGGTAAAGCGGGCACGCAGGCAGACCGTGACCTGGAGGGCCGATAGGGCGGATAAAAACGGCGGATACAAGACCGAGACCCTGGAGGACGTGATACTCTCATCGGACATCGCCAAGGAGCTCTCGGCCCCGCAATATACCAGGTTCGGAGACCTTAAGCACTGGGGCCTGTTATACCAGAGGCCGGAATGGTGGCACCAGGGGATCTATGTCCTGACCGGGACGGCAAAGAGGTTCCTCTCCGAAAACGTGACAGTAAGCAGGGAAGTGACTATCGAGAAGGGGCAGGTGGTCCACAATTCGGATGAGCAGATATCCCTCCGGCAGGCCCTGGGCAAGGACTGGAATGATATCGCCGATTGGATATCCGAATGGCGCAGGGGGCATCGGGAGCCCGGACTGGCAGGGGTTCAGATGGGATTGGAGCTGGGAGTATAATGAAAAAATTCCCTTGCACAAGGACAGGTTGCAGGTTCAATAAAAAAGGATATTGCCGAAAACGAAAAGTGGACAGGGAGACAAAGGATGGGTTTACCTGTTATTCCTTTGAGCCGGACAATAATGAGAGGAGGGGAAGATGAGAATCGAGAAATTTGAAGATTTACTTGGAAAGACTTTATCGAAGATTGAAAATCTCGATAATGAAGAATTGATTTTTACATTGGTTAATGGAGAAAAGTATAAACTTTATCACGAATCAGATTGTTGTGAATCAGTAACTATTGAAGAAATTATTGGTGATTTGAATGATTTAATAGGGTCTCCAATTATTCAAGCAGAGGAAGTAATACACGAACAAGATTTTAACCCAAAAGGGGTAAAAATTCCAGAATATCAAGATAGTTTCACTTGGACTTTTTATAAACTTGCTACGGTTAAAGGATTTGTAACAATTAGATGGTATGGCGAAGCTAATGGCTATTATTCGGAATCGGTTGATTTTGCAAAGATTTAAGGAGCAACCCAAATGACCCCCGAGCAGATTCTTAAAAAGGCGAATAAGCATTACCTTAAACATCGTTCCAGTTTTATTGTTGTAGTCTTGCGTTCTGCGCGCCACGGTGCTTGTGTCTGTTGTGGAAAGCGATTTGAGAGTTCCGACCCGATAGAAGAATCTGCCGAGCATTGGAGAAAGGCATTGAAAGAAGATGCCAGGGAAATATCCCCGGTATTGCCGGGAATGGAGAAATTTCTGGAGGGGAAATAATGGACTTAAAAGACCAAGTTAGCGAAGTTACGCCAATAATTGATTACAATGTAAAGAAATTATGCGTGAAACCTTACCATAATCATAAATTTGGTTGTCCTAATTGGAATAAAAGGGAAGGTTGTCCTCCAAAGGCGAAGAAATTTGAAGATATTGTTGATATGCAAAAACCTATCTACTGTATATGGAATAAATTTGATTTAGGCAGACACATTGAAAAGATGAGGGTTGCACATCCAAAATGGTCTAAGTATCAGTTAAGGTGTTGTCTGTATTGGCAAGGAACTGCAAGAAAACAATTAAAAGAAGCCATAGAAAGACATAAAAGATTTTTGGGCAGTATAATTTTGACTGTTCCAGAAGCCTATGGAGTAAATGTAACGGAAACAATGAAACGGTTGGGAATAGAATTGGAGTGGCCTCCAGAAAAGTATGCTTATCAAATAGCATTAGCTGGGTCGCCAAAACGACCCTGCCAACCCTAACTGAAGATAGAGGAGGACTAATGGACTTAAAAGACCAAGTTTGTGATAAAGAATTAGCCCAGAGGATTAAAAAGTTGGGAGTGAAACAGGAGAGTTTGTGGTATTGGGATTATCTTCCAAACGAAGAAATCGAAGATACAGATACACAGAAACAAGGAGAATATACATTATGTTATGCACAATGCCATTATGGAGATGATGCTGATTTAATTTCCGCCTTCACTGTTGCTGAATTGGGAGAGATGTTGCCTGAATTTATCACCGAAAATAAGACAGAAAAAAGATTACACCAATATAGAGCATACTGTTTAATAAGTAAAAGTGATAATTGGTGTATATATTATAACAAACACGGAACTCCTTTGCCAGAAAAAGAACCAAATCATCAAACAGCCGACACCGAAGCCAACGCCAGAGCAAAGATGCTGATATATCTGTTGGAGAATAAGTTGATAGAGGAGGGATGAGAGATGCCAAAGATAAAAAGTAGTAACTGTAAAGCAAAATTGAAAATAGGCGCATTTTGGTTTCCTTGTGAAAGAGCAAAAGGACATAGAGGGGAACATCATCATCTAATTTGTGATTTATTTACTTGGAATGATAAAGGCGAGGTTAAAAATGGTGGTAAAAAAGTTGGTAATCCCGATATATTTGGAACTTCTGGAAAGGAAACCTAAATGCCAAAGAAAGTAAGGAAGTGTAGATTTTACAATGAATACACTTGGGCAGAACCACCGCTTGAAGAAGGCGAAAGCGGAACGCTTTATACAGAGTACGAATGTAAAAAAGCGAAGGGTTATTTTGTAGCAACCTGTGATGGTAAAAAAGAAGATTGTAATTTGAAAGAGGAGGCTTAAATGAACGCAAGAAAGGAACAGAAGATAGAATATTCGCGAAGAATTAAGAAAATAAAAGGCGACCCATTTAAGAAAATATTTAAGGGTAAAATCAAACATACAAAAGAGGAACTAATATTAGCCCAGCGAGAATTGGAGGGAGATTTATGAATGCAAGAGAGGAATTGGAGAGGGCGATTTGCTTGGCACGGGTTTGTGGGTGGCAGAAAGAAGGTAGGTTTTGTGGTAAATTTTGTGCCTATGTGCGAGAACTTGCTACTTTTGTCAGAGTCAAACTTCCAGAGCTGGGATTTGTTAAATTAGGGAGAGATGTAGATATTGATAAGGAAGAAGTAAAACACATAGCAGAAAAGACTAAAAAACTTTTGAAAGAAATGGGCTATGTCCGTCTGGAGGATGTGGAGAAGTTATACCACCCTGGTTATGATTGGGTCGCTTATCCTGATAATTACTTTAGGATGGACAAATCAGGGGTGAGAAGCATAAAAGCTGAAGCAATAAGGAAGGATATAGCGACGGGAATAATAAAGATTGGAGGGAAATTATGAAACCAAAAATTACTATATACCGAAGAAAAAGTGGTTTTGGCTTTGGAATGTCCTGTTGGTTTATTACTAAATATATCGGAGGAGTAGGGGAAATATTGAAAGCCAAGATGGATTACGAATTTCTGGTAATGTTAGGATTATTCCATATAGAAATTATTTTTTAGGCAAAGGGAATTTTGAGGGTGAAGGAGGGGAAAGATGTGGAAAAGAATAGCACAATGGATTAGGAAGAAAATTTTACATTGGCTTGGTTTGGATTATGAGATTTATATGGGCGTGGATTTCCATTATAAAGCCCCGTCTAATGTAATCTTGATTAAACGCTATTGGACTGGGGTTATAGAAGTTATAGGAGAAGATAATATCAAAACTCGAAATCAAGATTATCTATCTTTGCTTTACGCAGTTAGAAAGTTGGCTCAAAAATATAGAGTTAAGGAAAGAAATATTATTACCGATATTCCAAGATTTGATTAAAGAGGCAAAGGGAATAATTAAGAGGAAGGAGGGGAAATGAAACTAATTGAACAGCAAGTATTAGAATTAAGGTGTGAGTTAGAGAAGTTAATCACAGAACGAGAAGGTATGATAGCAGAAAATTATTGTAGAAAACACCAAGGTGTGTCATTAGCTTATGGCGATGATGCTTTTGAAAAAGTCCGAAAGCAAATCGAAGAATTAGGAAATCGGATTTCTTGGTTAGGAGAAAAGTAAGAGGCAAAGGGAATAATTAAGGTGAAGGAGGGGAAATGAGTGTTGTGATTCTCGAAGCATTAGAAAATGCCGACTATAACCTTCAAAAAAGTTATACGAAAATGTTAGTTGATATTGCCAAGGAGCAATTACACAATGCGGTAGTTCTATTGCAAAAAGGTTATTCTCTTTATGATGAGATAGAACCATTATTGGAACAATATGGCGATGTTGAAAAAATTCCAGTTAAAGAGGCAAAGAAATGATTGAGCGAAAGAAGTTTTATGTTGTGAAGTGTGATGGGTGTTATAAAAAAATTGAATTATTTGGTGGATTTTTAGGGTTTCGGATTACAAAAGCAAAAAATTTAAGGATAGACCTTATAGCAAGGGGTTGGCAACGCCAGGGCAAGAAGTGGTATTGTCCAGATTGCCAGAAGGGGAGAAGTGAAGCCGACAAAGATTGAATGGACTGATATGGTTTGGGATATAATGACCGGATGTAAGCATGGCTGCCCTTATTGTTATACCAAGAGGTTTATGAAGGACAGGACTCCTAAGTACTTTCCTAATAGATTAACTGAACCCGAAAGAATAAGAAAACCCAAAAAAGTTTTCGTGGTAAATAAGGGAGATATGTGGGGCGACTGGGTACCTGCTTGGCAGATCATTGTTATTTTAAGTGAAATAAAAGAATGTAGTTGGCATACATTCCAGTTACTTACAAAGAACCCGGCAAGGATGTTGGAGTTTGAGTTACCTAAAAATACTTGGGCCGGCGCTTCAGTAACTAACCAGGAAGATTGCCACAGGATTGAGATAATTCGGGCAACCGAGAGGCCCCGGTTCAGATACATATCCTTTGAGCCGATCCTGGATTTCATAGACCCTGATCTGGCCGGCATCGATTGGGTGGTCATAGGGGCGGAGACCGAGAAGTCGGCGGATATTCCCAAGGATAAAGAATTGTCGCAGAAGTTCGCAGGACCGCTTATTGAGAAGGTCTTGTCTTTGAAAATCCCACTATTCCTGAAAAGCAATTTGATGTGGGATAAGAAGATACAGGAGTTCCCGGAATGAGAAGGAAAAGAAAGAGAATAGAAAATTTGGATACATTAGCGATTTGGGGATGGCTAATGGAGATAAAAGAGTTTTGTCATCTCAGGCGTGTTATAGAACCCCAGATAGCGGTATGGGTCTACAAATGCCCACTTTGTGGGAAGGAATTCCTTGATGTTGATAATCGGACATGGTATGAGTTTGAGAAGAAATGCCAGGAGCATGTGAGCAAGGATTACTGGTATAGGCAGAGAAAAAGGATTGTGACAATGAAGTTTATTAAGACCAAGATAAAAATAGCAAAGATGACAATCTGTTACGAGGGCTAAGGAGGTGAGGTAAGATGATGGAGTTTTTGGAATTTTGCTGGACGAATGCCTGGAGGGTAGTTATCTTGCTGTATATCGGGGCGAGCATCGGGGGAGCTCTATGTTATGTTATTGCAAGCATGTATGCCGATGGCAGGATAGCGGACATGTTCGCGGACCTGGACAACCCGGCGCAGGTGAGCAGGAGGATAGAGGAGAGGGAACAATGACTTCATACACCAGGGGGCGGGACTTTGAATATAGGATAGTGAACGGATTCCGGGCCAAGGGAATCTATGCTGTCAGGACGGCAGGGTCGCACAGTATATTCGATGTTATAGCAATAGACCTGCAAGAGAGGAAAATATATCTCAAGCAATTAAAAAAGGGATACATAACGCCAAAAGAATGTAAAAAAGTCTTGAACGAAATATTCAAATTCGCAGGGACTTTTGTTGTCATCCCAAGCCTTGAGATAAACCACAAAAGGAAGATAAGGATTTTGGAATAGGAAGGAGGTGATCAGGTAAGGGAAAGTTAAAGGTAGTTGGGGGGCAGTTTGGAGAGAAGCTGTCCCCCATAAAAAAGCCCCGATTCTTCAATCGAGGCAGGGTGGCGTCCCCAAAGGAATATACTAATTCCGAATTCTTTTGTCAAGGAGATTTATGGGGAAGCCTGACGGCGACTGGGAAAAAGAGCTGCTTGAAAGAGCGCGTGAGATAAAACGGAAGAAAAGCGGGAAGCTGACTTTTGAGGCCACTTTATCGGGTGACAAGAAGGTTCTGAGGATTAGAATATCAGGTGGCCCGACATCGTGGTATGAGGAAGGAGAAAAAGAAAATTCTTGACAAAAATAATAACGTGAAGTAAACTATTAGTGACAATGAAATATTGAAGCCCTGACAGATAAATCACGGGGGCTATTTGTAACACTTAACAGGTGTTATGAATAGCCCCTTTTTTTTATGCCACAAATAGGAGGAGATTATTGTCCATCGACGACAAAGTGATCGAATCTCTATCGAAGAAGGTAAACCTGCCGAAGGAAACCCTGCGCAAACTGTTCGACTATTGTGAGAAGAATAAGCTCCTATGGACCAGCCTCAATGAGCCCTGGCGATATCCGGCCACGGGAGATGATCAGAAATCCTGCCTGATGCTCGATGCAATGTTTCACATTGAACACAATAAGGGCATAATTATATTTATTCCATACCACAAGGAGGAAATACGAGGATGAGAAAAATCTTATTTGTAGCCATATTGATCGGGCTGCTTTGTCTGGCTGGCGATAGCGCCATGGCGGACGGGACCGGAGCATCCGGCAATGAGGTGGGTTGGCAGGTGATCACAACCACTGGAATAACCGTGATCAACTTCGACAGGATCACCAATGAGATTTACACAGTGAATTATACCACACAGCCTGCTTATGTGAATTGGGTATCCACTACGCCAGTAAATACGAACTTCCTGCTTACGGGATATTTGGAAGATTTCAGCCAAGGTACAATAGTCAGGGGCAGTTCAAGGACAGAGGAAATTCAATCGAGCCACATGTCCATCAATGCGGGAGCAACCCCACCAGTCCACATCCGGGTACAGTGGAAATATTGGAGGCAATGAGGAGATAATGAAGCAATGATAAAAACGCAAGGCAAAGATATATCCCTCGAAGCGTTCATTATCCCTGACCTTGACTTTGGCTTTACAGCTTTAGGCAAAGAGCCAGAGAATTCAGAGATCAAGCCTTGCCTACATCATATTCGGCGCGCCTTTTTTGG
>Ga0307375_10005180_pt1 | contig 12287 bp, 24 predicted proteins | sample TR1MG_FD_202531 | JGI IMG/M metagenome (GOLD analysis project Ga0307375, IMG submission 202531) | Soil microbial communities from Risofladan, Vaasa, Finland - TR-1 | ecosystem: Environmental > Terrestrial > Soil > Coastal area > Acid sulfate soil | place: Finland: Risofladan, Vaasa | collected... | reverse complement strand
TGATCCAAAAGACCATCGACGCGCGGCACGAGGGGGAAGAGACGCAGCAAGAAATTGTCAGCTGTCTGAGGGACATTGCCCAAACGCTCAAGCAACTGTTGGGCGATACGCTCAGTGAATTGTTAAGAGAACGGTCCGCCCACGTCGGCGGATAAACGCGTACCGCGGGCGGCGTCGGCGACGGAGCCACGGATGCGGCCAGACCCGGACGTGGAACGGAGTCCACGAAGCCGGCCCGCCCGCTTTGAAAGTGAGGTCAGACAATGAAAGAGGCGTATATATCCGGCCAGGCAATCATCAATCCTTCAGAGGGTATTCATACTTCAAGTTTTGTAGTCTCTGAAGCGTGTAATACATCGTGCCCACCTTTTCGGATACGAAATGATCCAGATTTCATTCCTAAAATGAAAATGCGTTTTTCCCTTTGTACTTATTTTCTCAACGAAGAGGCCGTGAAAAATCTCCGCGACTTCTGCAATGCCGTTCTTAACTCAGCTTAAAGGAGTGACAAATAATGGAGTGCAAATGTCCGAATTGCAAAGGCGACGCCGACAAAAAGAATGTGCTCGGCGTTGAATATATCGAGTGTGTCGAGTGCGGGTGGTTCGAGGTCCAGGCGGATGGCGCGTGTGCCGTCTGCGATCCGCCCGGCCAACAAGACCCATCCTTAGACAGCGGGGACGATTCGGTTATCACTACTCCTCCGGCGTCACCGCTTATTGAAAAACGAACACCCTCCTCCGCGAAGCCGGTAGGGGACGGCCCACCTCCGCCGTCCCCGCCGGCCGATGTTGACGATGACGACGGGCTGGAAGTGACGTTGACGGATGAGATTGATTATTGAGCAAAACGAACGGGATCGGCGTTTTTTTGAAGACCACTGGCAGCAATGGGTAAAACGCAATCCGCCGGCAGCGAGCTGGCTGGCAGCCGGCTGGACGCTCCGCCAGTGGGCGGAAACGGAAATGCCGTCGATAGGCTGGCTGGGCCGGCTGCTGTGGCGGCTGGAAATGTGGTTAGAACGGAGTCAGTGACATGGACGATCACAAACAAACATTACTCAAAAAACCGATTCAGCAGCTCAGGGAGCTGGCGGCGGCGTTCGACCCGCCGATTTATCTATCGGGTAAGGAAAATAAAGACCGGATCATCAGAAAAATCATCGCCCGCGAAGCGAAAGAGGCCGCTTCGCCGGCGTCTTCTTTGCCAGCGGCCGGGGCGAAGGATATAGCTCCGCCCCGGCCCGACTTTGAGGCGGCGGCGTCTGCACCTGCGCCGCCGCCCGTTTCAAAGCGCGGGGGCGTCCGGAAAGGGGCGGGCAAACCCCTCGGCATGACGGACGAAAAGGCGGCGGTCAAGAACCTTCCGAAGCAGCCGAATATGGCGATCCGCCAGGGCGTCTATGTGGCGGGCCAGGCGTGGGCGGCGTCGGTGAAGATTCCCGCTGTGGCGTTCGATGATGAAGAGACCGACCTGCTCGCTTTGCCGCTCTCGCAACTGCAAGAGTTCTACTTCCCGGGACTAATCCCCGAAATCGCCGCCGTGTGGGTATCGCTGGCCTACGGTCTGGCCAAAGTGGTCAAGGTCCGGCTGGACCTGATCAAAGTGGTGCAGGCCAAACGCAAGGCCGGGATCGACGTCGAGGCGGAGATCGGCAACACGCCGAAAGAAGAGACTGACAATGGACACACCGGACAAGAGACATCTTGAAGAATTATTCGCGGCCCTCGTTGAGTACCGGGAATACTTGACCATGCCGAATAGCAATCAGGCGTATGCTTATGCCAGGGCGTCAATCCTCGGCCAAATAGCAACGAACGCGGCCTCCAAAGTCGAATGTGTGATGGCGCTCTTCGAGTATTCAGAGGACTGGCCGGGCTGGCCGTACAACAGCTATGACTATGATTCTATGACAGACCTTAACGACGGCTCGATCTTTTCGATAGCTCCAGAGCAGAGGAAAAAACTGATGGATAGACTGTGGCTCTGGATCGAGACTGTCAGAAAAGAATTGAATAATGGACAAACCGGACAATAGATTGATCATCGGCAAGACGGGATCGGGCAAGACAGTCAAGGCGCTTCACCTTGTCGCGGACCGGCCGCGCGTCGTGTTCTTCGATACCCTGGGCCATGATTATAATGACGGCGTGGTGTTCTACGATCTGCCGGCGCTCAAGGCGTTCTGGCTCAGCGGCGAGCCGAAAATCTATCGCCGGCGATTCCGGCTCATTTACCGACCGACGAACGAAGTTGAGGAATTTGACGAGGTCTGCGATCTGGCCTACAAGTGCGGCAACCTGGCGCTCGTCGCCGAAGAGCTCGACCTGTTCTGTCCGCCCCGGCAGCTCACACCGGGTATCCGGCATATCCTGAAGCGCGGCCGTCACATGGATATCACCTTCATCGGCCTCACGCAGAGGCCCTATGGGATCGACCGGACCGTGACGGCCATCGCCAATGAAGTCTATGTGTTTAAGACGGACGAACCGCGTGACGTCAAGTACTTGTGCGATCGCCTGGGCGGCGGGATCGGCGCGAAGATCGCGGCGCTGCAAGAGTATGAGTACGTCCTGCAGAAAGATCACAGCAGCGAATTTGTGATTGGGAAGGATGCGCTATGACTACAGATTTGTTGCTTATTGAGATCAAAGCAGAGATGGACAGAGGAACGGAATTGTACGGAGATTTTGCCAGTCCGCACGAAGGTTATGCGGTGATTAAAGAAGAATTGGACGAACTTTGGCTCTTAATCCGATACCACGAAGGCGATTCCGACGAAGCGAAACGAGAAGCAATCCAAATCGCCGCAATGGCTCTGAAATATATCCTTTGCTGTGTGCAAAAAGATCACAGCAGCGAATTTGTGATCGGGAAGGATGCGCTATGAACGCGGAAAAACAACGGGCAATTCGAGCGATCCTCGCCAAGCTGGGCATCGAGTCGGTCGGGTCCGAGCGGGTCGTGGCTCAGCGGCTGGGCGATCTGAGCTGCGCGGACCTGCGGACGTTGATCGTGGTTTACGAATGCTCGCTCGGCGATCTGGCCGGCCGGCTCTGGCATTGCGAGGCGATGAAAACGAAAAAAAATATCAGTAACGCAAAATCGGCCGAAGCGCCGGCCAACGGATAGGGGCCCTGGAAGTGCGTTATGAGCTATTTCTTACGAACGCGATATTGTCGATTCTGCGGCGATTCCTACCATTGCGGAAAAGCCGAAGCAAAGGACGGGTTTTGCTGCGATTGGTGCAGAGTCACGTTCTTTCGGCTCTGCCGGCCCGTGTTACGCAAGCTCCTCGAGCCAGGCTCGATCAGCTCTAAAGTGCGTTACAAGAGCCGGGCGAAGCGGCAGAAAAAGTTTGACACGGGCCGGCACGGGGGGTACTAATGGCGGCGACAGTTTTCAAAAACTCATTAAGGTCTGGCAGCTCTCAAAGAGGGTGTCGGACCTTTTTTGTTGGCTGCCGCAAAAGGGAAAGGAGTCCCAATGAAGGTTGCCATCAGCAAAAGCCCTGGATTTTACGTGTCGGTCGCGCTCGGGATCGTGATCATCTTCGCGGTGGTCAAAATGCTGCCGGACACCTGGGGCATCAAAAAATACTTCATCATGTAAGCTCCAGCTTGCGGACGTGAAGTGCAAACCAGCAACGCAAGGCATTATGAGAAAGGAGTCTCTAAAATGCTGACTGTAATCAAAAAAGAGGCGACCAAAACCGTGGCCGGGGCGGGTCTGCAGACCGTCGATTTTAACACCGGCGGCGTCATTCATGCCTTTGGCTTCGATTTTCGCAAGGCCGCCGCCGCCGTGATGACCGAAGCCGAGATTGAAGCGGACGTGGGAAACATCCTCATCAAGGTCGATGGGGAGCCGAAGGTCGAAATGACGGCCGGCCAGGCGTTTGATATTCTCCGCTATCGGACGTCACAATACAACGTGTTCACGCCGTCCAGCGTCCTGATGATTTACGTCAACGGCCTGGGCATGTTCGAGCGGATCATCGACCGCTCGGCGTATGCGTGGGGCACAAAGGGCGTCCGGTCGATCTCGGCGGAGATCACGGTCGCCGCCGTGGCGACGCTTGCGAGTATCGAGCCGTTCATGCTCCTCGAACCGGACCCGGATCGAACGATGGGCCGGCACTATTGCGTCCGCCAGTTGGCGGATTACTTCGCGGCAACCGGCGTGCAACAGGTCGATAAAAAGCTCCCGTTCGGCCAGCCGGACATCAACATGCAGGCCGTGCATATTCACCAAGGGGCCGGGGCGGGCGTCTTTACCGATGTGACCGTCAAGGCATCGAGCGGTCGGGGCGTCGATAACGAAATTTATCCGGCGTTCAAGCTCGCGCAGCACAACGCGATCTTACACGATCACAAGCGGACCCCGCAAACGGGATGGTATCACGTGGACTTCAATTTGATCAACGATCCGCTGGGCGGCATTCCGCTGGGACCGCTGACCAATTTGAGAATGGACATCACGTGGGCGACCAACGCGCCGCTGGCGTATACGATTCTCTGTGAAGAGGTACGCGGCATGACGCAGCCGGTGAAGTGAGAAGCTATGGGACTGGAAGAAAGCATTTTGCAGGCCAGGAACTTCCTGGAAGGGGCGTCCGGCGTCGTGAATCAGGGCCTGGGTATCTTCGACCAGGTCGCTTCACGGTTTGTTATCACGAACGATCCGGGGGGCGAAGTGGGCGGCCAAACGCCGCCCATTGTCCCACCGGGGCCGGCTGTGCCGTCGCCGACGGGGGCGGCATCGTTGATTCCGCTGTTGATCGTCGGCGGGCTGGCCTACTTCCTGTTGAGGTGACACGATGGCCGGATGGCTGGAAAGTATGCAGGGCATCCTCGGTCCGCCGCTGTCGTCGGGCGGCGGCTCGTCGGGCGGCGGCTCGGACGTCGGCAGCAGCATCGGGGCGCTGGCGGGATCCATCATGGGCGGGCCGGCCGGCGGGGCGCTGGGCAGCTCGCTCGGCGGGATGCTCGGCGGTGAACCGGAGGGCAGCAGCTCCGCCACGGCCACGACGACGACGACGGCCGGCACGGGCTGGAACGTGAACTTCGGCGGCGGGCAAACAAGCTGGCTGTTGATCGTCGCGTTGATCGCGGCGATTTATTTTTTGACCCGGTAACGACATGAGCTCAAAAATTTGGACATCGACGGAGATTGCGGATTATCGCCAGGCGGCCGAAGCGGAGATCGTTTCCGGCGTCCAGTCTCAACTGGCCTTGCCGGGCGGCATTGCCCTGGGCGAAGGGGCAAGCCTCTCGATCACCGGGGCCACGCCGCTGGACGCGGGCAAGACGTTCGAGACGATGCTGTCCAACGCCGATTCCGCGCTCGGCCGCGTCCTGGGCGTGACGAGCCAGTTGGCGCAGGGGCTGTTCGAGCAGACGCCGGCCGGCATCGCCGAAGCGCAGCAAGCGTCGATTTTGGGCGGCGACGGCAAGCTCGTTTTGATCGGCCTGGGCATCCTGCTTTTGTTCGGCGTTTTAGGATCGAGGAAGTAATGGGAAAAAAACAAGATTATGCCTCGTTTCGATTTACGCTCGATATTGGGCGCTCGCTGCCGATCCCGGTAGCCGGCAAGTGGATCACGATCCTGTACAATTCGATCACGACGGACCCGCTCATTTCGATTAACAGCGGGCCGCGCTACCGGATTCCCGCCGGCGTCTCCGTCAAGCCGGCCGAGGAATTTCAACGGCTCGAATTTTTCAACGATTCGGCGTCGAGTATGGTCCTGTGGGTCGCGGTCAGTGACGGGGAGATTTACGACAACCGCGTGGTCCTGGGGGCGTCCGGGGCCGGCTCGCTCGTTCCGATTGTCGATATTACCGACGACATCATCACGCCGGCCAGTATCATCGTTTTGGATCGGACGGGCTTTTTGATCGACGCGGCCGTCGCGGTGAATGTGGGCGGCGGCGTCGTCGGGATTCCGCTTACGGCGCAGCCGTTTGCCACGGGCCAGGGCGTCACGATTGCCGGCTGTCCGCAGTACGACGGGCCCTATACAGTCTTGGCGTCCAGCACGGCAAATCAGGTGGACATCACGGCGACGTTCACGGGCGGCTTGATCGACAACGCGGCGGCGGTCAACGTCGGCGGCGGTGTCGTCGGGATTCCTATCACGGGGCAGCCTTACGCCACGGGCGAAACGATCACGATCGCGAACACCGTCAATTACAACGGCAGTTATCCCGTGCTTGCATCGAGCGGGGCGGATCAAGTCGATATTACAGTGGCCTATAACGCCGAAGTCTTTGACGGCGTGGACGATTCCCACAACCTGACCTTCGACGGGGCCGACGATACGATCGGCCTGACGGCAGCGCAGTCGATCCCGGCCGATACGACGCGGAAGGAATTGCACATTGCGAACCACGACGCCACGTATTACGTCTTTTTCGGCGATTCCAACGTCAACGCGGCGAATTACCGGGGCTTGCCGGTCGCGCCGCAGTCGGTCTATATTCTGACGTGTACGGACGAAATCTTCCTGGCCTGCGAAGCGGGGGCCGGCGTCGCCGGCTGCCGCGTGTCGTGGGGCAACTTCACCAAAACGTAAGAGTGACCTTATGGGACAGCCTATCTGGATCGGGATTCCGAACGATTACCCACTTGCACCGGGCCAAACGGTCAAGCTCTATTGCGAGTGGATCACGGAGAATCTCTACGCCAGAGCGAGTCAATGGGCGATCATCGAAGCGAATCTGGAAAAGAGTCACCCCGAATTTGAAGTGCTCAGCTTCAACAACGGCGAAGTTTTTCTGACGGTCGAAGCGCGCGTCATTCAACGGCCGGCCGAGCTGCAAACAGCCGCTATTACACCGCTGCTGATCGTTACGGCCCTGGGCATTGTGGTCCTGGGCATCTTCGGCTGGACGCTGCTCACATATACGAGCTATCTCAACACGGGAGCGCAAACCGAATACGCGCAGACGACGACAGCCAAGCTGGAGGCGGTCAAGTGGCCGCTGATCGCCGCCGCCGCCGTCGCCGTCATGTTCGGACTCGTCAAACTGAAATAATCCAGGAGGGGACATGCCGCGCTTCTATCCGAGATTACGACCGGCCACGCCGCAAGCCGACCCCGGCTTGACGCACACGATCCCCTTATCTGATCTGACCGACCTTGAAAATATCAAAAACAATGTGACCGGCAACTATTATTTGACGTGCGACATTGACGCCATACTGACGGCGGACCCCGGTTACGAAGCCGGCAAAGGCTGGAAGGCGCTCTGTGCGGGAGCGCCGTATTTTACCGGGACGATTGACGGCTGCGGTCATAAAATCAGCAATTTGTTTATCAATCGACCGACTGAAATCGCCGGCTTTTTCATGGGCGTACAAGCGGAGGCGGTCATTGCGAATCTCAGCTTTGACAACGTCGATATGCTCTGTGGCTCCGGTGGGGTCCTGGCCTCGTATCTGATGTGCGGAGGGAGCGTCGCCCCGAAAATCTATAACTGTCACGTCTCCGGTATCCTCAAGGCGGGCGGCACTTACGTGCGCGAGATTGGTGGTATGTTCGGCTCGGCGAGCCTCGGCTGGGGCGGCTCAGGGGCGAAAGCTCAGATATACGATTCGACCAGTGCGGTGACCATTGATGCCGTGACCTACCACACGGACCCCGACCCGAATAATGTGGGGGGTTTCTTCGGCCACGTGAACGGTATGTGTATCGCTCGTAACTGTCTCAGTACGGGCAATGTCACCGCGTGCGGTGTTACCGGGACGGGCGGTCAGGCGGTCGGGGGTTTCGTCGGCTGGGCCTGTGGGTCGTATGGACCGACCGATGAATTTTACGATTGCGCTGCTGAAGGCGATGTGATCGGCGATAGTTTAGTGGGCGGCTTTGTGGGTTTTGGAGCGATTTCCGACTTTTATCGCTGTTCGGCCGTCGGCAATGTTACAGCGGTGGCGACGGCGGGCACGGCGGGCGGCTTCGATGCGTCCCTGGGCAATACGGCAGTGGAGGAAAATTGCTATGCCTGGGGCAATGTGGTCGGCGGCGGGGTAACAGGCAAGGCGGGCGGCTTTGTTACCCAAAGCACCGGCACGAATACACATTGTTATTCTATCGGTACGGTGGCAGCCGCAAGCAAGGGCGGATTCTCTGTGTCGGGCGGCACGTACGATCACTGTTTTTGGGACAAAGAATCATCGGGTCAGCCGACCAGTGGCGGCGGTACGGGTCTAACGACGATCCAGGCGCAAACGGAATCGACCTACACGAGTGTCGGATGGGACTTTGTCACCGTCTGGTATATGCCGAAGGGAGCGCGTCAGAAAATCATGGGCCGGCCGAAAACGGGCTATCCCGTCCACGGTCCGCATACGGCAATGCGAAATGTTTTTGGATAGAAAGGGACTTTAATCATGGCACGAAAAACGTACAAGAAAAAGGGCACGGCCAAACGCAAGGCCGGACGCCGCCCGGTCTATAAGGTCAAAAAGGGCTGGCGGATCGGCAAGGGCAAGAAACGGCGGCGGCGGAGATCATGGCCGTGAAACGCACGACGTTCCGAAAGAAGGCGACGGCGAAGAAATACCGGGGGGCCGGCCGTCGCGTCTATAAGGTCGGCAAAGGCTATCGCGTATCGCCGGAGTGCCCGCGCAGCGGGGCCAAGCGCCGCGAGCTCATCACGGTCCGGACCAAGACGAAACGCCGGGGCAAGGCGAAAGCCAAAAAGCGGCCGGCCAGACGCAAGAAGGCCGTCGAAATTGTCTGGACCGATAGAGTGCCGTTTTGACGGGTACTAAACATCGGCCAGGACAGAGATCGTCGCTTGTGGGCGATCCTGGAAAATGAATGTCACTAGAATTGAGGGCCAACGAATGAAAACCTTTCTATTATCTCTCTGTGTCCTCTGTGCCCTCTGTGGCTTACCCGGCTGCGGATCGGAGCTGACGGCCGGCGGCGTGGGCCTGGGGGCCGGCTTCGGCCTGTCGGAAACCTTCAAGGGGATGCAGGCGGACCTGGTCAAGCGAGAAGCCGCCCTGGTCGAGAAGTACAACCAGCTGCACGACGCCGGGGCGAAAGCCGAAGTGCTGGAAGACGTCCGCCGGAAGCTCGAACAAACGGTGCAGCTTCGCCAGGGCGTTGAAACGACAGAGCGTGTTATGGGAGTTGACTGGAGCGATCCAGCAGCAGCGGGCGGCGCGATCGGCCTTATTGGAACCTTAGCCTGGTCAATCCTCTCGAAGCGCAAAATCGCCACGAAGTACGTCGCCATGAAGGCCGGGCAAGCGCAACTGAAACTGGCGGACCCGGCGGCGGAAGAAAGGCTCTATGCACTAATCGGATCGGAGCGGGCGAAGCTCGGCTTGTAACGCACTTTGCGATCGCCGCTGAGCTGAAAAGCGATCGTCAATGTCCCATCGTAAAAACTGAGTCAAAAACGAAGATTTAGGACCTGCAGGACTCCGGAGATCACGCCGGCAACGTGGTCAAGTGCGTTACGGATATGAGTCACCTTTTGCAATTTATACTGACCAGCTTAAAGCCGTTTTTGCGGGGCATCCAAGTCACCGTGGACCGGGAAAAGAAGATCGTCATCATCGAGCAGAAGGGCGACCGGACCGAAATGACGTTTGACCAGGTCGCCGACCAGATCGAGGAGCTGTTCAATGGAAAAACCTAACTATGCAACCGTGATCACAACCGTAGCCGTCGCGCTGCTGCTGCTGTTCTTCACGACGATCTCGGCGCAGATGAGCGCGCTTGACGCCCGGCTGCGGACCGTCGAACAGCAACTGACGGCCATATCGACCAGCCTGGGCATCCGCCAGGCCGGCTTAACCAGCTCGCGGAAGGGGCCGGGCGGGGCCGCTGTCGCGTCGCCCCTGGAGGATCGGCCATGAAGGCTATCGAGGCAGGCTGCAACCCGTTCGGCTTTCCTACGCGAAACCAGCACGTTTCCGGGCCGGCGTCGGCCGCCATGGTCCGAGCGGGCGGCACGGTGGATCAGCTCAACTATGCGCTCGAAGTGATCGGCCGGATCGAACAAACGGCCGTGAAAGTGGCGCCGCCGGCGGAACCGTCAAGAGAAATTTCCCCGGCCTGCAAGAATTTTTTTGACGCGCTGGCAAGGGCCGGCCAGGCCGCCGACATCCTCAAGGTCGCCGGGATTAGCGGGCATTTTCGCCGGGAATATCCCGCTGCGGTCAAGTGGGCCGAAAGTCAGAGACAGCAAATCCCCATCATTGCTTAGCTTACAAATTCCCATCCGCATTTCTGAGTCAAAATCTGCTATACGCTTGACGGGGGGAAGATTGTGTGCTATTTTGGCGGGCGGGAGGAGGGATTCGCCCGCCCCTGCGGGAGCGGTCGAATCCCTAAAAGCGGAAACGCCGCGCTCTTTCTACGCGGCGGCGTTTCGCCTGTCAAGGCGCTGTCTTTTCGCCGCACTCAATCAATCTCGGACGCTGTCCGAACCTGCCGAGGGGCTGCGCCCCTGGACCCCGGCTGTTCACAGAACAGCGGAGCGGAAAACTTTTTCCCAGATTCCCCTTGACAGCCCAGCGGCTCTTTGCTATACTGCCAACCATGAAACGATCACGATCACAATCAGACTGCAAACTCAGGGGCGGCAATCGGTGTATCAGGCCTTCGGTCTTGATCGTTTCAGCCGCGAGCCGCCCACCTTTTTTGCAGAGGTAAATTATGGAATGGCTCAAGCTCTTACTGGACCAAAGCCAGCGACAGGATTTACAGGCCCAGCTCAATGACCTAATCCAACGGCACAACGCGCTGGTGGATGCGCATAACGCACTGATGCACACAGCGGCAACCGATTCTTTAGTACAAAACATCGGCGGTATTGTGATCAGCCTGGCGATTATCGTCATAGGTTATGCTTTTTGGGCACAAGATCGGCGGCTCAAAAGGCTCGAAAAAGAATCAAAAGTATCAACAGTATCAAAAAGGACAGCCGGCTCAATTTTAACTTAAGGGTAAAAAACGGACGCAGCGGGCAATGGTCCATCCGATAAGTCGGGCCGAATGAAACATAACATATAGCGCCGCTGTGATCCGTTTCCAAAAGGTCCGAATCATGGAAACGCGACACTGGCAAGCCGTCAACCAAACGCAAGTCGAAAAGGCCGTCAGCAGCAGTCGATTTATCCACAAGTCGGCCTGCGGCTGTGGCTTCCCGCTCTATACCTTCCGCAAGCCGGGCGAAGCCATCGAGGGCCGGCTTAGACCGTGTGAGAATCACGACCGGGCGGACCGTGCACAGTGCGCCCATATACATTATCAGACCGTGACCGGCGACGGCGTCTTAGCGATCCGACTTTCAAAGATGCTCTGGGATTGTGTCGATAAAGAATCTGAGAGCAAGCCACGTCTTTGGGGCCAACTCATACGCATCACGTACAAGGGCAGCGCGCCGACGAAGTACGGCCACGCCAAAAAAATATACCTGGTCGAATTTGACCGGGGAACTGTCACGCCAAACTTTCAAGGGGTAGAAAATCATGGAGCAACCAAACAGCGCAAAGCCAGAGAACCCAAAGCCGTCCGCCGGCCGTGTCGTGCCGTTCAAGCCGGAGCCGGTCAAGAGTAAGAGTCAATTGACTATTGATCAAAACGAACGGGATCGGCGTTTTTTTGAAGATCACTGGCAGCAATGGGTAAAACGCAACCCGCCGCCTTTGAGAGAGCTGACGGAGACCATCGACCGCGTCCGGGCGATCCCGATACGGCCGTCGTCGCCGGCTGTCGTCGTCGGCGTGGTCCACCGCGTCCGCAACGAGCACACAGAAAAGGAATTGTCGCCGGACCCGTGGTGTGGTGTATCGTGGCTGGAAAAGCCGCCGACCCGTGCGACGATCCTCGATGGCGACGTCACCTGCCCGGCGTGTATCGAGATCATCGGACGCCGGCAAGTCGAGACGGGAACCGTCGATATTCGCAGCCAGAGCGATCTGCCGCTGACGCACTTTGACGGCGGACGCGGTGAAACACTGTGTGGAGTCTTGCAGGCAGCTCCAGGAATACAGCTCGCCGCAACGCTCAGGGAAACAACCTGCCAGGAGTGCCAGGCCGCCGCCGAAGAGCTGCTGGTCGGAATCGTCGGGGATCACGGGCCGTCGCTGCAAGAATCGACCAAACCCATCATGGACATGATCCAAAAGACCATCGACGCGCGGCACGAGGGGGAAGAGACGCAGCAAGAAATTGTCAGCTGTCTGAGGGACATTGCCCAAACGCTCAAGCAACTGTTGGGCGATACGCTCAGTGAATTGTTAAAAGAACGGTCCGCCCA